>Ga0326514_10000043_pt1 | contig 71656 bp, 56 predicted proteins | sample 3_2548_0518_D_FD_203653 | JGI IMG/M metagenome (GOLD analysis project Ga0326514, IMG submission 203653) | Bovine rumen microbial communities from UC Davis, California, United States - 3_2548_0518 | ecosystem: Host-associated > Mammals > Digestive system > Stomach > Rumen | place: USA... | reverse complement strand
TTGTGAACGTATAGTCTCCGCCTTCATTAACATAGAATGGCATGTTGCCGCTGTAAACGGTGTTGTCCGTTACGGGACCTTCCGGAGTATTTCTTGTTACGAGCCAATATCCGTCGCCAAGGTTGTAGGATTCGTTTCCTTCCAAAGGCAGAACTACATCAGGAATGATTACCTTATCCTTGAGCCATTCTGCTTTAAGTGTGAACTCAATCGTGGTGACATTACCGGCTTCATCTTCAGCCATGATCTTATATGTCTGGCTTCCGTATCCCGGGTTTAATGTCAGGGTATAGCCGTCCTTATAATTCTTAAGGTCGACAGCTTCTCCGTTTACCTTTAATGACCTGAGGTTAGGATCTGAGACATTCAGGATAAAGTCAGATGCATACATTACAGCACCCGGAGTAATAGTTCCTGTCTTAGCACTGATGGAGGGAGCGTTCTTATCTACCCTCGGAGCATTCGTTATCGGAATAGCTGTAGTGAGGGCATTGTCAGACGTTCTCTTCAGGTAAACGGAAGTGATTCCGTCCTTGTAAGGAATGCTTGCAGTGTAAGGACCGCCATAAACAGCAGAGATCGTGTATCCTGTAGGGGCCTTGAGAACGACATCGCTAATAAAGTAATTATTCTTGCCGGTTTGTCCTTCGATTACATAAGCTGTCTGAGGTGCAGCAAGATATATGATCCTGTAATCTGCAGTAACGATTGTTTTAGCAAACTCTGCAGTCTCAGGAATCGTTACTCTTACAACATATTCACCGTAAGCGGTAGGTAATGTTGTTGAGTACTTCGAATCGTCAGCATTCTTATCCTTGTATTCGAAAACAGCTCTGTCAGCAGCATCAGAATTAGAATAGAATGTTGGGCTATATGTTGTTCCTGCATAAGGTGTTCCGACACCAAGAGAAACGTTCGGACTTCTCTTGCTGATAGTATAATCGACGCTTGTTTCTGATGCGTAATACTTGGATGTCTCTGCCGTTCTTACCATTACAGTATATTCGCCGGCAGTGGTAGGCTTTTTGATCGGATAAGTGTTATTACTCTTATTGTAGTACTGATAAGTAATATCGCCGTCAGAATCAGTAGCAACTTCAATCGCATAATCACTATCGATAGTAATGATGTCAGGAACAGTGACAGTGGTGTCAGGAGCTCTCTTGATGATGGTATAGCTTGTGCTGGCCGATGTCTCATAATAGAAATCAGTTTCTTCTGCGGTAGCTGTTACAGTATATTTTCCGGCTGATGTAGGCTTTGTGGAAAGAACAGTATTTGTGGAAGCATCCTTATACTGAAGTGATACTTCGACGTCAGAGTTTGTTTTAACATCTACAGAGTAATCGTCACCTGCAAAAATAGTTCCGGGAACTGAAACAGAAATATCAGCATCGGTTGTATTAGGATTAAAAGTAAACGAATAGCTGGTTTCTTTTCCTGAATAATCTACAGCTTTGATCGTGTAGTCAGTAGCTTCGCCGGGAACACTGTTAAGTGTCAGAGTCACGTAATCAGGCTCGAAATCTTCGGTATCAGGGAAGGAATCACCTGCTATAAGTTTAGGGGCAAAGTGACCTTCCTCGTAACTCTCGTATAAACTGCCGTTGATGTAGATCTCTTTAAGGTTCTCATCGAAAACATTGATCTTAACTACATCACCTGTGACTGCATGGTTATCATCGAGATCGGTTTCTTCGTCATCGACAGAGTAGAGCCAGATATCAGGATCGTACTTGTCAAAAATGAGGTTTTTGATATCAGGATAGACAGAAACCAGAGATATATTGCTGTTGGTTGTGGCATTGTCAGAAGCTCTTCTGAATTGAACCAGTGTATCTTCGTTTACGTGGTCGTCATATAATATTTCATCCTGCGTAAGTGTTACAGTATTCTTTAAACCGTCAAATTTCGGTGAAGAGACAGCACCGAACAGTATTCCGTCAGGCAGTGTCAGAATAAGATCACCCGGTACATATTTGCCGTTTACGATACCGCTTACGGTAAAGTAGGAAGTTGTGCCGTCAGGGTAAAGTTCGGATAAAGGAAGAAAACTGATCGTGAATCTCTGCGTTTCAGATGTTTTTCCCAAATATGTGCCGTAATCAGGAGCTACAGCATGTACGTAGTAAGTGTCAGGATATGTCGGCTTCGTGGTTGTGTATTCACCGAATGCGGTTGAATATTCAAGATAAACGAGTGATTCATCGTATCCGTCAGCGACACTTATAAGATCACTGAAATCGTAATCCTGACCGTAGTACAAATCTGAAACAGTACCGAAACTGAATGGATCATCAAATAACTCATTTGGATTTTTATTGGAAAACGTTTCTGATATTTCTTTTGTTGCCTCACCAACCTGAAGAGTGAATTTGCCTCCATTATTACTGATATTAGTATAACGATCAGCAATGACTGTACCAGGAACATCATCTGATCCGTTGGTAAAAGAAGAGAACACGCTAATGGTTGAAGTAGCACTCGCAGGATATTCAATGACTGATAAATCGACTGAATCAATAATAACAGAACTATTATTGGTTAATATAAATCTGGTTCCGTCGGCTTTTTCAATACTGCCGCAATCAAAAGTTGCACCAGGTTCTACAATTATTTGAGTCCATCCATTGGAATCAATTTTGGAACAGGTAAAAGAGCAATTACCATCGATGCCGACAAGGGTTCCATCTGTAATTACAAGGTTGTCTATCGTAATATCAGATTGAATATTCATTTGAACACTTTCATCGGTGTTCAATACTGATATTTTCTCAAAAAGATAAGTTCGAGCGTTATCTGCATCATCTGTATAGGAAATTACAATTCCGCCGTCGCTATCAGCTTTGAAATCAAAAGCTTCATATGCCTGTCCACCTGTTATATTGACTATGGCGCCATCTGCAGTTTCAGTACTCGTTACGCTTGCGGCATTAACACTTTTGGTTTTTATTCCCCATCCGATCTGCATGGTAAGAGCGGAGCAAAGAATTCCGCTTAAAATCTTTGTAAATGTCTTAGTCTTCATAATCTTTACCCCACTTATCCTTTCCATTCAATCGTTGTGTCACGATCAATGGGTTTCTTAAAGTCGTAGTCCCAATTTCCTTTGTCGGAAGGGGAGAGCGCAGGTATCTGCGCATACTCGCCGTTGTTTACGATCTGAGTTCCGAATTCCTGTCCCTTATATGTGAATGTGACATAAAATGGGCCTTCAAGGAGTCTTGTGAGTTCTTCGTTGGAGATGGAGAGATTGTCGCCGTTGATATCGGTGATATCCTTCAGATCTTCGAGAACTTCTCTCGGGAGAGTGGAGTAGTCGATGTCCTGCGGTTCATCGTAAAGATAATCTCTCGTTGTTCCGTCATCGTAAATGATGACTTCCTTACCCTTTATTACGGGCACTTCCTCGACAGCATATGTGCCGTTCTTATATACAAGTCTGGATACTACCTCGCCTTCGAAGCAGCATGTCTTCGTATACTTAACGCCGTCAATCTCATATACGGTCGTATAGAAAACAGTTCCTCGTACAGACATCGCCGAGTTAGGCGTGTTGACTTCGTATGTGGATTCGGCGGAGAGCTTGTTCCTGATGTCGCTCGTGATGCCGCCTTCGAGAAGTTCAATTGATGTCTTGCTCTTGTCGCTTGTTCCGGTGGCGTTGAGCTTGATAGTAGTATGCTGGTCCAAGTGGATGAACTTGTCATCGTCGGCCTGGATGGTCATGACACCTGTATCAAGATTGACCGTGTCGCCGTTTTCGAGGACCATGTTGGCATAAGGCGTGATGGATCCCTTGTTCTCTCTGGTGACGGTTCCCGAACCGCTGAACTCGAAAAGCTTCAGCAGGCGGTAAGACTTGTCTTTAGGAATAACAAAAAAGAGAGTAACGGCAACCGCAATCAAAGCGACTGCCGAACCTGCAATTATAGCTATCGTTTTCTTGCTCATATATCTTCCCCCTCAGATTAAGAAAATTTCAGCCAAATATCATATATATTACAAGTATATTGCTATTATATCAGATATAAGACGTTCATATACTAATTTGTCTAATATTTAAGCCTTTTGAATAATCACGCATCAAATGCTTAATTTGCTGAACCATATTTCTTAGTGCTATTCTTGACAAATACTACGCATACGTACTATACTACGCATGCGTAGTAAAACAAGGGGATAGTGATTTTGATGAGAAAACTGTTCAGATTTAACGTAACTAAAGATACTGGGATTGCTGCTGTTGCAGGTATCGTGATGATCGCCCTGAGTCTATTGATGCTTCCGTTTGGCGGCGGCTCAGTAATCGACACCGCTATTTCATTTATATTAAGAGATGTATTGATGATCTTCGGATTGGGCGTTGTTTTCGTATCGTTATATGTTGAGAAGAATGGGGCAGGTGTATTAGCTGAACTCGGATTTACAAAGCGTAAATGGATTCTGAGCCTGATATTAAACATTGTCTTTGGTGCTGGACTTCTTTTAGTTTTCATGAAAGATGAAGTGCCTGAAATTGTTATCTCTCTGAAGAATCTTTATGGGGCTACGTATATTTTGGTTGCCGGCATTTTCGAGATGGTTTTTATATACGGATTTCTCAGAATGAGTTTTGAGAAAGCGTTTGGGATAATTCCGTCAATCTTGCTGACTTCAGCTTTTTACTCGCTTCATCATGCGGGATTCCAGCCTGAATTCCTGCACTTGTTCCTGGTTGGTTTAATGTATTGTTCCGTCTTTTACATAACAAAGAACATGCTGATCATTTTTCCGTTTTTCTGGGGTGTAGGTGCTTTGTGGGATGTTTTGGTATCATCTGAAGCGGGAGACGAGATCAGGAATCCTGTCTCGTTTGTAATAGCATTGATAATTCTTATTGCATCTGCTGCATGGGTCTTGATCAGAAAGTGGAGGAACGGCTCAAATGTTGTCAAAAACATCGATAGTAATCTTGGGAATGCTCAGGAAAGGTGAGATGAATGCCTATGACATGCTCAAGATGATCGACAGGATGAATATGAAATACTGGTTTCCGATCGGTGCCACCACGCTCTATGAGACATGTCTGAGACTCGAGAAGAAGAAATATATCGCGAACACCGGCGAATCAGATAAGAAAGCTGTTTATAAGCTGACAGAACCCGGCTTGAATGAGCTGAAAAGCACTATATGTGAGCTCTTTGAAAGAGTCGATTTTGATTCAGTCTGGTTCTGCCTGGCAGTCATGTATTCAGGAGTGTTGAGCAAGAAAGAGTTGAGCAGGGAGATAAACGTACGCGAAAAGCTCCTTGACGAATATGAGAAAGGCACGCTTGAGAATAAAGAAAGAATGCTCAAATACGATGTCTCCTATATTGAGGTCTGTGCAATAGACAGAATGATCCAGATAATCCGTATGGAAAAGGAAACGCTCAAAAGGTTTAAAGAACAATTCTAATAATACTCTTGTATCGTTTATTGTTCGTCCGTAGAACGTACAGTAAATAGCTTCATTTACTGTATGATTTACGTATTTTCCCTCGAAAATACGTATTCTGTACAGTAAACGTGATGGTTTACTGTACGATTTAGGTACTGGATCTTCATTGGATCATTTAAGCGGTGAATGAAAAAACCTTCTGCAATCAGTTTCGCGTCAGCGGACTGTTTGTATGTTGCAGAAGGTTTAATTTTTGGTGGAGATGAGGAGAATCGAACTCCTGTCCGAAACCTCTTCCTCCGGGACAATCTCCGGGTGCAGTCAGTAGTTGGATTATTCCAATTCCCGCGTCATCTGCTGACAGATTGCGGTTCCTGTAGCTTCATAAAGATTAAAGTCACTATCCGGCGCAAAGCTTAACCGGCAGGACTGCCTGCTTAACCTCTCTCAGGCGAGGTCTTCGGTGTACGTACACTCCCGCGAGAAGATAGGCGGAAGGACGGTAGCCTTAGGCTGCTACGAGCTCTGTGTTGTCTGCAATTACTTGCAATTCCTCGTTTATTAAAGAGGCCAACGAGGATCCTCTACCCGCTTTCCCGACCTCAGAAGCCCCGTCGAAACCAGTGCATCCCCAGATCTGAAATAAATTGCTCCGGTCACGACAACATGTGACCGAAGCAATAAAGCTTACGCGTGATTATACATACTGTGCGGTTAAAATCAAGTCTCTTCGTCGAAGTTCAAATCCTTTGATACATCATAGGGCTCAAAGCTCTGGCTGATGATATCCTGACTTTCTTTAAGTTCCTGAGCATCTGCCTCATCATCGGAAATGTAGGGAGCAGGCGCTTCTTCGGTAACTGCATAACTTGTCTTGTAAGGATCAAGATCGTCGTATTTCTTGTAAGGATTGTTTATTACCTCGAGTCCGCAGTAGTAGCACTTTGAAGTAAAGAGTTTATTTTCCATCTTCTGGAGACCCTTGCCGCAATTAGGGCATGTCTTGATGTTTTTATAATCTTTTCTGTTAGCGAGAAGCGATGCCTCAGTTAATGCTTTGTCGAACTCTTCATTTGTAGCGCCCTTTTCTTTAAGCATTATCCAGAATGCGTGAAGGAGACAAGACTGTTTTTCAACCATTTTCTTGAGTTCTTCAACTTCCTTGAGAGCCTGGTATTCGTTCTTGATCTCGCCGTCATTGCCGCCCTTCATTTCGTTAAGAAGTGCATCGGCCTCATGAACATTTTTGAGCTTAGCCATATCCTTCATGTTGAAGGAATCAAAGTCCGTCATAATAACTTACCTCCTCGAAAATATTGTTTGCCTCGATAAAACTAATATATCAAACTTTTTGTATTTTCAATCTCGAAAACGGTAATGTTAACAATTACTCGCCAAGGAATTCTGAAACGGCTACAGCGACCTTATAAGGAGTGTCATCAAGGTTCAGAACAGAATCATCATCGCTGTTTGAAAGATAGCCGACTACAAGCTGATAAGACTTAATAGAATCAGCATGATTAAGTCCTGTGTACATGTTGGACTGAACGGATCCGAGAGAGGGAAGACCGATGGCTTCAGCAACAGCATCCGCAAGATCTTCTCCGGTCGAAGCAATGCTTGAAGAATAACTTCCCGTTGAAGGAACATAAACTTTGACACCGCTTATCTCACTGTCGGGTGCGCTGTCTGCATGGATCCTGATGAAATAATCCGCATCGTTATCTATCGCAATCTGCGCTCTCTCGATATTTGAGATGTCGACATTATTTTCGGTCCTTGTAAGGATTACTTCTGCGCCGCAGCCTTCAAGATATTCCTTAAGAACATTCGCATATTCGAGTGTCAGCTCGTATTCTTTAACACCACTGTTAATGCCGACTGCACCGGATGTGGCGCGCTCCTTTTCAGCGGTTGTTCCGGGTATGGATTCCTCAAGTTCGGTATCTGCTTCCTGCTGGTGTCCGGGGTCGATTACGATTACCAGACCCGTAAGATCAGGATGGTCATCTGCGAGCGGAACCGGTGTTGGTGATGGCGTGGGTGTTGCCGGGATGGGTGTGGGCGTGTCGGTAGGGAAGTGCATCGGGTCATCTCCCATGATGATGCTGCCGTCAGGTGTAGTGTCAAAAGTCTCCGGAGGGGGCATGCCGAACATCTCGTTAAACTTGTTATCTATTGTTTGCTTATTAAATGCATAAATGAAATAACAAATACCTGCAACGAAAAGCGCAATGAGTAATCCCAGGAAGATACTCTGTACGCCGTTCTTGGGCTCTTTCACTTTCTTTTCTTCTACAAAATATATCTTATTAAATTCTGCGATATAGTTTTCGCGTTCATCAGGCGGTAAGGACTGAAGACGCTTATAAAGAAACATCCGCTTTTCTTCCGGAAGCTTGGAAATGATCTTTTTGAATTTGGAAAGTTCGTCCTGCTGACTCATATGTTCCTCCGTCAGAGAAGATAATAACATTCTTTATTTAATAGACAAAACGTATTGAATTGAGTGAATTTTTCGGCAAATGGAATTGTTTAAGATTTAGTATTGAACAATAAACAGTAGTGTGCTATAAATGGTAGTGACGGCGGGGCGCTAAGGAATAGGGGGCGCCCCATAGCCCGTCAAATCGGAATGAAAGGGGTATTGCCAATGAACAGCCAAATCAAGAAGGGCATTCTCGATTTGTGCGTGCTGGCTTTGCTTGAGAAGGGTGACAGTTACGGTTACGACCTCGCAGGCAATCTTGCACGTAAAGTCGAAGTAGCAGACGGCACTGTGTATCCGATACTGCGAAAGCTTGCTTCTGAAGGTGTGGTATCAACTTACCTGCAGGAATCTCAGAACGGGCCGCCGCGCAAATACTACCATCTCACCGAAGCAGGACGTAACAAATTAAATGCTGAACGTGATGAGTGGATTAAGTTCTGCGGGGAAGTGAATGATATTCTCAGCAAGGAGACTGGAGGAAAAGCCGATGAATAAAACGGAATATGTTACAAAGCTCACCAATGAATTGGGGCACATGCCCTATGGTGATGTAAAAGACATCATCCAATCTATTGAAGAGCATTTTGAAGAAGGTTTAAGTGAAGGCAGAAGCGAAGAAGAGATTGCAGCAAGCCTTGGTGATCCCAAGGAACTCGCAGCAGAATTCAAGGACGGCGTTAAGTTCAAGCAGATCATGAAAAAGCGCAAGATGTCCGATAACTTCAAGGGACCTGACGGAAGAGGCAGGATCTTCGTAATCATATTCAACGCTTTCGTAGGCATCGAGTGCTGGCTCATTCTTCTTTTCGCTATTATCGCGGCATTCTGCTGCCTCGCAGCTGATCTCGCATTTATCGGACTTATCGTTGCAGGACTGATCACCGGCGTATTAACAGAATTCCTGGTACCTTTCATCTTCCTGATCCTTACGATGATCTGTGTTGCAGTCTTCCTTGTCATATTGCTGATCCTCGGCATCAAGTACTATGCCAAGGGTTTGAAGTCCTACATCAGATGGAACAAGAACGTATGGAATTACGGCTTAGGGGAGGACTAAACAATGGAAAAGAAAGATATTAAATTATTGATCACAGGTGGAATTGCCCTTTTTCTGGCTTGCTTTCTGGGTATTATTACGATTGTTCTGTTCGCTGTTAAGCTTGGCGGAAAAGCTATGGAATATGACTGGAAAGGCACTTTTGGCCAGGTTACGGAACAGGTCCAGGACCTTGGAACTTAATTAAATATTTATCAGTAAGTTTTTGGGATAGGGATAGATTTGAGGCTGTCTTGATGTGATAAGGCAGCCTCAACAATTTAAATTCCAATAATTGGCATTGTGGTAATGACCTCTTGTGTTATCTTAAAAATACATGAGGATTTGTTGGGAGGGTACCACGATGAAACGATTATTGTCTTTGAAATTTACTTCTTATTTCCCGTCAATTGAAGAAAACGGTGATAAGTTTTTGGGGTAATGTCACCGGAAACGGAGAAAGATAATGGAAACTGACAAAGAACTTGAATCGAGGATAGACGAGATCCTCATAGCGGAGAAGGAGAACAAGCTCCACCGCATGACCAAACGCGACTACATTATCGCAGCCATCATTACGGCAATATCCCTTTTGGGAATCATAGGAGGTTTCTTCTTATGAGCCGTAAGCATGACGTAAACAAAGAGATCGAAAATGAAGTTTATTGCGGAACATTACCCGTTCTGCCCAAAGAAAGAAAATACGGATTCATTGATGCGCTCCTGGTACTCTCAGGATACTGCATCGCAACTTGGAGTTACACTCAGGGTTCATACCTTGCAACTCTCGTAGGATTTAAGCAGCTCCTGATCGGCGCGTTCCTTGCGGCAATTTTCATGCTGATGGTATATCAGCTCCCGGTAATCCTGTCGGTCAGATACGGTATCGATATCTGGATATGGCTTCGAAGCGTTTTCGGACCTAAGGGCAACAAGATAGTTACGATAATAATAATTCTCGTAAACTTCCCCTGGTATGCAGTGTGTTGCGAACTGTTCGCAGATTCGATGGAAAACCTTCTGGGACTGTTCGGAATTCAACTCTTTAACGGGGCGCATCTTGTACTTAGTTTATCGTGTGTTGTCGTCGGAACTATCATCGCTTTGCGCGGTGTCGGCACGATCACATGGACTACCCGCATTCTCGTACCGCTCCTGCTTTTAGTTGGTGTGGCGGTAGTCGTAGTAGGCTTCACATCTGTGCCTATGGATGTCATCTGGAACTACCAGCCTCAGCTTGCTGGCGATGCCGATAAGACAGTCAATTATGTTCTTAACATCGAAGCAAACTTTGCATTCGTTATCACGCTTGTTGGAGGCATGGCAGAAGTTCCGCGTCTCTGTAAGTCCGAGAAGTCAGGTTACTACGCAGGCGTTCTGGGCCAGGGCGCTGCAGGCTCTTTCTTTGTAGTAGTCGGCGCAGTCATGGCGATCGCAATGCAGTATGTAACAGGCCAGATGGTAGACGATCCTACGCTTATGATGGCTACCTTGTCTGCTCCTATCCTGGGTCTGTCTTCGCTGCTTCTCGTTGCTTTCGCGAACATCGGAACACAGGCCGTCGGATCTTACATCTACGGTGTAATGCTCAAATCCACATTCAAGAAGATCTCATATAAGACTCTTGTTCTGGTGTTGGGTGTATATGTGGCGATCCTTTGCGTATGGGGCAAGATCACAGAATACTTCGGCAGCTTCTTGACGATCGGCGCATGCGTTTATGCTCCACTCGCAGCACTGCTGTTTGTAGACTTCTTCCTTATCAGAAAGCAGAAACTCGATCTGAAGAGTGCTTATGAGCTGCCCGGCCATAATGCTTACCGGTATTCCAAGGGCTTTAATATCGTCGGCATCATCTGCCTGGCTCTCGGATTCGGATTTACACTTGTAATTTACGATCCCATCCAGGGAATAATCCACAACAAGATACTGTTCATGCTGACACCTACGTTGGCATCTTTTATCTTCACGGGTGTTCTTTATCTGCTCCTCAGCAAGATCCCCGGCATCCGCCGTTATATCAGAAGGGATACATATGTGAGCCCGGACAAGAGACCTTTTGACAGGGCAAAGGTACCGCCCAGGCAGAACATCTTTTTCCTGCCTTTGATGTGGCTCCTTTGTAAGATGGCAGTATCTCCTTATAAGCTCAAGATCGATAAGTACAACATGGAAGGCATCAAGCCGCCGTTCCTGGTATACGGATCACATAACTCCTTTATGGATTTCTATGTAACTCCTCTGGCCTTAAAGCCTTATCGCGCAAACTATATTTCCGAGCTTGAAGGCTTCGAAAACTTCGGCGAATGGATTTACCGCCAGGCAGGGTGCCTCGGAACCCGCAAGTTCATCAACGACCAGTCCCTGATCCGCAACATCGCCAGGGTAATCAAGCGCGGCGACATCATGGTCATCTATCCTGAAGCAAGATACGCGAACGTTGGAACCAATTCACACCTGACGCCTTCCATCGCCAAGCTTGCCAAGATGCTCAAGGTGCCAGTCGTAACTCTCAACATGCAGGGCAACTATCTGCAGCAGCCCATCTGGAATCTTAAGGAACGCAAAGGCGCAAGACTTCACGCCGACCTTAAGTGCGTTGTAACTGCCGAAGAGGTAACTAAGCTTTCCGTTGATGAGATATTAGGCCGCATCTCCAAAGAACTAACTTACGACGAATATAAGTACCAGCTCGATAACAAGATCGTCATCGACGACGAGTGGAGAGCAGAGGGACTTCATTACCCGCTCTATAAGTGCAGAAAGTGCGGCAAGGACTTCGCCATGACTTCATCCGGCAGCAAGATCACCTGCAAATTCTGCGGCGATTCATATGAAATGGATGAACTTGGTCAGCTGCATTCTTCCTCCGGCGAAGTTATCCACATTCCTGACTGGTATGAGTGGCAGAGAGGCTTTGTCCACGAAGAGATCCGTGAGGGCCGTTACAAGCTCGACATTCCGGTCAGGGTAGAGGCACTGCCTAATTCCGTTAATTTCGTAGACTGCGGTATCGGAAGATTCATCCAGGATAACGACGGCTTCTCTTTGGAGTTCGACAACTACAGGACCGAGAAGCACGAGACCCTGAAGTTCCCGGCCAAGTCGATGGTATCGCTTCACACCGAATACGATTACCGCGGCAAGTTCGGACCGTGCGTCACCTTGTCCACTTATGATGACACATTCTTCATCTATCCGACCGAAGAGAGCAAAGATGTGTTCAACCCGACAAAGATCCAGTTCGCGACGGAATATCTGGGCGGGTTATATAGTTGATAGTAATTTATGTTTTGACTGTACCGTCCCAAATGGAGTTTTGCCGTTTGGGACGGTGTTTATTTGATTGTTGTTTTTATGGAGTACCGTCCCAAATGAAATTTTCGAGATTGGGACGGTAAGTTGACCTACTAAAACCAAAAATCAACAATTAGTAGGTATGTTTTCTCGATTTCCAGAGTGTAAAAACTGATGATAATACCTACTAAACTTTGAAAACGCAAAATAGTAGGTAATGATTTCGGAATTTCGGTGCAGATTTGAGGCTCTGATACCTACTAAATTAGAAAAACGCATTTTAGTAGGTATAAACGACTATAGATCAAGGTGCTGATTTCCATTTACATACCTACTAAAAAGAAAAATAAAAGAAATAGTGGGTATCGAAAAAAACGGCCGAAGTACGAAAACTTCAGCCGGTTATAAAACTTATTAAATTACTTCGCTTCGTAGTTTGTCTCGGGATCCCAGTGGAGGTCTTCCTGCTGGTGCATCCAAGTGGAGAGGGCCTCGGTCATCTTGTGGGCGTCGTTGTCGAAATCTTCGCCGTGGAGAGGCTCGCCGACATAGATCCTGATCTTGCGGCGGTGGAGACCGTTGAGCGGGTGAGGCTTCTTGGATGTTCTGGGCCAGATCTGGTAAGCGCCTGCGATATAGACGGGAACCATGGGAACGCCGGCCTTGATGGCGAGGTAAGCGGCACCATCCTTCATCTCGGCGAGTTTACCGGTGTGGGAACGTGTGCCTTCGGGGAAGACGAAGCAGATGTTGCCTTTCTCGACTTCCTTCTTAGCCTTGATAAGACCTCTGACGGGGTTGCCGTAGCGGTCGACTGCGATGCCTCTGCCGACTCTCATGATGAGACGGCCGAGTTTGCCGTGGTTTGTCTCAAGGTCGGAAGCTGCGAGGCAGCACATATATTTGAAATGTCCTTTAGGGAGATAGTCGATGATAAGAACGCCGTCGGGGTAACTCTGGTGGTTGGATGCGACAACGTAGGGATTGTTTTTAGGGAAATTCTCTCTGCCGATACATTTCATGTCGCAGAGAAGGTGAGTCAGGAAGAGAAATCCGTTTTTGGCTACTACGTCCCAAAAACCTCTTTTGGTAGGATATTTCTCATCCAGGTGCTTATGATGATCTGCTTTTGACATGGCAGGCTCTGAGACCTGTTTTACAGTATCTTCGGTCTTAATGTTTTCTTCAGACATATAATCTCCTGAATTTCATCTATCTTAAAATACGCACATATTATACTCATAAATGGGATTTTAGCGAATTATTGCGTTTTTGTTATCAAGTATGATATATTTTTTTAGTTATTCATGCATTCGCTAAAAGTGGAGAGCATGGACGATGGAGGTAATAGTATGGATCCTGTACAGGGTACGCCTGTCTTTAAAGCTGAGAAGTTCAATGACTTAAGAGATTTAGTTGTTCAAACATGTGCAAAGTACTCTGAACTTGATGCTTTTATCTTCAGACGTTCTCCGAAGCTCTCGGAGGTTCACAGAAGCTTTTTCGAGTACGGGAACGATATCAAGGGCCTTGCTACTTATATCCTTAACAGTGAATATGCAGGTGAGCGTCTTGCCGTAGTAGGTGAGAATGCTTACGAGTGGTTTGTTTCTTATAATGCGATCCTGTCTTCAGGTGCCGTTGGTGTGCCTTTGGACAGAGCGCTTCCTGAAGACGAGCTCATCCAGCTCCTTGTAAGATCCAAGTCACGCCTTATCTTCTACCATCACAGACATCACAAGATGATGCTTTCCATTGCTGAGAAGATCAAGTCGGGCGAGCTCGATATTCCGCTCAATAAGTTTGTTATTTTCTATAAGGACGGCCTTTCGGGCAAGACAAAGGACGATACATGGCCTGAGGATGATGAGCGTTTTGTTGATATCTATGACCTTATTAAGCAGGGTAATGACTTTGTTGAGGCCGGCGATACCAAGTTCATGGATACTCCGATCGATACTGAAGCGGCTAAGATCATTCTCTTTACTTCAGGTACGACTTCAATGAGTAAGGGCGTTTTGCTCTCTCATAAGAATATTGTCTCGAATGTATATTCGATCTCACAGACACTTGATGTAAGAAGGGGAGACAGAGCGTTCTCCATCCTGCCTTTGCATCATACTTTCGAAAATACATGCGACTTCTTTATCCTCTCCTGCGGTGCGTGTATCTGCATGTGTGACGGCTTGAGATACATCGTTAAGAACATGGAAGAGTGGAAGCCGGATGTATGTATTTCAGTTCCGCTTCTTTTCGAGAACATCTACGAGAAGATCGAAGACGGTATCAAGGCTTCAGGCAAGGAGAGGATCATTGCCATCGCAAGACCCGTTACGAGATTCCTTAAGAAGTGCGGTATCGATGTAAGACGCAACGTATTCAAGGATATCCTTGACAAGCTCGGCGGCAACTTCCGTATGATCGTCATCGGCGGTGCCGGAATCGACAAGAAGTATATCGATGCATTCACAGACTTTGGTCTCCAGTTCTATATGGGTTACGGACTTACCGAGACATCACCGGTTATCTCCGTTAATACAGAGGTTTGCGACGTTCACGGTTCTGTAGGACGCCCTATGGCCGGAATTACGGTAGCCATCGATGCTGAAGGTACCGGTCCCAAGGCAGTAGGTGAGATCCTCACAAAATCTGACTGCGTCATGCTCGGTTACTACGAGAATGAAGAAGCTACAAAGGAAGCCATTGATGAAGACGGCTGGTTCCATACAGGCGACATGGGTTATATCGACAAGACCGGTTCCATCCACATTACGGGCCGTGTTAAGTCCATGATCGTTCTTACAAACGGTAAGAAGGCTTTCCCTGAAGAGATCGAGGCAGTCATTACCGAGATCAAGGGTGTATCAGAGGCATTCGTCTGGGGTAACAAGAATGAGCGTGAAGCGATCGACATCTGCGCTAAGCTCCTTATTAACCGTAAGGTAATTGGTGCTGAGCTCGGCCTTGCCACAGAAGCTGACGACAGCCAGATCGAGACATATCTCAACGATAAGATGCATGAGGCTAACCATAAGATGCCTCAGTACAAGATAGTACGTAATTACGTCTTCTCCGAAGAAGACATGATCAAGACAACGACGCTTAAGATCAAGCGTCCCAAGGAGCAGGAACATATCGAGAGCCGCCTTGCCGAGCTCGGTCACACAATGTATGACGTTAACGGCAAGAACTTCGATAAGTTGATCAAAGCTAACTGATAAAGGAACTTTATGTCGTTCCGCAAATTGATTCTCGGTAACCGGGAAGTCGGCATCGAATTCGAACGCAAAAGAGTCAGGAACATCAACGTCCGCGTAAGGCGCGACGGTACTTTGTATTGCTCTTTGCCATACTATGCCAAGACAGACGAGGCAGTTGCTTTCATTATTTCCAAGCAGGACTATCTCTTTAAAGCCATCGATAACGCCGTTAATGAAGAGAAGACCAAGAGCCTCTCGCGTCAGTATATTGACGGTGAGACTTTTATGGTGCTTGGAACGCCTTATGTTTTGAAGGTTGTTCAGGCCCCTAAAAACTCCTGTCATGCAGAAGACGGCATAATAACGCTTGAAGTTACCGATACCGGAGATTACCGCACAAAATACATGACCTACGAGAAGTGGAGAAGGCGCTGCCTCAGAAGCCTTCTCGTCGATCTTTGCAACGAGATGTATCCCTGGTTCGAGAAGCGCGGTGTTCCCGTGCCGAAAAAGATAACTTTAGGTGACTACAAGTCATTCTGGGGTGAGTGTTTTGCAAAAAGGGGCGAGCTTAAGTTCAGCTACAGGCTTTTCGAGAAGGACAGGGAACTCATAAGATATGTCGTGGTCCACGAGTTTGCTCATTTTGTCGTACCTAATCACTCTGCCAAATTCTGGGATGTTGTAAAAGGTATTGTTCCGGATTATAAAGAACTTCGAAAGCGTTTAAATAGCAACGCTTAAGATTCGGACATCTTTTTTGTATTAGCCTCTAAAAGACATACCATTCCGAATAAAACAGCCATCAAAGAAGTAACGCATGCTTTATTGGTGAACCAGTAATGGATCATGGAGTGATTCGTTGCGAAGGCATACCATACAACAGGCGCCAATCCTGTAAGAAGAAAAGGAAAGAGCAGCCTGACAGATTCTTCTGCTGTAAGATTCTTTTGTTTGATCAGTTTGAAGATCATATAAATGATTAATAACACAACAAGTACTGTGATTGGAGTCCGGATGAAAGCACCGAAGTTTCTTATCTCAGTTGCATAAATGCTGTAAGTCCCGCCATCATCGGATGACATCGAAGTTCTTTGTGCTACTTTACTCAATGCATCTGTGAACTTGTTTTCACCTGTGATGATACTGGCAATACACCATTTAGATACCCACATTGCTCCGAGTCCGAAGCACCAGTAGATTGCATTGCGGACAATCTCGGCGAGTTTTGATTCAGTTGAATTGGTATTATCCAATAACAGATATAAAACCATGGGAACACCGAAGGTGGAAATAGGGTAGGTAAGAAGATCAAAATACGCAGTTGCTATTCCGCTCCAGAGAAATACCAGTGGTGCTAAAGTTTTTCGTTTTTCATTTTTAATTATGAGCAAAGCTATGCAAACAAAAGAAAAGATATAAAAACATGATGAATACTGGAATGCTTTAGCCAAAGCTATAGGCATAAGCATAAGGTGTGATAATAAATAAGGGATGACCGCTTTCTTGTGCTCTTTTTTGAACAAAAGGAAACAGGTTATAAGCACGATTAGTGTTTGGATAACCCCGTTAATCAATCTTATATCACTGTAATCGAATAACTGCAGTAATGGTTTAAGGAATATCAGATATCCGTGCCAGTATCTGGGATATAAATTTGTCAAATCGTAATCAGCACCATTAACATAATGACCGACGATTGTATCAACAGGGTCTGACTCTCCAAGACCGCCACGAGGTACATTCATTGCATCTGCCAGTGGTGATGCATCCTGAGGATAAGCGGCCTCGAGAAGCATGAGAGAGTCGGTAAAAGTATCTATATCACTGGTTATCCAACTGAATAGAGAAGGATCAAGACCTTCATCTGCGATTGTCTGAGCCGATGAAGCAACGTTAACTTCAATACGTTCTGTCGGTAGAAGATAAACTGCAAAGAGTAGCAGAGTCCCCATGATAACAGCTGTGATCAGATTAGCTGTTACAATTCCTGCCTTACGCAGAATGGTGCGAAGTGTTAGTTTTTCCTTGAATTTTGACCAGATTTCTTTGTATTCAAACTTGCGGAAAACTTTCACGAGGGTGGGCAGCATTCCGATCATGCACGCAGCAAAAGGAAGTGTCATTATTCCTACTACGATACTGATTATTAACAGTCCCTGATCGTAATCGGGAAAAACTATTGTGACTACGGTTCTGACGAAGTTAAGTGAAGTGATCCATGTATCATAGAAATTCTTGGCGGACAGAAAACTTATTAGACCGCCTCCTGCCAGCGATACAACCAGCAAAACCTTGTTGAATCTTGGATGGAATCTCGTAAGGAAAAGATATTCGATAATTCCCAAGATCAATCCTAAAAATAATGAGAATATAATAGACGAAGTCATCCATTCACTAATGGAAACACAAAAAACAATACCGGAAATAATGTTGATCAAATACAGAATCTTTTCGCCCACTTTATTTCCCTTTGTTGAGTTTCCTCTTGTACATATCTTCAGTCATCTGAAGTCTGAATTCGAAAGCCTGCTTATCTTTATGAATTAACGTCTGAAGGATAAGACCAGCTGTGAAAGACAGGAATGAAGCGATAACCACAAAGCCGCAGACTATCAGGGTAGGGAATCTCAAAACGAGTCCGGTATTAATGTATTCGATAAGAACGGGAATGAAAAATCCGGTCGCAATGAGAATTCCGATAAGAGACATGAGTCCGAAGAATTCCAAAGGCCTATAGTTCTTATAAAGATTAAAGATTGTTTTTATTACTTTGCTGCCGTCAGAGAAAGTATTGAGTTTGGAAACACTTCCTTCAGGTCTGTCACGGTATTGGATGACACAGTTCTTAATGAACATATTCTTGTCGATCGCATGTATGGTCATCTCTGTTTCTATCTCAAACCCCTGGGATAAAACAGGAAAGGTCTTTGCAAACCTGAAACTGAATGCACGAAGACCCGTCATGATGTCTTTGATCTCAGTCTTGTAGATGTTGTTGATGAAAAACCTCGTGATAGAGTTACCGACATTATGGAATGGTCTCTTGTTTTCCTGGAAATAAGTTGAAGAGAGTCTGTCTCCTATGACCATGTCAGCCTGATTTTCAAGAACTTCCATGACCATCTCAGGACCTGCTTCGGCAGGATAGGTGTCATCTCCGTCAACCATTACATAGCATTCCGCATCGATCTCACGGAACATTCTCCTGATGACATTTCCTTTTCCCTGCATATGCTCATATCTGACGACAGCTCCGGCCTCTTTGGCTATATCGGCTGTACCGTCGGTTGAGTTATTGTCATAAACATATATAACTGCTTCAGGTAGAGCCTGTTTCCAGTCAAGAACGACTTTCCTGACCGTCTGGCTCTCGTTATAGCAGGGAATCAAAACTGCGATTTTATCCATTACACGCCTCAAAAGTATAATTTAGGAGTATACCATAAAATCTCAAGCAAGCATGTTTATTTATATTTTGTTATAATTTATTTTTGAGAATAGCCTTATCAGGAGGAATCACTTATGGGTGAACTCAATCTTGAGAGAAGCAAAGTCAAATTCGACTTATGGGAGCGAAAACTCCTTGATTTAAGTACACGTAATTCACTTCTTAATCTGAGGATAAAAGGTTCTTCGATTCCTTTGTTTGTGCCGGGCTGCGCAAACATTGAAGACCTGATTGCACAGGATAAGAATTTCACCATAATCTCACGCGGCGAAGATGACGAACCTGAAGAGGAAACCGAATCTGAAGAGAATGAATCTGTTCCTTCAGAGGCTGAAACTAAGGAGGATTCTGATGCTGCGGCACCTGCTGAAGAGGTGGCAGAACCGGTTCAGGAAGCTGAAGATAAGCCGGTTAAGGAAGCCACTCCTGAGGCAGCTTCTGTAGTAGCTCCTGAAGCAGTAACTGAAACCGTACCTGATGCTGAACCAGCAAAAGAAAGCAAAAAGATAAAGGGTATTCCTGCAAAAGATTATTCCATTGAAGATCTTGCCGACATTACCGGATTCAAGAAATTTATCGAGAAGAAATACGAGAAGGGCACCATTGTGTCTTCTCTTACGAATGCGGTGCTTGATAAGAATATCAAGACCCTTTACAGAGGTGCCAAGACTTCGATGGAAGAGAACGGTGCCAACACTTTGTTCCTCGCATGCGGATTTTTGAAGTGGTACGAGAAGGACAGAAAAGAACCGTGCTATGCGCCTATTCTTTTGATCCCTGTTGAACTCGTTAAGAAGTTCGGTATCAAGTACACGATGAGAAGAAGAGATGAGGACGTTCAGTTCAATGTTACCGTCTCTGAGAAATTAAGACAGGACTTCAAGATCGAGTTTGATTCATTCAGCAAGGACCTTCCCTCAGATGAACACGGCGTTGATGTTAATGCAGTATTTGCCAAGGTAAAAGAAGCCGTAAGCTCGCTTAAGGGATGGGAGATCATTGAATCCTGTGTTCTCGGCTTATTCTCGTTCTCACAGTTCGTAATGTGGAATGACATGCACAGTCACAGAGACTCCATTGCAAAGAATAAGATCGTTAAGAGTCTTATCAACGGCAGCCTTGAGTGGGAATACGAAGACATGACGGCTACAGGCAAAGTTCCCGAAGAAGACGTATTCCTTCCGATCGTTGCAGATGCATCACAGTTAGCAGCAATCAAGCGTGCAGGCGAGGGTGCAAGTTTTGTTCTCCACGGTCCTCCGGGAACAGGTAAGTCTCAGACGATCACATCGATAATCGCAAACTGTCTTGCAAATGGCAAGAAGGTTCTTTTCGCTGCAGAGAAAAAGGCTGCTCTTGATGTCGTTTATAAGAGGCTAGAGAAGATAGGCATTGCTCCGTTCTGTCTTGAACTTCATTCAAATAAGATCCGTAAGAGTTATGTTCTCGATCAGCTTAAGACTGCAAGCGAAGTAAGGCTTAAGTCACAGGTGGAAGGCGATTATGACAAGTCACTGGAAGACATTGTCGCAAAGAGAAAAGAGCTCGATAAATATGTTGATGAACTTCATGCTCCGCAAACGTGCGGAATGACTCTTTATGAGCTCATTAACGTATATGCTTCTAACCAGTCTGCTCCTGACTGCGGCATGTTTGACGAAGGTTTCGTCAGTGATCTTAACGATCAGAGATTCAGGGATATAGAATCTTCTTTAGGAGAACTCGTAGCTTCTTCAGGCAATCTTAATGGCAAGCTCCCGTTTGTAAAAGCATCTTCGTATTCACAGGATGCAAAGAGCAAACTTCCTTCTCTTGTTGAAGAATTCATTAGAGTATACGATGAATTTGCTGCAAGCGTTGCTGCATTTGACAAGATCCTTACGGATAACAGCTGCAGGATCGCAGGAGAGCCCGGTACCATCGGAAGGATTGCAGGACTTAATTATGCCGGCACATCAATTGCAAAACTTAAGTCTCTTAATCTTCCTAAGGGCCTTATCTGCTGTGACGATACTGAGAGTGCTTATCTCTCATTAAGAGATGCCGTTTATGCATGCAAGGATGCTCTGGCCAAGAAAGCTGCTTTGTGCAATGACTGGCAGGACGGTTTCTTAGATCTCGACGGTGCGGTGCTTTTAAGCGAGCTCATGACGGCCAAGGCTAAGAATGCTCTTATGCGCGGCATGGCTGAAGGCAATGTATATAAGAAAGTTAAGGCATATGACAAGGGTAATCACAAAGAGACTCTTGAACAGGCTTTTAAGCTTCTTACCGAGTATAAGAATTCAGTTCAGAATGCAACGAATTACATAACTTCCGTAAGAGGATATCTCGGTGAGCTCTATAATCCGGGAGCAGGTTTCCCGGGCTTCGATATCAGCTATGTTGAATCACTTAATGAGAATGCTCATGCTGCACTTGCGGAATTTTCGGCTTTTGATCCTACAGGCATGGTAAGAAAGCTGGTAGGTAACGGTGATGCTTTCTTAAGTGATGCAGTAAACGCATTTAATGCAAAGACCGCTTCTTACAGCGCTGCTTACACGAATCTTAAGAACACATACGGATTTGAGTATGGCGCGTTTGAACCTGCTGCAGATCTCCTTGAATCCAAAAAGCAGATGGCTCAGGATCTCTTAAATGACAGTGAATATTTGAGAGACAGAATGCAGTTTAATCTCATGGCTTCTAAGTGCGTTGACTATAAGGTTACAAATCTTGTTAAGGCATACGATTCAGGCATAGTAGACGGTAACGGAATAATCAGTGCATTCCGCAAGGGCTACAGCTCTATGCTCATATCGATGCTGATAGACAATTCTGAAGTCTTGAGATCTTTCAGCGGTCTTGTATTTGAGAAGAAGATCGATGAACTAGCCAGGATCACTGATGAGTTCGAAAAGCTTACGCGTCAGGAGATCTATCTTCGCATCGCGAAAAATCTTCCAGACCTCAGTAAGGACGCGAATGTATCTTCCGCTCTTGGAATCCTGCAGCATGCGATCAAGTCGGGCGGCAGGGGAGTATCTATCAGAACTCTGTTCTCCCAGATAGGAGATCTCATCTTAAAGCTCTGTCCCTGCGTTCTTATGAGTCCTCTGTCATGTGCGCAGTTCCTGGATCCTGATAATTGCGGAATGTTTGATATCGTTGTTTTCGATGAGGCGAGCCAGCTGCCTACATGTAAGGCGATTGGTGTTATCGCAAGAGGCCGTGAAGCCGTAATCGTAGGCGATCCCAAGCAGATGCCTCCTACGTCTTTCTTCACTGAACAGGTAGGTGATGAAGACGATTATGAGACTGAAGATCTTGAGAGCATTCTCGATGACTGCCTTGCGATCAGCATGCCTCAGATGTTCCTCGCGTGGCACTACAGAAGCCGCCACGAGAGTCTTATCACGTTCTCAAACAAGTCTTTCTACGACGGAAGACTTTATACGTTCCCGTCACCTGATGACAGACAGTCCAAGGTTACTATGGTCGACTGCGGCGGTACTTTTGATTCCGGCAAGACCAGAACGAATAAGGCAGAAGCACAGGCAGTAATAGATGAGATAGTTAAGCGTGCTAAAGATCCCGTTCTTTCCAAATACAGTGTCGGTGTCGTTACATTCAATATCCAGCAGCAGTCCCTTATCGAAGACCTTTTGGACGAAGCTGCAAGCAAGGATCCTGAACTTGAGAAGTGGGCTTTCGGAAGTGAAGAGCCGATCTTCGTCAAGAACCTCGAGAATGTTCAGGGTGATGAGCGTGACGTTATCCTGTTCTCGGTAGGCTACGGCAAGGACGAGACAGGCAAGCTGATAATGAACTTCGGTCCTCTCAACAGAGACGGCGGCTGGAGAAGACTTAATGTAGCAGTTACGAGATCAAGAATTGAGATGAAGGTTTTCTCTTCGATCTCTCCTGAAGAGATCCGTATCAACGAGACTGCATCAGAAGGTGTCAAAGCATTTAAGAGATTCCTTCAGTATGCTGGCGGAAGCGAGGTATGGGATCAGGACATCACATCCACAGGAAGTTCTTCTGATAATGCAGGCACGCCTCTTATCGACAGAAATGCCGCATTCACAGGTATTGCAGATGATATCTGTGCCAGATTCAAGGCTGCGGGTTATGACACGGACAAGGGTGTCGGCAAGTCAGGATTCAAGATCGACATTGGTGTCGTATCTCCGGATAAAGAAGGTACATACTGTCTCGGCATCCTGCTCGACGGTCCTGTTTATGCGGCATCGGGTACTACTACTTCAAGAGAAATCTCACAGCTCTCGATGCTGAAAGGCTTCGGCTGGAACGTTGTCAGGATATGGTCTCTTGAATGGTGGGAGAATCCTGATAAGGTTTTCGAGAAACTCATTCAGCTGATAAATGGCTCGCAGAAGGAAGGCGTTTTAACTGAGGAAGCGCCTGCTGAAGATGTTCCTTCTGATTCAATAGAAACTGCTGAAGCAGTTCTTGAAGAAGAGGGCGGACCTGAAGTAATAATCTACGGTCAGGAAACTGAAGAGACAGCAGCAGAAGAACCTGAAGCATCTGACGATCAGACACAAAAAAAAACGGCTGAATTAGAGAGCAGTTCCTCTGACGGAAATCCTGCGAGGGTATATAAAGCCTCTGATCTTAATCCGAGGAAAATGACTGCATCGGAATTTTGTGATGCTCTCAATACAAAGTATCTTCAGGAATGCGTAATCAAGATAGTAGATCAGGAATCACCAATCAGTTCCGATGTTCTTGCAAAAGAACTGATCACACATGCGGGCATCGCAAAGATGACGCCCAAACTTCGTGAGCGCTGCACATATCTTGTAAGAAGCATCGAGAAGAACGTTAAGCTTAATTACACGACGCAGAAACTTGATCCGGCATCCGAGGATGACGATTCCGAAGTCATATTCCTCTGGAAGGACGGAACGGAGATGGGCAAGGTCATGGACTTCTACAGAGTTCCTGCTGAAGGAGAGAAGCCCAGAAAAGCATATGACATTCCTGTTCAGGAAGCTGCATGCGCTGCAAATTATCTTGCCGTATCACAGTATGGAATGCCTTATGAGAGCCTGATAACCGAGACCTGTAAAGCACTGGGACTTACCAGGGCTCCTGAGGATTCTGATAACTACAGGCTCGGAAAGAGGGCTGTTGATTACTGCATCAGGCAGGGCCTTTTGCAGATGGATGACGATGGTTTCGTTAAAATGGTATAATTCACAACGATGAGCGAAGACAACAACAACTTATTCTTTTTGAATGGTGACGATAAGCCGTTATATGAGCGACCGGGAAGATTGGATCCCGATCGTAATGTTCCTATCACCAGACAATCCAGGGTTGATGTAAACGTTCATTACGATGAAACGCAGAAGACTTTCATCAGGGATTCCGAATCTCCGGAGTTTACCGAGCAGTCCGTAAATGCGATGGATCCGTTTGAGGATTCGGCATTGCTTAAAGGAGATGTTAAGCCTAAGGTTGTCGGTATAAGAAAAAATGCTCCCAAGGTTGAGAGCAAGATCTTTGTTCCTGAGACAGATGTCAGCGATGTTAGACGTAAGGTCAGGACTCCGGTTTTCAACGAGCCTGAGCAGCCTTTGTATATTGCTGAAGAAGATGCTGCCGCTTCGACTGATTACATTGCTGATGCGATGAGCGGTGTCGATGATGCCGAGAAGACTGAGACAAAAGCACCTGCCGTTGCAGTTGATAACCTGGCTAAGCTAAAGATGTATGCTTTGTTGTTAGGCGTCGTAATCGTTTTGGAGACTGCCGGAATAGGTATCTTGATCGCGCTTTTCTAATCGTTTTTCAAGCAAATTAAAAGGGCTGTTTCATTAACTGAGACAGCCCTTTGTCATTACCGGTTATCCGGCATTATTTCTTCTTTTTCTTCTGAGTCTTTACAGGCTCGTCTGTTATCGTTGAGTCCTTGGCCTGAGCTGCTTTCTGATTGCTCTCGAAAACATAGTCTTTTCCGGGAAGGACTGCGTTAAGGATGATGCCTACGAGTGAACCTACTGCAAGACCTGAAAGTGAGATAACGACTAAAGGTTCTGTGGCTGTGACTGTTTCTGTAACGGAATCGCCTGCCTTAGCCATTAGATCTGCAGGAATATTTACGCTGCCGTCAGCTTCGACATAGTATTTGTTTCCGTCAAATTCATAGTATTCAACATTCTGCTGAACTTCCTTTGTGCCGACAGGGATCTTGATAGCCTGAGCTGCACTGTACTGAATACCGATCGAGAGAACGAGGATGATGGCTGCGATGATGACGTTTCTTGCCTTGCCGAAGTCGATCTTGTTCTCAACTACGTTTCTTACACCGACTGCAGAGATCATGCCGTAGAGTACAAGGGAGATACCGCCTACAACAGGTGTAGGGATAGCAGAGATGCAAGCTGCGAGCTTAGGTGAGATTGAGAAGCAGATAGCGAAAACGGCTGCAAGTCTTATTACGAAAGGATCGTAAACTTTGGAAAGAGTAAGAACGCCTGTGTTCTCGCCGTATGTTGTATTGGCAGGAGCGCCGAAAAGTGATGCCAGTGTTGTGGCAAGACCGTCTCCCATGAGTGTTCTGTGGAGTCCGGGATCCTTGATGAAGTTCTCGCCGACTGTTGAAGAGATAGCAGAGATGTCGCCGATATGCTCAACGATAGTAGCAAGAGAGATAGGAACGATTGTGATGATAGCTGTGATGAGAAGGCTTGTATTGAGGTTGCCGCCTGTGAAGATGTTGAAAACGGTATCCTCATACTTGAAAGGCAATCCGATCCATGCAGAGTTCTTGATGTTCTCGATGCTTGCAACAGAGAAGAGCTGGAAGTTGGAATTGCCGGCGATGGTGTAGTAATCACCTGATACCTGACCTGTTGCAAGAGTAAGGATGATGCAGAGTACGCATGCTCCGACAACACCTAAAAGGATAGGGATGATCTTGATCATGCCCTTGCCCCAGATATTGCAGATTACGATGATAAGGATTGCAACGACTGCTACGATCCAGTTTGTTGAGCAGCTGTTGATTGCTGTAGCTGAAAGGCAAAGACCGATGGCAATGATGATAGGACCGGTTACGATAGGCGGGAAGAACTTCATTACACGGTTAACGCCGAATGCCTTGATAAGTCCTGCAAGGATAAGATAAACAAGACCTGCAAGTGCAACACCGAAGCATGCATAGGGCAGGAGCTCTTTTTCGCCGTTGGGAGCGATGGCAAAATATCCTGCGAGGAATGCGAACGATGAACCTAAGAATGCAGGTACTTTTCTCTTTGAAAGAAGATGGAAGAGAATTGTTCCCAATCCTGCGAAAAGAAGTGTGGCTGAGACCGACAGACCGGTGAGGATAGGGACGAGGACGGTTGAACCGAACATAGCGAACATGTGTTGGAAACCAAGCACGATAACACGGCCGGCACCCAGTGATTTCGCGTCGTAGACAGCTCCATCCTGAAGACTGGATTTACTCATAACAAGCCCTCCGTTGTATTTGGATTTTATTTATAATAGCACTCTTATGTAAAATTCAAGCAATCATTTTGACATTTGGATGTAATAATGAGCGGTTAACGCGGTTTATGTTTATTGACTTAAAAATCAATTCTACTAAAATAATCAAGAGATAATTTGTACCATGTTTATCAATATGAAAAGGAGACGAATATGCAGTACAAGGATTTTAAGAATGTTCAGGTAATGGAGCATCCGCTCATCAAGCACAAGATCTCACTCTTAAGAGACGAAAGCACCGGAACTCACGAGTTCAGACAGCTCGTTGAAGAAATCGCTACTCTCGAAGGTTATGAGGCATTAAGGAATCTTCCTCTCAAGGATGTAGAGATCCAGACACCACTCGAGAAGACAATGACTCCCATGATCGACGGTAAGAAACTTGCCATCGTTCCGATCCTTCGTGCAGGTCTCGGAATGGTACCCGGCGTTGAGGCTCTCGTTCCTCTTGCCAAGGTAGGCCACATCGGTCTTTACAGAGACCCTGAGACACATGAACCTCACGATTACTACTGCAAGCTTCCTGATCCAATCGATCAGCGTCTCATCCTTGTAGTTGACCCGATGCTTGCTACAGGCGGTTCAGCTGTTGATGCCATCAATTCGATCAAGGCTCACGGCGGAAAGAACATCAAGTTCATGTGCATCATTGCAGCTCCCGTAGGTATCGAGAGACTTGCAAAGGCACATCCCGACGTTGATATCTATGTCGGCAACGTTGACAGGGAACTCAACGAAAATGCGTATATTCTCCCTGGTTTGGGAGATGCGGGTGACCGTATTTTCGGCACCAAATAAATAAACCGGAAACAATTGGAGGAAAGTGTTTTATGGTTATGAAGAAGGTTTTGGCATCTGTTATGGCAGTTGCTACATTGGCACTTGCTATCGCAGGATGCGGCAAGAAGGATGATAAGAAGTTCGTCGTTGGTTTCGACCAGGAATTCCCGCCTATGGGATTCGTTGCCGATGACGGCTCTTATGCAGGTTTCGATCTTGATCTTGCACAGGAGTGTGCAAAGCGTATGGGACGTGAATTCGTAGCACAGCCTATCGCTTGGGATTCAAAGGACCAGGAACTTAAGTCAGGCAACATTGACTGCATCTGGAACGGTTTTACCATCAGCGGCAGAGAAGACGGATACACATGGTCTGAGCCTTATATGGTCAACGATCAGGTAGTAGTAGTTAAGAATGATTCAGGCATCACATCACTTGCTGATCTTGCAGGCCTTAAGGTTGCAGTTCAGAAGGATTCATCAGGTCTTGCTGCATTGAATGACAATCCGGCTCTCACAGATACTTTCGGTGAGCTCGTTGAGATCGATTCATATCTCCAGGCAATGATGGAACTTGAGATGGGCAGTGTAGATGCAATCGTTATGGATGAGATCGTTGCCCGTTATGAGATCCAGACATCAGGCAAGCCTTTTGCAATCCTTGATGAGGCTGTAGCTTCCGAAGAATACGGCGTCGGTTTCCTTCTTGGAAATACAGCACTCCGTGACGAAGTTCAGAAGACTCTTGAAGATATGGCTGCTGACGGAACAATGAAGCAGATCTCAGAGAAGTGGTTCGGTTCTGACGTTACTATCATCGGCAAGTAATATTAGTGATTAAATGACTTTCAAAAGCTGTTCCGGGTATTTCCGGAGCAGCTTTTTATTATGGTAAAGCAAGTTTTCCATATATTTGTTATAATCTGTTCGTTATGGGTTCATTACAGTCGACATTGATTCAATTGCTTCAGGGCTTCAAGTTTACGTTCGGGATCTTCTTCTTCACGTTGATCTTCTCGATTCCTTTGGGTCTGCTTGTATCCAAGGGCAGAATGTCCAAGATAAAGATCGTATCGCTTATTTTCCAGCTTTACATCTCTGTCTTAAGGGGCACACCTCTCATGCTTCAGCTCCTGCTGGTATATTTCGGACCCTATTATATTTTCGGGGTCAATCTCGGAAGCATCCAGCTTGGACCGTTCAACTACAGGTTCATCGCCACCATCGTTGCGTTCTCTTTGAATTATGCGGCATATTTTGCCGAGATCTTCAGAGGCGGCATCCAGTCCATGTCCAAAGGTCAGTATGAAGCAGCGACAGTTTTGGGCTTCTCGAAAATGCAGACCTACTTCAAGATCATCTTGCCTCAGGTCGTAAAGCGCGTGCTGCCTTCAGTTTCCAATGAGATAATCACGCTCGTAAAAGATACGTCACTTGCACAGGTCCTCTCGGTAACAGAGATGTTCACAAAGGCTTCCGCAGCCGCATCGGCACAGGTATCAGTAATACCCTTCATAGTTGCCGGCGCTTTCTACTACGTGACGAACCTGATAATCGAACAGATATTAAACCGCGTGGAGAAATCCATGTCTTACTATTCTTAACGGGGTAAGCCAAATGCCGGAAACAAAAAGCGACGTTGTCCTTGAGATAAATAAAGTATATAAGTCCTTCGACGATCTGGAGGTCCTTAAGGGCATTACCATGGAGGTAAAGCGCGGCGAGGTTGTTGCCGTCATAGGTCCTTCGGGCGGCGGTAAGTCTACTCTCCTAAGATGCGCCACCACTCTCGAAAAGGTCGACGCCGGCAAGATCGTCATCGGCGGTGATGTTCTTTGCGAAGACGGTCAATACTGTGACAAGAAACTCGAAAAGCAGATCCGCTCAAAGTTCGGTCTCGTATTCCAGAATTTCAATCTTTTCCCGCATTTCTCGGTTAAGAGAAACATCACAGAGGCTTTGATCCACGTCCACAAGAAGAGCAAGGAGGAGGCAGATACGATCTGCAATCAGCTTCTTGAAAAGATGGATCTTAAGGAGAAAGCCGATGCTTATCCCTGCAATCTTTCAGGCGGCCAGCAGCAGAGAGTTTCCATTGCGCGAGCTCTTGCCACTAACCCCGAGATCATCTTCTTTGACGAGCCTACATCCGCATTGGATCCTGAGCTCACCAAAGGCGTTTTGAATGTCATCAAGGAACTCGCTAAAGAGAAGATGACGATGGTTATCGTTACCCATGAGATGAGCTTTGCCAGAGACGTAGCCGACCGCATCATTTTTATGGATGGCGGCGTTATCGTTGAGGAAGGCCCTGCATACGAACTTGTAACAAACCCTAAGCAGGAGAGAACAAAGGCATTCCTGGCCGGTTATTGATTTATTCAGCAGTAGAGACAAAGCAACTACACGTTGATGTGAGGCAGTAGCACCTGAAGGCTTCGCCGTCAATGGACGTAAACTTGCCTTCGGCACCATTGACTGCTCATCTTTACAGGTACATAAATCAGTGTTCAAGAGGTCGGATACCCGACCTCGCATCTGGAGATGTCGTTCTTTACAAAGTTTCCGGCTGGCAGCGATTGATCAAACCCGTATATAACAAAAGTGAATGTTTATCTGTTTCATAAATCGATTTACCGTTTTTGAAATGGCATTCTCTTGACCTAAATTTAGACTGATAGTACAATAATTAAACTAGCAGTTAAGAAATTAAACTGCTAGTATGAAATTAGACATTGAAAATAGCACTTTCAAAACTGGCAAAACTGGATTGGAGACGGAATATGTCAAAAAAGACAAGGATAATCATTTATAAAGAATCGGTAATGGATGCTGCAGAGAAACTTTTCGAGAGCAAGGGATATGATGCAACATCGGTCGATGAGATAGCTTTCAACACAGGTATCAGCAAGGCGACGCTTTATGCGTATTACAGAAGTAAAGAAGAGATCTGGGATTCGCTTATGTGCAGGTACATGGGGTTCATGCTTGAGGATGCCAGGAAGGCGGCAGAAGGCGAAGGCTCTTTTGAGCAGCGATATTACAAACTTTGCTTTGACCTCGCTTCCAAGTTTGAAGAACATCCGGTTATCTATAGGGGAACACTCGGAAAGATCTCCGTGGATATGGAGAATGAGATCTATAAGAAGATCTACGAAGTCGGTGAGGCGACAAACGAAGCGATCGCTGATTTCATCAGAAGCGGCATTAAGGAAGGCTTTGTCAGAAAAGATATCGATATCTATCCTGCGGTCATCATGATGTGGTCTTCAATATCAGGAATAATCTCAATGGCCATCGATAAAGAAGAGTATCTCAAACTGAGATTCAACATGAGTAAGGAAGATTATCTTAAAAAGGCATTCGAGCTGCTTTTGGAGGGTGTTAAATGAACGCAGTTTACTTAAGCGGTACCGGCAATACTAAGCATGTAACTGAATTGCTTTTCAAGAAGATCGGAGCAAACGGAACGCTGGTGCCAATTGAATCTTCCGGTGTCGATGTAGCGCTGGAAGACGATGAGCTGATATTAGCTTACCCGACACAGTTTTCGAACATTCCGTATCTTGTAAGGGATTTCATAAACAAGCATGCGGACATATGGCAGGGCAAGAAGATATTCCTTATAACGACGATGGGACTTTTTGCAGGTGATGGCACAGGGTGCGCTGCAAGGCTTCTGAAAAAGTACGGAGCCGTTATAACAGGCGGACTCCAGATCGTTATGCCTGATTCCATAGGTGACTGTAAAGCGCTTAAAAAGCCCCATGAACAGAATAAGGCAGTCATAGTTAAAGCTGATAAAAGAATTATAGAAGCAGCAAGTCAGATGCGGGCAGGGAAGTATCCTAAGGAAGGTCTGTCGTTTGCATCTCATCTTGCCGGTTTATTCGGCCAGAGGCTGTGGTTTTATAACAAGACGACCGGCTATACCGATAAGCTTAAGATCGATCCTTCAAAATGCATCGGGTGCGGACTCTGTGCGAAGAACTGCCCGACTCAGAATATCAGGATCGAAGACGGTAAGGCTGTATCATCAAATCAATGCACCATGTGTTACAGGTGTGTGGACTTTTGTCCGAAGCAGGCAGTAACCTTGCTTGGCAAAACGCTTCATGAGCAGCCGACATACGAGAAGAACGCCAAGTGACGATGACCTGCAAAACATGCTGATCTATAGATAGTTTGGAATAAATAAACCGCCCCATTCATAAAGTGAATGAGGCGGTATTGTTAATAAGCTTTTTGGGCAGCAGGTATTACTCGGGCTTGTAGCTGTCCTTCAAAGATACAGCTCTGTTGAAGACGAGGTGCTCGGGAGACGAATCCTTTGAATCAGCGCAGAAGTAACCTGTTCTCAAGAACTGGAATCTGTCTTCAGGCTGTGTATTCTCAAGGAACTTCTCAAGCTTTGCACCCTTGATGACTTCAAGAGAATCAGGATTGATGAAGTCGAGATAGTTGCAGTCTGCAAGGTCGGGCTGCTCTGTGGTGAAGAGTCTGTCGTAAAGTCTGATCTCGCCGTCAACGCAGTTATTTGCATCAACCCAGTGGATGGTTGATTTGATCTTTCTGCCGTCTAAAGTATTGCCGCCTCTTGAGTCGGGATCGTATGTGCAGTGAACAGTTGTAACGTTACCGTCTGCATCGTGATCGCATGAAACGCACTTAACGACATATGCGGACTTGAGGCGTACTTCGTTGCCGGGGAAGAGTCTGAAATACTTGGGTGCAGGAACTTCCATGAAGTCTTCGGATTCGATCCAGAGCTCTCTGGAGAAAGTAACCTTACGCATTCCTGCGTTCTCATCCTTAGGATTGTTCTCGACGTCGAACTCCTCGGAAGTGCCTTCCGGATAGTTGTCGATGATGAGCTTGATGGGCTTTAATACAGCCATTGCTCTCTGGGCATGTTCGTTAAGATCTTCTCTTAAGCAGTATTCAAGGAATGCAAAGTCAACAACGGAGTTAACCTTTGCAACGCCGTTTCTTGCACTGAAGTTGTGAATGGAAGCAGGTGTGTAGCCACGTCTTCTGAGACCGCAAAGCGTAGGCATTCTGGGGTCATCCCAGCCCGTAACGATTCCTGCTTCGATCATGGCACGGAGCTTTCTCTTTGAAAGTACTGTGTGCGTGATTCCGAGTCTTGCGAACTCGATCTGACGGGGCTTGCACTCTACAGAGATATTGTTTACGACCCAGTCGTATAAAGGTCTGTGTGACTCGAACTCGAGGGAACAAAGGGAATGTGTGATTCCTTCAAGAGCATCTTCGATCGGATGAGCGAAGTCGTACATAGGATAGATGCACCACTCTGTGCCTGTTCTGTGGTGAGGCAGGTGATTGATCCTGTAGATAACGGGGTCTCTCATGTTGAAGTTGCCTGATGCGAGGTCGATCTTTGCACGGAGAGTCATCTTTCCGTCTTCGAATTCTCCGGCTCTCATTCTCTTGAAAAGATCAAGGCTCTCTTCAATTGGTCTGTCGCGGTAAGGGGAGACTGCGGGAGTCTTTGTGTCGCCTCTCATGTCACGCATCTGGTCGGGTGTGAGTTCGCATACATAAGCGAGACCCTTGTTGATGAGCTCGATCGCGAATTCATACATCTTCTCGAAGTATTCGGATGCATAGAAGAATCTGTCATCCCAGTCGTGACCTAACCAGTGAATGTCTTCCTTGATGGCCTCAACGAATTCCTCATCCTCTTTGGTGGGGTTGGTGTCATCCATTCTGAGGTTGCAGAGACCGTTATATTCTTCTGCAGTACCGAAGTCGATCTCCAATGCTTTTGCGTGTCCGATATGAAGGTAGCCGTTCGGTTCAGGCGGGAATCTTGTGTGGATCTTCTTGCCGTATACGCGGCCGCCTTCCTTGAGTTCCTCGTCAATAATCTGCTCAATAAAATTCTTGCTGTCAGCCATAAAAATATTCTCCCGGATTAAAGTCTAGAATAAGCATATTTGATTCGTCTGAGTGACTCTTCCTTACCGAGGAGGAGCATAACCTCTGCGCATCCGCCGGGCGTTACTGCAACGCCTGCCGCAGCGATACGAACGGGCCACATAACTACGGAATTCTTAACTTCGAGACCCTCTGCGAGAGTCTTCATTGCTTCGGTGATCAAGTCTCTGTCCCAGTCGAGCTGCTCTAGTACGGGGATTGCCTTTTCGAGCATCTGCTTGGAAGATTCAAGAGTGGACTTGCTCTTCTTGTGTTCAAAGAGAGCAAGATCGAAATCTCCGTATTCCTTAATGAACGAAAGCTTCTCTGTAATCTCGGTGAACTTTGCGATACGGGGCTTTAAAAGCTCAGCCAGAAGTTCATAGCAGGAAGCGTCGACTCCGGCCTCATCATAGAAAGGCTTTGCGTGCTCAAGGAATTCCTCGTCGGACATAGCCTTGATGTGTTCCTGGTTTACCCACGAGAGCTTATCGTAGTCGAAAACCGCAGGTGACTTGGAGATGCCGTTGATGTCAAATGCTTCGATAAGTTCCTTAAGAGAGAAGATCTCTCTTGTATCCTTGGGAGCCCAGCCGAGGAGTGCGATGTAGTTGATGATCGCCTCAGGCAGGTATCCTTCATTGATAAGGTCCATAAAACCTGTAGATCCGTGACGCTTTGAAAGCTTAGAGATAACCTCGTTGCCTTCCTCGTCAACTGACTTGCCCATGATGAGCGGCAGGTGGATGTATGTGGGGATCTCCCATCCGAATGCCTCGTAGAGGAGGTTATATTTGGGTGTGGAAGAAAGATACTCGCTTCCTCTTACAACGTGAGTGATTCCCATTGTGTGGTCGTCTATTACGTTTGCGAAGTTATAAGTAGGGAAGCCGTCTGTCTTGATAAGTACCTGGTCATCGAGATCCTCGTTGGGGAACGTGATGTCGCCGTATACGAGGTCATGATAGGAGGTGGAACCCGTCAGAGGCATCTTTTGTCTGATGACATAGGGCATGCCTGCATCAAGATTCTTCTGGATCTCTTCAGCTGATAGGTCTCTGCAGTGACGGTCGTAGCCTGTGCCCTCGGGAGCATTCTCCTTAAGAGCTTCAAGGCGCTCTTTGGTGCAGAAACATCTGTATGCCTTGCCCTGCTCAACGAGCTGCTCGGCGTAAGGCTTGTACATTGAGAGTCTCTCGCTCTGTACATAAGGACCGTATTCGCCGCCGATATCAGGACCTTCATCGTGCTCAAGTCCTGCAAGCTTCAGTGTGTCATATATAACCTGAGTTGCTCCCTCAACATAACGCTCACGGTCCGTGTCTTCAATTCTAAGGACAAAAGTGCCGTTTTCATGCTTGGCCGTAAGGTATTCATAAAGTGCGGTGCGAAGATTACCGACATGCATAAAACCCGTAGGGCTGGGTGCGAATCTCGTTCTTATTTTCATATACAACCTCTATTAAATAAATTACCTGAGCGTTTATTTTATCACTTTTGTGTTAATATACAAATTGATTTTGCAAGCGAAAGGAGCCTTAAAAGCTTGGACAGACTTGATTGCAACCGCAGCTATGACTGCTTTACCGGAAGCGGTATTGCCGAAGAGTTCGTAGCCGGATTTATCCTTGAGCAGTACGACAACAAAGATCTCACAGGTCAGGAGATCAAGGTCGCGATAATATCTGACAGACAGGTAAGCGGTTACTATTACAACGCTTTTGAGAAGCAGTTCGTTATAAGGGACATCAAGCCCTGTCTCATTACTGTCGATGAGGGCGAACAGAACAAGAATCTTTCGCAGGTTAATTATGTCATTAAAGAACTTGCAGACTTCGGCCTTAACAGCAATGACTGGATCATTGCTTTCGGAGGAGGTGCCGTAATCGACATCGCAGCTTTTGCATCGGCTCTTTATACCGGTAAATCCAGATTCATCGCGGTACCGACGACGCTTTCATCCATGGCTGAGACGAGCTGCTCGGACAAAGCTTACCTTAACTCTGGAAGCCGCAAAAATACTGCATCAATTGATATCTCACAGACGGCTGTCTTTATCGATCCCAAGTATCTTTCGACGGTTCCCAAAAAGTATGTCCCCAATGGTTATGCGCAGATCATAAGATATGCGCTTCTGGCTGATTTCGGACTTCTGACCGATCTTATCGAATTGTCAGGTTCAAGCCTTTCAGACATAAGGGTTTTCCTCAACCGCGTATATGCCGCAAGGGCAGCAATAGATAGGAAGAATCCCGTGCTCCTGACACTCGGAAGCGAACTTTCTGAAGCTGTTGAGGGTTATTTCAGGTTCATGAACTATTCGGAGGGTGAGGCTCTGGCATTAAGTCTTTTCGCGACCGTGCCGGACAAAGCCAGAACGGCCCTTTCCGCAATCTATATCAAGCTCGGGCTCCCCACGGAACTTAAGGGAGTAAGCTTTAACGCCATTATGAATTCACTTAAGGATTCATATCGAAAAGGCTCAGGCACGGACAGGTCCCTGGTCTGCTATGAGGAAAAGGACGGCAAGGGAAGCTGGACCATTAAAAATCCCTCAACAGACGAGGCTTTGACGATCCTTGAAGACAGACTTAAGAAGATTACGGCCGTCTCTTCACCGATTGCCTCAAATGAAGAGGGAGTTTAGGGTATAATACGCAAGTTATGAAAAGTGATTTGATCAAAAAAGTAATAGCCGCAGCTACCTGTGTCACATTAATGGCACAGCCTTTGATCCTGACTTCTTGCAAGAGCAAGAACAAAGGTGACGGAAAGCCTGCAGATTACGGCACATACGGTTCTGACATTGCCAGGGAGATTGCTTCTAAGTTTCCCGACAGACGCGCTTATTCTGCCGGAGAGTCACAGACCGGTGCATATATTGAGGAAAAGATAAAGGAACTCGGATATACACCCGAAGTCCAGAACTTCCAGGGTTCAGGCGGCACATCCGCAAACTACATTGTCAGAGTTGAAGGTACCGGATTTTACTGTGCCCAGGACGACGGTTCGTTCACGCTTGAACACAGAGTAGCAATCATCGGTACTCATTATGATGCAGATCTTTATTCCGAATACAGACCTGACGAAGAAGACGAAGAAGAGTATGACGATGAGGATTACGACGAAGATTACGATGAAGAAGAATACGACGATGAGGATGAGACTGAGGAGACAGAACCCGAATTCAGATATGACGGCATCTCCGACAACGCGTCCGGAACTGCATGTGTCCTGACTGCGCTTAAGGCTTTTAAGGATTACAAAGATGTCGGATTCGACGTCTGGTTCGTTTTCTTCGGTGCAGGTACTGACAATTTCAGCGGTGCGGAAGCTTTCTATCAGTCCCTTTCATACGAAGAGCAGCACAGCATTGACGTTATGTACGATGTCGACAGTCTTTACGCAGGCGACAAAGTATATGCATCTTCCGGTTATAAGTCACTTATTTCCACAAGAAGATATGAGATGAGAAGAAAACTTTACCAGGCTTACGACGTCTGTTTCTCTAATACTCTTTATACGAATTACGGATTCGATCTCTATTATAACGAGTCCGGCATTAAGGTCGATGTTGACGAAGACGGTGTCAATGATATCTTCAAGGAAATGCCGAAGACAGTCTCGGATTTCAAGGTTTTCGATGACCGCATGATCCCTGTTGTATATTTTGAGAGTTATGAATATAACTTCGCGAATTATGACCAGATGAAAGAGACCAAGAACCTGAGTCTTCAGGATTACGGCGGAAACATCAGAAGAACGCCTGCCGACAGTACGGCTTTCTTGGATTCCGTTCTTGTTGAAGAGGACTACGACCGTGACGGCGACGGCGAGATCGACTGCAGCGGCGACAGACTCCAGATAAGGATCAACTGCGTGGCTTTCATTATTTGCGAAGCTCTTCTTAAGGGTTCCGACAAGGGCATGACGCCTTCTGAATACGATGCGTTCAGAGCCGAGCAGACCAGACAGACCTACTATACTGAGACTACAGAAACTTCAGGAGCTTAATGCCGATAATGCAAATTTACCGACATTGATTTTTGTCCCTTATGTTATACTAAATAAGATAAGCGTTAGGGAAGAAGGACCGGTCGATGTCCAACACATCTATCATCACTCAGATATTCGAATTCTTGGGAGAGCTTTTTAATAGCCTCGATAAAGGCACGCTCTTCTTTGGAAGCGTCTGGGATTTTATCCGTTATGCAATCGATATCGCGCTCGTAACTTTCCTTTTCTATACGCTCCTGATGTTCATCAGACAGACCAGAGCCTGGCAGCTCATCAAGGGTATCGTTCTTATCCTTCTGTTTGTTGCTTTCTGCGGCGTTGTCGGACTTGACATGGTCGGATTCCTGTTTAACAGACTTCTTTACATCGTTGCGATCCTGTTCGTAGTTCTCTTCCAGCCTGAGCTCAGAAGAGCCTTGGAAACAGTTGGTCTTCGTACATCCAATGCAGCCAATCCTTTCAGGCACAGCGAGTCCATCATGACAAAAGAGGAACTCAATTCTTTTATCAAAGAGATAAGCACAGCATGCAAAGAGATGTCCAGAACTTATACGGGTGCACTTATCCTCATCGAGAGACACACCAGACTTGATGAGCTCCTTTCACAGGAGAATGTAGTTACATTTGATTCCGAAGTTACTAACTCTGTATTGCAGAGCATTTTCTATAAAGGTTCACCCATGCACGACGGTGGTCTTCTTATCAGAGACGGCAGGATAATCGCTGCAAGATGCCATGTTCCGCTCTCAGTTACTATGCATTCGCTTGAGCGTGCAGGAACACGTCACAGAGCCGCAGTCGGCGCAAGCGAGATGGGTGATACTGTTGCGGTTGTCGTATCTGAGGAAAGAGGCAAGACCTCCATTGCAGTTAACGGCAGACTTTTCGAGATGCGGTCCACAAGAGAGCTCGAGGCAAACCTCTCATATCTCCTTGGCCTTAAAGAATACGGTGGTGAGCAGAAGACATTTATCGATAAGATCATCGACAAGTTCCGCGGCAAGAAGAATGATACTGACTCGGAAGTATTAAGCCAGGAAGATGTCGGCAAGGCTTCGAAAACAAAGACCACTGCAGCCGCTTCAGCTGCGTCAGTTCCCACAACCCAGGTTGAGGTAGCAGGTGAGAGCTCTGTTCCCATCACTATCAGAACAAGAGATGCTGATCAGACATCCAACTCCCAAAGAGTCGGAACGCCAACAAGGATTATTTTCATTGTCCTCTCGTTCTTTTTGTCTCTCTTCCTGTGGGTATATATCCAGGTTATCAACAACCCTGTTGTTACAAGAAATATAACGGTTCCGATCAGCCAGTATCAGAATCTTCCTGACAATGCCGAAGTTTCTTACCCTATTAAGTCCGTTGATCTTGAGATCGTAGGACGTGCCGGAACCATTAACAAGCTTACAGTTGACGATATCGTCGTATCTGTCGATTACTCTGAGATCTCAGAAGGTGATATGGGTGTTGTAGAACTTCCGATCAATGTATCGAGCGCTGACGGAAACATCTATTTCCGTGTCGAGCATCAGCTTCCGGAGACTATATCCGTAACGGTATATTCTTCCAACTAACTGATTCTATTGTCCATTCAATATAGGACAGAAAGGATATAAAATATGTTAGAAACAAAAGATCTTATCGATTTGACACACACACTTGCAGCTCCGATTCTTGAAGATAAGAAGTATCCCTGGGAAGCACTTCCTCTCATCAAGGAATTTATCCTCGCTTTGGGTCCCACACTTGATCCTGAAGTTTATGAGAACAAGGGTGAAGGCATCTGGATCGCAAAGAGTGCCAAGGTATTCGATTCGGCATACATTGCAGGCCCCTGCATCATCGGACCTGAGACTGAAGTCCGTCAGTGCGCATTCATCAGAGGCAGTGCTCTTATCGGTAGCAAGTGCGTTATCGGTAACTCAACAGAGCTCAAGAACGTAATCATCAGTGATAACGTTCAGGTTCCTCACTATAACTATGTAGGTGACTCCATCCTCGGATTCAAGTCACATCTCGGCGCCGGCGCGATCACATCAAACGTTAAGTCTGACAAGACGCTTGTTTGTGTTAAGAACGGTGACGAAGTAATAGAGACAGGCCTTAAGAAGTTTGCTGCTATCGTTGGCGACAACGTTGAAGTAGGCTGCCAGAGCGTTCTTAACCCCGGTACGGTTATCGGAAGAGGTTCAAGAGTATATCCTCTCTCAAGAGTAAGAGGAGTCATCCCTGAAAAGCACATCTTCAAGGATGCAGATCACATCGTTCCAATCGAGGAATAATTTTATTAAATACCAGTTTTTTCAAGGATGTCTTACATTTGTGAGGCATCCTTTTTGATTAGATAAGATGTGTGTTTTCCCCACATGCTTCGGAAAAGATTCTTTGGGGAAAAGAATGCAGGGAATGAAGATATAAAAAAGGGTTGCCTCACCGGAGACAACCCTTATAGATTCAATTAATTCTCTTATCAAACTACACTGTCTTTGAGCTTATCGAAAGCCTGTTTTGCAACCATTCTTACGTTAGGATCTGAATCAGCGAAAGCGAGCTTTTTTACATATTCTTCGCAATGCTTAGCGTGGATGTCTGCAGCAGCAGTTGCGGCAGCGGCTCTGACCATAGGAGAAGAGTCACGGAGAAGGGGAATGAGAGCCATTCCTGATTCGTAATTCGGGATCATGCCCATAGCCATTGCTACAGTCATGCGGACATCGTCTTCTGCATTGTCAGCATACTTGAGCAAAGCACCAAGTTTCTGCTTCGAACCGAGTTTAAGGATTTTGTCTTTGATAGCGTCTGTACGTCCCATAACTCTCCGACTCCCGATATCGTTTATTCTTAACAATATTATAGAGTAAAAGTATCAAAAAAACATCACTCTTAACAAATTATTATAAAGTGCTGTTAGAATTTTGTTTGCTTTGCTCTATAATACTTCTGATTATATAGTCAAAGTAATTAAAAACGATTCGATTTTTTACTGTGTTTGACTAAATTTGTGAGGAATATCGAGATGAATAAACTTTTGCGCGGAATAACTGTTTTAGGGCTTACGGGAGCTGTTTTGCTCTGTTCCTGTACGACCAATCTTGGCCCCGAAACATTGCCGTCTATTACAACCGCAACAGAGACTACTATAGAAACAGAACCTACAGAAACAGAACCGACGCTTCCTCCTGAAGCAACAGAACCTTCAAGTGTTGCCGTTGTAACTGACAGCATTGTTGAGAATGAAGGCACATTAAGTGTAAGCGGTACAAAGATCGTAAACAGTGAAGGCGAGGAAGTTGTTCTTAAGGGAATGAGTACTTTCGGCATTCAGAACTGCGAAGGTTTTTTCACGGAAGAAGTTGTTAAGACACTTGCTGAAGACTGGGGTTGTGATGTCCTCAGGATTGCACTTACAGGCGATAAGGATATCGAAGGATATCTGAAGGACCCTGACAAGTATTTCGACATGGTCTGCAAGATATGTGATCTTTGCATCGATCAGGGTATCTACGTTATCGTTGACTGGAATGTAGCTTACTACGAGAATGCCGACGAGACCAAGGAAGCTTGTGTTGATTTCTTTACGAGACTTTCAGCTATTTATTCTGATTCTCCCAACCTCATTTATGAGGTGAATAATTATCCGCTTTTCTATGAGGAACCGGATGAAGATTCCGATGAAGTTCCAAATGAGTGGGAAGACCTGATCAAGCCTTTCGCTACGGATGTTATCAATGCCGTAAGAGAGAACAATCCTGACTGCATCGTAATTGTCGGTGTTCCGAATAACGGACTTGATGTAAATGCCGTATCCGAATCTTGGCTCGAATTCGAAAACATCATCTACGGATGCCGTGTTTTCTCTGGTTCCAATAAGCAGGAAATGAGAGACAATATCAGTCTTTTACTTGATGAAGAAGCCTGCGTTTTCATAACAGAATGGAGTTTCTGCACGGAGTACCTTAAAGGCGGAATATTCAGAAATGAGAGCGAAAAGTGGTCTCTGTTCCTTGAGGCAAACGGTATCTCCTGGTGCAGCGTCGGTATCGGAAGTGATATTGATAACGATACAAATGCGTTGCTCTTAAATGCAGAGAACTATACTGATGCACAGAAGTACGGCGGTCACTGGCCTGACGGACTTCTTTCGGATGCCGGACTTTATGCAAGAGAACTTCTTTTATCGGAACCTTCAGCCCAGATCGATACGGAGACGACAGAACCTGCAGATGAAGAGACCGAATCTACTGAAGATTCTTATGCAGAAGACGGCGAAGATGACGATGACGAAGAATAAGACAGCAGGTTTAATAAGGTGCTGATGTCCAGACCGGGTTACAGTGTATCTTCTTGCAGGGCGAGATGTGAAATGCTCGCCCTTGATACTGATAACTTAAGGCTTGCGGTACTGCGTAAAAGTGAAGCTGCAAGAGTTGCTGAATATCTTCAGAATAACAGGGATTTTCACAAGCAGTTTTCGCAGACTCATACTGACGATTACTTTACCGTTTCAACACAAAAGAAATATCTGGCTTATGACTGCAATTCATTTCTTGAAGGCAGTCTTGTGCCTTTATGGATCTCACTTAAGAATGACAATAAGATCATAGGCCGTGTATCTTTTTTCAATTTCGCATACGGCGGCATGATGTCTTGTGCGTGCGGATATCATCTTGATAAGGAACATACCGGCAAGGGCTACATGACTGAGGCCCTGAAGAGCGCGATGGCTTTTGTTTTCGACGAGTATAAGATGCACAGGATTGAGGCTTTCATCGTACCTGAGAACGAGCCTTCGCTGAACCTTGTGAAAAGGGTTGGCTTTCACTATGAAGGGAAGAGGAACTCCTATATGCACATCAATGGAAGATACAGGGATCACGAAGCGTTTTATATGCTGGAAGATGACATGTAAGATTTCCCGAAAATAAATTTCTCTTAACTTGTAACAAAATTTCCATAAATTTATTTGCAAAGTATGTAATAATAAGATATACGATTATGCGGAGGTGATAATTGTGAACAGAAAGAGATTTACAACCGCACTTATTGCTGGAATGATGGTTGCCGTTATGGCTATGGGCCTTGCTGCCTGCAAGAAGACAAAGCCTACGGAATCAACACTTGAATCTTCTGAACAGACCACCACCACCACTACTACTATCCCGACAACAACACTTCCGGAATATTCAGGTCCTCTTACAAATAGCGAAGAAGTTACATGGACCGAGACACAACTTGAGTCACCTGCGACTTACTATGCTAACGTTACAAAGGGTGAGTTCCTTAATGTTAGAAAGGGTCCCGGCACGGGCTATGAGAAGGTAGGTACTCTTACGAGAGGTCAGGCTGTTACAGTTGTTGCCAAGGCAAGCGGCGGCTGGTACAAGACACAGGACGGATTCTACGTTTCCGAGACTTATCTTACAGGCACAATGCCTAACTAAAATTCTTAGTTGATTATTTTTAAACCTTAGTGTAATATACATAGGCACTTAACTGAAAGTGCCATATGCGAGTGTAGTTCAATGGTAGAACTTCAGCCTTCCAAGCTGACCACGTGGGTTCGATTCCCATCACTCGCTCCAGGGTCATTAGCTCAGCTGGATAGAGCAACAGCCTTCTAAGCTGTGGGCCGGAGGTTCGAGTCCCCCATGGCTCACCATCAAAAAGCGCTTCGAGTAATCGGAGCGCTTTTGGTTTTTATATCCCTTAACATTAATTCTGTAAATTTTTTCTGATATAATGCATTTGTATATCTTGATTAAGAGGGGGTAGATTATATGAATTGTGTTAAGTGTGGTAATCCCATTGTTGATGGCAACAGATTCTGCATGATCTGTGGAACACCTGTTGATGCGGCTTCTCAGGCGCCTGCAGTAGGTAATGCGCCCGCTCCGGGTCCTGCGGTTCAGGAGACTGCTCCGGTAGCTCCCGTTGAGATTAATCCCCAGACTGTAGCACAGGCACATCCTCAGCCTCAGCCGCAGACGATGCCTTATACGCCGCCTATTACTGACGGCACGAATGTCACCATACCTTTCGGAAGAAAGTACAGAGTTGTTTGTCCCGATTGTCAGACTGTAGTTGACAATCTTAAGAGAGATGAGACATACGGATTTGCATGCACAAGGTGCGGTAAAGTATATGCTTACGGCGGTCAGCTTCTCCTTTACAGGATGGGTAACGGACTTCCTTCTGCTGCAATTGTTCCTGTAGCTATCTACATTGATAATGTTTTCTACGGCGAGATCGCCAACCGTGAGTCTTTGAGGATCATGCTCAGCACCGGAACTCATGTCATCGGCATGGGTGCAAGGCCCGGTACCAGGATCAACAGAATGCAGAGCAATCAGTTCCAGATCACCGTCGGACCCCAGACCAACAATCTGGCGTTCAAGGTCAGTGTTGTGTACAGATACATGGGTCCTTACGGACTTGAACTTAAACAGTGCAATCCTGAAGAGATTCCTGATATCTGACCTCATCAATAATTAAGCTTTTTTGACAAGGTTGTCCGTTTTGGGGACAACCTTGTTTTTGCACCTGTTTTGGCTTGAAGGATATGGAATTCTTTGTGTTATAATCGAAAAGTCAAATACATATATATTATTTATTTTAAGGAGTTGGGTTAGTTATGCCGGGTAAGAAAGATTACGGCAACGAGAGTATTTCGATGCTCAAGGGTGCGGACAGAGTAAGACTCCGTCCGGCTGTTATTTTCGGTTCTGACAATCTTGAAGGATGCATTCATTCCTTTTTCGAGATCCTGTCAAACTCTATCGACGAGGCCAGGGAAGGTCACGGCGATAAGATCATTATCACAAGATATGCAGACGGTTCCATTGAAGTTGAGGACTTCGGCCGTGGTATCCCGATGGATTACAATGCCAAAGAAGGAAGATACAACTGGGAACTCGTTTACTGCGAGCTTTATGCGGGCGGCAAGTACAACAATAACTCATCAGGCGACTATGAGTTCTCATTGGGTCTTAACGGACTTGGTGCGTGCGCAACGCAGTATGCTTCAGAGTTCTTTGAGGTAACAGTTTTCAGAGACCATACAAAGTATGAGATGTCCTTTAAGAAGGGTGAGCCTGTAACCGAGCTCATCCAGTCTCCATACAGATTCAACAGGACAGGTACTATCCAGCGCTGGAAGCCTGATACTGAGGTATTCACGGAGATCCTTATTCCTCTCGATACATTCAAGGAGATCATCAAGCGCCAGTCCGTTATCAACAGCGGAATCGAGTTCATCCTTAAGGATGCCGAGACAGGTGAGGAGTTCTCTTTCATCTATCCCGAAGGTATCAAGGGATATGTCGACGAACTCAACGGCATGAAGGGCTTTACCGAGACATATACATTCTCCGGTGAAGGCAAGGGCAGAGACAAGGAAGACCGTGACGAGTATAAGGTAAGGGCAGAGGTTGCTTTCTGCTTCAATAACGAAGTCAACGCTTTGGAATACTTCCACAACTCCAGTTTCCTTGAGCACGGCGGATCTCCTGATAAGGCCGTAAGGAATGCTTTTGTTGCAGAGATCGACAAGCAGATAAAGCAGCGCGACAAGTACAAGGCAAATGAATCAAGGATCATCTTCCAGGATATCGCTGATTCATTGATACTTGTTACCAATACATTCTCAACACAGACTTCTTATGAGAACCAGACCAAGAAGGCTATCAACAACAAGTTTATCCAGGACTTCATGACACAGCTCATCAGGGATAATCTTGAGATCTGGTTTATCGAGAATAAGGATTTTGCGGCTAAGACTATAGAGCAGATCCTCATCAACAAGCGTGCGCGTGAGAATGCCGAGAAGACCAAGGTCAATATTAAGAAGACCCTCATGGGCAAGGTCGACATTAACAACAGGATCAAGAAGTTCGTCGACTGCAGAACAAAGGATGTCGCAAAGCGTGAGCTTTACATCGTAGAGGGTGACTCCGCTTTGGGTTCCGTTAAGCTCGGCCGTGATGCCGAATTCCAGGCTGTAATGCCTGTAAGAGGTAAGATCTTAAACTGCCTCAAGGCTGATTATGCAACGATATTCAAGAGCGAGATCATCACTGATCTTCTCAAGGTCCTGGGATGCGGTGTTGAGATCAAGAACAAGCACACTAAGGACATGAGTGCGTTCAATCTTGATGACTTAAGATGGAACAAGATCATAATCTGTACCGATGCTGATGTCGACGGATTCCAGATCAGAACACTTATCCTTGCGATGCTCTACAGACTTACACCTACGCTCATTGAGAAAGGTTATGTCTATGTAGCCGAATCGCCTTTGTTTGAGATCACTTACAGACCCAAGGGAAAGAATGCGAAGGAAGAGACTTTCTTTGCATTTAACGAGAAGGAGAAGGCAGAGATCTTATCCAAAGTCGATCCCAAGCTCTGTACGATCCAGAGATCAAAAGGTTTGGGTGAGAACGAGCCTGAGATGATGTGGAAGACAACCATGAATCCGAAGTCTCGAAGACTTATCAAGGCTTGTCCTGAAGATGCAATGAAGACCGCTGAGATCTTCGATCTTTTGCTCGGAGACAATCTTGCAGGAAGAAAACTTCATATCGAGATGGACGGTAAGAAGTACCTCGATATGCTTGATTTAGGGTGATATAAATGGCACGTAAGAAAAAAGAAGACATCAATTCAGATTCACTTAAGGCAAAGCTTACTGACAGCAATGCCAAGGATATGCCGGCTATTGACCAGCCGATAACAGAGATGCTTGAGATCAACTATATGCCGTATGCGATGAGCGTTATCGTATCACGTGCGATTCCTGAGATCGACGGCTTCAAACCCTCACACCGTAAGCTTCTTTATACGATGTATAAGATGGGTCTTTTGGGCGGCAACAGGACCAAGTCCGCTAACGTAGTCGGTCAGACCATGAAGCTCAATCCTCACGGCGACCAGGCCATCTACGACACTATGGTAAGACTTACCAGAGGCAACGGTTCTTTGCTTCATCCTTTTGTTGATTCAAAGGGTAACTTCGGTAAGCAGTATTCCAGAGACATGCAGTGTGCTGCGCCACGTTATACGGAAGTAAGACTTGAGAAGATCTGTGAAGAGATCTTCAAGGGTATCGACAGAGATGCCGTAGACATGATCGATAACTATGACGGCACTCTCAAGGAACCCACGCTTCTTCCTACGACTTTCCCTGCAGTACTCGTAAATGCCAACCAGGGTATCGCCGTAGGCATGGCATCCAATATCTGTTCATTCAATCTTGCTGAAGTATGCGCTGCAACTGAAGCGTACATGAGAGATCCCAATACCGATCTTTTGGAGATCATGCCCGCGCCGGACTTTTCGGGAGGTGGAAAGATCCTCTATAACAAAGATCAGATGAAAGCCATTTACGATACAGGTAAGGGAACGTTTTCTGTAAGAGCAAAGTATAACGTTGATAAGGCAAAGAACCTCATCGAGATTACGGAGATCCCTTATTCCACAAGCGTTGAGGCTATCATCGATAACATCGCGGATCTCGTTAAGAGCAAGAAGGCAAGCGAGATCGCAGATATCCGAGATGAGACAGACCTTGACGGTCTCAAGATCACGATAGACTGCAAGAGAGGTACCGACCACGAGCAGCTCATGACAAAGCTCTTCAGATTCACAAAGCTTGAAGATACTTTCTCATGCAACTTCAACATTCTCATTGACGGTTCGCCGAGAGTAATGGGCATTGCCCAGATCCTTGATGAATGGCTCAAGTGGAGAAGAACCTGCGTGTGCAGGGAACTCAGTTTCAACCTCGCGAAAATGAAGAAGAGACTGCACCTTTTGGACGGTCTTGCAGTTATCCTTCTTGATATCGATAAAGCCATCAAGATCATCAGGGAGACAGAGCTTGAAGCTGACGTTATCCCTAACCTCATGACAGGTTTCGGCATTGATGAAGAACAGGCTGAATTCGTTGCAGAGATCAAGCTCCGTAACATCAATAAGCAGTACATCTTAAACAGGATTTCAGACAGGGATAAGCTCAAGGCTGACATCGCTGATACCGAAGATCTTTTGGGGAGTCCTCGAAGGATCAACAATCTTATCGCCAAGACATTAAGGGAAGTAGCAGAGAAGTACGGCCAGCCCAGGAAGTCCGAACTCGTCGGAATGGAAGAGACAGAGACTTTCGAAGAGACAGCTGTTATTCCCGATTACAGACTTCACCTCATGCTTACCCGTCACGGTTATCTCAAGAAGCACACGATGAAGTCTTTGCAGAATGCCGGTGAACTCAAGACCAAAGACGATGATGAGATCTTCATGGGCTTTGAGTGTGAGAATAAGTCAGACCTTCTTATCTTCACTGACAAGTGCAATCTTTATAAGACACACGTTTATGATTTCTCAGACACCAAGCCCGGTGATCTGGGTCACTACTTAAACAGCGAGCTCGGTATGGAAGACGGCGAGAAGCCCACGTTCATGATATCCACAACGGATTACAAGGGCATTCTTTTCATTGCATTCGAGAATGGTAAGGCAGCAAGATTCCCTATTGCTTCTTACGAGACAAAGCAGAACAGAAAGAAACTCGTAAATGCGTATTTTGACGGAAGCAAAGCAATCGGATTCATACTTTTGGCAGAAGACGAAGATCCTGATCTTATCGTTACAAACAGCCTCGACAAGGCTGCCGTATTTAAGGCATCGTTGATCCCGCTCAAGACAACGAGAACGACGCAGGGTGTCCAGCTTCTCGTATCGAAGAAAGGTTCCGTATTAAAGACTCTCGCGCGTCTTGCAGAAGTAGAGGTTCAGGATCCGGAGTACTACAGGATACGTAAAGTTCCTGCTATCGGTTACTACATTAGAGAGAATTCATTGGAGGCAAAGCAGGTTAGCTTTGATGATCTGAAGTGACGGTATTTTCTTCTGAGTATCACGTCTGGGAAGACGATCGCAAGGGCGGTAAGGATTACTATACCGCTGCTGTCGTCTGTGCCATTATGCTCATAATACTGGGCGTAACGACGTTCTTTATCGGAAGAAAAAACGCATATGAAAAAGATACCATTCCCAGCTTCGAGGCGGCGATAGACGAAGGCAATTATTCCGAAGCGCTTGAGATCTACAGAGGCATTCAGGACGAAGTCTTGAAAGCATCTCCGGAAAATCAGGAAGCAAACGCAACTAAGCTTCAGATGCTTGATGATATGCAGAATATCGTCAGGGTCCGCGTTGATTCACTCTGTGACAGGATTATTTCCAACAGATATGTGCTTACCGCGAGTGACATCAATTTCCTTAATTCGATGAAGGAACTCACTAGTTCCGTCGTTTCCGAGAGAATGTACAGCATCTGTGAAGACTTCCTTTTGGGCAACATCGAGAAGCCGGTAGTTATGTATTTCTTTGACCAGTTGTCTCCTATCGGTAATTTCTCTGCTACCGCAAATCCTTTGCTCAGAGAGCTGGACTTTATGGAGACTGCGACAGGTGATGTTCAGACTGCTGAGGCGGCTTATAACGAAGGTGATTACATTGCTGCTGTTAAGAAATATACCCAGGTAGACCAGAATTATGACGGTTTCGTAGGTGATTACTGCTATACCAGGATCACGACGATCAAGAACCTGATGTATGAGCCTATGATGGCTGAAGGTGAGCATATGCTACAGACATCAAAGTTCTATTCTGCAGAGCAGCTATTCTCTGATCTTGCGGTAATCTTCCCTGAAGACGAGATGATAAAGAGTAACCTTCTTACCGCGACGTCATATACGAGCGAAGTTAAGGAATACAGAGGCCCCATCGAAGTTATCTGCGTAAGATCACTTATCGCGGATGCTGATATTGCTTTCTCAAGCCGTATCCGCTCAAGTGAGACGGGCCTTTATCTTACGACATATGAGTTTGAGAAGATCCTCGAAAATCTTTACGAGAGAGATTATGTTCTTGTAGATCCCGAGGATCTCATTGATGCAAGCGATCCGACATTTCTTCTTGAGCGTAATCTCCGTGTGCCGAAGGGTAAGAAACCTCTCATAGTCGTCATTGAGAATCTTCAGTACAATGCATCCGCATACAGCTACGGAACATGCAGAAGACTGGTCCTCAACGATGAGAGCCAGGTCTGCGGTGAATACATAAATTACGCTGGGGAGACTGTTGTCGGCAGAAATGCGGAAGCAATTGGCATCCTCGACATATTCGTTGAAAAACATCCTGATTTTACCTATGACGGTGCTAAGGGCATTATCTCCGTAAGCGGTCACGAGTCAGTATTCGGATATGTAATCAGTGAAGATGAGGTAGATGACCGTAATGCCGCATTAAGTGCTGCAAATATGCAGCAGATCAACCCGACACCTGAAGAGCTCCAGTATAACAGGGACAGAGTTACGGAAATCGCTAATATTCTATCCGATAACGGCTGGAAGTTTGCCAACTGCACATACGATTATATCCAGGACTGCACCAATACCGAGAAACAGGTTCTGATCGATGACACTGAGAAGTGGCTTGAGCAGGTAGGAAGTCTTTTCGGAGAGGTACATATGCTGGTATATCCGAACGGAAACTACATTCCGGGCACGGACGACAGGGCAGTGTACTACAAGAATCACGGATTCAGGATCTTCTTTGGCGGCGGAGCAAGCCCGTATTATACATACGGAGACAATTACCTCTATCTTGACCGAGCCATGATGAGTTATGTTACTTTGAAGCGAAAGGTTTATGAGGAACTGTTCGATTATCACGATATCATCGATCCTAAGAGGGGCGAACCTGAAGAAACCTGATGAAGCGTTATATTTCAATTACGTTTCATTTTGATAAATTTGTACAATAAATTTGTTTTTTATTATAATGTTAATTGTGAAGAGCTATTGTCGCCTTCCCGAAGGGAGCTTGAATATGGGCAGAATTGACAGACTTACAAATCTTACCGAGAACGAAGAGATACTCTGGCAAGACAAAAAGAGATATCTTGGACTGCCTATTTCCTTTACTATCTACAGTTTCAGCAACAACAAGTTTTATCTGAAAAAGGGTATCTTCAATGTCAGTTCAGAAGAGATCCTCCTTTACAGGATTTTGGATCTGACTTTTAAGCAAACCCTCTGGCAGAAGATCTTCGGTGTCGGTTCGGTAATCCTTACGACAGCCGATAAGTCAACGCCTGTTCTTGAGATCAGGAACATAAAGACGCCTGACAGAGTAAGAAAAGCCCTGAGCACACTTGTTGAGATGAGACGCGATGAGAAGCGTGTTACCGGTAAGGAAATGTTCGGCGCAGCCGGAATGTTTCATGATCACGGTGATCTTGAAGGTGTTGACCTTGACGGCGACGGAATAGCAGATGTTCATTGATTGAGGTATTGTTTTGGAAACGAGAATTGACAGATTCGGCAGCGTCCGCGAAGATAAGATCAATCAGCTCAAGAAGCTGATCGCAGAATCCAAAAATATTGTTTTCCTTGGCGGAGCAGGTGTATCCACAGAGAGCGGCATTCCCGACTTCAGAAGCGGTGCCGGTATCTACAATACTGAAAGCGGTACTAAGTACAGACCGATAGACATCATTGCTCACGATTTCTTCATGGAGCATCCTGAAGACTTTTTCGATTTTTACAAGCGTAAGCTTATCTATCCTGATGCAAGACCTAACAAGGCTCACAAGGCTCTAGTAAGACTTGAGAGACAGGGCAAGCTTAAGGCAATAATCACACAGAATATCGATAATCTCCACCAGGAGGCAGGAAGCAAGTGCGTTATCGAGCTTCACGGATCTGTATTCAGAAACTACTGCATGGATTGCGGTAAAAAGTTCAATATCGAATATATCGCGGCTCAGGAAGGCGTTCCGCATTGTGACAGATGCGGTGGCATCGTAAGGCCTGACATCGTTCTTTACGAAGAAAATCTTGAGCATGAGAATGTTGATAATGCGATCAAGGCTGTTAAGAAGTGCGATCTCATGATCATTGCGGGAACATCACTTACTGTTTATCCCGCTGCTACGTTTGCTCAGTTCTTAAAGCACGACAGGATCGTTATTATAAATAAGAGTTCTACTTATATGGATCTTAAGGCGCTTCTCACGATCCACGATAATGTCGGTGATGTTCTTGATAAGTGCGTTCCGAAGAGAGTATCAAGAAAGACGACTACTTCGAAGACTACAGCAAAGAAGACAACTGCTAAGAAGACGGCTTCTAAGACAACAACAGCAAAGACGGGTACTGCCAAGGCGGAGCCCAAGACCGCTTCGAAGAAGGCACCGGCAAAGAAACCTTCTGCCGCCGCTTCAAAGAAGCCGGCATCTTCTAAGGCGAAGAAGGATGAAAGCTAATCTTAAATTCTACGAAGATAAAGACCAGATGATAATTGCCGATCTTGCCAGGTATGGAAGGCAGAGCGGCATTTTGTCATTTTTGAGATTGATTGCTTTCTTAGGCGCAGCTGGTCTTTTTATAGGCGGATATGCAGCTAATCTTCCTGTACTTTATTTTGCCGGCGGTGCTGTTTTTATTTTGTTTGTTGTACTTTGCATCGTTCACGGCGGAATCATCGAGAAGGTTAATTACCTCAATGAATTATTCAAAGTAAATGCTTCTTATATCGCCAGGATAAAGGGCGATTTCAACGAGCTTAGAAATATTGCCGTTAAAGGTCTTAAGCGCGCTGAGGATATCGGCTCTGCCAAGAACAGGCTTTACGGCAAGGATTTTGAAGTTGCTGATCATGACTACTGTGCAGATCTCGATCTGTTTGGAAAGAAGTCTTTATTCTCTTTATTAAATGTGTCCGAGACTTCGTTCGGAAGAAAAAGATTTGCTGATAGTCTCCTTAATAATCATATATCAGATATTACGACCGGTGAGCTGAAAGCCAGACAGAAGGCTGTAGAAGAGCTTTGTTCCAAGCCTGAGATGCTCATGGATTACCAGGCTACGGCAAGAGTCGGTAAGATGACAAAAGATCCCAAAGTCCTACTGGATTTTGCTTCGGAAGGTACGAAAACAAAAGCAGCTGTAAACGTACTTATAGTCATCGGTTTTGCTCTGTGGATCAGTGTCCCTGTTGCACTGATTGTCTTTCCTGATTATGCAGCTGCAATGGTAATAACATGCCTCATTCTGAACTTCATTATTTGGCTTATCGGACGCGCTTTTAACGAGACATACATCAAGGCCTGTGAAGGCATGCCTAATCAGGTGAGAACGATGCTGAAGTTATATTCGATCCTCGAAAATGCAGGCTTTGAAAACGAACTCAACAAGTCCCTGGTTAAGGGCGACGATAAATCAAAAGGTGCATACGATTCGTTGAAGGAACTTAATTCGGTTTTGAGACTTGCCGGTTTAAGAAGCCAGCCTTTGTTTGCTCTTATACTTAATTCAATCTTTCCTTTGGATTATATAATCTCAAAGCGTATGGGTAACTGGGCAGTTAAGTACGGTAAAGAACTTCCCGGTTATATCGATAAGTTAGCTGACCTTGAAGCGCTTATGTGTGCCGCACAGACAGGACTTGTATTACCTTTGAGTTCTTTCCCTGAATTCGTTGAATCAGACAAAGCCGAAGACAATGCTTTTTTCGAAGGTTCGGAGCTTGCACATCCGCTTCTTTCACATGAATCAGTCGTAAGCAATTCCATTACTATCAATAAGGATATAGCGATAATTACCGGTTCTAACATGTCCGGTAAGACAACCATGATAAGAACAGTAGGCGTATGCACGATACTTGCGATGACAGGCGGCCTTGTACCTGCTTCTGCTTTGAAACTCGGACGAATGAGAGTTATGAGTTCAATGAGGATCGTCGACAGCATTGAAGAGAACATGAGTACGTTCAAGGCTGAACTCATAAGGATTTCAGGTATTGTAAAAGCAGCAGGGGAGAACAAGCCGTTGCTGTTCCTTATCGATGAGATATTCAGAGGCACAAATTCAGATGACAGGACAGAGGGTGCTTTGACTGTTTTGAAAAAGCTTTCAATGCCTTACATTTGTGGTCTTATGACTACGCATGACTATGCAATGATCGACAAGACCACGGAAGAGTTTAAAAACATCAGATACTATCATTTTTCGGAGACTTATACGGATACCGGAATCACTTTCGATTACAGCCTTACGTCGGGTATAAGCAGGCAATCTAATGCTAAATATCTAATGAAACTGGTCGGTATAGGCTAGGCGTTTGTTATTATGGACAATATTTTAGGTTTATGTTGAATTTCTTGCATAAATGTTAAATACTTTGTTTTCTTTCCTTGCATTCTAGATTTTTAATGTATAAAATCTTATTGGAGAGAAGGTTTGAAGAGGGTTTTATGTTCGAAGAATTAGGCAATTATCTGTCTATTGTGCTTGATTACTCCGTTGTTTTGGAGTACTCCAACGGAGTTTGGTTTGATGAACTCACAAACCTCTTTGAAGATAAGGGTATCGATTGTTATATTGATGATACTTTCAAGATCCTTCACAAGTGTGTTGTACAGCAGCAGGATCCCAAAGACATCTACGTTCAGAGTTCAATGCGTTCGCTTATTCAGAGCCTTATGGCTACGAATACGCTTCATGTTGTTCATACATGTAATACAGAGTTTTTCTTGGAGCAGGTCAAAGATCTCCGAATGTGCTGCATTCTTACAACAAGAAAAGGCATTTTCACCAAAAGACTTTATGAGAAGGCTCCGGACTTTAACGGTGATATCGCTATAATCACCCCTACAGGTATTAAGATCTTCCATTCTGTTGCAGAGATGATCAAGGAATTCCCGCTTCCTGAGATCAGCAGTCTTGCAAAGAATAATACTTTCATTGACTGTGACGGAAGAGCGAGTATCGATGATATGGTTATTTCCACCGAAGGTGACAAGTTCATTCTCGAAAAGAGGCTGAGCGGCGGCGCTGAAGGTATGGTATTTACAACGAACAACCCCAAGTATGTTGCCAAGATCTATCACAAGGGTGTCATCACTCCTTTGAGATGGGCTAAGCTTAAGAAGCTTACGGAACTCGGCATTACTTCTTCAAGTTTCTGTACTCCTCAACATCTGCTTTATTTCCGCGGTGTACCGGTCGGTTATACGATGTTCGTTGGTAAGGGTACTACGCTCAGCAATGTTTTCGACGGTCCTGATGCGATCCTTGAACAGTATCCTGACTGGACAAGACTTGATGTAGTAGAGACGCTCCTGTCACTTATCGGCAAGTATCTCTATCTTCATATGCATGATATCGTTGCCGGTGACATACAGCTTAAGAATGCTTTGATCTATACTTCGTCCACACAGTATCTCATCGATATGGACAGTGTACAGGTTGGCAACCTTCCTTGCCCTGTAGGTACGGAAGATTTCACTGATCCCAAGCTCTGGGGCAAAGACTTTTCCGGATTCGTAAGAACATTGGAAGATGAAGACTATTCAATCGCAATGCTTGTATTCTCGATCCTTTTCTGCGGACTTCATCCTTATGCGACCAGAAAGGGTGCCGAGACTTTAAGAGAAGAAATCCTAAATCACAACTTCCCTTATACACTCGATAATTCTGATAAAGAACATATCCCGCTCGGCGGTTACGATCATATCTGGGAATATCTCCCTGAGAATCTCCGTGTCATGCTCTATAAGACATTCCGTGAAGGAAAGTCATATGAAGCGGTATGCTGGCGCGCAGCCGTTCAGGAATATATGAATAATCTTGAGAACTTCGTTTACGATGATCCTGAAGCTTATAAGCTTTTCCCTTGCGAAAACTATAAGCAGGCATCTGTCAACGTAGAAGAAGTAAGAGCTAAGCTCCAAGCTAAGCTCGATGCCAAGAAAGCCAGAGAAGAAAATATAGCAGCCAAAGCGCAGATTGAGAAAAAATCTTTTGGAAATGTTCCTTCAGGCAGATATGTCTCATCTAATGTCGGTGGCAGCGACAGCTACAGACCGGTGAGATTTGACGATGAGGAAACAGCGGCTCCAAGTGCATCTTTTGCTGCTTCTCCGACCAATAGCGCTCCGGCGCCTTCCGTAAGTCAGGAAGAACCTGCAAAGAAGAAAAAGTTTTTCGGACTTTTCTGATTATTCGCGCGAGCTCAATATAACTAATACATTGCAACGGCATTATACAAGTTGTAGGAATGTTTGTTATAATTTTATAGATATCTATACTCTCGAAAACTCGGAGGAAATTTATGGCGGATAATTTTTCTAGTTCGGATTTTGGAACAAGTACGAGAAGAAGACTTCCAATTTGTTTTGCACTTGATACTTCAGGATCCATGATGGGTAATCCTATCAGACAGCTCAACATTGGTCTTCAAAACTTTGTTGCATCAATCAAGAACAATGATGATACAAGAAATTCTACTGATATCGCAATCATCACTTTTGGTTCCAAGGTAGACATCGTAATGCCTTTCGGTAAGATCTCAAAGGAAAAGGGACTTCCTGAGATTACGGCATCCACAACTCTTACACCTATCGGCGAAGGCGTTCTTACTGCATTAGAGCTTCTCAATGCACGTAAGGAAGGTTACAAGGAGATGGGAATCAAGTATTTCCAGCCTTGGCTTGTAGTCATTACTGACGGCGCACCTCAGGGTCCTAATGCCATGCAGAATATGGAACGTGCCATTGAAGCATGCAACGAACTTGAACGTGAAGATAAGCTTGTTGTATTCAATATCGGTGTCGGTAACGGAGTTGACTTTGATATCTTAAAGAGACTTTCCTGCAAGCGTTCAGAGCCTATTTCAGTTAACTCAGCTGACTTTGGTAAGCTTTTCGAATTCCTTGGCTCTTCATCTTCATCGATCGTATCTTCCGGTATGAAAGATGATGCGCTTTACAACATTAATACTGAGCCTCAGGGTAAGGCTGTTGAATTAGATGATTTCATGAAGTTCATTAATGAGGATGAATAATGTATAAGGGAATTACTGTCGGTGCAATCACGACGATCGGCAATAAACATGTTAACCGCGGTACTCCTTGTGAGGACGCGTCTTATGCTGTTGCCAGGAATGGTGTTTCTGTCGTCTGCATTGCTGACGGCGCCGGCGGTAAGCAGTATACGGATGCTAGATTCGGCTCTGATTGTGCCGTGCACGTTATCACGGATACCTTGTGCGATCATTTCGATGCGTTATACAGCGAGAACAGGGAGGCTGCCGTAAGAGGTTATCTTATGGCAAAACTTCGTGTAGCATTCGCTGACATCATGGATGAGCGCACGATCGATGTAATCGACAGACTGTCCTGCACATTGCTTTTCGTTGCTGTAAAGGACAGAAGAATGATGATCGGACACATCGGTGACGGTCTGATCGTAAGAGTATCTCCTTCCGGTGTAAGCCCTATATCAATGCCGCAGAACGACAAGGACGGCAAGACATATTTTGTTACTGCCGCTCATGCCGATAACTATATGCGTCTTCTTAAGACCACTGTTGACGATGTTCATGCGATCGCGTTAATGACTGACGGCGTCCAGGACAGCGTATATAACGAGGAAGCGGGTCTTGTAAAGCCTGTTGTTGCAAAAATGGCTGAGACATTTGCAGAAGGCCGGGAAGAAGGCGAGAAATCAGTTCTTGAGACTGTGCAGAAATATATCGTAGGTTCAAGTAATGCCAGTGACGATGCAAGCTTTGGAGTTATGTATTTTGAGGGGACCAAAGCACCCGATCCGGCTACGCTTGAGAGTGAAGCATCCAAGTTTGCTTCATCTTCTGAGACGTTTAAAGATTTATCTATGGCTATCAAGCCTGAGATTATTAAGGCGCATGAGATCATTTCAAAGTGTGCCGGCGAGGAGCCTGCCGTAACGCAGCCTGAACCGGAACCTGAAAAAGCGCCTGAGACTGTTGCTGCTGATAAGATGGAACCGGAGGTTCAGCCTAAAGAACCTTCGAAGATCAGCAAGATCTCGATTATCATGCTTGCTATAGGCATTGTGCTTTGCATTATAGGAGCTATTGAACTAGTGTTATCACTTAAAGGATGAGGGGTATTATGAGAGAAGAAAAAAAGTACGAGATTCTACCGGGCGTGGAAATTCCTGATATCAAGAAGATTCAGGAAGCAGCTTCAGACTTCAGCATTTCTGAAGTCGGAGATGTTGAGATCAAGACTGTCACACTTCAGCCTGTTATTAAGGCTGCAGTTCCCGGTGTATCAGCTGAAGAACTTTCAAATCTTCAGTCTCTCGGTGATAAGGTTGCCGAGGATGAAGAGCGTTCAAAGGCTGCAAGCCGCGCTAAGATGGATGCAATCATGAATAAGGCTGTACAGGCACCTGAGTCCATCGGTGACCTTAAGGCTTCACACATTGCTCAGCTTAACGATGAGAAGCTTAAGAAGCAGCTCGAAGATGAGATGAAGAAAGCTGAAGCACAGAAGGCCGAAGAGGATGCTAAGAACAAAGCGCGCGAAGAACGCCGCCAGCTCCAGCAGAGACTTCTCGAGGAATCAAGGGAAAAGGCTGCTAAAGAGAAGGAAGCCCGGGAAAAGGCTGCCAAGGAAGCTGCAGCAAAGGAAGAAGAGGAGATCAAGAAAGCTGCTGAAGAAATGGCTGCCAAGCTTATGCAACCCGTTGAAGAAAAGAAAGAAGAAGCAGCAAAGACGGAAGATGTTCCTAAAGCAGAGGTGCCTAAGGCAGAGGCTGATAAGAAAGAAGAGCCTTCTAAGGTTGAAGAGGCTCCCAAGGCAGAGGCAGATAAGAAAGAAGAAACTATTAAAGTTGAAGAGGCTTCCAAGGCTGAAGAGAAGAAGCCTGAGGAAGCTCAGAAACCTGCGCAGAAAACTGCTACACCTGATGAGGTTCCGATCGAGAAGAAAACTGTTAAGGTTTTATCCGCTTCTGAGACCTATGACGAATTCAAGGAATTCCTGGAAGAGTAATAATATATATCTGAATAGTAATGACGGGGACTGTCTCAGAATGGATGAGCTGGTCCCTGTTTATTTGGTATGGATCAAGGCGGTATCAGAGGTTTGCCAACAGTTTTTCAAAAAGCCGCAGCAGTAAGGTTTTATCGTATTTAGAGAATCACAGTAAAAGTCACAGTATGCTATGACAGTTACTGTGATTTTTTCGAGACTCTATTAAAAAATCACACTAGAAGTCACAGTGCACTGTGACGGTTACTGTGATTTTTCTGCGATATGAGGTCAAAGACTCCAAAAAAATACGGCATTTTGAGACGACGCCTTTATTATTTTGATTTTTCGGCTCTTCGTATTTTTGTGAGTATATACCTGATTCGATTGAATGTGCACAGGAAAAATATAGCCGGTTTTAGAATGCTTAAATAGTCGTGAGTATTGGAAAACAAAAAAAGGATGTCACTTAGGACATCCTTCTTTTTGTTGGTGCACCTCCAGGGACTCGAACCCTGGGCCCACTGATTAAGAGTCAGTTGCTCTACCATCTGAGCTAGAGGTGCGTTAAGCAACGTGAATTATTATAGCCATTAGGTATTTACAAGTCAACACTTATTTTCACGTGTTTTACTTTAAATCGAAAAAAATTTTCTTATTACTTAAAGAAGCCGGTCATGTCGACAGAATTAAAGTCGTCTGACAGGGGAAGAGCTACGGGCTTTCCTTCCTTAGCGGACTTGTAAATTCCAAGGAGGGTATCGACGGATGAGAATCCTGAGTATGCATCAGCTATAGGATCCTTGCCGGTCGTAATGGATTCATAAAGGTCATTATAAATTCCGAGGTGCGGATTTAGTGCGCATTTGTATGAAAACATTCCGCCTTCCTTGAACTGCTTGCGGATATAGTAGCCGTTAAGTTTTTTTATCTTTCCGTCAGGCTTAACGGTAACGAGGTTAAGATGAGGCTTGCCTGATTCAAGTCCCATCGAGAGCTGTCCGTTCTCACAGAATACTGTGAACTCAGCCGAGTGCTTTGAAGGAATTGTTGCAGTAGTACCTTCGATTTGTGCAAGCGCACCGTTTTCGAGTCTTAGTACGGCCATGCCGAGATCTTCTGCTTCTATGTTCCTGATGCGCTGTGCGATCATGGCGGAAGCTTCTTCGGGTTCGGAACCCATGAGCCATACGAGAAGATCGATCGCGTGGATCGTCTGGTTCATCAGGGCGCCGCCGTCACTCTTCCATGTTCCGCGCCATGCAGCGCTTGAATAGTAATCTTCGCCGTGTCCCCAGCGCACATAGATGCTGCCGTGTGTTACCTTGCCGTATTTGCCCTCGGCGATATCCTGTCTTACGAGGCCGACGATTGGGAGATAACGGTAGATGTGTCCCATGGCAATCTTAAGTCCTGTCTTTTGGGAGAGCTCGAAAATCTCACGGGCTTCAGAGACAGACATTGTCATGGGCTTTTCGAGAAGGAGGTTCGATCCGTGTTCCATTGCGTATTTGGCAATCTGGAAGTGAAGACCGGAAGGAACCGTAACTGATACGATCGAAGGCTTGATCTCATCGATTGCAGCCTTGTAGTCGGTAAATGTCTTAACGTTCGCAAAACCTTTTATGGAACCAAGAAGTCTTTTCGCCGAATCGGGATTAACATCCACTACGGCCTTGAGCTCTAAGCCCTTAAGCTTGGAAATTGCCTTTAAATGCTTTTCTGCAACTCTTCCGCATCCGATGAGGACTACGGAAAGTGTTGAAGATGTTGATGTTGTGTTCGTATTATCGGCCATTTACAGCCTCCATATCAGGTTTTTGCTTGAATTAGTTTAGCACAAAAGAGTATTTTGCACTTATTAGATTATAATATCTTTATTGAGGACCTTTACCGGAGGTGATCTTCCATGAATATGCGGGATATCATAATCGCCAAGAGAGACAAGCATAGCCTGACAGATGAACAGATTAAGTTCTTCGTTCAGGGCGTTACGGACGGAAGCATTCCGGATTATCAGACTTCGGCGCTTCTTATGGCAATCGTCTTAAACGGCATGGATGAGCATGAGATGACGACCCTGACGCTTGAAATGGCCGCATCAGGCAAACAGCTTACACTTCCTTATATCGAAGGCGTATCCGTAGATAAGCACAGTACAGGCGGCGTAGGAGATAAGATCACGCCTATCCTTTTGCCTTTGATCGCATCGTTCGGTGTTGAAGTAGTCAAGCTCAGCGGCAGAGGTTTGGGCTTTACGGGCGGAACGGTCGATAAGTTCGAATCCATTGAAGGCTTTAATGTCGAAGTGGATACCAAAGATTTCCATATGTATGTTATCAAGACGGGTATGGTCATTTCAGGCCAGACGCCTGATCTCGCGCCTGCAGATAAGATCCTTTATGCATTGCGTGACGTTACGGGAACGGTTGATTCCATTCCTCTTATCGCATCCAGCATTATGAGCAAGAAGATCGCAGCTGGTGCCCAGGGAATCGTCTTAGACGTTACCTGCGGATCCGGTGCTTTCATGAAGGATTTGGACATGGCCAGAGAACTTGCTGATGCGATGATCAAGATCGGCAAGCTTGCGGGACGTCAGGTGGTTGCGGTTATTACCAATATGGATGAGCCTTTGGGAAGATTCTGCGGAAATGTCCTTGAGATGCAGGAAGTCTTCAATACAGTGACCGGTAAGGGCGAACCTGACGTTATCAAAGTAGTCACCGAGCTTGCTTACCATCTAATAAAGATAGCCCAAAAAGATGCCGGCATGAGTGAAGATGTCCTTAAAAGTGAGATCCGCGCAAGGCTTTCTGACGGAACATGCTATGAGAAATATAAGCAGCTTATCGAATCACAGGGCGGCAAGCTTAATGAGGCTGGTGCTCCCGTTTATGTTTCAAAGCCTTTCGACTGCATGCACGTAAATTCACCTGATGCGGGCTATGTACAAAGCATCAGGACAGATCTTATCGGACAGGCATCCGTTCTTTTGGGAGCAGGACGCCTCGCGAAAACAGATAAGATCGATTACGGCGCCGGAATAGGATTTTTCGTAAAGGTTGGTGACAGAGTCGAAAGAGGCGATTCGCTCTGTGCCCTTTATACAGGCGAAGACAGCCAGCTTCCTGAAGATAAACTTTACGATGCTATGGAACTTATCCTTGATGCTTATGAGATAGGTCCCAATCCGCCTGAGAAGAAGCCTGCCATATTAGGTGTAATCACTTGATTTGATCCGCTGTTGCGGTATAATACGAACAAATGTTTATATCTGTACAGGAGTACTATGGCTAACGAACCCGTTAAGAAAAGAATAATCGGTATCGACCCCGGCTATGCCATCACGGGTTACGGCATCATCGATAAAGTCGGATCCAAGTTTGAAGTGGTCGATTACGGCGTTATAGAGACCAAAGCAAAGACTGATTTCCCGTTAAGACTTCTTGCGATCAATGACAAGATGCGTTTTCTGTTAGAGCAGTACAAGCCCGATTATATGTCAGTCGAAGAACTTTTCATGGGACATAACCATACGACTGTAATCGGTACGGCACAGGCCAGGGGTGCTGTGCTTGTTGAAGCGGGAAGAGCAGGAGTAGAGGTTTTCGAGTTTACGCCAGGACAGGTAAAGCTCGCCATTACGGGTTATGGTAAGGCTGAGAAGAAGCAGGTCCAGCTAATGACAAAGTCTATCCTTGGCCTTAAAGAGATCCCAAAGCCTGACGATGCTGCAGATGCGCTTGCCCTTGCGATCACACTGGCAAATACCGGTCTTGCTTTTGCAGGCAAGGCTGTTGCAGGTTACCAGTACGGAAGGTACGGATATCAAAAGCGCAACGAAGGATTTATCTGATTTATTGATACAATACTCTTATTGAGCATAAGGAGACACTTGAATGTACGCATATATCAAAGGCATTATCGCTGACCGCAACGACCAGCAGATAGTAATTGAGAATAACGGAATTGGATATCTCGTTAACTGCCCTCTCGGCATCTCGGCAGAGATCGGAGGCATCGGTGACGAAGTTACGGTCTGGCTTTATCAGAGCGTTAAAGAAGATGACATCTCACTTTACGGATTCGTATCAAGAGACCAGAAGGAGATGTTCTTAAAGCTCATCACGGTAAGCGGTGTCGGTCCCAAGGTTGCACACACAATATGCGCTTCATTATCTGCCGAGCAGATTGCTGCAGCAGTAATGAGCGGTAATGTTGCTCTCCTTACAAGCGTTAAAGGACTTGGCAAGAAGAGTGCAGAGAAGATCATCGTCGAACTTAAGGACAAGCTTAAATCCCAGCTCGGAGCCGCATCCACGGCAACAGTTGTACCAAGCGGTGCGAACGCTTCGGTCAAGGGTGATTCAGGTGTCATGCAGGATGCTGTCGGAGCTCTCCTTGTGTTAGGATATAAAGACCAAGAAGCAGCCGATGCAGTTGCATCCGCATACGAAGACGGCATCGGACTCGAAGACCTTATCCGCAAGTCTTTGAAGGTTGCTGCAGGTAAAAAGTTCTCATAAGGGAATAAACATACATGATGAATTTTAACGAACAGGAAAACGAGGAAGAGCGCGTATTAGGCAGGCTCAGACAGCCGGGTGATACGGAAGAGAAGGCGTTAAGGCCTGTTACTTTCGATGAGTATTCCGGTCAGACAAAGGTAAAGAACAATCTCAAGATCTTTATCGATGCAGCCAAGAAGCGCGGTGAAGCACTCGACCATGTTCTTTTATATGGTCCTCCGGGATTAGGTAAGACTACTCTTGCAGGCATCATCGCATCCGAGATGGGCGTTGCGATGCACATCACCACAGGTCCTTCCATCGAGAAGGCAGGCGACCTTGCAGCTCTCCTTACCAATCTCAATGAGAATGAAGTTCTCTTCATCGATGAGATACACAGACTCAACAAGAGCGTTGAAGAAGTTCTTTATCCTGCGATGGAAGATTACTGTTTGGATCTAATGATCGGCAAGGGTCCTGCCGCAAGATCAGTCAGACTTGATCTTCCGCACTTTACTTTGGTTGGCGCCACCACGAGAGCCGGTATGCTCTCTGCACCTTTAAGAGACAGATTCGGCATGATCCACCGCCTCGAATTATATGAGACGGAAGATCTCATGCAGATCCTTGAGCGTGATGCCGGACTTCTCGGCATCGCCATCAATGAGGAAGGCTTACGCAACATTGCATCCAGATCAAGAGGCACGCCGAGAATCGCCATCAGACTTTTGAAGCGCATGAGAGACTTTGCTTCATATCTTGATAAGGACATCATTGATAAGGAAGTTTCTGATTACGGTCTTAATGCGCTTGACATCGACGGTATCGGTCTTGATGCTGTAGACAGAAGACTCCTTACTTCGATCGCTGATATCTTTAAGGGCGGCCCGGTAGGTCTTGAGACACTTGCTGCCTGCACAGGTGAAGATCCCGTTACCATTGAAGATGTTTACGAGCCGTTCCTTTTGCAGAACGGATTCCTTCATAAGACACCCAGAGGAAGAATGCTTACTTTAAGAGCTTTCGAACATTTGGGACTCACGCCTCCGCCGTCTTTTATTGCCGGCATGAAGAGTACTGAAGTTGCGCCTCCGCGCTATGAGAATATCTCAATAGAAGATTGGCAGAATTCCAACAAGGATGGTGAGAACGGCTGATGGGAAGAATGCTTCTCCATGCCTGCTGCGGCCCCTGTGCCATGTATCCGTTGGATCTCCTGACTTCCGGCGGACGCGATCTCGACTGTTATTGGTATAACCCCAATATCCAGCCGCAGTTTGAATTTGAACGCCGCCACGTAAATCTTGAGAAGGCTTGTGAGCACTTTAAGATCAAGCTCATTTCCGAAGGAACTGAGTGTATGCAGGACTACTGGCTTTCCAAAGAATATTTAAATGAATTCTCTTCAAGATGCGAGATGTGCTATGACATAAGAATGGACCACGTCGCAAGGTTCGCTTCTGAAAACGGATATGATACTTTCTGTACGACGCTTCTTGTAAGCCCTTACCAGCAGCACGATAAAATAGCCCAGATCAGTGAGGAGAAGGCTTCCAAATACGGCATTGATTTCGAGTATATTGATTTCCGTCCGGGCTTTAGACAGGGTCAGGACATGGCAAGAGAGATCGGTCTTTACAGACAGAAATTCTGCGGATGTATATTCTCATTAGAGGAATCCAAGTTCAGGGATAAGATTTATAAATCTTTTGAAGACGGTTCCTTAGCTTCGACCAAAACCGAATAATAACCTTCGTAGATTACCATTCCGGGCTTAGCTCCCGGAATCTTTTTTACATGTGAGACAGGGCAGTAGTCGACTTCTGCCTTGAGCTGGCCGGGCTTTGAATCTTCAGATGTCATATGTTCTTCAAGGATTATCGCCTTTGAGAAGAATGCGGCAAGACTTGCGGCCTCAAGTACGGCATTATCTGAAGGCATTTCCTCGTTGGGTTTAGTCTTAAGGATAACGTGTGTTCCGGGAAGTCCTTTTACATGGAACCACCAGTCGCGTCTTGACGCGGTGTGGAAGGTGAGCTGCTCGTTCTGGATGTTGTTTCTTCCTGCGAGTATCTCATAACCGTCGGAAGTCATGTATCGTCTGCAGGGAAGAGCTCTTTCCTTGCTCTTATCCTTATTGCCCTTGTTCATGTTGGCTCTCTTGGCGGCTTCTCTTAAAGCGCGCGAAGAAGCTTTTCCGGACTTAGCAACTCCGACCATCTTGTTCGGATTGCCTTTGTTTGTGTTGCTGTTCTTTGCTGAAGCTGAGCTTTTTCGAAAACCTGAGTCACCGGAGATCTCGGCACGGATCTCTTCGTTTATCGCGTCAAGATCTTCAACGCTTGAAGCGGCAGTAACGGCTGCGCTTAATGAGCGGAGATACTGTGCCGCAAGTTCGTCTTCTTTAAGATAGATTTCTGCAAGTTCCATCTTACGCTTCGCCTTATGGAATTTCTTATAGTATTCCTGGGCGTTGCCTGAAGCATCGAGAGTCGGATTAAGCGGGATCGTGATCTCGCTTTGTGATTCACTTGCATAATCAATGAGGGTAACACTTGAAGAACCCTGTTTTACCATGTATTTGTAGGTAAGGATAAGGTCGCCTGAATGCTTGAGAGCATCAGCTTTTTGGCCTTCCTCAAAGTCCTGCTCGTGGATCTCGCGCTTCTTTATTACTCTTGCAAGAGCGCTTCCTATTATCTGGCTTAATCTGTCACGGCCTTTATCGAGCACGAGCTTTGAATCTCTTGCAAGGTAGCATATGTCGATCGCTTCTGATATTGAAGAGACGGGCTTTGCTTTCGCATAACCCTTGAGTTCAACAATGGATGCATCTTCAGGCTCACCGTCTTTGCCGTAGAACAAGTAAGGCGTATATGTTCCTTCTGTTATGGAAGTAAGGAAATCCTTTATAGCATTGATAAGTCTTGTCTTTTCGCCGTCAGTGAGCATCTGAAGAGTCTTCCGGTCGTCGATGTCGGACTTATCTGTGATATATGCGGCAAGAACAGGGGACAGGCCTAATATTGAACCTACGAGAGCCTTGGCGACCGGGCGCTGTAACTCGGATTCCATGAACGGAATCTCGCCAGATCTGGCAATCTCCAATGCTTTTTCAGGCTTGTACTTATCCTGTGACGGCGGATATTCGTAAACGCGCGCAGGCATGACTTCTCTGACTCGTGATACCGAGAAATCAACGTGGATAGCTGAATCAAGGATCCTGCCGTTCTCGTTTATGAGGACAAGATTTGAAAAACGTCCCATTAATTCAACGATAAGGGTATAAGTCTTCCTGTCTTTTAACTCGTCATATTTGCTGACGGTGATCTCAATAATTCTCTCGTAACCGGGATTGGTAACGCTCTCGATCCTGGATCCCGCAAGGTATTTGCGGAGCAGCATGCAGAATGAGGGCGGGATGGAGGGGTTGTCCAGAGTGTTTTCTGCAAAGCAGATCCTCGGAGCGCCCGGATCTATTGATATCAGGAGTTTCTGGTATCCACCCGTAAATCTTATGTGGAGAATGACAGTATGCTTGTCAGGCATGTAGATCTTATCTACACGCTTTCCTTCGAGCTCTTTATTGAGTTCGTTTGCGAGAAGCTGACAAGTGATGCCGTCAAGAGTCACGGCTTATACCTCGTCTTCAGAGGAAATGCTGTCAACGCCTTTTTTATTCTTGCCTGAATAAACCAGTGTCAGGATTACCCAAACGACAACTGCGAGCAGGACTTCGACACCTAAGATCTTAAAGAAAGTCTCATAACTGTTCCAGCTGATGAGAAGGTCGATCCCAACGATAAGAAGTGACGCGGCAATGAAGATAACGGGCATTGCCGCTTTTGAAGATGCAAATTTAGAGAAAATGGAAGAAGCACCTGATTCAGATTGAACAGGTGCTGTTGTCTTCCTTGAAGTGCTGCGTGAACCGGAAGAATGTGTAGAGCGGGCAGACTTCTTCGAGGTGCTGCTTTTCGAGCTCCTTGAAGAACCTGATGAACGTGATCTGCCGGTGTTTGCCATTATCAGCCGATACCTTCTTTTTCCTTGAGGAGACGCTTGATCTTCTCAGTAGGATTGATAAGGCTTGAAAGCGAAGCATCGTGGTTGATGGCATCGATGAGGAGTGCGACGAACTTGCAGAGGTTAACGTCTGCAAACCAGGGAGCCTGAAGGAGTTCAGGTCTTCTGTAGATGAGGTTTGTAGCAAATACCTTGTTGATGATGCCTTCTTCGTATGCCTTGTTGAAGTTGTCGATGCCTTCTGTGAAGAGACCGAAAGTAACGGCGCAGAATACCTTGCGTGCACCGCGGTCCTTCATCTCGCGCGCGATGTCTATCATGGAATCGCCTGATGAGATCATGTCGTCAACGATGAGGATATCCATGCCTTCAACGGAATCACCGAGGAACTCGTGTGCAATGATCGGGTTTCTGCCGTTAACAACTGTTGTATAGTCTCTTCTCTTATAGAATGTTCCGAGAGGAACACCCAGGATGGAAGCGTAGTACATTGCTCTGCCGATACCGCCTTCATCAGGTGAGATGATCATGAACTTACCGGAAGAGAATGAGAGGTCAGGTACCTGACGGTACATTTCCTTGATGATCTGATATGTGGTAGGGAGGCTCTCGAAGCCTGCAAGAGGAATAGCGTTTGCAACTCTCTCGTCGTGAGCATCGAAAGTGATGATGTTTGCTACGCCGAGATCGTAGAGTTCTTCAAGTGCGAAAGCGCAGTCCAAAGACTCTCTGGCATTTCTCTTGTGCTGACGGCTCTCGTAAAGGAAAGGCATTATGACATTGATTCTTCTTGATTTACCGGAGCAAGCGAGAATGACACGCTTAAGATCCTGATAGTGATCGTCAGGGCTCATGCGGTTGTCTGTTCCGAACATCTTATATGTGCAGGAGCAGTTCATGATATCGCTGATGAGATAGAGGTCATGGCCTCTTACGGTATTCTTTACTACGGCTTTACCTTCACCTGATGAGAATCTTGCGTTCTCAACGGGAATCGTGTAATCCTCTCTGAAGAATCCAGGGTAAGTATTGACGATCTGTTCCTTCTGGTATTCGGAACGCCTCTTGTTGAGATAGAAGTTTACCTTCTCGGTAAAATCTTCACTTCCTCGTAACGCAATAAGACCGATAGGTCCTACCGGCGCCATTGGGTTGTCGCCGTATTGGTCGTAGCGGGAATAAGCTTTCTCGTCAGATGCTGATGTCATAATTGCAGCCTGCCTTTCATGCCATTATTGGTTTTCTGGTATATCAAATTCATCAAAAACCTCTTCGATCCTTATCTGGCTTGCAAGGTCTCTCAGTCTTGCAGTCGAGTTGATAAGGTCGTAGACGGATTCGTCTGAATTAAGTGCGTCAATGATTCTGGCAACATAAGGGACCATATTGGCCTCAAGATACCATTCGCGTGACTTGAGTTCTTCGGGTGCATAGATAAGGTTAGTAGTGCAGATGCACTTAATAGTTCCTTCTTCATATGCCTTATCGAAAACTTCAAGTCCGTCAGTAAAAAGTCCGAAAGGAGCCAGGCAGTAAATGTCTTTAGCGCCTTTATCCTTGAGCTGTTTTGCTGTTCTAAGCATTGTGTTGCCTGAATTGATCATGTCGTCGATGAGAAGGATGTCCTTGCCCTCAACGTCTTCTCCCAGGAATTTAAATTCTCTGATTGGATGCTCACCGTTGACCTTGACCGTGTAGTCGCGGTGACGGTAGAAAACACCCAAAGGAAGGTTAAGGTGGGAAGAGTAAAAAATAGCCCGTGATATTCCGGTCTCATCCGGGCTAACTACGAGCGTATGGTCTTTGTCCATCTTGATCGTTCCGAAACGATTCAAAAGAGATGAAGTTATCTTGAACTGGCAACGGGGGAACTCGATTGACATAAGAGGAACCGCATTCTCGATTCTCGCATCGTGCGGATCGAAGATGATGAGGTTGGATACTCCGAGCTTATAGAGCTTCTTGAGCATATCTGCGCAATCGTAGGATTCTCTGTGTGAATCCAGCTTTTCGCGTCTGCCTTCGTAAACGAAAGGCATGATGATATTGATCCTCTTAGCCTTGCCCTTAAGAACTGAAATGATCCTCAAAAGGTCCATATACTGGTCATCAGGGGAGATGACGTGTGATCCTTCGAGAATGTCATACTCAAAACTTCTTGCAAGTACGTCCGTGATAACGAAGATATCGTGTCCTCTCACGCTCTCTGCAATGCCGAATTTGCCCTCACCGGTCTGGAATCTGGTGAGCTGGGTGTCGATTATGTAATCTTCTCTGGCATAGCCGGGATTATTGGCATAAATATTTCCGGGTCTCTGAGCATGGAGCTTTCTCTTTTGGGAAAGTACTTCAGATACCTGTTTTACGAATTCTTGGTTGGAAGTATGAGCAATGATTCCAATGGGACCGAAAGGTGCCAACTGTGTTTCCTTATAGCCTGTATTGACGTATAAGTCACTCATGGCAGATGTGGTCCCCCTCTAACTTTTCTATTAAAATAATATCCAAGTCGGAAAACAATTCAAAGTGCGGAACGATAGAAAAATGCACGAAAAGTTAATGAAAGATTGTTCAATCTTTGCATACCTCATCAGAGAGTGCCTGCTTTAAATCATTTATTCCTGATTTTTGAGGATTGGTCTCACTTGATGAAACCGCGAAAACCCTTGCATCTTCAGCAAAATCAAGACTCTTTGACATCATTTGCAGCTGTTTTCTGACCTGCTGCGCAGAGAGCTTGTCACACTTGGTGAATACCAAAAAGTAAGGAAGATTTGCGCTGTTAAGATAGTTCAGCATTCCGATATCGTCTTTAGACGGCTCATGTCTTATATCGATGAGTAAAAGAACAAGGTCAATTCCTTTTCTGACCCTGAAATAATTATCGCAAAGTTCCGAAAAACCTCTTGATTTATCCTTTGAAGCCTTTGAATAACCGTATCCGGGAAGATCAGCAAGTATAGCCTGTCCGTCCATGTCGAAATATATGATCTGCTGCGTCTTGCCCGGTGTCTGTGATACCCTTGCAAGCTTGCTGTTATTGCCCAAAGCATTTACAAGTGAAGACTTGCCGACATTGGATCTTCCGGCCAGTACGATCTCAGGCAGTTTCTCGTCAGGGAGGTCCTTGATATTTGCGCATGTCTTAAAGTATTTGATCTTTCCGTAATTGATAGCCATGTTTATAACTCTGTTCAAAGTGTTCAACTTGTCGGTTTTGTCGGCTTTTTTGTCGGTTTTGGCCAAATATTGAGACGAAAACCGACAAAGGTCCGCATTAGAATTTTAACATGAAGGACTACTATGGCAAAACTTACGGAAATAAAGGGTATTTGAGTGTCCGATCCTCATTGCGCAGGCGCCTTTGTTCGTATGGTTCGGATGCCTGTAATATGCTTGGCGCGGTTAAGAAGAGACCGCTTGTTCTGCCTGCATTTTTAATGTTGGCCTGCAGTTTTAGCTGTTATTATTCTTCATCATTTATTCCTTCTGTTGTTTTGGCTTGTATAGTTATCGGCTTTTGTGTGCATGGAATGAAGCATGTTTCAATCAATAAACCGGTGTTTTTGACCGTGTCATTAATGTTTTGCTCCGTGCTTGTATATATCGGTTTATATATCGGATCCCGTCTTAACGCGTCCATTGATTCCCGGGATCGTTATATTTGTACGGTAACATCGGCATCTTACAATATCTCGGGTGAAATGGACCTTACAGTAATACTCGAAGGCGGAGCGTTAGCACATGCTAACTTTTATTGCGATCACGAATCTTTCTATCCCGGTGATTCTTTGGTTATATATGGAAATTTAAAAAAGCCTTCTTCGGCAGGTAATCCGGGCGAGTTTGATTATTGCAAAACTTTAAGGAAAAAGGGCATTCTGTATGTTGTTTCCTGTGAACGGTATGAATTTATTGATAAAGCCGGTTTTCCACTTAAAATCACCGGTTCTGTCCAGAGGTTTTTCTATGAGCTGAGACGGCAGTCCTTTGATGTCGTGACTTCATTTTTCGATGATACTGACAAATCCCTTGCCGCAGCAGTCTGCCTTGGGGACAAATCCCTTATATCTTCTGATGTTAAGCGTGATTTCAAGATGTCCTGCTGTTCACATCTTTTGGCTGTATCCGGCACGCATTTTGCCGGTTTTATGTCATGCATTCCGATGGTGCTCAACGTGTTTAAGGTTAAGCGCAAAAACGCATTCATTGTACAGGTGTTATTCTGCCTTTTGATCGGTTGTCTTACGGGATGGAGCGATTCGGTTACAAGGGCCGCGATAATGAGCATCTGCCTTTTTGCCGACAGGGAATGGCTTTCTGCTTTAAGTCTTGCTTCTGTCATCATGATATCAGCTGATCCATTTTGCCCGTTGTCATCCGGTTTTCAGATGAGTTTCTGTGCTGTCATCGCCATAAAGGTATATTCCGGAAAGATCTCTGAATTCCTGATCAAGCTGCATTTGGGAGAGAAGACGGCTTCTGTCATTAGCGTTCCCATTGCTGCAGTGCTCGGCATGATCCCATTCTGGTCTGACATATCGATGAGACCAGACGTTGAGCATCTTTTAATTCAAATTGCCGGTTCCTTCATTGCGGGTGCGGCCTGTACATTCTTTATTCCGTGCGTTCTTTTGTGTTATCTTCTGCCTTTTTGGAGCCGTTATCTTTCCGTGCCTTTGAAACTCTGCCTTGAACTGCTTTTGCGCATTGTTAATATCGGCAGTTCCCTTAGTGAAATGGGTGGTAGTCCGGTACATCTAAACTCTTATCTCTTGCTGATTTTTGGGTTAACGGTATTTCTTTTTATGCTTCCGCCTTCTGTCCTGCGCCGCTTGTTCCTGAAGCCTGCAGCCTTTGTTTTGGCCGTAGCCGTTGGTGTTAACGCGTTCACGCTGATAAGAAAACCAACATGTCAGGTTGTTTTTGCCGATGTCGGACAGGGGGACTGCTGCCTGATAATTACGTCTGACAAAACCTGCCTGATTGATGCCGGCACATATGATGAAGGCAGTACAACTGTAAGTGATCTTCTCGATTATTACGGCATTTACCGGGTAGATATCTGTGTCATGAGCCACTGGGATGTCGATCATGCCGGCGGAATAGCA
>Ga0326514_10000042_pt1 | contig 71721 bp, 59 predicted proteins | sample 3_2548_0518_D_FD_203653 | JGI IMG/M metagenome (GOLD analysis project Ga0326514, IMG submission 203653) | Bovine rumen microbial communities from UC Davis, California, United States - 3_2548_0518 | ecosystem: Host-associated > Mammals > Digestive system > Stomach > Rumen | place: USA... | reverse complement strand
CACTTCGGTGATATAGGCCTGTCCCTTAAGGACTTTGAACGAGCGTTCTAATTTTTCGCTTAAACCTTCAAACATAATTCTCAAAATTTGGGTGCAAAAATAGGAAAAAAAGAAAAACGAGAGGAATATCCGTATCAGTTATCGAGTTTTTCTCGGCAACTCTCGACATGACTATTTCCTAAATGGAAACAGTCGCTGTTTTGGGTGGTTATTTCCATTTTGGAAAATACCACTAATCCACTTCAACGGCAGTTATTGCAAAATTTGCAACAACTGAAGATAAATCGGAATTTCCGATTTTTCTACTAAACAATTGAATGAACTTGTCGGAATTTCCGACAGCTTGCTTTTCCTCAACTCATCAAATGACTGTTGCATTTTTTGCAATGGTCATTGTTGTCAGTTATTTCCATTTTGGAAACAACTGAATTTTCTACCAGTTCACCTTCTTCCAAAATATTACTTAAGTGTTTGCTGACGGCAGGCACACCGACTCCGAATAGCGATGCCATAGCCTTCTGTGTCGCCCAGATTGTTTCGTCTTTGACAACTACTTGAATTACGCCTTCCTCATCGGGAAGCTGGTATAAAATGAATTGGGTTTGGTTAGTCATATCTTATTCTTCCATGCTATAATACACCTTGTAAAATTTACCTCTTTCGTCCTCGCCTTGCTCCACATTTTGGCGGTTGCCGTTGATGATGATTTGGATTTTCTTGTCAAGATTGATAATGCGCTTGTAACTTCGCTGTTGCTTCTTAAAAGCATGATTGGAGATGGCGAATGTATCGTCAATGGTAATGTCATTTTCCGATTCGTAATTGCGCTTGAAATTATGGAAACTTTCAATTACTTCGGGTTGCTCTATGACTTCATGGGCGAAATCTTCAATATCAAATGTGTCTTTCTCTTTAAAGAATTTCAGCGACTTATTCAACAAATCGATTTGGTCTGCTTTTGAAACCTCAAACTCTTTAGGCAATTCCTTGGTAACGAAGTTCTTGGCCATTGCCATCACATTTTGCGTGTTAGCATATTCGTCCTTGCGTTGGCGGATGTGCAAGAAGTCATCGATCCAATATTGCGCGTCTTTATTGTTTTTATCTATCACAAATATCCAAGGCTCTCCTTTTGTGAAAACAATCAGACATGCTTTATCAATATTTTTAGACAATATTCCTGAAAGGATTCTCATAGATGAAACATTTTCATTATTTAAATCAATCTGTAGAAAAGATTCTTTTTGTTCAATTTTATATATACCTAATGCTTCATAATAAGAATCTTTGATTTGAACATCTTCAAATTTGGCAAATACTAAATCACCGTCTTTAATTTTCGGATGAATCGCAACATCTTTAAGGTAATAGTATATCTTTTTTGATGTATTTAAAAGATCTTCCTTATCCCAAAATTCCTTCACAATTTTTCTAAGTACATTCAAATCTATATCTATATCATGAACAAACTCATAAACCTCACTATGGGAAACAAAAACATCTAATAAGATGTTCTTCAACAAAAAATTATCTGCTTTTTCTATACTTGTATTGCGGCTCGAAAGTATGTTGTGAGAATTATCAATACAAAATCTATGACAAATTATTTCACTTATATATGTATCAGTTGTAACTATCATTTTATGCTTTTTTTAGATTAATTACATTGGTTAAACTTGAAACTGCGAAAAGTGTGTTGTAAAAAATTCTAATCATCCAAAAAATAAAAAGAAATCTAAACGTTAAATTGATTACTATTTTGAAAAACAAACACACCGATTCTAAACTCTTTTGTGACACAAAAGTGTAGTCGAACGGGTTGTATGATACACCAATCTGCATAAGAATGAAAATAACGATTAGACAATAAACAGATAGTATTGTTGTACGTCCAATCATAAAACTGAATTGTTTGTAAAAATTAAATAATTGTATTTTCTTTGTTCGTTCTTTTCCTGATGTGTTTTCGTTTTTCTCTTCTTTGTCTGGTATTTTTTCAGATACAAACACTAAAATCGTAATAAAAAGACCAATTAATATTGATAGCGCAGATACACAGTACTCAAGCAGTTTTTCAGAAAAACCATTTCTTGAAACAAAAAGTAGTAACAATGAAATAAATACAAACACAAACACACGAAAATAAAACTTTAACGGTTTTATTTCATTGCCATTAATATCTATTCGTTCATATTTATGGGCTTTTTTTCTTACTATTTTCAAATACTTAATCAACATATTTCATCTGTAAATCTGGTCTTAACTCTGGAAGAATCTGATCATTGAACAAATCATTACAATACTTTTTCAAATCTTCAAAATCAGGACTATTGCTACCCGTCATCTTAACCCTACCTTTGAGATAAACAACTGGTGTAAACTCCTTATCTTTTGTATTCCACTCAAATGTATTAGAAGAATTAGTGTTAGTGTTTCTCGTACCAACTTTAATCTTATTGAAATCTTTTAATTCGTTTGTTTTCTTATGACCCTTAAATGAACCTTTTGAAAATACATCTATTATTTTATTTCCAAGTTTCGCAAAATCCATAGATTTGTTTTTTGGTGTAATTGTTATACTGACATCATAACCGTCCATATCATACAAAAAAGGATCGTCACTTGGAATATCATTCAAAATGGTAGTTTTAAAATTTAGACTATATATTGTTGCTCCTTTCCTAAACTCATCTTGAAATTTTTTGGGACAAAATCTTTCAACGATAGGCTTTTTGTAATCACCATATTTGAAAAGCTTTGTGACATAATCACGTAATAAAACAGTAATAGTATCTTCAGAATTGTCAGAATGAACCATAAAAAAGCCTTCGGTAAAATCGACAGGAAAATAAAGAAAAATATAATAGTACTTAAGTACAGAATTATCACGTTTTAGTTTTTGACTAACCTTTTTGTTGGTTATGTCTGATAAAATAGAATCCTGACTATAGGGTCCAGCATTAAGAACGCCACTAATTATACAGGTGGAAGTATTAAATGATGGTTTTTTGTCATAATGGACATTCACGGTTTTATCGTCAATCCATGTGAGCACTTTTTTCATTCGCTCATTTATTTCAAAACCTTTTTCTGGGGCATTCATAAAATGAGCAAATAATTTTGTAAAAACTTTGGCATCTGTTGCAGATTTATCCACCCCTAATACTTCGATTGCAAAATCCTTGAAGGTTTTATTCTTGTCTGTTTTGTGATTAATTGAGAATCTAAAGAATTCCAATTTAGGATTGTTGCTTTTTGCCATATTCTTTACTTTTTATCATTAATAATCTCGTTCATAATTAAAACCGCTTCCTGCTCCTTCAAATACGCCTGATAGCGCAATTCGTTTGCTTTCAGCACTTTGCCGTTTATCTCTTTTTGCTTTGATTCATTTTTGAGAATAGGTATCTCAACTTGAGACAGTTGCCTATCGTCTATTTCATCTACAACTGCGCCATAGGTGTTCCGAACAATCAATTGGTATCCGTAATCTGAATTCAACCAGCAGTATATGTAACCAGCCAATTCTTTTGAGGCTGGCACAATTCTCATCACATGCTGGTTTAATGCCCAATTCTCCCAATGTTTTGGAATAATATTCACTTTCCCAATCGTCCCACTACAAGTAACAGCAACCATGTTTTCTTTCAAATACAATTCATGACATATTCTATTTTCGTGATGGGTTTTGGACAAATACTTAATGTTTGTGGGATTCAATTCAAGCAATTGCTTGCCACCAAAAAACGGGATTCCATATTTGTCATCAACATACGTTCTCTTGAATCGGCCAGCAAGGATAATTTTCTGAGAAACATCTTTTTCGCCGATATATTTTACTTGCTTGGCGTTCTGACGCAACAGATCAAGAATGGCAGTATGTGAAGTTGAATGGTAAGAGCAATCCAACCTCCAGTCCGTTCTGCTCAACTTTATCGAATAATTCCTCAAACCTACATTTCCGTCAAAATACTTGGGTTTCAGTTCCTCAATCGGTGGCAATTGAAGTTCTTGGAACAGAATCTGTTCGGCCTCGTCCATCAAGGAATTGGATTGGTCGCGAAGGTCGTATGATTCCATAACCAAATTGTGTATCTTTTCCTTTATGGATTCGGGGGCGTTGGGTATGACGATGTTTCTAAGATGTTCTGGTTCGATATGCTGAATGACTGCGCCATAATTGTTGTTCTGAACAAGTTGCTGTCCTGTCGAGGTGCAGAAAAACGCATAAATGTAGCCCGTATCAAATGGACCTTTGCCATACAGACGAAGTAAATCGTGACTGAACACAGCATCGTTCAAATAATCACCCACAATGCTGCATCGTCCTACTGTTCCAGAAACGGACATAAGCAACATTCCTTTCTTTACCCTTAGTGTGTCAATATCCACATTGGTTCTGTTCGAAATGTATTTGGATGGTTTGGGATAAACATCCATTATCACCGATGGCAAATAAAAGGGTATGGCTTCTTTGCTTTTTTCGACATAAACCCTTTTGAACCTGTCACAAACAAAAGCATCTTTCACCAATCCATCTTTTCCCCACAAATATACATATCCGTATTTGCAATGCTCCACGAGGTTTTTGGCGGCTTTGCTTTCAAGGTTGTAAGCGTCTGCCTCCAATCGGATGTTGTTGGAATACACCTCCGAAAGCAACACGGAAGTGTATTTCAAAGGATCGGGCAACAATATGGAATTCCCGTTTACCATTGTATGCCCTCCTCACGTTTCCATTTTTCAAAAACATCGGCCACTAAAATGGTTTGGTCGTTGACGACTTTTTCTTGCTGCATCTCTGTTCGATAGGCAAGACTTCCGTCCAAAGCCCGTTCAGTTACCGTTTTTTCCTCCGCCTTGACAATGACATTGCCTTCCTCGTCGCGCTTGTAGATTTTGTTGCCGCGCTTGTCGTGCCCAATATGGTCAATCATAGCCATAAAAATGCTGTAGTCGATGATTTGTCCGCTCTTTTCCTCCTCATCAATCTCCTTTTGGGTTTTCTTTTGCAAGAAAAGGATTGAGCATTGCGTTCCGTTGTGCGGCTGGAATGTGTCTGCGTGAAGGTCGATACTTGCAACAATTCTTGTCTTGCGTATCAGCCATTGGCGAATGTATTCCAATCCTGGAGAGCCAAGAATGCTGTCAGGAAGGACAATAGCTGTCCGTCCGCCTTCTTTCAACAATTGAAGCACTCGTTCAATGAAAAGTTGCTCAGGCGGCACACTCGATTTCAGTTTTTTCTGCATCGCCCATCTTCCATCTGGTTGTTTCTCCCAAATATGGGCAAGTTCGAATTGCTCAAGGATTTGCTGGTCTTGAATCGGTATTTTTGTTCCGAATGGCGGATTGGTGACAATCACATCGAAGAATCCTATCGACTTGTAATTGGTGATGCTGTCTGCGTTGATGTGCAAAGTCTCCGCCAAGTGCCGTTTCGTTTCTTCACTCCATTCGTGAGGCGGAAGCAATGTGTTCATCTGCATAATGTTGCCACTTCCGTCGTTGTTCATCACCATATTCATCTTGGTGGCTTTCACAAGGTCGGGATTGATGTCGAAACCGAAGAAGTTTTCGCTTGCAATCTCGGAAATCCTGTCATTGTAAGCCTTGGTTATATCGTTGTTCCAACCGTCTTTGGGGCCATATTGTTCTTCCATTCTTTTCGTCAAGCGGTTCACGACGCAAGTCATAGCATTGACAATGAATCCTCCTGTTCCGCAACTGCTGTCCAACACCTTCTCGTCGTCTTTGGGATTAATCATTTCCACGGCCATTTTCATAACATTTCTAGGCGTGAAAAACTCGCCACGGTCGCCGCGAAGATTCGACCCCACTATTTCCTCGTATGCCTTGCCTTTGATGTCGATATTAGTGTTGAGCAAAGTGTATTTCTGCAACTCGGCCACAAGGAATGTAAGAGTACGCGGATTGAGTTTTATCTCATCGTTGGCATCAAAAATTTGCGGATGGCGCTTTTTAACCGCCTCGAAGATTTTATCAATACGTTTCTTTACGGTAATTTGTCCGTCGCGATTATTGCGTTCCTTATTGGTGGTGTAGAACTCAATGGGATTGAGCAGATTGCGCTCGTCTTGTATTTTGCAGAAAATGACTTTCAAAAACTCGAAAAACGCTGGTTGTTTCTGCAAGCCCTCATTGCTGTAAATGATATTGTGGCAAGTGCGGAACGTAAACAAAAGATTGTCGTCAGAAGCCTTGGTCAATGTGTTGCGGTTAGGCCGACCATCCTCATCAGTTTTGCCGTCGGCTGAGGGAATGTCGTTGTATTCCACAAATGCGAAAGAGCCGTTTTCATCTTTCAGTTTGCGGTAAACGGTCTTGCTGATCCCGTTAGTCCACATTCCCCATTCACAATTGGCACAACTCGACATATAGGTCTTCAGTTGCTCAATACCATTATCTTTGTCGGAGGCTTTAACCGACTCCTTCTTACATTCTATAATTAACCAGATTTTATGCTGGTCTTTTTTGTCGTCCGATGAGGCACCGTCAGGAAATATCACAATATCTGCACGTTTTTTTCCCGAACCCATTTGCACGGGATATTCCACCGCAATGCGTTCTTTGGCATATTTGTGTTCATTCACCAGACGTTTTTCAACGGTCTGTCGCACATATTCTTCCGGAGTGTCGTTGCGGATTGTCCCGTCCACATAGTCACGGATTTTCCCTTCGGGAATGACTAATATTGTTTCCTGATTATCCATCACTTAGAGTTTAATATCATTGTCTATCTTTCCGCTGCAAAATTAGCAAATTTTCCATCAAAATGCCAAACTATTCGGATTTTTCGATCGACTTAATGCACTTACAATACCCAAATCATCGACAGAACTCTCAATGTGTTTACATTCACCATTCTCAATCCTTCAAACACCCCACCGGCACCACATAAACGCCGTCATCCCTTTTATACGAGAAATCGTGTATTATTGCAAAAACAATCATAAATAACTAAAAACAAACAAATTGCAGAAATACAAATTTTCTCATTTGGGAACTTGGCCGATTTTCATTTGGGAACTTGGCTCAATTTCGTTTGGGAACTTGGCTCAATTTCGTTTGGGAACTTGGCTCAATTTCGTTTGGGAACTTGGCAAAAACCTGCTCGGCGAGTTGGCGAAATTTTCAAAACACAAAAGAATAATGCGCCATTCCATCAAATTGTTGTACTTTTGTCTGCTCAAAAAAATCATCTTTATGATTAAAGAAAATCTCAATAAAATCCGTGCGACGCTGCCAGAAGGCGTGACTTTGGTAGCCGTCAGCAAGACCAAGCCCGTCAGCGATTTGCAAGAAGCATACGATGCCGGACAGCGCGTTTTCGGCGAAAACCATGCCCTTGAGATGCGCGACAAGCACGAGGTGCTGCCGCAAGACATCCAATGGCACTTCATCGGCCACTTGCAGACCAACAAAATCAAATACATCATCCCTTTCGTCACGCTCATCCACAGCATCGACTCGGCCAACCTGCTCGAAGCCGTCAACAAGGAAGCCAAAAAGCACGACCGCGTTGTGGATTGCCTGCTTCAATTCCACATCGCGCAAGAGGAAACCAAGTTCGGCCTTGACCTCGAAGAAGCCCGACAACTGCTTGATTCAGAAGCGTTCAAGGCGATGGAAAACGTGCGCATCTGCGGCGTGATGGGCATGGCCACTTTCACCGACGACGAAGACGAAGTGCACAAGGAATTCAAGCACCTGAAGGCGATTTTCGACACGCTGAAACACGATTATTTCGCTAACCAGCCGCAGTTCAAGGAGATTTCGATGGGCATGTCGGACGACTATCCAATTGCCGTCGAGGAAGGCGCGACGATGGTGCGTGTGGGAAGCAAAATCTTTGGAGCAAGAAACTATAATTAATGCGGAATGCAGAATGCGGAATGCGGAATAAAGAGAACGGCTATGGGAAAAGAGAATGATAATGTTATCAAAAGGAAAAGTAGGGATTTTGCCATTGACATAATCAATTTGTATAAATGGCTGTGCGAAATTCAACATGAATATATCATGTCCAAGCAATTGTTGCGATCTGGGACGAGCATTGGTGCCAATGTGGCTGAAGGGGTTCGCGGACAAACGCTTCCTGACTTCTATTCCAAAATGAACATCGCTCTAAAAGAAGCAAACGAAACCAGTTATTGGTTAGATATACTTCATGCTACAAACTATCTGCCAGACAATAAGTTTGAACCCATCAACTCATCTTGCGAAGAAATCATCAGAATATTAGTAGCCATAACAAAAAACCAGAACAAATGATTAACCCTCTTATGCATCGCCTTGCGCCCATTCCGCATTCCGCATTCCTAATTCCGAATTAAAAATGATATGACTTCTTTAATACCTTTATTATTACTCGCCGTCGGTTTCGTCGCCTTGATTTTGGGCGCGAACTGGCTCGTCAATGGGGCCACCAGCGTGGGCATCCGTGCGAAATTGTCGCCACTCATCATCGGCCTGACCATCGTGGCTTTTGGCACTTCGTTGCCTGAAATGATTGTCAATGTGTTCTCGTGCATCAAAGGCAGTCCGGGTCTTGCCATCGGCAACATCATCGGGAGCAACACAATGAACATTTTGCTCATTTTGGGCGTGAGTTCGCTCATCTGGCCCATCGACGTGAGCCGCGTTTCCATCCGCCGCGACATCCCTGCCGGTTTTTTGGCCACGCTTGCCATCACCCTGATGGCCAATTATTTCTTCACGGGACAAGCACGCACAATCAACTGGATGGAAGGCCTCGCACTGTTGCTGATGGGTTTTGCCTACCTGCTGCTGACCATGCTGAAAAACAATCCACAAGAGGAAACCGAAGACATTCAGGAAGCCATGCCGTGGGGCAAAACCATTCTTGCGCTAATTGCTGGAATTATAGGACTTTACATCGGTGGAGAATTGGTTTCCCGCAATGCGCAAATCTTGGCCAAACAATGGGGCATGAGCGAGAGCACCATCGGCTTGACCGTGGTGGCTACTGCAACTTCCCTTCCCGAACTCATCACTTCCATCGTGGCTGCACTGAAGAAAAACTCAGGTATTGCCATCGGCAATGTATTGGGTTCCAATATCTTGAATATTTTTATGGTATTGGGCATCAGTGCGCTCATCACGCCGTTGCCTTTCGACCCGATGATGAACAAGCAACTGATGATTCTTTTTGCAGCCAACATTCTCATGCTGTTGTTCGTCTTCACGGGCAAAGGCCGCAAAATCTCCCGCTGGGAAGGAGCTTTGCTCACTTTAGGTTATGTCGGGTTCATGTGGTTTTCGCTGGTGATGCAGTAATATCTCACGCAGTATTTTTCTCACGCAGAAATCGCAGAACTATGGGAAACCTACCGGACAATAGTTTACTCCGCTTTGCGCTTCTGCGGATTCTGCGGATTCTGCGTGAAACAAAAAAAGACCCGTCTTTTGGACGAGTCTTCATGTGATTGATTCTCTTGATTCCCAATCAATCAGCCAATTGGAAAGCAGTCTTCACGGCCTCGTAGTTGCTGTAGTCCACATCGCTGCGGTGGCTGTAAACCGAGGCTTCAATGGCCACAATCTTGAACCTATGGGTGTCGGGACGGTCAACTTTCCAGAAATCGCTTTCCGTCCAGAAGATGCGCACGCCTCCATCGTTGAGCGTGGCAACTTCAATTGAAGCCTCGTAAAGGTTGGGGTTGCCATTCTCATCATCGTCAGGGCTGTAGTAGTAGGTAAGCGGAACTTGCGACCAAGTGCCTTCGACATCCATGTAAACGAGCACTGCGCCATAATTGTAAACGTTGTTATTGATGGCAGGATAATCAATAGTCACAATGTAACGGCCTCTTTCATGCCCTTGGCCATCGGTGAAAAGACAATCCCATTCCCAGTTATTGGGATAGACGGTTAATGTCGAAGAAGCAACATTGGCGTTGCCATCATGTCCTGCGGGGCCTTGCGGACCCATCGGGCCGCGACACGAGGCCATCGCGAAAACGGCCAAAACCGTCATGCAGATAATACTTAACTTTTTCATTTTTAGAGATTTTTAATTATTAAACTTAGATTTGATTTTCATTTGACGCTGCAAATTTACTACAAATATCTTGCCGAAATGTTCCAATTCGGGAAAACAATCTCAAAAAACCGTAATTTTGCCGCATGAAAAACCGAAACTACATTGTTCATTTGGCCGGCATCGTTGCCATGATTTTTTGGGGGATGTCGTTTGTTTGGTCCACGCAAGTGTATGAAAACCTGAACCCTACGGCGACCATTTTCCTTCGCTTGGTGGTGGCCACCATCTTCCTCACCGCGATACTTTTCGTGTTTCGCCTCAACGAGAAAGTCAAGAAAGAGCACTTGGGGCTTTTTGCTTTGGCGGCCATGTTCGAACCGTTCCTCTACTTCATTTTCGAAGGCTACGGGTTGAAAAACACCTCCCCCATCATCGGTTCGGGCATCATCGCCATGATTCCCTTGGTGACACCCATAGCCGCACGTATCTTTCTGAAAGAGAGGCTCACGCCAATGAACATCGTAGGATTCATCACCTCTTTTGTCGGCGTTATCGTGCTGCTGCTCAACAAAAACCTTGAGTTTACTGCCTCGCCCAAAGGCATCCTCTTCCTATTTGGAGCCGTAGTGGTGGCCGTAGGCTATTCCATCGCGCTCATCAAACTGACCAAACTTTACAAGCCATTGACTATCACTTGGATGCAAAACATCATCGGGATGATTTACTTCATTCCAGTGGTGTTCATCATTGAGCGATTCGAGCCATCCAATTTTGCAAATGTGGGAGGCTACATCGTTCCGTTGGTCTGCCTTGGCGTGTTTTGCAGTTCCGTTGCATACGCCTTGTGGGCGTTCACTTTCAGCAAGTTAGGCGCATCGCGAGCCAACGTCTATTCCAACCTGATTCCCGTGTTCACGGCCATTTTCAGTTATTTCATCATCCACGAAGCATTGACGGCGAACAAGATTATTGGCATTTTGGTGGTTGTGGTGGGATTGGTGTTGTCGCAAATGAAAGGGATAAAGCAATGATCACAAGTAAGGCAAATCCTAAGATAAAGAACCTCGTCCGCCTGCAAAAGGCCTCCGAGCGCCGCGAGCAAAACCGAATCCTCATCGAAGGACAACGTGAGATTGAACGCGCCCAAGCCTGCGGCTTTGAGATTGAGCAGTTGTATGTCTGTGAAGCGTTGTTGCGCACACCTATTAATATAAAGGCCGTGTTCACGGAAACTGTTTCGGAAGAAGTTTTCGACAAAATCGCCTACCGCGAGGGCAGCGATGGGCTTTTGGCCGTGGCCATACCCAAATACAAGAGCCTCAGCGAGTTTCAACCCAAGAAAGACGCTTTGGTTATCGTTTTGGAAACGGTCGAGAAGCCCGGCAATCTCGGTGCCGTGATGCGCACCGCCGATGCCGCCGGCGTGGATGCCGTCATCGTCGCCGACCCCGCCACCGACCTTTTCAACCCCAATGCGATACGGGCAAGCATCGGCTGCATTTTCACTGTCCCAGTCTATGCCTGCTCTACAGAAGAGTGTATCAAATGGCTGAAAAAGAACGAAATAACCATTTATTGCACCTACCTCAAGGCCTCTATCGACTACCTTGATGCCGACTTCCGCAAAGCCTCCGCCCTCGTCATGGGCACCGAGGCCACGGGCATTTCCGAGGCTTGGGTGGAAGCCGCCGACCAAAACATCATCATCCCCATGAACGGCATCGCCGACTCGCTCAACGTGTCGGTGACTACTGCCATCGTCACTTTTGAGGCCATCAGACAACGTAGAAAATCATGAAAAAGGACTATTTCCTGCTGCATCTTTCCGTGTTCATCGCGGGTTTCACGGGCGTTTTGGGTCGCCTCATCACCTTGGATTCGGCCATTTTGGTTTGGTGGCGAATGGCTGCGGCGGCGGTGATAATGTGGATTTATTTGCGTGTGTTGAAATGGCGTGGGACGGACACACGCGGTGTGTCCCTACAACGGTTCAAATTCAGGGACGTTTTGCAGATGGGCGGCGTGGGAATGTTGCTTTGTCTGCATTGGGTGTTTTTCTATGCCTCCATCAAGGCCAGCAACGTCAGCATTGGCGTGGTGTGTTTTTCGTTGGTCGGTTTTTTCACGGCCTTGTTCGAGCCTATCATCAACAAACACCGTTTTTCGGGGCGCGAATTTTTGTTCAGCTTGCTCACCATCCTCGGCATCTATCTCATTTTCCATTTCGATTCGCGCTATCGGTTGGGCATTGCATTGGGCGTGGTTTCATCAGCCTTGTATGCGCTGTTTGCCATTGCCAATCAAAGGGTTGGAAAGCATTACGAAGCCAAGAACATGCTGCTTCGGGAGATGGTCGGCGGCCTCATCGGACTGACATGTCTGATTCCTTTATATAATCAGTTCATCCCCGTCGGACGGCTCTATCCCGTCGGGATGGATTACGCCTATCTCGCCTTCATGGTCGTGATTTGCACCATTGGGCTTTGCCTGCTGCAAATCATTGTCTTGCAGAAGATTCCAGCCTTCACCGTCAATTTGACTTACAATTTGGAACCCGTCTATAGCATCATCCTCTCGATGTTCATTTTCAGCGAATACAAGGAACTGAATTTCTCGTTTTGCATTGGCATTGCGCTGATAATACTGTCTGTTTTGTTACAAACCTATTATGAAATCAAAAAGCGTAACGCCTGAACTCAAAAGTATATTATAATTTGTTGATTTCCATCAACGATAGACCAGTAATCTCAGCAATATCATCAACAGCAAACCCTTTTGATTTCATCTTTCGAGCAGTCTGGATTGCATTTGAGTATTGGGCATTTTCCATCTCCACAAACTCAGTCGCTTCTCTTTCCCATTCATCCCAATCTATTTCAGACAAATACCTGTCAACTTGTTCCCTAAAAGGTTTAATGTCGTTTGAAGCCGTTTGCCACAAATCCGTGTCCGAAACTTGGGCATAGCCATGTACCAAAACATTACGCATTTTCACAATCAATCGCCACGGCAATTCCACATATTTCTCCTTGAAATCCCGAGTCAACATATTGGCGGCTTCACCAATAACTTCCACATTTTTCATCACCGAATAATAAACGCGAATGTCACCAACGAACTCATCAAAAGTGATACCCTCAATGATCTTCTCCACATTCAAGGCATATTGCCTGATGTCCTCCAAACGGCCTTTGTCCCTTTTATGCTCTCTCATAAATCAGTTTTTTGTCATTGTTTACACTTTCAACAGCCCACGGACGAAGCGTTCCGTCTTCAACAAGGTCAACTTCACGTCCCAACAAATCTTCAAGATCGAGTTGCATACTTGCGATTTTAAGCAAACCGATTGGCTGTTTTCGGTCATACTGAACTATTATGTCCATATCGCTCCATGGTTTTTCCTCACCTCTTGCATACGACCCGAAAAGCCAAGCCTTTAAGACAGGCTGGGTCTTAAAGTAATTGGCAATGAGCAAAATCAATGTTTGGGTTTGCGCACTCATTTTTATCCGATTTTCAAATTAGATGCTGCAAAGTTAGCATTTTTCCGAAAACAATTGCAAATGATTTCACTTCACAGGATCCAATTTCACTCTCACAAACACCGGGTAATGGTCCGAAGGATTGTGCCGAATGTAAGTGTCGAATGAGATTTGCTGCGGCGCATCGGAGACCTTGATGTTGTTATCAGGGTCGTTGTCGGGTGTCCAATAACTGTCAGTGAACACGCCGTAGGCCTCCACTTCCGCGCTTGGCGACACAAACACATGGTCGATGCGGCTGGTGGTGAAGTAGTTGGTTTTGAATGCGTTGAAAGTGCCGTTCTCCGCAAAACGAATGCGAGCCGCATCATAAGAATCCTTCAGCAAGCCTGAATTGGTGAAAATCGTGTAAATCTCATCGTTTTGATCCACATTGAAGTCGCCTGTGAGGATGACTGGCGTGCCTTGGGCAATCTCGCGAATCTTGGCCACGACCAACTTGGCAGCCTCACGTCGTGCCACCACGCCCACATGGTCCATGTGGAGGTTGAAGAAATAGAACACTCTCTCTATGTATCTCGGCCCGCGATTGAACAAGCCTCTGCGTTGGTTCAAGTCGAGAACCTTTGCGCTGAACTTGCCCCAAGTGCAGATGCGTATGCAGGCCGCGTCCCAGCCCAAACCTGGCTTTTCGGGCGTTTCGCTCAGCCAAAAGTCGCCCTGGTTGAGGAGTTGGAGTTTGTCCTTTTTGTAGAAGATGGCCTCGTGCTCGCCGCCCCGCTCGCCATCGTCGCGCCCGATGCCGATGTAGTCGTAGCCGTCCAAGGCTTTCTTCATATCTTGGAGTTGCTCCCAAAGCACTTCCTGCGTCCCGAAAATGTCGGGCGACATAAAGTTCACTTGGTCGCAGATGACTTGGCAGCGTTTCTGCCAATGTTCGCCCTGCACGCTGTCGTTCCAATTCTTGTAACGAATGTTGTAGGAGCCGACGAGCATTTGCTGGGCTGTAAGTTGCAATGAGGCCACGATAAAGGCTAAGAGAAGGAGTTTTTTCATCATAGTTCTTTCATTTCCTTGTTCAAAAATTCAACAAATGTTTCTTTGGCGGGCAGTTGGAGCAAATACTTGGAAACGAACAAGTTCTCATCCATCCCCGCCGTGGCATACCTTACCATTTCGGACGAGGCATCGGTGCAAAGCAGAATACCTATCGGGGCATTGTCGCCCTCGGCCATCATCTTGTCGCGGTAATACGCCACATACATATTCAGTTGGGCCATATCTGCATAGTTGAACTTCTTGGTCTTCAGTTCAACCAACACGTGACATTTCAATATCCTGTGATAAAAGACCAAGTCCACGAAGAAATACTCATCGTCAATCAAAATACGCTTCTGCCGCCCCTCAAAACAAAAGCCCTCGCCCAACTCCAATATAAACTCCTGAATGTGGCTAATCAATAGGGTTTCAAGGTCGCTTTCCTCTACGACATCAGCACTCTTTAGTCCCAAGAAATCAAACACATACGGTGATTTCACTATATTTGTCGGCATAGCCGTTTCAGCCTTTTCATTAACCAAAGCCATCAATTTCTCCGGATTCTTGCTGATGCCCGCCCGCTCATAGCAAAGGGTGTCAATTTGCCGCCTCAATTCACGCACACTCCAACAGCCTTTTATGGTTTCGATTTCATAAAACGAGCGTTTTAACGGATCATCAATTGAAAGCAATGGGATGATATGTGTAAAAGAAAGTCTCGTGAAAATCTTGTCGCCACCGACTTGAGGGACAACCTCCTTCGCTTCTATTGGGATTGTTTCATGATCATTTTCAAATTTTCCAGACACTGTCTGGAAAATTGCATTTTTAGCGGCAGGCAATTTTTCAATCGGTGATTGAAAAATTCTATCATTTTCATTTTCAGCAATTTGAAATTTTTCAATCAGTGATTGAATTATTCGGGAATCACCTCGCGACATTAAAAACTTCCCAATTTCTGTACCTAAAGCGGGATAAGTTTTATAGAACTTTCGGCACAAATTAAGCATAACCGCACCCAATCCTCTTACTTTAATTGCTTTAGCCAGTTCTGACAGCAACTTATCCCCATACTTCGCCCTGTCTTCGCCATTTTGCTCAAACTCAACAATCCAATAGCCCACCAACCAATTGCGCGCAGTAATGTTTTGGTTGATGGCTCGCATCGCATTGTTTTGCAACAAATTGTGCGTCATTTGTATGTTATTGGACAATTGCGGAAAATCCATCGCCTTTTTGTGTTTGGTTTTGCAAAAATATGAAAATTATCTTTACTTTTACCCTTTCTCCAATTTATTATACCAGCTTCCAAATACAAACATCTCCCCAATGAAAGCGAAGCCCTCACTTTCATAATACTTTTGCAGATGCGGTTTATCCTTATCAACAAGAAGGGTGACCTTGGAGAAGCCTTTGTTTAGAGCGAAATCCACACGGTCGCGCATCAGCATCCTACCAATGCCAGTGCCCCTGTATTCGGGAAAAATGGCCATACTATCCAAATAGAATTCACCCGGACCAGTTTCCATCGCATTGCGACTCAAATCCATACCAGATGTTTGCTTCACAAGGCCGAAAGTCTTTTCACGCATCCTTGCATAACGAGCGCCATCGTAAGCCACCAAAGCCCCCACCTTTTTGCCATCGGCCTCGGCTATGCGCGTGTTGCAATAACTATATAAGGTGTCGTCCATACGACAAATTTCAATCAAATGCTCATAAATGCCTCGCTGCTCATCAGGAAGCGTTGCATCAAGGCCAAGCATATCAATACCTGCCAAAACCACACGGGCAATGAATGGAGCATCATCCAATGTGGCATCTCGAAGCTGAACTATGGGAATCGCAGGTTGCATCAACGTAGTTTATTTCTTTGATAATGAGGAGCTACAATAATAATAAAGAAAGCGAGCGACACCAGCACCGAGGCCGAGGCAACCAAATAGGCCGCAGAGAAGGAGAAATGTTCGGCCAACATTCCTCCGGAAAAAATGCCAATGCCAAGACCCAAGTCCCAAGTGGTGAGATAGGTGGAAGTGGCCGTGCCACGCTGGGCGTTGGTGCCAAGGTTGATAAACAAGGCATTGAACGACGGAAAAGCCGCCCCAAAACCCAAACCGCAGCACAAGGCAATCAACAGGAAAGCCACGGCAGTATAGTTGGTGCCCAAAGCGTTGCAATGGTGGCACATACCCAAGCCGAACATAGCCAACACTACAATGCCCAAACCCAAAGCGATGGTTTGCGTCACCTTGCCCCTATCGACCATCTTGCCTGCAAACAAGCGCGAGGCAATCAGGCCAACGGCATAGACAGTGAAGAACAAACCGCTGCTGATGGTCAAGCCCATCTCTTTGGCATAGAGGGCGATATAGTTGGAAATCTGTCCGTAGGCGAAAGCCAAAAGCGTGAACGAAACACCCGCCAACAGACCTTTCAACAAAATGAAACGGTCCAAGGAAATCGGGGGACGCTTGACGGGCGGGCGCACCCTATGCTTGATTTGAGTGGCGAAAAAGACCGCCAACAAACTGCAAGCCATACAACCCAAAAAGATGGCATTGAAACTAAAATGCTCATACACAAACAGTCCCGTCATCGGCCCAACCGCCATTGCGATGTTGTTGGCCACACCGTAATAACCGATGCCCTCTCCCCTATGCTCTGACGGCACCACGTCGATAACCAAGGTGTTGCCGCCCACCGAAGTGAGGCCAAAAGCAAAGCCGTGTACGATGCGGATGATTATTAATAAGGTGATGGTGGCGGCAAAAAGATAGCCGACAAACACCGCAGTAAAAATGGACAAAGCCAACACATACAAGGGTTTGCGCTTGAAAGTGTCCATCATGTAGCCCGAAAAAGGCCGCACCACCAAAGTGGCCAAAGTGTAGCACGAAATGACTGTTCCAATCACCGCATTGCCCGCCTGAAAATTCTCCATAATGAAGAAAGGCAGCACGGGCAATAGTAGATAGAACGAAAAGAAAAACAAGAAGTTAGCCGCGCAAAGGCAAAGATAATTCTTATTGAACAGTTTTTCTTCCATGACTATGGCTCGATTTCGGGTTGCAAAAGTAGTGAATTAAGGATTAAAATGGTTGATTTCGGAAATTTTGTCACAAATTTTCACTTGTTTTGTGCCTAATTCGGAAATTTTGTCATTAAAAACAAGTGTTTTGGCTCGTTTTTGGCCTTGGCAAAGAATTTGACTAAGCCGTGTCGTCCGAGCGAAAGGAAAGGGACGAAGGAAGAAAGACAAAGTAGAATCTGGATTGCTTCGTTCCTCGCAATGACGCGAAGCGACAACAATTAAACGATTAAACAAACAACAATTAAACAACAATAAAAATAGGAGATTAAAACCATGTTAGTAACTAGAAGAAACCAAGACTTCATGCCGACGCTGTTCAACGAACTGATGAACTGGAACGACACGAATTATTCAACCCCTCGCATGAACATCATGGAGACGAAGGACAACTACAAACTCGAACTCTGCATCCCCGGCCTCACCAAGGACGACGTGAAACTGAGCATCGACACTGAAGGCAACCTTGTGGTTGAAATGACCAAGGAAACCAAGAACGAGAAGAAAAATGAAGAGATGCGCTACCTGCGCCACGAGTTTTCGGTGGAACACTTCCGCCAGACCGTGATGCTGCCCGAGGACATCCACAAGGAGCAAATCAGCGCAAAGGTCGAAAACGGCATCTTGGACATCATCATCCCGAAGGTGACCGTCGAAGAGAAGAAGCAGGCCGTGCAGACCATCGAAATCGGCTAAAGCCTTGCCAAAACAACCCAAAAAACGGGACGGAGCCTTCCGCCCCGTTTTTTTGTTACCCAAAACGCGATTTTCGACACTTTTAATTCGTAATTTTGTCGCCAAATTAAAAAGCGTATGAAAAAAGCGTTACTTATCTCCATTTTGGGCCTTTTCTGCTTCTTGCAGGCCTTTTCGCAAGACAAGAAGCCTTTCATCACCCTCGACAACCTGCAACTGAACACCCGAGCCGATTTCACCGTTGACTACAAATTCGGTCACGACACCATCGCGCCCAGCACCGACCACGGTTTTGCAGGCAAGTATCTGGTAGTGGCCTTGGACGGCACCATCGGCAGCAAGTTCAGCTACCACCTGCGCCAACGCATCAACGCGCCCAACATCGGCTTTGCCAAGACCTTCTTCCAAGGCACCGACTGGGCTTACCTCAATTGGAACTTCACGGACAACTTTTTCCTTTCGGCGGGTAAACAGGTTGTGGCCATCGGCGGATGGGAATACGACACCAACCCCATCGACATTTACTATGGCACAGAGTTTTGGAACACCGTGTGCTGCTACGAAGTGGGTGCATCGCTCAACTTCAAGGACAACACGGGCAAGAACCATGTGCTCTTCCAAGTGTGCAACTCGCCCTTCATCAACCAAGCCATGCAGAGCATGTATGCTTTCAACCTGATGTGGTACGGCAACTTCAATCACTTCAAAACCACTTATTCGGTCAACTTGATTGAATACCAGCCCGGCAAATACATCAACTACATCGCTTTGGGCAACAAACTGCAATTCAAGGGCGTGGAGATGTATCTCGACATCACCAACCGTGCCTCCTTCCATCAGGAGCATTTCTTCGGGCAGGACATCACCGCCATTTTCGGCATTGGAGTCGACATCGGGTCGAAATGGATTGTGTTTGCCAAGGCGGGCTATGACTACAACAAAGCCCAACTGCCCAACACGGAAACCTACGACCAATACGACCATTACATCACGCCGGGCAAGAAAGTGAACTTTGAGAGCCTCGGTTTCGAGTTCTATCCTTTAAGCGACCGCAGCCTGCGCCTCCACCTCTGTGGATCGCACACCAATGTAGACGGTGCCAGCAAGTTCCAAGCCAACCTCGGTCTCACTTGGAAGGTCGACCTGCTTCACGCATTCATCAAAAAATAATTCGTCATGGCAAAAACGAAATACAACACCATCAAACGAACCACCACGTTCTATCACGACAGGGTGGAAAAAGTCTTCAAAAGCATTGAGGAAAAACTCAAGAAACCCTTGAAATTCACTACAAAGCGCAGTTTCGAGGCCATCATTTTCCTTATCATCTTCTTCGCCTTCTTCGGGCTGTTGGCCTACAAAATGACCCTGCCCAAGATGCTGAACACCTTCATGCAGACGGCCTACCACTTGCTGCTCGAAACCGTGTTCTACATCATGGCCATCTGCGTATTGATGGGTGCCATCAGCAAACTTTTGACCGAGTTTGGCGTGGTGCGTCTGTTGGAGAACCTCTTGCGCCCGCTGATGAGGCCACTCTACAACCTTCCGGGCGTGGCTGCTTTGGGCGCCATTATGACTTTCCTCAGCGACAATCCCGCCATCATCACCCTTGCACACGACAAGAACTTCAACCGCTATTTCAAGAAATACCAACTCGTTTCGCTGACCAACTTCGGCACGGCTTTCGGCATGGGTTTGGTTGTGGTTGCCTTTATGACGGGCTTGGGCTTCGGCAAAGGTGCCTTGATTGGCGTGGCTGGTGCAGTCATCGGAAGCATCGTTTCCACCCGATTGATGCAACGCTCCACCTTGAAGGCCTATCCCGAATTGGATACCCCTGTTGATGAGGAATTTGGCGGCGACGAGCAACAAATTTCGTTCAAGACGGAAGGCGGCGTTTTCATGCGTTTCCTCAATTCGCTCTTGGACGGCGGCAAGGACGGCGTGAGCATTGGTTTCGCCATCATTCCGGGCGTGCTTTGCATCTCCACCATCGTAATGATGCTCACCTTCGGCGCTTCGGGCGCGAATGGTGAATATATGGGCGTGGCCTACGAAGGCGTTCCAGTCATCAGTTGGGCGGCCAACAAGATTAACTTCATCTTTGAATGGCTCTTCGGTTTCCAAGATGGTGCCCTCATCTCCTTCCCCATGACCGCACTCGGCGCAGTGGGTGCCGCCATCGGTTTGGTGCCGCGTTTCATCACTGAAGGCATCATCGACAACAACGCCATCGCTGTGTTCACGGCCATCGGAATGTGCTGGAGCGGTTTCCTCAGTACCCATGCCGCCATGCTTGACAGCCTTGGCTACCGCAAGCTCATCGGCAAAGCCATCGGCGCGCACACCATCGGCGGACTCATGGCGGGCATTTCGGCCCACTGGCTGTATGTGCTGTTTGCATTGATATTCTGAAAACATTAGAGCCAGTATGCACACTGGCTCTACAATTCATGCACAAAAAAAGAGGCCCAAGAGCCTCTTTTTTGTATTAGGACAAAAGGTCATCAACTTTTCTTCCCTCCCATGCTGTAGGTGAGATTGAAACGCAACGTGTTCTCCAAGGGGTTGCTGCCTGCCACGGTATTGACCGGAATCAGGTAGGAAACATCGAGGCCAAACACATTGTATTTCAGAGCGGCACCAAGGGTGACATACTTACGGTTGCCCTTCAATGCGGTCTCGTTGAAATAACCTGCACGCACAGCGAAGATATTGTTGTACCAATACTCGATGCCTGCACCAATGTTGATTTCGCAAAGCTCCTCATAGAACTTGCCGATATGAGCATACTCATACGCGCTTTGGTCCCAAGAATAGCCCGGAGCATCATAGAAAGATTGGATAATGCCCTGAACAACAGCCACATCATTATCCATGCCATAAAGAATAGTACCCGTAGCCGGATCCTTGATGGGCGGAGTGGGCACCAAAAGTTTCGACACATCAAACGTGAAGCCCAAAGAATTGTATTCGTCCAATTCGAGTTTCAGGCCAGCACCGGCACGCAATGTGGTCGGGATGAAATCGCGACGGCTGGAACTGGTGTTATAGTTGATCTTGCTACCGATGTTGTTGATGGAAACGCCCCACGAAAAATCGGCATCCATGCTGCTGAACCATTCCACCGAGCGCAGGTAATAGACACTGATGTCGGCGGCAACAGAGATACCCGCGCGGGCATAGTCAGACTGGTTCTGAATCAGGTTGGAATAGATGAAACGACCCGTCACGGCACCCGACAAGTAATCGCCAAGCATACGCGAATAGGCGGCATCGATGGCCCATTCATTAGGTCTGTAAGTGCCAAGATAGTTGTTGTCCTGACCTCTATACTCAATTACGCCCGGGCTGAAATAGCGCAACGAAGCGGCAACTGCCGAGCGGTCGTTGATGGTATAGGCTCCAGCAAGATAAGCCAAACCCATGTCGGGAACCAAAGCCCTCAGCCAAGGGCTGTAACCCAAACCGATGGACAGCTTATCGGGGAGGAATACATACTTAGCGGCATTATAGTGCATGGAATACACATCGGGCGAGGTAGCCACGCCGCAATCGCCCATAGCTCCTCCTCGCGAGTCAGGATTGATGGAGACGAACGGAACACCAGTCGTAATCACATTCGGAGTGTAGCTTTGTCCGTAAGCGGCTGCCGCAACCATCATCAAGGCGGCAATAAGAACTTTCTTTGCTTTCATATTCGTTTTTGTATTTGAAATTGCAAAAATAACGCTAATTCCCATTTCATATTGTATTAGGCATAAAAATTTTTTGCCTCACCTCCCAATTACCATCCTTTGGCTGACCGTGCGCGACTGGCCCTCCTCGTCGGTCAAGGTGAGGCGATAGAGATAAACCCCTGATTTCAAGCGAGAACCTGTTGCATTGCAACCATTCCAGCGGATAGGTTCGATGACACCGTTGGTCGAGCTGACCCTTTGCTGCAAATTGGCCACCTTGCGGCCCATGATGTCAAAAATCTCAATGTTCACGTCGAAGTTGCCGTCATCGCCGATGTGTGTCATGGTGATATAGGTTTCCTCTGAGAAAGGATTGGGATAGTTGCGCACCTGCGAGAGGAAAAGGTCGTCGCCGACCACAAACCAAAGCGAGGCTTCGGAGGCATTGTTCTGCGTGTCCCACACCTTGAGGCTAAATTCATAGCTGCCGGGCTTGAGATTGGAAACGGGAATAGCCAACCGTCCACGCCTGTAGTCATCAGAGTTCGGCACATAGCTGTCATTCAAGATGAGGCTGTTATACTCGGAATGGCTGCTGCTGAGCACAATGTCGCGCCCAAGACTGTAGTCGTAATGATAGATGCCCTGAGCATCATAAAGGTCGGCATGGAGCACACCTTGACGGTCGACATACTGGCCGTTCTCAAAGTCGGGCGTGTTCCAATAGAAGTTGATGGTTGGCCCCTCGTTGTCGACCACCGCCGAAGGATCGACACCGCCCAAAGTAAGGTCGTCGCACTTGCCCATCGCATCAATACCGCGAATGGAATCGTAGGCATACAGGCTGAAACGCGCCGTGTTGGTGCCCATCTTGATGTCCTCCGGCACTTGGAACGAGATTGTGAAACGTCCATCGGTCACGGTAACCCGACCACGATAGAGCACATCCTTGTGGAAATAAGCCGTGTAGTAATTATTGGTGCCATAAAGAGCCCTGACTTTGGTCTTTTTGTCGAAAAACCTAACCCACAACTCGCCGTTGAACTGCGCATCGGGGCAGCCATTGATGTCAACGACCTCACCTTCCACGGTGACCATGCTCAAGGCATGAAGTTCTATCTCATCGTTTCCTACGTTCTTCCCATTAATGGTTCGCACCACAACTTGCTCTTGCGGCATGGCAAAACGGATGGCCGGGTCGCCGAAAAAGAGGAAACGGATGTTTAGGCTCAGCATCGAGGTATTGTCATAATTCACCGAATTGGATTTCGCCATCCTTACGATGTCGCCAAAGCGAAGGGGTTTGCCTTCCCTGTCGCGTCGATAAAGCACATCCAACAATGCTTTGCCCTGCTTGAAATTTTGGGGGCCATAAGTAGGGCGACTGGTGGTGAACATGGCCACAGAGCCGCCATCGGGATTGAGGAACATGTTCTCGCCCGCCGAAACCACAATGGGGTTGTCATATTTGGAGAATTCGCAAGTGGCCGTGAAGACGAAAGGCAACTTTTCCCCGTTCCTCAACAGGGAAATGTCGGAATTGGTGAACAGATTCTCGTGGGTCAAGCCCTTTACGCCGCCGTGGCCCGTATAATACATGGCCAATACTCCCTTGTCGAGCGTGCGCATCAAATCATCGCTGGCTCCCGGAACGAAATTGCCCAAGTTGTTGGTGACAATTTGATATGCTCCACAATACACTTTCCTTGCCGTCAGCGCGTCGCAGGCGGTATCGGTTACGTCCTCATAGCTTTCGCTATTGTTCAAGAAAGCGTCATTTTCGTCATCGGCAAGCAACAAGTAGTCGGCTTTCCAGTCGCCGTGTGTTTGTGCAAGGTCATCATAAAGGAAAATCTTTCTCAAGACGGTCTCGGCCTCTGCCACCGTGGAGACGGGCAAGCGTCCTATGCCCAAATCAACTTGACCAACGCATCCGCTGCCCTCGTCGTCATCCATCAAGCCATAGTAGTCGTCGGCGCAGAAATCCCTTTCCGAAAGGGCTTCGACACCCTTTTCCTGATAAGTCGGGACGAAATTCTTTCCGTAGCCCATGAGGTTCCTGAAGTCGAAAGAAGCACGACCAAAAAGCGTGAGATATTTGAGGCTTCCATTGCTGCGGAGATACACCATCCTGACGAAATCGCGGATGCCTGTCGGGTCGGGCGTGCCGGTGGAAAACTCATTGTAGATTTCCTCCACATTCACCACCACGCTCCTCATTCCGTCTTTTTCGGCATGGTAGTCGGCCAATGTGTGGGCCTGTTCCATGAACAAAGGTGAGGTGATAATCAGCATGTCGGCATTGTCGACGGCGTGCAGGTTTTGGTTGGGGATTGGCTTCCATCCCTCCACTGCATAGGCCGCCGAAGGTTGGAACAGCACATAGCGTTTTTCAACTGCCTCGTCGATGGCAAACACCAAATTGCTTCCGCTCAATATGCCGTCTTGCCTCACAGGTCTCATCGGTGCCGTGACATCCCACAACCAATTGGTGGCATCGGTGTTTTGCACCCAAACGGCACTCACACCGTCGCCAAACTGCGAAGGCATCAGCCTGAACAAGAAATTGTGGCCAACCCGTTTCAAATGGCGCCAAGCATACACCTCAACATAATCGAGATGGAAAACCGACTCCACATTAGTAACCATGCTGAAATCGATGCTCGATTCGTCAGTGCCAAGTATGCCTTGCTTGTCGAAAGTGGCCCATCTTCCATAGTCATTCTTCCCTGGCAGCTTCAAAGAGATGTTGTTTACCAAGAGGTTATCATTCATCCTTGCACTATACTTCAGGAAGCCACTCCTGAAATGACCCAGCACTTGTCCCTTAACCCTAACGGTTTTGCTCGTCACCAAATTGGGGAAGGAAAACGGTACCGAAAGCAGGGAATCTCCATTCGTGAGCCGCTCGCCAAGCCAATTCCGTCCTGCCGAGTAGGGCGAATACAAATCCACATCGTGCCAAAAGAAGTCGGGGAAATCGCTAATGACAGCCGTGGCCCCCTCGACGGGCAGCGAAGCCTTCTCCCCTATTCTCAGTCCATCAGTGCCACTGTCGACGCATAAATAATAATAGGTGGTGTCGGAATAGGCGTTCTGCTCCCTATTGTAAGTGTAGCCATTGGCATCAACCATAACCCAACGGGTAGGCTCCTGCCCATAGAAAAGCACCACATCTCCTGCATCGAAAACGCCATCTTCCGCACCTTCCACATAAATGGCCATCTCGGTCAGGTCGTCGGGACGAGCTTCGGAGTTTTTCTCAGGCAAAGATCCCGAAGGATTCCCGAAAAGGCGTATTTGGTTGGGATTCAGCGCGTCCATGTCGATACCAATGGATTGCAAAGTGGAATAATCCAACTTGTGGACACCTTCTTGAGTTACCGATAGCCGATACCAAGTGTGGTCGGCCAACACGGATTGATAGGTGTTTTCCTGCGCAAAGCCCCAACCAAGGGAGAGCAGCAGGGCGGAAACAATTGTATAGAATCTGCGTTTCATACTGAAAATCATTTACATAAAACTAATTTCGACACCAACGAAGCGGTTTCTCCTTGGTCGTTGGTGGCCACAATGCGATAAACATAGACGCCATTTCGCAAGGCTTGCCCGTTGGCACCGCGACCGTTCCAGCGGATGGGCGCAATGCGCGTTGATGTGCCTTGCACTTGCTCCGAAAGGGTGGTCACCCAGCGTCCCATGATGTCGAAAATGTGAATATCCACTTTCACGTTGTTGCCCACTTGGTTATGGTCGAACACAAAGTGCGTTTCGTCCGTCACGGGATTCGGCGCGTTGAAGGCGTTCTCAATCGTCATGCCGCTGTTGTTCACCACAACGAAGTCGATGGAGGCGGTGCTGGAGTTGTTGTAGATGTCCCACACCTTGAGGGTCAAAGTATATTCGCCATCGGCAAGGTTCTGCAATTTGTAGTTAATGACGCCCTTGCCCGGATGTCCTATTTCGGCGACGAAATAATCGTTGAGGCAGTAGGAATTGCGCGAATTTCCCGACAGCGTGGCCGTGATGTCGTGACCGATGCCCGCTCCAGTCGTGTTGATGCCGCTTTCGTCTTCAACGAAGGCCAAAAGCGTGGGATGCTGCCCCGTCAGGCCCCCGCTCACAAAAAGCGTGTCGTCGATGAACAGGCTTATCTCTGGCGGTTCATGATCCTCGAAAGCATCGTCATAGAATCCTCCGATAATGAAACTGTCGCAGTTGCCATTGGCTTCCTCAACATAATCGGTTGCATAATAATTGATTAGTCCTTGCCCAAAGCGATAGGAAATGTCGCGAGGCACGATGAAACTGATCTTGAACCTACCATTTTCAGCCTTGGTTTTTCCGTTGAATATCACGCTATTGCGTAACTTGAACCGATACACATCCGCAGCCGTTCCCAAAGTGGCAAGGTCGGCTTCTTTGTCGTAAACGATGACGCTTACCACGCCGTTGAAACCAGTTGCAACATTGCCGCTCAAGTCTTTCACAACGCCCTCAATCTCAACTGGTTGCAATGCACTGATGGTGTCATGGTATATAGGGAAGGTCTCCCAAGTAGTGTCATTGATTTGGATGGAATCCAAGTCGTAGCCCGGATATTTCCCGTTGATGCTCAGCGTTTCCACCTTCCATTTCGGATAAGCCAAGCGCAGGGCCGGGTCGCCGAAAAACACATAACGCTTTTCGTAGACATTGCCTGTGGTCTTCGCCATGCGGTACACGTCGCCCAAGCGGTAATGCTCCTCCCCGACGATGCGGAACAGGTTGTTGTAAACGCCCATGTTGAAAGCCAAGTTTTGGGGACCATAAGTCACCCGCGAGGTGGTGAACATGGCAATCATGCCGCCGTATTGGTTGAGGAAGGCATATTCGCCCAAGGAAGTGCGCCTGTGGTCGTCGTAGCGGCTGAACTCGCATGTGCCAGTAATCATCAGCGGATACATCGGGGCATTGCGCCATGAGTCGACGTCGCGCCTTTGCAGGATTTTCTCAGCCGAAAGCTGCACCTCGCCGCCGTGACCCGTATAATTGAGCACAAGCGTACCTTTTTCCATCCTGCTATTGATGGCCTCATTCACCTCGGGGCAAATCTCACCCCCAGGTGCGCTGATTTGGCGATAAGCATCCAAATAAATCTTGTCGACCACAACGCCTTCGCCGCCCACACCTTTCAACATGGCCGCCAACCTCTCGGCATCAGACACAAAGCCTCCTTCGTCGTCGGTGACGAAGGTGATGGTGTTGCGCCAAGGCCGCATGGTGGTTTCGTCTTTCACAACATAACGCTCAATCTTGTCCACCATTTGGGTGGCCTGCTCCAAGGTCTGCACGGGGAAACGGCCTATGCCAATGTCGGCCAACGAATTGTTGAGTCCGCCCTCCGACTCATCCATAAAGCCGAAATAATCGTCGGTGACAAAGGTTTCTTCCATCTTCAGCGACTTCACTGACTCGAAGGCAGGCACGAAATCCACCACGGCATCGCGGTTCTTGTAGTCGTAAGAGCAATCGCCCAACAGCAGCAGATACTTGATTTTGCGTCCAGGATTGCTGTCGAGATAGAGCATCCGGCAGAAGTCGCGGATGGCCGTAACATCCTTCGCGCCGCACGAAAACTCGTTGTAAACCATTTCAGGCGTGGTAACGAAAATGTTCAGGTCGGGGTCGATGCTACCGTGGAGGGCTTTCAGCCTTTCGGCCTGTGAGATGAAATCGACGTAGGTCAGAATAACGAAATCCACATCCCTGATGCCGTGAAGGTTCTGGTTTTCAATCTTTCCAAAGCCTTTGGCCGTGCAATAGGAATTGCCGTTGAAGGCAATGAAAGCATTATCGGCATTGCCATTCATCTTGAAACTCAGCACCGAGCCGTTCAACCTGCCCTTCACTTTGGCTGGCGTTGTCGGGTCGGTCACATCCCACACTTGCACCTGCTGCGTTGCGCCAGCCAATTGGTATTCGTACACCTTATTATTATCTGATGCGTCGGGGTTACGGAACGCCATTTGTTCGCCCGTCATTTTCAGGCTGCGCCAGGCATTGACCAACACATAGTCGACATAGCCTTCAGAAGTGGAGTTGTTCCCCATCGAATTGTGCTTGAGCGTGACGCGCACCGTTTCGGCAACGGGAACGGCACTCACCCATCCACCCACGTTATATCCGTAGGGATCTTGGGAGGAAGAAGTCGTTGTTTCAATATTATATGTGGCCTTTTTCACCTCGTCAACCGAGACCTCGAAATTGGCCGGCTTGAAATTGCGACCTGCAAGAGCTGTTTTCACCCAGCACATCTTCGTTGTGAGCACATCGGGAAAACTGAAATCGAAACTCTTGATTTCCGTGCCGTCCATCTTGTCGCCATAGTAAGTGCGGCCTGTTCCGTTCAAATTGAATTCATCCCGTTCATGCACCTGATAGTCAAGAAATTCATTTATCGTCATATCCGTTGCGGCAGCAAGGGTTTCCATTTCGCTGATGCGCTTGCCAGCCCCCAAACCGGTGACCACAAAAGCATAGGCATAATCATCGTATGGATTCTGTTGGTGGATGAAAGCGGGCTTCTCCGTATCATGTTTCCAGCACACAGGACCACGGCCATAGAAAAGGATGTAGTCGGCATTGTCGAACTTGCCGTCAGCCTCACCTGAAACGAAGACAGGTACTTCCACCAAATCGTCAAAGCGCGGCTCGACATTCAGTTCAGGCAACACGCCGCCGCCATTGTGATAAATGCGGATTTGGCGCGGGTCGACATGGGCAACGTCGATGCCCAAATCCGACAAATCGGAATAGGTCAGCTTGTAGATACCCGTCTCAGGCAGCCCGATTTTGTACCATTCTCCCGAAGCCATCGCTGAGCGTTGGGCGTAAGTCCGGTTGGTCCTTACTGCCTCGAAATCAGGCTCCAAAGTCACCGAAAGCGTGGCGGAGAGCAGTTTTTCGTAATTACCCCCCCTTTGACGGAAAGGCACGACGCGCACCGAAAGCAAAGCCTCGTCGCGTGAGCAAAGCGGAATGGCACTGACCTCAAAATCATTCTGGCAAGCATACGACTTGGCTATTTGGGCCTCTTCCTCTGAAAGTGCAACCACCTTCACATCTTGCAATTCAACCCTTGCTTTCACTTGATGGTCATAAATAGGGTACGATTGGCAAAACATGGGCATCCGACCCTCATACGTCCCATCCTCGAGATTAATATATAATAAGGTGTCAGTAGCCACGATTTCTTTGACTAAGCCTTTCCATTTCAACTCAATCGGATTGAGGTTGACCACTTGTCCGGAGAGGAAAAAAGGGGAAAAAACCAACAAGGCAAGCACCAAAATTGCCGAAACCGAAAACTTCCTATTGTGCATAATATCAACTTTATTGCTTAACAATCAGATTCTTATAAAAATTCAAGCCTTTACAGACCAAGTCTATTTAAAGAAAACGAAAATACAACTTTTTTATTGCAACGCGCTATTTTTTCGCCACAAAAAAGTTTTTTTTCTGAAAAAAGAAACAAAATGACGGATAATTCAAAAAAAGACCGTAAATTTGCCTGATTTTTTTGAAAAAAGTCACATACTGATACAATAAAAGCGAAACAACCGAGTTATAGATACAAATTTAACGACAATGTATAGAAAACAAGGATTCAGAACATTAGCCATCATCGTTTTGGCAGGATTGCTCACCGTTTCCTGCTCCAAGAAGTCATCACGCACAACAGGTTGGGCCTACAACGACGCCAACAACGGAGGTTTTGAAGTCACCGAAATCAACGACCAAGAGATTGGCCCCGGCTTGATTGCCATTGAAGGCGGAACCTTCGTGATGGGTGCCACAACCGACAACCTGACCTACTCGTGGGACAACTCACCGCGCAAGGTAACGGTACCCACTTTCCTCATGGACCGCACCGAGGTCAGCAATGTGGACTACCGTGAGTACATCTACTGGTTGAACCGCGTTTATGGCCAGAATTATCCGCAAGTCGTGCGCAACGCCGCCCCCGATACCTTGGTGTGGCGCGACCGCTTGTCATACAACGAGCCTATGGTGGAAATCTACTTCCGCCATCCCTCCTACAACGACTACCCCGTGGTGGGCGTGACATGGGTTCAGGCCAGCGACTATTGCGCATGGCGTACCGACCGTGTCAACGAGTTGATGCTCGTTCAGGCTGGCATCCTCGATTGGGACCCGACCCAGCAGGACGAGGAAAACTTCAATACCGACGCTTACCTTGCAGGCCAATACACCGGCAAGGTGAAGAACGGCAAGAAAGACCTTTCGAAAGGTGGCGACGGCGTGCGCAACGTGAGAATGGACGACGGCATTTTGCTTCCCTCCTACCGTCTGCCTACGGAAGCCGAATGGGAATATGCAGCCGTTGGTTTGGTGGGCAACACCAGCAACGAAATCGTCAGCGAGCGCAAGGTTTATCCTTGGAGCGGCGATGGTCTCCGCACCGACAACAAGAGGTATATGGGCAGCTTCATGGCCAACTTCAAGAGAGGTCCTGGCGACTACATGGGTGTTGCAGGCAACCTGAACGACGGCGCCGCCCTGCCTGCTCCTGTAGGTTCCTATTGGCCCAACGACTACGGCCTGTATAACATGGCTGGCAATGTTTCCGAATGGTGCCAAGACGTCTATCGTCCTTTGACCTTTGAAGATGTGGCCGACTACAGCCCCTTCCGTGGTAACGTGTTCACCCGCAAGGCCGTCGACGATGAAGGCTTCCTACTCCAGAAAGACTCCCTCGGTCGCATCCGCAGAGAGCCTATCCCACAGGAAGAAGCAGCCAAGCGCCAGAACTACCGCACGAGCTTCAACGCCAACTATGACGACGGTGACTACATGTCGGCCATCCGCAACCGTTGGAGCGACTCGCAAGATGACCAAAGCGTGTTCACCAAGGAAATGTACGAAGCCGCCACGAATGACACCCCTGGTACCACCCTCATCAGCGACGAATCGAGAGTGTACAAAGGTGGCTCTTGGGCTGATGGTCCTTACTACCTGAGTCCCGGCACGCGCCGCTACCTCAACCAGAACCAATCCGCCTCCACCATCGGCTTCCGCTGTGCGATGAACAAGGTGGGCAGTTCTTTCGCCAAGTAATTGAAGTAGATTCTTTTTCATGATAGTTTTGAAGCCGTTTGACCCGTTCAGGCGGCTTTTTTCCATTCAAATTAAAGCCATGAACCCTATTGAAACGATATACCAGCATTACCAAAAAACCTACAAGGTTTCGACCGACAGCCGCAAGATTGAGCAAGATGCCGTCTTTTTTGCCCTGAAAGGTGAGAACTTCGATGCCAACGACTTCGCCTTGCAAGTGGCGGAGCAAGGCATGGCAAGACTCGTTGTCGCCGACCGCAAAGACTTACCAAAACACGAGCGCATTTTGGTCGTGGACGACACGCTGAAAACCCTACAGGATTTGGCGGCTTACCATCGCCAACAAATGAAAGCCACCGTCCTCAGCATAACCGGCACCAACGGCAAAACGACCACAAAGGAACTTATCTCAGCAGTGTTGGCCAAGAAATACAACATCATCCACACGATGGGCAACCTTAACAACCACATCGGCGTGCCGCTCACCTTATTGAGCATCAAGCCTGAAACCGAGATTGCCGTCGTGGAAATGGGCGCCAACCACCCAGGTGAAATCGATTTCCTCTGCCGCATCGCCGACCCCGACTACGGCTTGATTACCAACATCGGCAAGGCACATTTGGAAGGTTTTGGAAGTTTTGAGGGCGTTATCAAGACCAAGACGGAACTTTACCGACACATCAAGGCACATGGGAAAGCTGTGTTTGTCAATCAAGGCAATCCTTTGCTTTGGGAGCAATCAGAGGGACAAGAACGCATCAGTTATGGTCGCCATTGCGCTGCCGACACGCCTGTTGCGCCCGCGAAATGCGACCCGTATTTGGGTGTCTTTTGGAAAAAACGCCTCATTCAAACTCATTTGGTGGGTAGTTACAACTTTGAGAATGTGGCCGCCGCCATCGGCGTGGGACATTATTTCAAGGTCGACGAAAACGACATCATTGAAGCCTTGGAGCAATACACTCCAACCAACAGCCGATCGCAAGTGATTGAAACCGAGAAGAATCAAATCCTCATGGATGCCTACAACGCCAACCCGACCTCGATGCGGGCCGCCTTAATCAACTTTGCCAGCATTTGCGGAGAGCAACACCTATTAATATTAGGCGACATGCGCGAATTGGGGACAGCCTCAGAGGAAGAGCACCGAAACATCCTTGCGTTGATGAAAGAATTAGGATTTAAAGAAGCCTCCTTGGTCGGGCAGAATTTCTGCGCCTACAATGACAATCCCAATTGGAAAACCTTTGCCAAAGTTGAGGATTTGTGCCAATATATTGAAAGCCATCCAATTGAAGGCAAACATATTTTGGTGAAAGGATCGAGAGGCATACAACTGGAGAAAGTTTTACCTTTGTTATAATTCTTCTGAGCATTTCCGAACCCCGACAGGGTCAGCGGGGCATGCCCCGCTGTCGGCAAAGCCCCGAAAAAGACTAATCCATTATGAAACAAACCACAGCCATAGGCTTAATGTCGGGTAGCTCGCTTGACGGCTTGGACATCGCCCTCGTGTGCTTCCAAGAGGAAAACGACAAATACCATTTCCAAATCCTTGAAGCCGAAACCCTTCCCTATCCCGACCATTGGAAAACGCAACTCGCCGAGGCCTTCCACAAACAGCCTGAAGATTTGGTGCAATTGGATAAGGATTACGGCAAATACTTAGGCGAACAGGTCTTGGCTTTTGCCATAAAACACAATGCCCAGCCTGACTTCGTAGCCTCGCATGGGCACACCATTTTTCACAAGCCAGAGCAACACTACACCTTGCAAATCGGCGACGGTCAGGAGTTGGCCAGGGCCTGCGGTTTCACCGTCATCAACGACTTCCGCAGCGCGGATGTCGGCAAAGGCGGTCAAGGTGCGCCCCTTGTGCCCATCGGCGACAAGCTCCTTTTCAGCGACTATGAAATCTGCCTCAACATCGGCGGCATTGCCAATGTTTCCTACGACGAGGACAGCAGGCGTATCGCCTACGATCTTTGCATCGCCAACCAAGCCTTGAACTATCTCGCCCAAATGACAGGCCTCGACTACGACCGCGACGGCGCATTGGCCCGCAGCGGCGAAGTCAATATGGACTTGCTGAAACGCCTGAACAAGCATCCGTTTTACGGGCAAATGCCTCCCAAATCCTTGGGCAGGGAATTCTTTGAAGAAAACCAAAAAAGCCTGCTGAAGGATTTGCCCATCGAAGATATGTTGGCCACTTTTGTGGAGCATATCGCCCTGCAAATCGCATTGGGAATCAGCCATTTGCCCAAAGGAAAGATTCTCGTCACGGGAGGCGGTGTCCGAAACAAGTTCCTGATTGAACGCCTGCAAGCCCGCACCTCGCACAAGGTTGTCATCCCCGAAAAACAAATCATCGATTACAAGGAAGCCTTGGTTTTCGCTTTCCTTGGATTGCTCCGTTTGGAGGAAAAGACCAATGTCTTGGCCTCGGTTACTGGGGCTGAAAGTGATAGTTGCAGCGGGCAGATTTGGAGGTAAAAAATCGGCCAACTGACGGAATGAAAACCGGCCAACTGACGGAATAAAAACCAGCCAACTGACGGAATGAAAATCGGCCAACTGACGGAATGAAAATCGGCCAACTTACGGAATGAAAATCGGCCAACTGACGGAATGAAAAATACAAAAAACTTTGTAAATCAATAAAAAAGTAGTATTTTTGCAGCGGATTAAAAACAGTCAAATTATGGACGAAAATTCGATGTACAAATTGAGGATTGCAGACCAATTACTTTTGGAACAATTGGAAGCCGCTGGCGCAGTGCTGATACAAGGACCCAAATGGTGCGGAAAGACCACAACAGCAGCCCAAGCTGCCAAAAGTGTATTGTATATGGACTGGCCACGGGAATTAGAGAAAAACCTTTTTCTTGCGGAAGAAAACCCAGAAGCGTTGCTTGAAGGCGATGTGCCCCGTTTGATTGACGAATGGCAGTTGGCTCCGCAATTGTGGGACGCGGCACGGTTCACGGTCGACCGCCGTGGAAAGCCCGGACAATTCATTTTTACCGGTTCTGCCGTGCCCGCCGACAAAAGCAAAATCCACCATACAGGGACGGGACGTTTCGCATGGCTCACCATGCGTCCTATGAGCCTTTGGGAATCTGGAGAGTCGAATGGCAAAGTCAGCTTGCTCCGTCTGTTTGCGGGGCAGCGTGATGTAGCCATTGCGCCCGACCATTCCTTGAGCGACTTGAGCTTCATGGTTTGCCGTGGCGGATGGCCCAGTTCGCTGAACATGAAACGCACAGCAGCATTGCGGCAGGCCCAAAACTATGTGAACGCCGTGTGCGAAAGCGACATTTCTCGCGTGGACAATACCGTGCGCGATGCCACCTTTGCCCGTCGCCTGCTTCGCTCATACGCCCGACACCAAGGCGGACAAGTGCCCATCAGCACTATTTATGCCGACCTCGCTTCGAGCAAGGAAGGCTCGATGAGTGAAGAAACCATCTCCTCATACATCACGGCATTGAAGAAAATCTTCGTCGTGGAAGACATGCCCGCGTGGAGCCCCAACCTGCGCTCCAAAACAGCCATCCGCACCTCAGAAACACGATATTTCGTTGACCCTTCCGTGGCAACGGCGGCCCTTGGCATGGGGCCAAAAGACTTGGAAAACGACCTGAACACCTTCGGCTTGATGTTCGAGACGATGGCAGTGCGCGATTTGCGCGTATATGCGGAAGCACTCGACGGAGATGTGTTCCACTACCGCGACAAAAACGGCCTCGAATGTGACGCCGTGATTCATTTGCACAACGGCAGCTACGGATTAGTGGAAATCAAACTTGGAGGAAGCAAATTGGAGGAAGAAGGAGCCAAGACCTTGAAAGAATTGGCCAAAAAGATTGACACCACCCGAATGAGAGAGCCTTCATTCCTCATGGTGCTGACCGGCCTTGGCAGCTATGCTTACCAGCGCAAGGACGGCGTGATGGTGGTGCCGATTGGGTGCTTGAAGAATTGAATGCTGTTTTATAGTTCTAACTGACAGTTGCCGCCAAAAACACATCTCCAAGAAATTGCTTTCCTAAAACAAATGCTGCGTAAACAAAACCGGTGGATTTCCAATCAATTGAATATCAAATTTTAAAGAGTTTTCAATATAAGTGCTTGCACTATGGATTCGGAAACTGATTTGCCAGCCTTCGTCCAAAACCATCATTAGTGTTGTTCCAGAACCTTCTTTGAACTCTAATTCAATTATTCTTGTGGGCAATTTGATGGCATCCGTTTTCACAACGGGCTTTTTCCCGTTCACGGTCTGGTTCAATTTTCCGCCGATATTGAACGCTTTTACTACCACAATCTTTTTGTTGTCTTCTTTGATGAACTTGTAAAACGGTTTCCGACCTATCAGATAGTGCAACAAATCGGCAGAAGCCGTTGGATTGTTTTTCGCCAAACGCAACATTTCTTTGCGAAAAGCCTTTAGCAATGGCACATAAACATCTTCGGCTTTTGAACTGCCCAATTCTTCCCATTTTGTTTTCGGATTGTCCGCTTTCAGCAGTTTCAGATAGTCAAAAACAGGTTGAATTTCAGAAAAATAGATTGTTGAGCAAGGAATCCCCATCCATTCGTTACCGAAGTCGATTTGGGGTGAAATTCTGGAATGTTTTACCGCATCGTGATTATTCTTGGCCGAAATGCCGATTTCCCATTTCGTGGCATTGGTCTGTCGAGAAAAAATGACATCCCTAACATCACCTCTTATCCCTTCCGCATCAGAGGCAAGTCGAATGTCCAGGAAATCAGCACTATTTCTGGCGCAAACAAGACCTGGCTCAATGGCTTTCATCGTTTCCATAGTTTTTTGTGCAGCTAAATAAAACTCTGACTGCCTGTTGAAATCTTGAATCTCGAAGCATTTCCTTCCGTATTGAATACACGAATCGTCTTGAAGCCGGACATCAATGCCTATTGACTTCAAATCTTCATAATACGCCTTGGCGATGGCATATTCAAACGCTTTGCCGTTTTCAACTTGCGATGGCATACCTTTTAAATGTAAAGTGATAATTGTTTGCGAATGGCCTTGGCCATTTCGAATGCGAGATTGACGGGAACGGCATTTCCAATCATCTTGTAACCCATCGCGATATTGTCGTAAACGAAAATGAAGTCATCAGGAAAGGTTTGGATTCTTGCACATTCCCTGACACTCAATCTTCTATACAAGTTTTCTTTGCCTTTTACGAACTCCCGTTTGTTTTAGTGAATGAAAGCCATTTTGGGAGCCTGCGGATGAATGGGTGCCTGACGCGCCTGTGCCTGAATGGTAAAAGAAACTTCGTCCCAACCTCGAACCCGATTGCGCGACATATAAATCGAGGAGAATCCTCCTGTCATATATTCGTGATTTGCAATTATTGGCTTTTCACGATTCGGCATAATCCCATTGGCAACGGGAATAGGGTTTGGGGGTAAATCTCCAATGGCTTTTCGTAAGGTTGCTTTTTTCTTCATCGGGTCCGGGAAAAGAAATCTTACATCGAGGTCTTTTCTCAACCCGACGAAGAAAACTCTTTTCCTGTCTTGTGGCACTCCATAATCGCTTGCGTTGACCATCTTGAAAGAAAGGTTGTAGCCTGCATCCTTGAACGCTTGCTTGATGCCTTCAAGTGCATCAGCGTGGCGGTCGAGCAACATCCCTGAAACATTTTCCGCAAGGAAAAACAGAGGTTGTTTTGCTTTCAGAATCCGAATATAGTCGAAAAACAATCTGCCACGGCTGTCGTTCAAGCCTCTTTTTGCGCCACCCTCGCTCCAGGATTGGCAAGGCGGACCGCCTATAATTCCATCACAATCAGGAACTTCTTCCTCTTTAACATCCGTAATGCTTCTCGTGTCAAGGATAGTTGATTTATGATTGAGTCGGTAAGTCGCCCAAATGTCCTTGTCGTATTCGTTAGCCCAAATAATATCGAAACCGGCTTTTTCAAATCCAAGGTCAAGACCTCCACATCCCGAAAACAGTGATACCACTTTGATTTTCTTTCTCATGATTGATAGTTTTTGCTGCAATGCTATCAATCACTTGTCGGAAAAACAGAAAGGTGCAGGCCTTTCTATCGCATTCACGGGGAGCCTCGCTTGAACCCCATTGCCCTATTTAGAAACTGCCCACACCTGATTTGTGTGAGCATTAACTTTATTTAGGGCAACGGAACTCTTTTGAAACTTCCGTGAATTGCATTTATCCGACTTCTATAATCATCAGTTTGCGAGGCTTTTGATTCGAATGCGAATAATAGCTAATGCGTTGGTTTATAATATTTACGTTGTCTTCTGTTTTTTAGTCAATTATTGTCGTTTGGTGGTTTATTGGCGCAAAAGTAAGGAATAATTTCATTCAAAGGGGCAACCGTAAATGATTATTGTTGTATTTTTGAGGCGAATTTGAGAAGGGGATGAAAAAGAACATCAGACAAATCATTGCCGAAGGCGAGAGCCAACAGACGGAGTTCAAAAGCAGTTTCAACGCGGAAGCTATGGAAAGCATCACTGCTTTTGCCAATACCGAGGGCGGCTGCGTGCTGGTTGGCGTTTCAAACAAGGGCAAAATCGTGGGCGTCGATACCAACGAGGAAAGCGTGCAGCAATGGGTCAATGAAATCAAAAGCAAAACGGAACCTGCCATTTTGGTTGATGCGGAGCGGTATGAGATTGAAGGAAAGGCTGTTGTGATGCTTTCCGTCCCCGAATATCCTGTCAAGCCGATTGCTTTGCAAGGCAGGTTCTACAAGCGCATCGGCAACTCCAACCATTTGCTTTCTGCCACCGAAATCGCCAATTTGAGTATGCTTTCGCTGCAAGTGTCGTGGGACTCTTTTCCGGCGTTGGGAAAAACATTGGAGGACTTGGACACTGAATCGATTGACCGTTTCATTGAAAGAGTGAGTTCCAACGGGCGCTTGAGCCTCAGCGGAAAGACTTGGACCGACAAACTCAGGAAACTGAAACTCATCAATGGAGAAACCCCGACAAATGCCGCCTACCTTTTGTTTGGCAAGGGCAACATCGGTTATAATGTTCATGCGGGCAGGTTCAAGACACCGTCAATGATCATCGACGACCGAATGATGAACGGCAACTTGTTTCAGACCGTCGAAGAAACTATGCGATTCCTGCTTTCACAAATCAAGGTAGCATACGAGATAACGGGGAAAACCACACAAAGAACCGAAATTTTCGAGTATCCTTTGCCCGCCTTGCGCGAAATCGTGTTGAACACCATCATCCACCGCGACTACACCAGCCCGATGGATGTGCAAATCAAGATTTTTGACCAAAAAATCACCTTTTTCAGTCCAGGCGAACTCTATGGAAAGCAGACCATAGAAGCCCTCAGAACCGATGATTATCAAGCATATACAAGGAACAAATTGATTGCCGAAGCGTTCTACTTGACTGGCGACATTGAGAAATACGGCACTGGTTATACAAGAATTCGCTCTGAGATTGCCTCCTACCCTACCATGAAATTCGAGTTTGAGGAAAAGCCAAGTGCATGGCTGGTAACCATTAGTTATACAGACCGGAAAATGGACGAAAACGGAGAGGTTGCAACCGAACTTGTCACTAACTCGTCACCAACTTGTCACAACTTGTCAGTTCAAGTTAAAACATTGATAATCAATCTTAACAAAAGGAGCTTGTCATTACTTGAACTTCAACTCGTCACTAAATATGCACCTAAAAGCAGGTCGTATTTCAAGAAGCATTACATTGATCCATCCGTTGAATCAGGTTTGGTTGGAATGCAATATCCTGAAAATCAAAATCATCCAAAACAAAAGTATTATCTAACCGAAAAAGGCAAAGAAGTGCTGGAAACCTTAAAAGCCTCCGAAAATCAGAAAACGGATGATGAAAATGGCGAGGTTGCAACCGAACTTGTCACTAACTTGTCACCAACTTGTCACAACTTGTCAGTGCAAGTTAAAAACCTGATAATCAGTTTGGACAAAAAGAACTTGTCACCACTTGAACTTCAACTTGTCACCAAGGATGCTCCTAAAAGCAGGTCGTATTTTAAAAAGCACTACATTGACCCCGCCTTTGAGTCTGGTCTGATTGCCTTGCTCTTCCCCGACAAGCCCAATCATCCCAAGCAAAAATACTACCTGACCGAGAAAGGAAAAGAAGTGCTAAAAGCATTGGAAGCATAGAATCATGTTCAAAAAAATCCTAAATACTTTCGGAACGAAGATGTTGGCCGCCGCGCTCAACTTCGTCATCGCCATTATCATCTCGCAGACGTTGGGCGACACGGGATCGGGGACGCAGTCGTTAGTGCTGGCCTCCATCACGTTCATCCTCATCTTCTCCGAAATCGTGTGCGGTGCCAGCATTATCTATCTCGCGCCGCGCCATTCGTTCAAGAAGATATTGGTCGCGTCGGTGGTTTGGTCCGCTTTGATTGCCGTGGTTATGGGATTCAGTATCAGGATTTTCTATCCGAAGTTGGAGCCTGATTTGGTCGTTCACGTGGCTATTCTGTCGTTCATCTCCTCGCTCAGCAACATCAACTTCCGCTTCTTGGTCGGCAAGGAGGAAATCCAGAAGGCCAACTACAACACGCTACTCCAGCCCGTACTGCTAACCATCACATTGGCAGTGTATTACATTGCGCTAAAAAAGACCGACATCTATGGCTACATCATCGGGCTTTACGCCGCCTACGGAGGCACTTTCCTGTTGGGTGTGTGGATGTTGCGCAAGGAATACGCCAACCTGCCCAACGACAAGGACAAAGATTACAAATCCGCACTAAAAGACTTGTTCAAATACGGTTTCCTCAACCAGACGGGGCATTTTGTGCAATTTTTCAATCTTAGGCTAAGTTATTATTTATTAGACAGTTATATCGGAAGAGGTCAGGTGGGGGTCTTTTCTCGCTCGGTTTCGTTGGCCGAGGCCATCTGGGTCATCAGCAATAGCATCGCCTTGGTGCAATACGCCCGAATCGCCAATGCCGACGACCGGGCCTACGCGCAAAAACTCACCTTGGATTTGAGCAAAATCTGCCTGCTCATTTCGGCGGTGGGCGTTGCGGTGCTATGCCTGTTGCCCGCCGAGTTTTACATTTTCGTCTTCGGCAAGGACTTCGGCGAGATGGCCCATCTCATCCGCATTCTCGCGCCGGGCATCTTGCTCTACTGCATTTTCCTCATCCTCGGACACTATTATTCGGGCATCGGGCGTTATCAGATGAACACTTTTGCCGCCATCTGCGGATTAGTTGCCACCTTCGTATGCGGATTCACCTTGGTACCAAAATACAACGTAACCGGCGCGGCCATCACCTCGGCGATTTCATACACCGTGAACGCCATTTTCCTGTTCGTGTTCTTCGTCAAGGAGTCGCGGTTCAAGGGGCGCGATTTCCTCTTGACAAAGGGCGAGATACGGAACTATATCGGCGAACTTAAGCAACATTTCTTGAAACAAAACACAGAAAATGAATAAGATACAAAAATTCACCAAAGCCATCGGGCGCATCATCAGGCATCCTTATTTGCTCAACCTCGTTTTGCAAGACGAAGGCAGCAACAAGGAAGAAGTCATCAGAAAATACGGCCTCAAAGACGGACTTCCCTTGCTGGAAATCAACGAGTTGTTTCCCGATTTCCACGAAATTGCCATGCCTTACGCTTATCTATCGGGAGCCACTATGCCCATCGACATCGCTTTGTTGCGGGCTTTGGCCCAAAAATACGAGGTGCAAAACTACTTTGAAATCGGCACTTGGCGCGGTGAGAGTGTAGCCAATTTGGCCGATGTTGCCGAGCATTGCGTCACCTTCAACCTGCCAAAAGAGGACATTATCAAACTGACAGACAACCAGTTATATGCAGACTTGCACAGTTTCTTCAGCAAGGATTTGTCCAACGTGGAGCAACTTTATGGCGATTCGCAAACCTTCGACTTCGCGCCACATTTCGGCAAGTATGATATGGTTTTCATCGACGGCGACCACCATTACGAAAGCGTGAAAAAGGACACCGAAACCGCCTTCAAACTGCTGAAAAACGAGCGCAGCATCATCGTTTGGCACGACTACGCCCTCGACCCCGAAACCATCCGCTGGGACGTGATGGCAGCCATCCTTGACGGTGCGCCCGTCGAAAAACGCAAGCATATCTACCACGTTTCCAACACCTTGTGCGCCGTCTATCTTCCCGACGACTTCCCTACCCACAAACTCGTGCCTTACGAAAAACCTCACAAATACTTTGAAATTGACATTAGAACACATGGAATTGAATAACTCGGCTGCCACGGTGTGACAGCCCTACAACTGACAACTGAACAACTGATGAACATCCTGCACCTGCTAAGTTGGTTCCCCACGCCCGACGACCCCACCTTGGGCAACTTCTGCGTCCGAATGATTGACGCGCTGCCCGAAGATTGTCATTCGGTCATCCTCTCCGTCTGCGACGGCAAGAACATGACGAAGTCATTCGAGGTCAAGGAGATAAAAGGGCAACACCATACCCATGTGCAGATTTATATCCGTCCGCCGAAAACCAATGCCTTGCGCAAACTGAAGATGCTGCGGATGTACCAATACGGCCTCAACTACATAAAAAAACGCTTTTTCGAGCCGGATTTGATTCATTTGCACGTCACCTATCCGCTTGGGCAAGTCGCATTGCTGTGGAAAAAACTTTTCGGCTACAAATATGTCCTCACCGAGCATTGGACGATTTATCAGCCTCAGAACCAAGAGGTTTTGGTCGGCAGATTGAAGAAAAAGATTGTCAAGATTGCCAACAATGCTGAACTTATCATGCCCGTCAGTCTTGATTTGCAGCATTGCATGGAAGGCCACGGCGTGAAGAACCGTTTCCGCGTGATTTACAATTTGGTGAATACCGATATGTTCCGTTTAGGCGAAGCCAAAACAGAACAGAAAAAGCGCATCCTCCACATCTCCACCTTGCGTGACGAAGCCAAAAACTTCAGCGGCATTTTGCGAACCATTGAACGACTTCGCCAGCAGCGCGACGACTTCGAACTGCACGTCATCCACGACTACGAAGCCCCTGAGTTCAAGGCATTTGTGAAAGAGCACAACCTTTCGGACTGCATCTTTTTCCACGGCAAAAAAACCTCCGCCGAGGTCGCTGAAGCCTACCAAAATGCCGACTTTTTCGTGCTGTTCTCCAATTTCGAGAACCTTCCTTGTGTCATAGTGGAGGCCTTTGCGAGCGGCGTTCCCGTGCTTAGCACCTCCGTTGGTGGCATCGCCGAAATCCTCTCGCCTGAGCGTGGCATCCTCATCCCTCAAGGCGACGAAGAAGCATTATTGCGAAGCATGAACCAAATGCTTGACCATTGCCATGAATACGACCGCGAGGCCATTCGGCAATATGCTATCAGCACCTTCTCCAACGAAATCATTGGAAATCATATTTTTGAGACTTATAGAGAATTGATTGGAAAGGCTTAATCCTCGCTCCGCACAGCATTCTTCATAATGCCGATTTTGGAACTCTCCACGAAATTGAGAATGAAATCGCGGTCTTCAGAAGCAGGAAGATGCTCACGAATGTACTGCACCGACTGGGTGACATTCATTCCTACACTGTAAATCACGCGATACACATCCTGAATGGCATTGATGCGATCACGCGAAAAACCACGACGCATCAAACCAATGGAATTGACACCGACATAGCACACCGGATGTCCCGGACCTGTCTTCACAAATGGAGGAATGTCTTTGTTCACCAAGGCTCCGCCCGAAATCATCACATGCGCCCCGATGCGGCAAAACTGGCTCACCGCCGCCAAGCCACCAAAAATGGCCCAATCGTCAACAGTGATATGCCCTGCAAGGGTGGCAGCGTTGGCCATAATGACATGGTCGCCAAGGTAACAGTCATGCGCAACATGGGTAAAAGCCATCAGCAAACAATCCTTGCCGACAACCGTCTTGCCGGAAGCTACCGTACCTTTGTTGACCGTCGCCGACTCGCGCACCGTTGTGCCATCGCCAATATAGCAATAGGTTTTTTCCCCCTGATATTTAAGGTCTTGCGGAATGGCAGAAATCACCGCTCCGGGGAAAATCTTGCAGTTCTTCCCGATGCGGGCACCGTCCATAATGACAGCATTGGGGCCAATCCAAGTACCAGCACCGATTTCAACGTCTTCGCCAATCCAAGCGAACGCCTCAATCTTCACGTCATCCGCGATGCGGGCATTGGGGTGGATATAAGCTAAAGGCTGGTTCATGCTTAATATATTAAGGTGTGCTTGATTTTCCTTGCGAAGGAAGTGTTGGAGAAATGGCCTGGCTTCACCGCCGTCACCTTGCCCTTGATGGGACGACCGACCAAAGTCAGGTCGCCAATGACATCCAACAACTTATGACGTGCAGGTTCATTCTCGAAATAAAGTTCAACATTATTCAAGATACCGCACTCCTTCACCGTCACTTTCGGCTTCTTGAAGAAGGCTGCTATATGGTCGAGTTCCTCGGCGGAAACGTTGCGGTTGACAAACACTATGGCGTTGGTCAAGTCGCCGCCTTTGATGAGGTTGCGGCTGATAAGTGTCTCTAATTCATGCAAGAAAACAAAGGTACGGCAAGGCGCAATCTCGTTTTCGAAGTCCTTCAGGTCGGTCAATTTGGCATGTTGCTCATCCAAAACCCTCGTGTTGTATTTCACCTTCACGTCGATTTCGAAATGGTCGCAAGGCTCGATGGTCAACTCAATGCCCAAAACCTCGTTTTTGTAGGAAATCGGTTCCTCGATGACCAAATAATTGCGCGGTGCGTTCTGCTCGACGATACCCGCCTGATGGATGGCATCGACGAAGAACTTGGCACTACCGTCCATGATTGGAGTTTCCTCTACATCAATGTCAATCAACACATTATCAATGCCCATACCGCGAAGCGAAGCCAAAACATGCTCGACGGTATAAATCTTCACGCCACCTTTGCCGAGGGTAGTACCACGGGCGGTATCAATGACATTGTCGACATCTGCTTCGATAATGGGTTGGTTTTCAAGGTCAATTCTACGAAAACGGATTCCAGAATTTACGGGAGCCGGATTAAAGGTGAGGGTGCCGCACTGGCGGGTATGAAGCCCTGCTCCTTTGACACTGACTCTATTTTTGAGCGTACGTTGTTTCTCCATAAAAAATCATATTCGTGGATAATCTCCACAAAAAACGCGCAAAGATAGGAAATATTCTGTCACCCGCAAAAAAAATTCCCTATTGGTGCCTATTTCACCGCTTTTCGGCCTTTAGTTCGGCCAATTCTTTTTCGAGTTTTTCCAACTTTCGGGCCATTTCATCGATATGGCGAAAACGCGCATTGGAAACCAGATATTGGCGCAAAGGCTGTATCGGTGTGCCCATAAACTCCTGATTCTCTTGCCTGATACTGCCCATAATACCACTTTGTCCGCCAAATTTCGAGCCGTCGGCAATGTTGATATGCCCCACGAAACCCGACTGGCCACCCACCACGCAATTCTTTCCGAGATGCGTGGAGCCGCTCACGCCCACTTGAGCCGCCAAAGCCGAATTTTCGCCGACTTCCACATTGTGCGCCAAATGCACCAGATTGTCGAGTTTCACGCCTTTGCGGACATGCGTCGAACCCATCGTGGAGCGGTCGATGGTGGTGTTGGCCCCGATTTCCACGTTGTCCTCGATGACCACATTGCCCACCTGCGGAATCTTCTCGTAATGTCCGTCGGGCTGCGGTGCAAAGCCGAAACCATCCGCGCCAAGCACTGCGCCCGCGTGGAGGATACAATTCTTCCCGACAACCGTATTCCTATATAATTTCACGCCCGGATACAGCACTGTATTGTCGCCGATAATGCAGCCGTCGCCGACATACACCTGCGGATAAAGTTTTACATTGTTGCCGATTTTGGCGTTTTCACCCACAAAAGCGAACTCGCCAAGATACAGGTTTTCACCGCATTGCGCCGATTTGGAAACGAAAGCCAAAGACGAAACACCTTGCTTGTTCTGCGTCATTTGGTCGTAGAAAGCCAACAGTTTGGCAAACGAAGCGTAAGCATCGGGTACGCGAATCAAAGTGGCCTGAATGGGTGCCGTGGCCTCGAAATCGTCGTTCACGATGACGATGCTCGACTGGGTTTCATAGATAAAGTGCGTATACTTCGGATTGGCCAAAAAACTGATCATGCCGGGAGCGCCTTCCTCGATTTTGGCCACATTCCAGACCTCGGCGTTGGGATTGCCTTCCACCTTGCCTTCAAGGATTCCAGCGATTTGGGTAGCGGTGAATTTCATTACAATGTGTGTTTGATACCGTAAAACGGAAAATAAAGACATTTATTGTTTCGGTGACGGCCCATCGACAGGCTCAGGGGCATAAGGTCGTTGAGCCTGTCGAAACGCCGACCAACAGGTTAAAGCAGGCGTTCAAAATCGCGTTTCAGGACAGCCACGGCCTGCTCCACCATCGGATTGGGCAAGGCCACGAGGCTCTGCGCCAAGATGGACACATCCTCCTCGTCTTTCAGTTGCTCGAAAGTCGTATTGATTTGGTTGACAAGTTCTTCCTTGGCGTTCACCACAGCATTCCAAGTGGAATTGGAAACATACAACTGCTGGGCAAGGTTATGCTCAAACTCCTCGCGCACATTCTGCAAAAGTTGCAGATGAAACGCACCTTTTTCCATGCCTGGCACATAGACACGCTTCACCAATTGCGGCAGTTGCGCCCTCTCGAGATAGAGCAGAAAGCGCTCGTAGGCCTGCACCTTCAGCGGCATGATGATTTTCAAAGCCTGCACCTTCAGCTCCATCGTATGACCTTTCCGCAATTCGGCATCCTTCATCTTAATCAGCCGAGACAAAAGTATCATGGCAGCGACCATCAGCAAGAGGCCTGCACCCATCAGTGAATAGATAATCCAAGTGTTCATTGTTCGTTTGAATTTTGCGGCAAAGGTAGGGAATTTTCGCTGAAGCGCAAAATCCTTTGAAACGAGGATTGTTTTTAAGTCTTACGCCGTTTCAATCGACAAACATTTTGCGAAAAGTGCAGTTTTGGGCGAAAAAGATTTTGCGAAAACTGTCGTTTCGGATGAAAAAGATTTTGCGAAAAGTGCTGTTTTAGGCGAAAAAGATTTTGCGATAATTGAAAAACATGTATTTTTGCACGGATTTTCAAAAGATTAGCAAGCCATGATTTTTAGAAGAAAATTGTATGACAAAATGCTCCAATGGAAGGAAGGTCGCAAAGGCAGTTCCGCACTGCTCGTGAAGGGTGCAAGACGGGTTGGCAAATCCACTTTGGTGGAGGAATTCGCCAAAAAAGAATACGAATCGTACATCCTCATTGATTTCTCCGAAACTTCAACGGAAATTGACGAACTCTTTGAGAACATGATGGATTTGAACTACTTTTTCTTCCGTTTGCAGAACCTTTTCCATGTCACCCTGATTGAACGCAAATCTGTCATCATCTTTGACGAAGTGCAACTTCAACCTTTGGCAAGGCAAGCCATCAAGCACCTTGTGAAGGATGGCAGGTATGACTACATTGAAACAGGTTCGCTGCTTTCCATCAAAAGAAATGTGCAGAACATCCTCATACCCAGCGAGGAAACCCGTCTGACACTTTATCCTTTGGACTTCGACGAATTCCGTTGGGCAATTGGCGACAATGTTTCGCCCGACTTCATGCGACAAGCTTTCGATATGAAACGACCTATGGGGCAGGCTGTGCATCGCAAATGGATGCGCGACCTTAGGCTTTACATGCTTATTGGAGGAATGCCGCAGGCGGTTGACACCTATAACAAGACCAACAACTTGCAGCAGGTGGACGAGAAAAAACGCGAAATCATCATGCTGTACGACGACGATTTCAGGAAGATTGACGCGACAGGTACGGCCTCACAAATCTTTATGGACATTCCCGCGCAACTCTCGAGCAACGCCAACAGATACATGATTTCGAGCGCCACAGAAAGCCGCGCCACGGAAACTACTGCCGTTGTAATTAAAGACATGGAGGACAGCATGGTGGTGACTTTGGCTTATCATGCCAACGACCCCAATGTGGGTTTGGGCCTGACCAAAGACTATTCAAGATACAAGATGTTCATGAACGACACGGGGCTATTTATTACTTTGGCCTTTTGGGACAAGGACTATACCGAAAACACGGTGTACAGCAAATTGCTTTCCGACCGCCTTGCGGCCAATCTGGGCTATGTGTATGAAAACCTGATTGCCCAAATGCTGATTGCTGCGGGAAACAGCCTGTATTACTACACTTTCCCCGATGGCAACAACCATAATTACGAGGTGGATTTTCTACTCTCGCGAGGCAACAAAATCGTTCCCATTGAGGTGAAATCCTCAGGCTACAAAACCCACAAATCATTGGACGAGTTCTGCAAAAAGTATCCCTCACGCATTGGTGAGCGCATCTTGCTTTATACCAAGGATTATCAAAAAGACGAGGTTGTTACTTGCTTGCCAGTGTATTATGCGGGGTTATTATATCAGTTTCATCTGATTAACAATTGACAATTAACTTTCAGTCCATTAGGCCAATTATCTCCTTACGAACGAAAAAAAAAGAGACGTGCTGAAGCACATCTCCTTGAAAATCATATCAATTTACAGATTATTCTATAGAGGAAACTAAACGCACAGAAAAACCATGATAGCGATAAATATTGTATTGACTACATTGAGGGTTTAGTGTGTTAACATAAAAGTATACATAGTAGGCCTTTTGACTGTTGTCGGCTGTTGTTGACCAATAGTTTCCTACTGAATTTGTGTCGTATATAAATCTACAAGAGCTTTGGTATACATTACCATTGTAATTGGTGCGAAACCCTGTTGTAGGCAGAAAAACACAACCAAGGTTTTCCATCGCAGTCCACCCTGCCTCTGAATAACTATTCGCACCATAAGAAGCACTTCCATTATTAATCTGCAACGGAGTTGGCAGATAAATTGGAACAGAAAAATCATCAGGGAAAAGAATTACTCCCGAAACTCCGTTCACCTTAGCCTTGGCAAAACGGGCATTTGATGTATTACCAATTGTTGAGGCAGGACGAGTATTGAATATGTAGTTCCATTCTTCGCTCGTCAATGTCCTCCATAAACCTGCTTGATTTCCACCATTATTGATGGCATTGTGAACTCCCCAGTCATACTCTGCACTCATTCCCGTCAGATTCGGGTCGTACATATTGGTCGATGGACCGTATCCGTAATAATTACATTCTGTTTGAACCGTTGCTGCGCTATAGGAATAGGGTTGATAATTGACATTGAAATTGTCATAAACATTATGATAACCACTCGTTCCCCAGCCAAACAAATCAATCCAGCCATCATAAGTCGAAGAAATGTTGCTGTTGTCTGCTCCAATATAATCCCATTGGTTCTCCGCAAAACGCCAAGTACCGGTAGAGGCCTGATATTGCAAGTTGCCTTGCGAGAAATATACTTGGTCTCCATTCGCATTGATGGTAAACAAACCATTGATGGCTCCTTCAGGATGCAGGCTTGGGGTTCCTCCTTCCGTGGTGACATTCACCTCAATGCCAGCTGTCAGGTAGCCGTTCTCAGTAATGGCAGGCACAGCACCGTGTGTACCAGTATATGCCTCGTCTTCGGAATATGCACTACCATCCTCCCCTGCATCCATCGCCTCTTGCGGCAATAGGATTGCCCATTTTTCGCCACTGCCCGCTGGCAATTTGATAATGCCATTGCCTTCTTGTGAAGGAGTCACAGTGTTTTCCGTGAAATCTACCGTCACCTTGTTTCTCATTCCAGTAATGCAGGTGACCGATTCAGAAGCGGTGGTCACGTTGAACTTCACCAAAGCGCATTTGTTCAACAGCATAGCCGTGTATGTTGTTGAACCGGAATCGTAGTTTTCGTTGGACGGTGCATATTCAATCACTGGCAGATGTTCTGTCTGGTCGCTGATGACCACAGAACACGATGTTGTAGAACCTGCGGAGAGCGTTTCGGCAGGAGTTACATTGCCCAAGAAATAGAAGTGAAGTGGCTGGCCAACGGCAGGGTCGGTAATGCCGCCGCTGAAATTGGTGCCATTGTAGGTCAACGTACCGATAAAATGTCCTGCGCTGGCCACATAAATCACATCACCATTTTGATAGGAGACTTCGCCCGTAACCGTATTCACATCCATCCTTGTGCCTTGATTGCCTTTGAGGTCAAGGGTGATGGTAACCGCTTCGTGGGCAGGTTGCGATTCTTTTTTGCATTGCGTCAGTACGACCAAAAACGCCAATGCCGTTACGATAATGCCAATCTTTTTCATTTTCATTTTTCCTTTCTGTTTTGTTTTGTTGTTTTCTTTGATTTTAATGCTGAATAGCCGATGCCCGCCGTTAATAGGACAAACAATCCGCTTCCCAATGGGGCACCAAATGTTTGGCCAGTAATGTTGCCGTTGGTGACACCAAAACCTTGACCCGTGAAATTGCCGTTGGTTGCTCCGAAGCCTTGACCCATCAAGTCTCCACCGATGGAACTTACGTTTCGGCCTAACATTCCTCCCGAGTTTTTGATGTCATTTCCACCAAACAGGCCTCCCGGCTTGCCTTGCGGTTCCTGAGCAAAAAGACGGAAAGAACTCAGAAGCAATACCGCCACCGAAGCAATCAGCACACTGGTTTTCATTTTGAACTTTCTCATTATTAAACCATTATGTTTGCGCCAACAGACACCCACAGATGACGCGACCCTTATAAGTTGATTGGGGCACAAAAAGAGAGCGGGGTATCTAAGCCTCTGCCAGTTTGTAGCATTAGGTCCTAGGAAAACCCCTTATTAATAAACTGGACAGATTGATACCCACGCCATTGGAAATATAGTTTTCCCGAAAAAGTGTGCACGAGGACGCGAGGTCCTCTGCACACCAACGGGAAGCATTATACTTTCCGCGTGGCATTCACTTCTGACAAGTCTTTGATTAATAAGTTGAATTTCCTAGGTTCAATACTACCAAAAACAAGCGTTAGCAAACGCCATCTTTCTATGTCATCCTTACCCTTAAGATTAGGACGCTGCAAAAATAGTAATAATACCTAAACAAAACGAATTTTATGGTTGTTTTTGGCCACAAAAAAAGAAACCCAATGCCTTGCTGGTTTGTTATAGTTGAATCTATTGAATTTGAATGTCTTTAGCATTCAGTATTTTCATAAAAAAGCATCGTATAACTCATCGTAATTCGTATTGATTATTTTGAAACCTAATGATTCCAAAAACACACGTTTTCCCTTACTTATGTAATTATCCACATACCAGCCTTTTAAGTTTTGTCCATACAGTTTTGAATACTTTGCTCTTTGTATCAACAGCCATCTTAAAAAGACTTCGTTTTCATCAAGAGCCAAACCAAAAATAAACAAAGGTTTATTAAATACAATATGCAACCATGTATTATAACCGACCCAATTATCACGATTCTTTCCATCAAAAAACTCATTCATATTTTTATGATGAATCATATTGCGAGCTCGTTCGACACAACCCATATAATCACTCAATCCAAGTTTAATGCTTCTTGGATATTTTACCAAACCATTTATATGCCATATTCCAAAACCATCAATTGGGGAATCCAAAACATACTTACCAAAATAAACATTCCAAGGATAAAAATCCGTAAAACCATTTCCCATTTTAAACATAGTCAAACCTAAAGAAGAACTCATATATGTATCAAAGTTTGTAGTTAAAACAGGAGCCTCTCTTGATTCCATTGTTTTCATAAAAACATTAAAAGTGTCATCGTCTTTATCCTTCAAATACTCCTTTGTTATCTCCTTCTTTAATATATTTCTATATAATTGCAACTTTGTATTATCCGAAAGAAGCTCTGTCATATATATTACACAGTCGACATCCGTTAGTAGATTTGCATCAATAATATTTTCCTTACACCATTCCCGACACTTTTTTTTGAGATCTTGGGCTACTGTCGCAAATTCACAAGTCAATTCAACTTGAGATTTTGTAATACACCTTGCTGCTATTTCTTTTACTATCTTCTTTTCGGCAGGACTAAACTCTTTCAAACCAATTTGGTTGTTGCTCCCAGGGAAGAGCCTAACCGATTTAGTTCTACAATGGCATTTCATTTCTATTAAATCAAATAACTCGGTAAGCGTTATCCCTTCCAATTTTTTTTCATCATTGTTATAAAAACTATTCCAGTCATTGGAAGCATTCGTGCCATATTTCTCCCACAATGATTCCAGTAATTCCATCCATGATTTTACATCACTAAAAAACCTTCGATTAATTCCATTACCTATCACGAAAGCAACATCTTCGTTCTTGAGAATGTCTTTTATCTCAGATTGCATTGAAATACTCATAATTTTGTTATTCTTTAAACTATTGCTGTTCAACCACTTCCCAATGTCCACCTTTATCAGGACCGACACGACGGATAAGATTGTTGTTTTTTAGATAATCAAGATGGTTTTGGACTGCTGTGATGCTAATACCAAACTGTCCAGCCAATTGCTGTGCCGTAACATTAGGATTTTCAGCAATGGCTTTCAAAATATTCAAACGCCGTTGCCGCGATTTTCCTACCAACATTCCTTCTACCAACTTTTCTGGGTTTCCTACCAACTTTTCTGGGTTTCCTACCAATGTTTTGGCGTTTTCTACCAAGTTTTCATTATTTTCTACCAACTTTACAACTTCGTTATTGACCATTTTCTGGGTACTTTCATCAGTTTTCTCCGAACCTTCCTCCAAAAACTCCAAATCAGCATCCCTCCAAATGATGGTCTTGAAATCGCCAGTGTCGTCATCGCTGACAAAGTCAATCTTGGCATCCTCTTTCAACACCCTTGGAATGCCAGAACCCAAACCACGGTAAATCATTGTCCGCGCACAGAACTCGGCCATCAAATGGTTGCGCTGCTTGGATTTGCCCAAACGGATGTCCTCAACGGTTAAGCCGCCGAACAAACTGCCCGGATTGATGATTTCTACTCGGTTGTCGAAAACCAACAACCGGATATACGCAGACCCCAACAAATCCACATGCACCAAAGCGTTTTGAAGCAACTCCTCCAACACCACCTCGGGAATCTCCAACTTGCCCACGCTGTTAAAGTTTTGCCCAGCCTGCAAATGGTGCAAGTTCGACTTCAAAAACGACATCCCCTCACGGAACATCGTCGGAACAGTTCCTATGATGTCGCGGCTGTCGCGGTAATCGCTGCCGCCGATATCGTTGCCATAATAAGCCACCGCCTTGATGGTGTAGGTCGGCATCCGCATTTGAGGGTATTGGCCGAAAAACAACATACCCGCACGGGTCACCTGACCACCCTGTCCCAAAATGCCAAGGCTCGTCAGCAGTTTATCGACAGGCATCCCAAACGACTCTTTCGGCTTGCCGTACACCCTTTGGAAATAGTCGTTGATATAAGCCACTTCAAGGTCAACTATGCTTGTGCCAGCAATGACGGCCTCGTCGGCATGATAACTCCCCGAAGCCTGAAACAGCGACAAAATCTCGTTGTTCTCCACGATGCGGCGTTTGTCGGAGCCTTGTTTCACCCAAATGTGGCCTGAAACGGTCTTATAGGGTTTGTTGCTGCCCTGATTAACATACGCAACCAACAAACGCTTGCCATCCACAATCACGACCTCGGTTTGCAAATATATCACAGGCCTCACTTGGTCGTTGGCGACCGTTGAAACTTCGTTTGATAATTTTTGTATCTCGCTGTACGACAGTCCAATAATCTGACCCGTTTTATCCTCCACGCCAAACACCATCATACCGCCCTTGCTGTTGGCAAAAGCCACCATTTCCTCGGCAACCTGCTTCGCCGTGCTGAACTTCAACTTGAACTGCACGGTGCTGGTTTCGCCGCAGGCAATAATCTCTCTCAATTCATCCGCTGTCATAATACACTAACCGTTAAGGGTCTGCAAAGTTACAAATAAATCGGCATTTTTCCACCAATCGGCAAAATTTCAAGTCTTTCTATCAATTTAGCACATGAATCGCAGTTGGGGGTTGATTACAAGCTTATCTCCGGAATCACCAAAGCCTCTTCATCCCGCAATCCATCCCGCTGATAAAACATGCAATAATAAACCGGTAGATAGGTAATCCCGTTTTTCACCGCGACTTCCCGCTCATTATTTAATACAACGGCCTTTGGGATGTGGTAGTCGGGCGTGTTTATGAAATTGTTCAAGGCACTGTGCACGGTGTAGTCCTTGCCCGACTTCACCTCAATGGGCAGCACGGTCAAATGGTCGAAATCGTCAATCAGAAAGTCCACCTCGCCCTTTTGCTTGTTGTCGTAATAATGCAACGGAAAACCATGTGCGTGAAGTTCTTGCGCTACCACGCTCTCATACACCGAACCAAGGTTGATACTCCGCTCGTCGCGCAGCACCGCATTGATATTGAGGTCGTACAAGAGGTTGGTCAGCAGCCCCACGTCGTTCATATAGAGTTTGAGCAGGTTCTTGCTCTCTGATTCCAACAAAGGAAACTTCGGGTTACTGACGGCTTGCACACCAAGGGCAATGCCCGAGTTGGTCAGATACTCGAACTCGTCGGCATAGTCGTTGAACTGCTTGTGCTTGGCGGTCTCTTCGATGCGCTTCACGATGATGCGCTTCTTCTTGTTCTCCATGTAGGAAGGAATCATGTCGTAAATCTTCCGAATGAGCAGTTTCTTCTCCGCGTCGTATTGCGAGGCATCGATTCTGTATAAGTTGTGAATATCGCGATGCACCTTCCTCACCTGCGCCATATTCCTGTTTTCCAAGAACTTGTTGATAGCTTCGGGCAGCCCGCCGACCAACAAATAAAGTTTGAACTGCTGCAACATGTAGTTGTGCAAGGATTCATTCAGCGATTCTCCCGCGAGAAACTTTTCCTTTATCCCGTTAATGGTTTCCTGTCCGCAACCCATGGCAAGCAAAAACTCTTCAAAATCAAGCGGATACATTTCTTCTATTGAAATGCTTCCTATAGGAACGGAGGCGGTCTGTGTCAAGGCCACGCCCAACTGCGAACCGCTGGCCACGTAGGTGTATCGCCCCTCTTGGTTCAGAAACTTCAACATGGTCATCAGGTGTGGATAACTTTGTATTTCGTCCAAAAAGACCAAGGTGTCTTTCTTGCTGCCGAGGCGGTTGCCGGCAATGGTGCCCAACTGCATGTAAAAGTCTTCCGTATTCATGGCAGTGGCAAAGATGCCTCGGCTTTCCTTGTCTTCCTTGAGGTTGATTTCGACATAGTTCTTGAACATCTTTTTCCCCACATAACGGATAAGATACGACTTGCCGATTTGCCTCGCTCCGTTCACCAAAAGGATCTTGTTCGGCTCTTCCCGAAAGAACTTTTCGATGCGCTTTTCGAACTTCCTGTATAGCATAATTCTCAAATTTTCCGCAAAAATATATAAATCAGTTCATTCCTGCAAGAAAAGGGGATTTTTTCCGAAAAAAATCATCAAAAAAAGGGACTTTTTCCGAAAATTTCGGCCTAAAAAGGGGAATTATTCCATAATTTTAAGGGGCAAAAAGGGGACTTTTTCCGATTTTAGGCTACGGCGTTTCCTCAAACAAGTCGTCAAGTGTGATTTGGGCGATGATGTACTCCGAATAGGCGTTTCTTTGCAATCCGGAAAATTTCCTCTTTCCGACCAATGACTTTTTTCTGCATGATGAATCCCGATTGATTTCGAGGCAAAAAAACAAAAATTTCGGATTCAGTTGCTAAAACCACGAGTTTTTCATCGTTTTAGCACTCGAATCGCGATTCATATCCTCAATTAGCCATCAGTTTTCCCCCTCAACATGCCTCCCAATCAAAAAACAAATGCCTCCACACAACTCAGGTGCAGAGGCATTATTGTCAGGCAAAATGGTTCAGAAGTTAATCACGGCGCGCACATATCTTCTGCCATCCTTGCTGCCGTTGTAGGTCACATCCTTATAATGCAACTTGCCGAAGGAATCCATGAACCAAGCATTGCATAGGGAATACTCAGTCGACGACCAATATTCCCATTCGCCATTGCTGGAGAATGTCGTGCCTCCAACCGTCGAAAGGCTTTCATCCACCTTGCCCAAGTTGGCATAAAGGCGTTTCATTTGGCCAATGGCAGGCAAATACCAGCCGTTCTTGAAGTCGAGGGAATCAAAAGCCGGATATTCGATGTCGTATCCTGCCTCGATGAGGGTTTTGGTATGGGCATAGCCGTTGAAGTCGCTCACGGCTTCCTGCATTCCCCTATAGTTACGCACACGGGTGTCAACACTATTGGGTCCCCATGCATATTTGCCCAAGTCATTCAAGCCCACAGCCCAGCCATGCTGCCGCGAGCCATCCACATGGAACACCACGCCGATGGGGGTATGTCCTGAAACCGCAAAACTACTGGGGCTGACAACGACATTGCCTTCGCAAAGAATGTCGCCCACGTGAACTTGAGCCTTCACAAATGGCGCTGCAACCATAATCAGGAGCGCCGTCATCAAATGTCTTGCTATTTTACGCATAACTTCAATTTTTTCCCTTTGGCACATCAAATATTGAACCAAATCTGTTTCAATCAGGCGACAAAAATAGAAAAAATCGACACACGAAACGAACAAACGACAAAAAAAAGCGAAAAGCATGGCTTTTGAAGCAAAAAAAGGCCTACCTTTGCCCATTCAATTCAACAAACAACAATTAAACATTTAAACATAAATCATGAGTGAAATCATCCTTTCCAACAGAGTTTTGAACATGGCTGAATCGGCAACTTTAGCCATGACCAACAAGAGCCGTGAACTGAAAGCCCAAGGCATCGACGTCATCAGCCTGAGCATCGGCGAGCCCGACTTCAACACGCCCGAATCGGCCAAGCAAGCCGGTGTGGACGCCATCAACAACAACGACACGCACTACCCGCCCGTGCCCGGCACGCCCGCGCTGCGCAAGGCCATCGCCAACAAACTGAAACGCGACAACGGCCTCGACTACAAGGAAACCGACATCCTCGTTTCCAACGGTGCCAAGCAGGCCATCAACAATGCACTTTTGGCCATCGTCAACGACGGCGACGAGGTCATCATCCCCGCCCCGTTCTGGGTCTCCTACCCCGAAATGGTGAAATTGGCTGGCGGCGTGCCCGTCATCGTCAAGAGCGACATCGCACACGACTTCAAGATCACCGCCGAGCAACTCGAAAAGGCCATCACGCCCAAGACCAAGGTGTTCATGATCAACACACCTTGCAACCCCAGCGGCAGCGTGTTCACCAAGGCCGAACTGACCGCCATCGCCGAAGTCTTGAAGAAGTATCCCCAAATCATCATCATCTCCGACGAGATTTATGAGTTCATCCAATACGAGCAAAAGCACGAGAGCATGGGCCAGTTCGATTTCCTGAAAGACCGCCTCGTCCTCGTCAACGGCGTGGCCAAGGGCTATGCCATGACGGGTTGGCGTATCGGCTACATCGCCGCGCCGCAAGCCATCGTGAAGGCCACCAACAAGATCCAAGGCCAAATCACCTCCGGCATTTGCACCATAGCGCAAGCCGCCGCAGCCAAGGCCATGGAACTCAGCCCCGAGAACTCAACGGAAATCCAAGAAATGCTGAAGGCCTTCCGCCACCGCCGCGACACTTTCGTGAAACTGCTGAACGAAATCCCTGGCGTGAAGTGCAACACTCCCGCCGGCGCGTTCTATGTGTTCCCTGAAATGAAGTCGTTCTACGGCAAGACCGACGGCGAGACCACCATCAAGGGCAGCGACGACCTCTGCATGTGGCTGCTCTACAATGCCCATGTGGCCTGCGTGGCCGGCAACGCTTTCGGCAACGACGACTGCATCCGCCTGTCGTATGCCACAAGCGAGGACAAACTCATCGAGGCCGTGAAGCGCATCAAGGCTGCATTGGCAAAGTTACACTGATTTTATAAATGCGGAATTATGAATGCGGAATACGGAATAGGGCAAAGCCCAGCGTTGCATCGCGACATTCCTAATTCCGCATTCTGCATTCCGCATTAAAAACCCGACACCATGATCATCCTCTCCACCGAACCGATTCTTCCCATCCTCAACCAAGCCATCACCGACTACCATAAGTTTGACGACGTGAATCATCCTTGCGAAAACCCTTACGAAAGACTGACCATCGAATGGTATCTTTATAATAAGGTGTGGATCGACACGGTGCAGTGGCACTTGGAAGACCTCATCCGCGACCCGAACATCGACCCCGTGGAGGCCCTTGCCCTAAAACGCCGCATCGACAAGTCGAACCAAGACAGGACTGACCTCGTGGAGATGATTGATGGATACTATCTTCTTCTATTCCAACGTGTTGAACCCAAGGAAAACGCCACACTCAACACGGAAAGTCCCGCATGGGCCATCGACCGCCTTTCGATTCTGCAACTAAAGATTTACCACATGAAGGCCGAAGTGGAGCGCACCGACGTGAGCGAGGAACACAAGGCAAAGTGTGAGGAAAAACTGCGCGTCTTGCAAGAACAAAACACCGACCTTTGCACCGCCATCGACCAACTGATGGAGTGCTACAAATCTGGCGAAAAGGTGATGAAGGTCTACAAGCAGATGAAGATGTACAACGACCCGAACCTCAACCCCGTGCTTTACGGACAGAAACAGTAAAGTTCCTTATTCTTTCACCCACTTACCCTTGACTTCCCTTTTGTTGTCGTGCCAAATCTCCCAAACATACATTCCTGAAGGCCAGCTTTCGGAATTGATTTCTGTTCTAAAATCAAATGACTTGACTTGCAGAAGTTGGCCTTGCAGATTGTAAATGCGGATTACGGCGTTCTCAATGGGAGCATCCACATACAAGTTGGCATGTCCAGGGTTAGGATAAACGCCACACGACAAATCCTGGCTTTCTTTCACGTTCCAATAAGTGGGTCTATTCATCTCAACGAGGGTGATTTCGAACTGGTTGATTCTGGCAAACCCCATCAATGGCTCATAGGAATAGAAGCCTAACGCTCTCTGTTGTGATTGCAGATATGAACCGAAAAAGATTGGTTGGCAATTGAAAACATCCCATTCCCAATCATCATCCACTTTTTTGTAGAACGAAACGGTACAAGTCTGTCCATCTTCCGAAGTCTCATACGCGATTCTTTTTCTATAGTCCCACTCACCATTCTCGGCATCCCAAATGCCGTCAAGTTGTTCAGCAATACGGTCCTGCTCGTCATAGGCGTATCGCACAATGGAAGAATTAACCCACTCGCCTTCCATGAGGGACAGCGTGGTCTCCAATTCTTTCTTTCCGCTTGATGTGTAAGCATAAACCGTCAAAACAGTTGAAGTCAATTCACCTTCAACATTATAGCTTTCCGAATGAGACGAAATCAGATTATAGCTATCGTCATATTGGTGAACTGTCCTTTGTCTGAGCAACATGCCCTCACTCACCCATGAAGTCCAATAGCTCTCAATAACGGTCTTGCCTTCATCCTCATAGTCGTAGAGCCAGTGCATGTGGTAGTCTTCGTAGTCTATCTTTTGGTCTTTCCTTGCCAATCGTCCATCATCGTAGTAAGTATAAAGCCAATATTGGTTGCTTCCCATTTGGCCCATAAGATGTTCAACTGTCTTGATTTGCCCATTCTCATACGTGAAGTTGGCTGTTTCATAAAAGTTAGGATGACCTCCATGGTGAAACGTGCTTTCCTGAGTAAGATAGTTCCCAGAATAAGCGTAGTTTGTCGTAAGAAGATACGCAGGAATCTCAAATCTTGAGAGCTTGCCATTCTCCTCATAAATGAATTCAGATTCCATTGTCATGGAAATCTCTCCATTTTCATTGATTCTCCTACCGATGACCTGTGTAGGTTGAAACACAGTTTCATCCTCGACTTGTGCGAAGACTGAGCTTATGGCAGTCGCACAAACAATTAGTGTAAACAATGTTCTTTTCATGGCGATGTTTCATTTATTTGTTATTCGGCAAAAATAGAAAAAAAAAGTTATTTGCAAGTCTTTTTTTGTTTTTTTGAGAAAGCAACAAAAAAATGCCTTTTTTCGGTATTTTTGCACCGAAAACCATTTAAAATGAAAAAACTCCTCGTCATAAGGTTCTCAGCCCTCGGCGACATCGCCATGACGGTGCCCGTGGTCTATGACTTGGCCACTCAATACCCTGATTTGGAGATTACCATGCTCAGCCGACCAATGGCAAAGCCGTTGTTTGAGCTAATGCCCCAAAACGTGCATTTTTTTGGTGCCGATTTGGAAGGCCTGCACAAAGGGTTTTTTGGCTTGAACCGACTTTTGCGCGAAATCCATTTCAAAGACTTTGACTATATCGCTGACTTCCATGATGTTTTGCGTACACAATGGTTGAGGTTTGTCTGCCGCTTGTTCGGGAAAAAAGTCGTCAAAATCGACAAAGGGCGCAAAGGGAAAAAGGCTTTGACGAGGCAGAAAAACAAGGTTTTTGTGCAACAGGCCACTTCTTTTGAGCGTTACGCCAAGGTACTGGAACAATTGAGTTTCCCAATAAAACCGCAATTCACAAAACTCGATTATTCAGATTTTTGCGGGACGCAAAAAGCGACCAATGAAACTTGGATTGGTATTGCGCCGTTTGCCAAACATCCTGCCAAAGTCTATCCAATGGAAAAGATGGAGGAAGTCATCAAGGCCTTAAGCGAAAGGGAAAACACAAACGTCTTTCTTTTTGGTGGCGGTGAGGAAGAAAAACGGCAGATTGCGGAACTTTGCGCCAAATACCCGAATGTGCAACCCGCAAAAAGCCTGCATGGTTTGGCGGGTGAACTTGCCCTGATGGGCCAATTGGACGTGATGCTTTCGATGGACTCGGCCAACATGCACTTGGCTTCATTGGCCGGGACACGGGTGGTTTCCATTTGGGGTGGTACCCATCCTTACGCTGGATTCTTGGGTTGGAACCAAAAGCCAAACGATTGCGTTCAATTGGATTTGCCCTGCCGACCTTGTTCCGTTTATGGCAACAAGCCCTGTTTCAGAGGCGATTACGCTTGCTTGAACGGCATTGCACCAAGCCAAATCATCAAAAAACTGGTCGGCCATGAGTGATTCTCCCATCGCAACCATGTTCGACCGCATCTCGCCGAAATACGATGCGCTCAATCATTTGCTATCCCTTAATATAGATAAGATGTGGCGACGAAAGACCGCGAAAATTGTGTCCTTCTACTATCCCAAAGCCATCCTCGACCTCGCCACAGGCACGGCGGATTTGGCCATTGCCCTTGCGAAACGCAATCCACAGACCCATATTATCGGAATGGACATTTCCGAGAAGATGTTGGAGATTGGGATGGAGAAAGTCAAGAAAAAAGGTCTTGAAAACCAAATCGAACTACGTTTGGGCGACGCGGCTGCCTTGCCTTTCGAGGACAACAGTTTCGATTCCATCACGGTGGCCTTCGGGGTGAGGAATTTCGAGAACTTGAAGCAAGGCCTTTCCGAAATCCATCGTGTGCTGAAACCCAATGGACTGGCTTTCATCTTGGAGTTCTCGATGCCTAAAAAGTTTCCTGTCAAGCAAGTTTATACACTGTATTTCAATCATATACTTCCAAAAATCGGGAAATGGATCTCGAAAGACGCGAGTGCCTACACCTACCTGCCCGAATCGGTGGAACGGTTTCCAAAACCCTTGGAATTTCTTCGCTTGCTCTCCTCAGCTGGTTTGACTGAAGGCACCATGCGACACTTCGGCCACGGCATCTCCACGCTTTATTCCGTCACTAAAAGCAAATGAATTGTTTTTTTCCCTACTTTTGCACGGAAAAACCGAAACATCGTGAAAAAGAGATACTTAACCATCATCATCGCGGTTTTGGCCATTGTCGTTCCGCTTTTCGCCGAGAACGAGCCTGTCGAAACCCTCAACGAAAGGCTTCAAGTCCTGAGGAATAACCTACGACGCGAATACCTCCAAATGTCGCTGACAAAGGACAAAATCACAAGCAATTACGACAACCAGCACCAAAGGATGGTGGACATCATGAAAGAGTGCAACGAGCTTTCGCTGCGCCTCTATTCGCAGAAACAGGAATACACACTCGACCTCTGTTTCGCCTTGGAGAAGGTCAAAAATGAATTTGAAGAGTTTACCAAGGACAAGACGCCTTACGACCGCATCATGATTAACTTGGACATCGAGATCGACCGCTACGCCCGCCTCGTCGAGTCGCTGCGCCGACTTCCCCCTGAAATCGCGAAAGTCAAAAACCTGCCCGACAGCCTCGCATTCTACAACGACACCTTGCACCAGCACCTCAAACTCAACAGAGACAACCGCATCGACCTCATTGCCGAGGCACGAAACACAACCGACTCCATCGCGAGGGTCTTTGTCCTCGACAAGAAAGGCGAGCGCGACCGCGACACTTGCCTCTACTTTGCCACCGAACTGCTGAAAATGTATGCCGAAAGCCGAACTGTTATCATGGCCGACAGCATCCACTATGAGGAAGTCTACCTGCGCCTGAAGGAATCCTACGACTACGCCCAGAAGTACTACAAACTGCTGCAAACCCGCATCTTCATTGAAGGGCAAACCCCTTGGCCCGTCATCCTTTCCGACCCGAAACAGTATTGGAATGAGGCCGTTAAAGACATAAAAAACAAATATGCCCTTTATGAGGACACCTTTGCGAGCCAAGACTCCTTGACCGTTACCATTGCCCCAAAAGTCACTGACAGTCTTTCCATCGCCGACGTGTTGCCCATACCCCTATCTGAAGAAGATTCCTCTCTGACCGCCTCGACCGACACAACAAGCACCATTGCTGACCCATTGGACAAAGTTGAAGAAGTACGTTCGTTGGACGAAGCCGATTGGGAGTATTTGGCTTTGCTTCTTGTCATTGTCTTCATGCTTGTAGGGTTGATGTTTGCTTGGCTCATAGCCACGCTTGTTCTCTTGCCCATCTTCCTTTTCGTCAAACCCGTCAAGAAAGCCGTCGCCAAACAACAGCGACGTTATCTGACCCTGCTGGCTGGCATCCTGCTTTTTGTCATCTTCAACAACTCCTCCAATTTTGTCGAAAACGACTTGTACGAGAAGGCCATCAGGCTCACCAACACCTTCATGTGGTTGCTCGCCGCCATCATAGCCGCATTGCTCATCAGGCTGAAGCCAGAGCAACTCAAAAACAGTGTGAGGCTCTACCTGCCGACCATCCTTATGGCCATTGGCGTCATCGGCTGCCGCTCCATCTTCTTGCCCAATACGATGCTGAACTTCCTCTTCCCTCCCCTGCTGATTGTCTTTTTCATCTGGCAACTTTTGGCCTGCCTCAAGCATGGCAAACTTGCCGAAAAGAGCGACCGCATCATGGGACGGGCTTCGCTTTCAGCCACGGGCTTGGCACTCCTGTTGGCCGTTGCAGGCTACATCTTTGCCGCCTTGCTCATCCTCGTCTGGTGGTATTTCCAGTTGGCCGCCATCCACACCATGACCACCATCTGGCACCTCATCAGCCGCTATAAGGAAAAACGGATGAAACGCCGCATCAACCATTACCGCGAGCATATCACCTACGTAAGCGGCTCCGACAAGGAGGCCTTGCTTTTCGGTGCCACTTGGTTCTACGACCTCATCAAGGAAGTGGTGCTTCCCGTGCTTGCACTGATGTCGGTGCCGTTCTGTTTCCATCTCGGCCTTGACATCTTCGATTTCGACGACCTCTACCATACCCTATACCACAAGCCTTTCCTCCTTCTAACCAATTCGCAAGGCGTTGAAACGTTCAGGCTTTCCTTCTATGGCGTCATCCTTTTGTCATGCCTCGTGTTCGTTTTCCGCTATGCGAACAAAGCCATCCACTACCTCTGGCGGCAAGGCCGTTATTCCGCGTTTCTCCGCAAAAACAACCGCAAGAGCATCCGCAAGAACGAAATCAACCTCTCGCTGGGCGACAGCATTATCAGCGTAATGGTTTGGATGATTTACGCCATCGTTGTCATCATCACAATGCACATTCCGACGGGTTCGCTGAGCCTCGTGGCCGGCGGTTTCTCGGCTGGTGTCGGTTTGGCCCTCAAGGACATCATCAACAACTTCATCTACGGCATCCAACTTATGACGGGCCGCCTGAAAATCGGCGACTGGATTGAGTGTGACGGCGTGCGCGGAACGGTCACCGACATCAGTTACCAAAGCACCCAAGTGGAAACCATCAACGGCACGACGGTATCGTTCCTCAACGCTGCACTTTTCGCAAAGAACTTCACCAACCTGACCAAGAGCAACTCCTACGAATTCCTCAAGATAACAGTGAGCGTGGCCTACGGCACCGACATCCAGCGCGTGCGTGAAATCATTTTGGAGGCCATGCAGGTGCTGCGCACCAAGGATGCCTACGGGCGCGATATGGTGGAGCCGAAGAAAGGCATTTATGTGGTATTCGGCGAGTTTGGCGACAGCGGCGTCGAAATCAGTGTGAAGCAATTCGTCCTTGCGGCGGAGCGCATCGGATACGCCGACCGCGCCAAGGAAGTGATTTACAACGCATTGAACGCTAACGGCATCACCATCCCATTCCCGCAGCGCGACATCCACATCATCACTGAGGAGGAATGATTTTTTGAAAAATTTCCGCAATAAAAGAGCATCTCTATCGTTATCCACAATAAACAAAACAGAATCACTTTGAAAAAAGCATTGAAAATATCCGCCATTGTGCTGTTGCTCAGCCTTTTTGCAATACCAGCACAAGCCCAACGAAGAGTCGTCCGCTACCTGCCCAACTACGAAAATGAGCCTTACCATTTCGGTTTCCTTTTGGCCTACAACCAGATGAGCTACACCATCAAGACCGTTGAAAACTACCAGAACATGCCCCAACCCGCCGACTCGTGGCCCGACCCCCAAAGTCATTACAGCGTCCCCAACACACGAAACCTCTATGTCTATAATGTGGAAACCTTGCAGACACCGGGCTTCACCGTGGGCATCATCGGCAGCAAACGTCTTGGCCGCTATTTCGACCTGCGCTTCATCCCCTCGTTGAGTTTCAGCGAGCGCAAAATGCGCTACGACATTGCCATTGAGGACCTTGACTACAACAGGGATCCGAGAACTTTCACCAAGTCTATCGGCACCACCTTCGTTGAGTTCCCGCTCAACATCAAGTACCGCTCGAAGCGTTACAACAACATCGGAGCCTACGTTTTTGGCGGCATCAACCCCAAACTCGACTTGGCCTCGCAAAAGGATAACAAGGTGACCAATGCACAAGGACAGACGTTCATCAACAACCTCGTAACAAAGCGTTTCGATTTCGCAGGCGAACTCGGTGTCGGTTTCGACATCTACAACCAATGGTTCAAGATGGGCGTTGAGGTGAAAATGAGCTACGGCATCCTCGACATCGTGAAGAATGAAGCCTTCATTTACACCGCTCCCATTGACAAATTGCGCAACAAATTGTTCCAAATTTCATTTTTGTTCGAATAAGTTGAATTTTTATAAAATTGACTTTCAAACAATTACAAAATTTTTGATAAATTTTTCAGTGAAAGCATTGCAGGTAACGAAAAAATGTCTACTTTTGCACCGTCAAAATGACACACGAAGTGGTCTCTTCGTCTAGTCTGGTCAGGACGTCAGGTTTTCATCCTGGTAACTCGGGTTCAAATCCCGGAGAGACTACCAAAATCAAGCCCGCCAAAACAGCGGGCTTTTTTATTCCCGTCGTATGAGCAAGTTACAAGTCATCATCAGCAGCCAACACAATCCTTTCCTCAACCGCGCTGTTGAGCAGTATCTCACTGACAACCAAGAGGAAAACACCATTACAATGTACCTTTGGAAGAACCAAAGGACGGTGGTCATCGGCTACAACCAGAACCCTTATTCGGAGTGCGACGTCCAACTATTGCTTGACGAAGGCGGCCACCTCATGCGACGCGGCACGGGCGGCGGCGCGGTGTATCACGACTTGGGCAACATCAACTTCTCTTTTGTCGCCGACAAAAAGCTGTATGACGTAAAAAAGCAACTCTCCGTGATTCAGGACGCGCTCCTCTCCTACGGCCTAACGACCGAGATTTCAGGCCGCAACGACCTCACTTGCGAAGGGCGCAAGTTCAGCGGCAACGCCTTCGCCAAAGGCAAACAAAACGACCTGCACCACGGCACCATCCTCATCAAGACCGACGGCACGATGATGCAACGCTACCTCATCGTCGATAAAGCCAAGCTGATGAAAAACGGTGTGAAGAGCGTGGCCTCGCGCGTCATCAACTTGAGCGAACTCGTCCCTGAACTCACTTCCGAAAACATCAAGCAGCCTTTGATTGCCTCGTTTGAAAAGGTTTATGGAGGCAAGGCCGATGTTTTGGATTTCGACACCTTAATTAATTTGAGAGAGGTGCAAATCATCAAGTCGGCAATCTCTTCGCGAGATTTCTTGTTTGGTCGATGGGAGCAGTTCAAGACCACGAAAAAAGCCCGTTTTCCATGGGGCGGCGTGGAAATCGCACTTGAAATTGACGAAGCCAACGCCATCATCAAGGATGTCCAAATTGCCTCGGATTGCCTTGATACTGAAAGCATTGCACAAGCAGAAAAACTGCTGAAAGGATGCAGCACGAAGGCGATTCCCACTTTTGATGAGGGTAACGAGATTCTTCGGGATGTTGTGAATTTGGTTTACCGCTGAACTTTTATTCGTATTTTTGCAGCCAGATTGGGGTGTACGTTGAGCCCTGAAAGGGCGACCCGAGCACTATCGGGCGATGTCAATCTCCAATAAAACAGAAACGGCTGCCACAATGTGACAGCCCTCCAACTGTAAACTATTAACTTTCAATTGACAACTGAATGAAATATTACCTCCTCCCCTTAGGCTGCCAAATGAACCTCAGCGACTCAGAGCGCGTGCGCACGGTGCTCAACGGCATGGGCTTTGTCCAAACCGAAAACGAAAACGAGGCCGCTATCCTCGGCATCATTGCCTGCTCGGTGCGCCAAAAAGGCATCGACAAAGTGTATGGCCGCATCGAGAAATGGAACGCCATGAAGAACCGCCAAAGCGTGATTACCTTCGTGTCGGGATGCGTGCTGCCCGCCGACCGCGAGCGTTTCCTCAAGCTCTTCGACTTGGTCTTCCCGATGAACGACCTGCCCAAGCTGCCCGACATGATCAGGCAATACGGCATCGTCACGCCCGCCTCGTTAAGGTTCGGAGAAGAGATTGAATTTCAGCCCGTTGTCAAGCCCATCGCGCCACTGTTCCACAAAAACGACAAAATCAACCCCTCGGCCAATATGGACAAGTTTTGGTCGATTGTGCCGACGCAAACCTCCAATTTCGAGGCCTTCATCCCGATTCAGAACGGTTGCAACAAGTTCTGCACCTATTGCGCCGTGCCCTACACCCGTGGCCGCGAGGTTTCGAGACCTTCGGAAGAGATTCTGGCCGAACTGAAGGCGTTGGTCGAAAAAGGCTACAAGAGTATCACCTTGTTGGGACAAAACGTCAATTCCTACGGCCTCGACAAGAAAGGCGAAGAGATTGACTTTGCGGAACTTCTGCGCCGCGTGGGCGAGTTCGGGAAAGCCTCGGGCAAGGAGTTTTGGGTGTATTACACCGCGCCGCATCCCCGCGACATGAAAGACGACGTCATCGAGGTGATGGCGCAATACGACTGCCTCGGCAAGCAAATCCACATCCCCATCCAAAGTGGCGACGACAATATGCTGCAACGCATGAACCGCCACCATGACCTGGCCACTTACCGCCACATCATCCAGACCATCCGCGAGAAACTCCCCACCGCCACCATCTTCACCGACATCATTGTGGGCTTCACGCATGAGACCGAAGAGGAATTCGAGAACACACGCAAGGCCATGGAGGAGTTCAAGTACAACATGGCGTTCATCGCGCAGTACAGCGTGCGCCCGGGCGCAGTGGCCTCGGAATGGGACGACGACGTGCCCAAGGAAGTGAAACGCCAGCGTTACCACCGCCTCACCGAGGAACTGATGAAACACAGCCTCGTGTATAACCAAGGCCTCATCGGACAGACCGTGAAGATGCTCGTGGAGAGCCACGACCGCAAAAACGACTACCTCACCGGCCACACCGAAGGTAAAATCGTCATCCGTTTTGCCTCGAAAGACACGAGCCTCATCGGGCAGATTGTGAATGTCAAGGTGACTTCGGCTTCGCCGCTGTCGATTGAGGGAGAGTTGATTAGATGATTATCTTTCACATTATAATCGGGCAAAAACTTCGTTTTTTTGTAAGTTCATGCCCGATTGGAGGAAAGATATTAAGACTAATTTCTGATTTCCATCATTGATTTCCAGCCGCCCCTACGGGGCTTATCGGTATTTTTGTTTCGCTTTCGGCAGGGGTTGACACCACCTGCCTATTATCCTTTCACCCCTTTGGGGTTCCCTCGTGCCCCTGCTCAGTCACGGAGTGACGGCGGATAATAGGCAGGGGTGAAATGCAATGCAACCCCTGCCGAAAAAAAACAATTCCCAAACAAAAAGCCATCCGTGAGGTATCATACAAAACGCGGCTGCCTCATTGCGACAACCACATACCTTTACCGCAGTGCAAATGCCGATATTCTCAAGCAAATGGTGAATGTCAAGGTGACTTCGGCTTCGCCGCTGTCGATTGAGGGAGAACTGGCATCATCGAAAACGGAATAAGTGGTGATTTTTCTCCCTTAAAAAACGGAATAAGTGGCAATTTTTATGGTTGATTTTATGGAATAAGTGGTTTTTTGCTTGCAAGATTCTTGAAATTACTGCATGTTTCTCCAGCACGACCCCGAAAACGACACTACTGTCATCCTTCCTGAACTGGAAATGGTGTAGAGCATTTGAGGGCATTTGCCGTTGATGGAGATTTCAAATCTCCTTCCAATGCTTGCGGTTACTTCGGCTTCGCCGCTGTTGATTGATGGAGATCTGTGATGTTCTTCCCGCCCCTATGGGGCTCATCGGTGTTTTTGTTTCGTTTTTGGCAGGGGTTGACACCGCCTGCCTAATGTGCTGTCACCCCTTTGGGGTTCCCATGCGCCGACACAAAGTCACGGAGTGACGATTGATATTAGGCAGGGGTGAAATGCAATGCAACCCCTGCCAACAAAAAACAATTCCCAAACAAAACAAAAAACATTTCGATAGCGAAAACGATTTACAAACCTTGCAAAACGAAACATTTTGAAAAAATCGTAATTTTGCGCCATGAAACAAGAAGTGCGGATGAATAAGGCCACAATCTCCTTCAAAACCCTCGGTTGCCGCGTCAACCTGTATGAAACCGATGCCTTGGCATCACGTTTCAAGGCGGCGGGATATGAGATTGCCGATGGCGACAGCGCGGCGGATGTCTTCGTCGTGAACACCTGCACCGTCACCAACACGAGCGACCAGAAATGCCGACAAGCCATCCACCAAATCAGGCGGAAGCATCCCGAAGCGCTAATTGCCGTCACGGGCTGCATGGTAAACCATCGGAAGGAGGAACTTTTGCAATCAGGCATGGCAGATTATGTCATTGACAATGAACGCAAAACCGCCCTATTTGACATCATCGACGAGCATTTCCGCAACGGCCACAGCGACCCCGAGGGCTACGACCGCGACCTGTTCAGCTACCGCCCCGCCTTCGACACCTTCCACACGCGCAGCCTCATCAAGATACATGACGGGTGCAACAATTTCTGCTCCTATTGCATCATCCCGATGGTGCGCGGCAGGGCAACGAGCCGTCCCGCCGAAGACATCTATAATAATGTGCGCGAGGTGGTCAGCCACGGCTTCAAGGAAATCGTGCTGACGGGCGTAAACATGGGACGTTACCAACACGAAAGCACTAATTTCGAGCAACTTGCAGAAAACATTTTGGACATCAACGGCGACTTCCGCGTGCGTGTTTCGTCCATCGAGCCGGACCAATTCAGCGACCGTTTTTTGGCTTTGTTCCAACACGAAAAACTCGCGCCGCACATGCACATCTGCCTGCAAAGCGGATCCGACGACACCCTGAAACGCATGAACCGGCATTACACCGCCAACCAATTCCGCGAGATGTGCCAACGCATCAAAACCTTCCGCCCCGACTTCAACCTCACCACCGACATCATCGTGGGCTTCCCTGGCGAAACCGAACAAACCTTCAAGGAAAGCTGCGACTTCGCCCGCGAAATCGGCTTCAGCCACATCCACACCTTCAAATATTCGGTGCGCACAGGGACAAAAGCCGCCACCATGCCCAACCAAGTGCCTGAAAAACTGAAATCGGAACGTAGCGAGGTGATGCGGCAGATTTCGTTGGAAAACAAGACCAAATACTTTGAAATGATGCAAGGCCAAAGCCAGCGGATGCTCATCGAACGCATTGACAGCAAAGGCATTGCGCGAGGCTATGGCGAAAACTACATCCCCATCGTCGCCAACGGAAAAGGTTTGGAAAAGAACACCTTCATTAATATAAAGCTCGGCGAAATCGTCCATCGCGAAAACGAGGAAAAAATGGCATTTAACACGCTTTGAATCAAATATTTAAGCAATTGAAAGAAAAAATTTCAACAAATCGGTTTGCAATTCGCAGAAAAGTTGTAATTTTGCAGCCCGATTCAAGAAGAATTATATAAGAAAAAAGGAATAAGAGATATGGCAAATCACAAAGATGCATTAAAGAGAGTCCGTCAGTCAGAAAAAAGACGTTTGCACAATCGCTATTACGCCAAGAATATGCGTAACGAGGTCAAGAAATTCAGGGCTTTAACTAACAAGTCGGAGGCCGAGGGTCAACTTTCGAAGTTGTACTCCATCATCGACAAGGTGGCCAAGCGCGGCATCATCCACAAGAACAAAGCCGCCAACCTGAAGTCGAAACTCTCGAAGTTCACGGCAAAATTGGCATAATTGGAAGTTTTATTCATACATGTTGGTGCCTCTTCTACAATGTGGAAGGGGCTTTTTTGGTTGAGATGACATGAACGAGAAAAAATCCATCAAGGAATGGGCTGCCGACGACCGCCCACGCGAGAAAATGATGGCCAAAGGCAAGGCCGCATTGAGCAATGCCGAACTCATCGCCATCCTCATCGGATCGGGCAACAGCGAACTGTCGGCGGTGGAACTGTCGCGCCGCATCCTTGACAGCGTCGACAACAATCTCATCAGCCTCTCCAACCTCACTTTGAGTGACCTTATGCGCCACAAAGGCATCGGCGAGGCCAAGGCCATCACCATCATGGCCGCCCTCGAACTCGGCAAACGCCGCCGCGCCGCAGAAGCCAACCTGCCCGCCGAGGTGAAAGACTCAAAGGACACTTTCGAGCGTTTCCTGCCTTTCATCGACGACCCGCGACAGGAGCATTTCTTGGTCATGTACCTCGATCAAAGCCACCATGTGCTCAAGGTGGAATGTGTCAGCAACGGCGGCACTTCCAACGTCATCGCCGACCCGAGAATCATCTTCAAGAGTGCCCTGAACATCGGGGCATCTTGCATCGTTTTGGGGCACAACCACCCTTCGGGCAACACACGCCCCAGCGAGGACGACCGCCTGCTGACCAAGAAATTCGTCGCCGCCGGCAAATTGTTGGACATCACCGTCGTCGACCACATCATCATCGGCATCGAACGCTACCACAGTTTCCGCGACTACGGAGAAATGACCTTCTAACAACAAGACAAACCATGAAACTCGTCACCATCATCGGGGCGCGTCCCCAAATCATCAAGGCCGCTGCACTGAGCCGCGCCATCAGGAACCATTACAAAGACCAAATACAGGAAATCATCGTCCACACGGGGCAGCACTACGACGACAACATGTCGCAGGTGTTTTTCGACGAGCTCCAAATCCCACGTCCCGATTATAATTTGCATGTCGGCTCGGCCTCGCACGGCGTTCAAACCGCTCGCATGACCGAAGGCATCGAGGACATATTAATAAAGGAGCAGCCCGACTTCATCGTGCTTTATGGCGACACCAACTCGACCCTTGCCGGAGCCGTTGCCGCCGCCAAAATCCACGTGCCCATCGTCCACATCGAGGCGGGACTGCGCTCGTTCAACAAAGCCATGCCCGAAGAGATCAACCGCATTGTGTGCGACCACTGCTCCACCCTGCTTTTTACGCCCACCAAGGCCGGACTGGAGAACTTGAAACGCGAAGGTTTCCCAGTCGAAGAGGACGGCGCTCCGACCCTTCGTCAGGCTCAGGGTCCAACGGCCTCTTCGCCAACCATAGACAATCCAAGAGTCTTCCATTGCGGCGACATCATGTACGACAACAGCCTGCATTTCGCCAACATCGCCGAGGAGAAGACCGACATCATTCAACGCTTGGAATTAGGTGGGAAGCCTTTCATCCTGGCCACCATCCATCGCGACAGCAACACTGACCATCCCGAAAGGCTGAGCGCAATTTTCAAGGCCATCATCAGGCTTTCTGAAGAATGTCGAATCGTGTTGCCTTTGCATCCGA
>Ga0326514_10000041_pt1 | contig 72601 bp, 84 predicted proteins | sample 3_2548_0518_D_FD_203653 | JGI IMG/M metagenome (GOLD analysis project Ga0326514, IMG submission 203653) | Bovine rumen microbial communities from UC Davis, California, United States - 3_2548_0518 | ecosystem: Host-associated > Mammals > Digestive system > Stomach > Rumen | place: USA... | reverse complement strand
CCAGACACAGATGTCAGGAATCTCTTTGTAATGAAGGCTTCAGGATTCATGAAGATCCACTTGGCATCATCCCAGCAGGAGCTCTTTTGTATATGAGCCGTCTCTACTGCGTTGATGTCACCCTTTTCGAGGAGCTGAATGAACCTTGTAATGCTCCAGAAGAGGTGGTCGCGATCTTCGTCCTCTACTGTGTCGACTCCAGCGTCTGGCCAGATCAACCACATGGGATTGTAGAGTATTGTCACCCAGTCAGTGTCGGAGTCCGATGTGTTCAATCCCTGAGCAACCGATCCCCTTACACCAATGAAGATGGGGGCTGAATCGTTGAGAATTGGGTATTCATCAAGCTTGCCTTGAAGTTCGGGGTTCTCATACGAGAACCACTTGTGGAGCTGTTCTTTTGAAAGAATAATGTTTGTTGCCATTTTTTATGTGTTTTTAAATTGTTAATAAAAAAAAAATTAATTGTAATTCATTTATAAGGTTTTAAGAGGAACAAAAAAAACAACCCTGAGACTATCGGGTTGTTAATGAGCTTATTTCCTGAGGTTGGCCTCAGTCAGTCACACATATATTTCTACATGTAAAGCTCAGCAGCGATCTGATAAGTTCAGACCAAACTTTTACTCAAGCACTCATAATTTCATCTTTCACACCTAGTTGCCTTGGGAGCATTCAGGGTTCCATCCCTTACCATGATGCTAATTAACTACTTTTCAATCGGTTTTCTTGCGGTACTCCCGATCACCCCCATATTACAGAGGGATAAGCTGCCTTTTGTGCAAGAGTGGAGTCACACTTTTGCATTTAATAATTTTACTTTTGTAAATATGTACGGAATATGAAGTCCGTGCTTCGCCAATAATGAGGATGTGGTGACTCCTCTTTGTAATTGTCTCCCTTTTGGGGAAACCCCATTACGACACCCTCTGAGACTCCCTTTTGCTTCAGTTGTCTCTTTGAATATATCTGTACTAAGCTGGGTTTCAGATCTTAGCCTCAATACTCAATAATACTTGCACTTGGTTGCTTATGTCTTGTACAAGTACCATCGTGATTATCTGGAATTATCCCTAACTCCTCACTCCCATCACAGGAAGCTACACATACTGCTTTGAAAACTGAGCCTTCAAACCTAGCTCCAGTATATGCATTCATCATCGATCCCTTCTATGGCTACCCATGGTCTGGTAGTGGACATCCTTGGCGAGACATCCATTTATCCTGGTTACCCAGTTTATCCATGAGTGATTAAAAACCACTCAGTCATGAGGGCTGACTATTTGTAGCGGAGACGGGGATCGAACCCGTGACCTTCAGGTTATGAGCCTGACGAGCTACCAACTGCTCTACTCCGCAATATATTTTTCTTTGAATTTTCATTCACATATTAGAAACATGTGGCTTTTGAAAGGTGCTTTTTTACAACTTTTCTAAAAACCGACAATACAACTATTAGAATTTCGATCTTGTTTTACGGAGTTTTATGAGTTTTGGAGTAAAAAAATAACATATACAAAATCTTAAATGAAATTGTATATGTTATTTTTTTTTATTATTTTTAATTAGAGAACAATGTGCTTTTTACGGTCCAGTGGAACGAGGGGATCACCGATGAGAAGTGTTTCCTTACCAGCCAACAGAAAGACGTCATACAACCAAGAGGAATTTACTGCTCTTGCAATGTCCCTCCAGATGTTTTCACACGCTTCGTGTACGTCTTTTTTGCATCTCTTCAGGCAAATCCTTGAAAGAGTTTATCGGTTTTTCGAGTTCAGTTCCAACAATTTCTCCTACTTTTTCAGCGAAGAGATTCTGGAAATGTTCTACAACTTCCTCATCACTCCATTTTTCTTGGACGCATTTCTCAATAATTTGCTTAGCTTCCTCATACTTTTTCTGATCATTCGGGTAGATCAATTTGAGGTAGTCGTAGTTAAGAATTACTGAATGTTCCACAACACCGCTTGGTTTTACATTGAGCACAACTTCGTCACCTAAATAGCGGGTTACAGGGGTCACTGTCTTTTCCATTTCGTTATTATTTTAATACGTCAAGAAAATTGTTGATCGGGCGAGAGACATAAATTTCCGCATCATCCAACAATTTCGTTATCTCTGCATCAGGAATGTAAAGAATAGTATCTACAACAGGGGTGGACTTGAATACTCTGTAAGAAGCTGTAATTCCAACTTTGTCCAGAATTTTGTCAATCCATTCAGGATTGGTGTGGTATGGACTATTTTTCTGAATATTCTTATCCCAGTATTTATCATATTCTGCTACGTAATAGATATTACCAGGCACATCCTCAATCGTCTTCTTACAATTGTCTATGAGATCCTGATAGCCACCATCCCATGTGAGCCTAACAACGCCGAATTTCTTCTTCTTTTTTGAATTTCTCAAGAAATCGTGTTCAACGAGAACCGCTGTTGTATCTGCAGATTCAATGAAGTCCCAAACGTCCATGTAATCAACCCCAAAATTCTCTGCACATTTCTTATCAGAATCCGAGAATTGTTTCTTACCGTCTGGTGTTTCGTTTGCTTCTTTTCCAGAAGCATCACCAATCATCAAGCATTTCTCTTTGAATTTGCTCAATGAGAACGGAATATGAGCTGTTACGAGATCATCTATCATGCCTGTATTGGGCTTCCTACGGGGATCGTTGTTGTCTTCTGCTGTACAATAATCAGAATAGACATTGATTCCGAGATAATCCCTTAGAGACATAGTTACATAATCAAGTTTTGCTTTGAAACTGTCTTCCTTGACGAATCCCTTAGAAATTCCGGCTTGATTAGATACGACAAATAATACTTTCGGACTGTATTTCTTGATGGCATCCAAAACATCGTATTTGAATCGCATATCAAAGACGCCTTTCGGGAATACATTACCAGATATTGTGTCGATCAATGTACCGTCCAAATCAGCAACCATATATTCATACTTCTTTTTGGGTATGATAGGATTAGGTACTGACAATGGAGTAGGGGTTACTGCTTTGGGAAGACCAAAAGAAGGTGCTGTTGTAGTAGTGGTAGTCTGACCTACTTGTGGTGGTATGTTAGTTACACAAACTGAACCAGACTGAACCGTTACTGTTCCACCGCTATTTGCTGCCATTGTTTTTGCTTGTTGGATAAGCTTCTTTACGTCAGCTGCTGTAGGGTTCTGAATTACTTGAACTCCAGGTCCGGTAATGACCTGTGCAAGACCATTACCAAGATTAATTACACTCATAATATTAATTAATTTTTATTAATGATCCACTTACTGTGGAACAAGAGAATTTAGAAATCAGATCACATTTTTCTGGTTTGAGTGTATCAAGTTTCGGGTCAGCCTCCTTGAGGTGAACTTCAACAAATTCGACTGGGATTGGATTATCCTTTCTTATCAACTCAGCAACCCTGTCAGGGAATGTTCTGTTGAGGTTGTAGGTAACCAAGGAATTATCATAACACTGCTTCCGGAAGTTTGAGTAGAGTTCGTAGAACTTTACTGCATTCTCGTGCTGACTACTCCATGATCTGGGGAGACCTGAATGTTCGAACTTGATGAACGAAGCATCCAGTTTGTCAAGGAGAAGAGAGTACTTACCTACCAACTTCAGAAAATCACCAAAGAGTGTGTACATAGAGAAATACTCATCACAACACTGCTTCTTGATCCAATCGAGTGAATCAATTGGGTCGTAGTTGATGTCTTTGATGTTGATCCAAGGAATAGACCAGAAAAATCCGAACATGATGTACGCTCTTTCACTATCTCCTACTTTTGGTACGGAGACAGACCTCAGAACATCACCAGGAACAATTCCCAGTTTCTTGTATTTCTCAAGCTGTTCGATTACGGAGTCGTAGTTAGCTACATCTCTCACATCGACAAGAGCATCATTCAAGAGCCATTTCCAGTACTTCCATACAGTCGCCTCATCAATAGGCAGAGGAATTTCCATGTCAATGTCCGCAGAGATGAGATCCTGCACTGCCGAAGAGAGTTCTGCCATCATTTCTCTGATTTCGGAGAATTTTTCGCAATAGGCATTCATTGCGTTCTCGAATACATCAACAAAATGTGATGTAAAAAGATTAAGTTTAGCCATTTTTTTTGTGTTTATTTATTTTTAAGATATTTATACGATCCTTCTACTGTTACATCAAACAGATCATTTAAATTAGATATGTCAGATGTGTCGCCTTGTTTTATTAATTCCGGGTATAAAGCCTCTCTAAAAGAGAAGAGAATTTTAGCAGCTGCTGTTTTCACGAAGAAGAGAGCTCTACATTGAATTAGTGCAATATTTTTCCAAGAAGAACGTTCCTCGTCACTGAAGGATATACCAGATCTTATTAGGATCTTGTAGAATCCGTTTATGATAGATAACAGCTTCCTTATGTGGTTAGTTATACTATTCTTATTAAGGAATTCTTTTGTGTACCATTCAGACAAAGAGTTATACTCATCCCATACTCCGGGGTTCAAGTATACTCTGTAGCATTCAAAAAACTTGCACTCGTTAATGTCGTGGTTGAGAATGAAATGCTCTGTCTTTGATTTAATTCCGGAACAGATATCTTCAAACTCCTTTCCTTTGAGTTCTGTTGGTAAAGAGCTCTGATTAAGAGAGTTTTTTCGTTTTCCAAAACTATCAATGTCCATGGAAACTTTTGCTAAATCCTCGGCGAGAAACTTATTGTATTTCACGAGAAGTTTATGATCTATTTTTACCGGATTTGACTTTGTAAACAGATCATTAACTACTTCTTGGAGTGAGTCAAGAGATTTGCCTACTTCATCCGGTGTTTTTATTTTTTCACGGTTATTGATTACTTCATTGAATACCGTGATAAATTGCTTTTCTTTTTCTGTCATTTTAATATTGTTAATTTAATCACGAAAAATAAAAAGAAGAGAGTAATTTTTTTTTATTTACTCTCTTCAAATCCTAGGTTTTCAGACTTTATCATAGTTTTGTTATTGATGCATTTTTCCAAAGATTACCCTTCTTCCTTACACCAGTTAAAATATCAACAGATCTTTTATAACGTTTATTCATACAATCATGAATTACGTATTTTCCGGTAAAAGAAGGATTATTTGGTATGTTTATAAATACAGAATCTCCGTACATGAATGGACCTCCATTTCTTTTTAGCATATCTTGGGATATTGCTATGTACTTAATAGAATCTCTGTTTAATGCAACTGTATCAATGTGAGTTCCATCAGCCGTAATTAGAGGATTTCCCCAGCATTGTTTAGGGTCTACTCTATAAATTGTAGCATACATTAATTTGATTGTGTTTTCATTGATGTAATGTTCTGCTAGAATTTCTTTTGGCTTTTCTTTTACTTTTCTTGGTGTCACTACTTTAGATGATTCCGATACAGATTGAATTTCAACAATCGAATAATTCTCCTCAATACTTGATCCTTGAAAAAATAACAAGAACAAAATTAATAAAAGTTTTCTCATATTTTAAAATTTATAGGAGTAATTTTTTAAAGAGGACCCCATGCAACCTCTATACAAAAGAAACGAATACCTTCAGATCTCTTATAACGTTCTAAAGGTATTCGTAAATATTTTAACACTAACTATTCAATAATATATTAGTATCTAAGAAATCAATTTTACATGTTTCGGCTATCAATTTATCATTCAATCCATAACCATTAGCACCACCATTGGCACCTAGGAACACAACTTTATCATTCGTATAAAAGTTGTTTGAGACTGAATTGATAGTTTGAAGCTCTCCACATATAATGTTAGAGATATTCCTATAATCTACATCTGAAACGAGTATAAATTGACAATATTTAGCATCTGATATTGTATGCTTCATATAGGTCATTACACCCATTCTTAGATAATTAACGATTGTGTTCATATCCCTTTCAAGATCATCTCCTCTTTTCTCATTTAGCGATGAATTACATACAAGTCCCCTAATAAATTCTCTTGGAACTATAATTACAATAGCGTCTGCAGTTATTCTACTCATCTTAAATAAAACTTCCTTTCTAATATACAAGTCAGATATATCAGATGGAACTTGATTTATAATAGTGAATCTACCATTATTGAATGAGCCCAAACTACATACAATAGTATCAAAGAAACTACAGAACACTAGTCTCTTGTTTATAACCGGAGCATTACCAGGTTTCATGGTGTTGTGATTATTCCAACCAGATCCCCAATTACTCGAATTATTAAATGAGTTGAAGTTATTGTTATTATTGCCCCATGACCATCCAGGAGAAGAATTATTATTACTTCCCCATCCATAATTATTTGAGTTATTGTTAGTACCCCAAATAGATGTTGATGGTGTATAAGATGAACCAAAGTTATTGTTATTATTTGATACTCCAAACATACCAGAATTCCATTGAGGGGTTGATGGACTACCAAAAGGAAGCCCTGTAGATGGTGTTGTTGGTGTATTATAAATGCTTGATGGACTTCCAAATGGAGATGAGGTTGGTGTTACTGAAGATGTAGTTGATTTATTATTCATAATCTCTTCTTCAATTTTATCATCTTCTCCGGGAGAAATGTCCAAAAGGTTGTCATCATCTTCATCCACGATTGTTGTGGATATTCCGTGTGTATCTTCGCTTCCCATTTTATGTTTTATTTTTTATAAAAAATATAGCGATATTCGTTATCAAGATAATCAACCGGGAAATATTTCTTGAATTCAGCTATAATAGGTTCTAAGTCTTCGCCCTTTTCAGCGGCTTCCTTCATTCTTTTTGTGAATGAATATATAGATACATCCTTATCTAACCAAATTCTCATATCTCTCTCGTCTATTCGTTCTAAGATCATTTTATTGGGAATATCATAGATCTTCATAGACATTCTTGGTCTGTCGTCTTCATCACTGTAACTCCCGATTTGTGCTTCTATGACTACACTTAGATAGTAGAATGTGAAATAGAATCTAATTCTATCATAATCTAACATGTACCACTGTCTAGCACCAAGATCATTAAAGTTATCAGTATCGGTGTCAAATCTAAACTGGTTACCTGTTTCATAACAAAATTCAGTTCCGACAAAATCAAAAGAGTCCCTCTCATCTATTTCTTTACTTACTATTTTGGAGATAGGATATTCTTTCCTCAAAAGACGTCTATTATTTTCCCACAACTTTCTCAGTTGAAGTACATCAAATTTTCGTTCTTTTATTTCTGTAATCAACTTTTTTGCAAAATTAATTACGTACTCCTTCTCCGTTTCGTACCCCTCTTTTATTATCTCAGAGGGATTTTCTGGTCTTATTATTAACATGATTTCTTATTTTGAATTTTCGTGAAAAATTATTCATATGTTAGGAATTGAGGTGGAGTAAAAAAATTGAGGCTGATATAAAAACCAACCTCAAAAATTTCTACTTAAAGCACTTACCAAGCTCTTCTACGTGTGTAATATAGCCTTCCTTATCAGCCTCCTCCAAATTCACATAATCCTCTGAGATGTGTTTAGCACGAGAATGCATGTATTTCAGAGCAATATTCACTGCTGTATCAAATCCAGGCGTATCCAACAGAACATAAATAACTGAACCATAGCCACTACGCTTGATCTCATAAAGAGTATAAGCATAAGGAGAACTACCTTTATGTTCAGTACTCTTGTCGATAAGATCAATATTACTTAGAACTGTTGTCTCCTTCATTCTTCCTAGACCTGTGGGAAGCTTAGAACTTACTTTGAGAAGCTCATCTGTTACGACATATACCTTGTTATAGGTAGTGTCTGTTGTACCATCTACTTGGGTAACTACTTTTACAATCCTTGCCATAATTTTAGTATTTTTATTAAGTTAATATTAAATATTTCTCTTTTAAGATTTTAAGGTATGTAGGTGAGAGTTTTATTAATCTAAACCTAATTAATAATGACTAATTAAATATATAAACATTATGACAAAAATAAGAAAAATATTTGAAGCAACATTCAAGACTATACAACTAATTCTTGTATATATCCTATCTCTACTTCTATTTTTATGTCAGTTTAATAATTCTGATTTTAGATGTAGATGGAGCTTTGAGTCTTGTGATTTCAACAGTTTACAGCCTTCTGGTGACGAAAGCGTGATAAATACCCTAAAAAAAATTTGGAGGTTATAAAGTGGTTAAACCCTATTTTATGAGGAAGTAATAATGCATAAAAAACATTGTTACTTCCTTTATTTTCTTTGCTAACAATACTTTAACAATTTTAAATTTCATTTATCATGAAAACATATTTGACAGCCGCTGATATTTTATTTATCGCGGTATTTGTGATTCTTTGGATCAGTTTCTTTAGCTGGGCCAATGAAATCACGTATGAAGACAGGGTTTACCTGTTTAATCTCAAATGGAACTACATGCTCGGCCTCAGGCCGATTGCATAAAACATATTAATTAACAATTTAAAACACATAAAAAATGGCAGAACAAGTAAACAATGCCGGCGTACAGACTCCCGGCGTACAGAACAACAACGCACAGCAGAACAACCAGCAGCCCGTTCAGGGCCAGGTTACAGTAACCACCCCCAACGCTGGTCAGCAGCAAGGCACTGCACCTGCAGGCATGGCGATCAATCTCGATCCCAACATGCTCGTTCAGTTGCTGAGCAACCCCAATGTACAGGCTGGTCTTGCAAACGGCCAGACCGTTGCAGTTGGAACCGCACAGCAACAGCAGCAGATGATGCAGAACCTCGCCCAGCAGGGCGTACAGGTTCCTGGCACCACTCCTGTGGCACCTCAAATCCCCGGAACGGCACCCGCTCAGAACCCGCAACAGCCAGCTGAAAAGCCCGGCTTCTTTGCGAGGATGAAGAACGGAATATTACAGTTCATTATCAAACACCCGGGCTGGACGATAATTATAACCGTCGCAGCATCCGTGTTAGTAACATTAGGCTGCGTGTGGTTGTACAACCGATATTTCGGTAAAACCACAGCTACTGTTGCTGCGGACAACCAGAGGAAGTTCGAGGAACAGCGGAACAGACTCACTGCTGAGACCAACAACCTTGCCAACAGGGACGCCATGAACCGTACTGGTCTTGGCAACCAAACAAGTGTTGCTAAATCTCTCTGCATGAGATTGTTCTAATGCGTTACACACTACTATTTTGATTAAAAAAAAAATACAATAAGACTTTTTAAGATCTTATTGTATTTTTTTTTTATTTCGAAATTAGTTAATGATTTAGAGCCAGTTATTCCAATCAGTGAATCTCAATTCACTGAGATATTTTTTTGTCAATTCTTTCTGAGCAGCTTTGGGGTCTTCGTTTTGAAGGATCAGATAAACGTTTGCATACTCAGTTCTATCTTTTTCGGGATCGAGTATTTTTATATCAAACTTATACTTGTTCTCATTCTCTACTGTACCCATTTTCTCGTACTGATCAAATGTTTTAATTAAGATCAATTTTCTGCGTTCAGTCAGAGCTCGTTTAGATTCCTCTTTCAATTTAGAGAAAGAATATCCACTCAACGGCACAAACTCAGAAGAATCAAGCATTTGTCGGATTGCCTTCTCTGTGAATTCCATGATGAATCCCATAACAGCATTAGCAAATACCGGTGACTCATTCTTCCAGTCAATGCTCCTCTCGCTATTGTAAGAGAATGTTATTTTCAAGTTCTCCTCATTAGAAGAATCCACAAACTTCTTAACATCCATTGAATCAGGACCCTTAAGTGCCGGGAACAATTTCTCTTTAGCCAGGTTCTTAAAATTAGATTGGAATCTTGAATACATGTCGTTCTGTTTGAGAATAACTGAGAAAGAATTACCATCTACGTCAACAGCGATAATGATTGGACGGTTGTTGTTATTTACTGTCATAATTTTATATTATTATAATGTTAATAATTTATTTTACTATCAACACTAAGATTTTTGGGGGGATTTATATCCTCTGTTTTTATCTTTATGCCATTAATCAGCTTGTAATACCTTAATACTGAATTAAATAAAAAAAATCATGTCATTATATTTAATAAGAACATTTGGTAGAAGTGCTAATAAAACAGCATTAAAGGTTGGTTATTCCAGTGATTTAAAGAATAGAATTGATTCTTATAAATATCACAATCCATTTTCTGAATTGATTGCAACGAGAGAAGGAAGTAGTCTAGATGAAGCTAGAGTTCATACATACCTTAAATCTCTTGGTTATAAACTCGATTTTCTGAATGAATGGTTTGTTGATGTTGATGATGTTGTTCAACTCTTTCACAAATCTTTCGAAACAATGAATGAAGTGATCTGGAAAAATAGAGATAACTTATTCACTATAAATGATTTCAAGAATGAAAATATAATGAATAAGTTATATGAAGAATTGAAGTTAATACAGAATCCAGTAACAATAAAAGAAATATTCCATACATCAAAAATAGATAGAGATTGGAATACTGTTAAATTTAGTAGGTGTATCAGAAACTTCAAATTGACAGATGAAATAGATCTTTAAAACGAGCAAAAAAAAACAAACCCCTCCCAGCCAGGCCCTCGGTCGGTGTGTATAACCGCTGATGTTGGCGTTAGGGCTGTGTGGCGGGGATTTGGGGTTTGTTAAAAATGTGGTGCGATCAGGTTACTACACTACTTCAGTGACGGACCTTGAGCGGTCTTGCCAACTGTAGTGTCAGAGGTGACGGTGGTAGGGTGAGTCAGCTTTATGTCGCCGATCTCTACGTCCGCTCCCGAGCGGAAGGCGTCGTAGGCCTTGTTGAAGTTAAAGCGGATCTCTTCCTGCTTCAACTTGAGATCAAGGGCCTTCTCGGCCAGACCTACGAGTTGACCCAAGAGGGCCATTCCCGTTTTCCTTACTGCGAGAGCGGAGTCGTTTTCCGCCTTGTCAGCTGCGATCTTAGCCTCGGTGGCTTTGATCCTTACCTTCGCTTCTTCGATGTCGGAATCGACGCGTTTCTCGTCGAGAGTGATCTTTCGATCCTCTTGAGAGTTGCATGCGTTGATTCTTGCCATTTCTTCCTCGTGGCGGTTCTGCTCCTTGGTGACAGCGAGCTGCATGTCGAAATCCATCTGATTCTGATCGTTGTTGTTTTCAAGTGTTGCCATTTTTTTTATGTTTTTTAAGGTTTTTATCAGCACCTGATTCCCATCCGGGAACTCAATCTCATCGGTGTTGATGATAATATATTAACCCTGGAGATGCAGGGTATGAATTTTCAAAAAGAAAAAATCAGAATATAAATTTTTACGTTTATATTCTGATTAATTTATTTTAATTAATACATATTTAAGGTTTATATCGTTTTTTAGACGGTATTTTTCTTAATCGTCAATATATTCGATATTTGCCCAACCAAGCTCTTTTTTGTTCTTCGAGAAGTACATTTTGGTGAATGATGGGAGGACTTCAAATTCATTGTTGTTCATATCCCACCAAACAACACTTCCACTATTGATTGAGCTATTTACCTTAAAGGTCTTAATTCTTCCTGTGTTATAGAGCATTGTAAGTCCCTGATCTGTTACGTCAAATACGATACCAATTTCTCTTAATGATTTCTTTAATGAGAAATCGATTTCGAAATCGACAATAGACTTGAATGTTTTGTAGATTTTCCATTCAGTCGTTTGGGTTGAAAGTGCAGTTTCCATCTCTGTTGCTTCTAAAGATGTTAATTACAATAAGAACTATTATTATTCCTGCAAATATTACCTCTTCCATTTCTATTTTGGAGCTAAATTCATATTTTCTTTAGAGAGAAGTTCTATTCTTGCTGTCGTTGTTCTCGTAGCACTGTCATAATCCAATGATACGGATCTCGCTACGAATGTTAGAAGGAGATCTATTTGTTCTCTGAAAAGATGTGCATAATCGTGAATTCTGTAATTGAAGAGATCAGCCAAAAACTGCTCTAATCCCTCCTTTTTTACAGGATTTACAGGATCTTTAACTAAGTCATTGATCTTTTCCTTTAATTCAGTAGTACTTCCATATCCGTGTCTGCAATATGTATTACAGATTTTCTGTGCTTCTTCATTAGAAGAGATACAGTAGATCGGATTAGCTCCTGAATCATCGCACAAATAAGCTTCGAACTTAGAGCAATATGTTTTTTCTTTTGTAAGCTTCATCACAAGAGTTACATCATTGCGCTTACCCACAAAAGTAATAACTTCACTCTTTGTTTTGTTGTCCCATTTCACCTTATAATCAAGATCTCGTGTTTGGAACAGATTATGACCAACTACTCCGAATGATGAGATAACACGTTTGTAATCAAATCGAATACTACGAGATGAATTTGGGCTGAAATGACCGACTGCGAAAGAATCGAGATGATGCTTTGCAGAAAAGTAATCATCTCGATTTCTGTCATCATTCATATCAGAAATTATTCTCTGAAGTTCTTTATTTCGTTCCTCTTTTTTAAGAGAGAAGTCGAGCTTTATACTTACACTCATACTTGTATTAATTTAACGTTATTATTTTCTACGGTTATTATGAATTTTGTATCAATATAAAGAGATATAGCTATCAGGTTCGATAATATTCGATCCAAGTAGAGGCTTGTGTACACTGGGGAATCTTCACCCCCTCCGAGGAACTTATTAATCAGTTCAAGATCATCTTCACTGAATTTAAAAGATCTCGGAATACTATCAAGAAATCTTCCGGTATTAAAACCCCACGTTTGAAGTTTTGAGTTCAGACATAAGTTTGTTTGTGCCTCACAATTCATATCACACATGCCCTTACATATCTCATCAAATTCTTCCTTGGAAGATATAGTAAGTATTTCTCCCTTAGGGCTTGTAATCTCTACATTAGGTGTTGAGGATCCTTCTCTTATTAATATTTTTGTTGTGATATCATCAACTATTCCTATGAAAGACAGGAAATGTTTTGTACCGGTTGCTTTAGAATACTGATGTCTTTCATAAAAACTATGTATATCGAAAAAGGGATCAAATATACAGTTACTATAATAGTCGAGGTAATTGTATTCGTAATGTGAATTTTCTCCGAATTCTTTTACACTGAATAAATTATCCGGAAACTGTCTCATAGACCATTTCAAGAAACCGCCATTTTTACCATTGTATTCAGGTTCCCACCTTGAGTAAAATATGTCAGCTAGATTTCTCATTACATGATTCTTCACTCTTTTTTCTGGGTTATCCTGTGAGATCTTTTCGTATATTGGAAGTACATTTAATATGAACCTTCTATAAAGTTCTCTAATACCTTCCTCCTTACTTGGAAACGGAGGGGAAAATGATTTATTGTCGAAACCATCAGGCTTAGGAAAATTAATTACGTATGAATCAGTTAATTCCATTCGAAACTAAATTCTTTATTATCTTTCAGAACTAATGTTGGAGTTGGTGCTTTATCTCCCATAGAAATTTTACAGAGGCATACTACTTTCGACATAAATTCACAAAGAATAGATGTGTACTGATAAAGTTTAGCACCCCTATATATTCTTGTTGGGTATTTCAAGACATTGTTGAATTTATCTGCATAAAAATTCAAATCTACTTCAGCTGTTTTTGGATCGAAAGAATCATCCTTGATCTGTCTGAGAAAATCAATATAGCCAGTATAGATACCAGGGTAAGTCAATGTATCCCATATAGGAATATATTTACTGAGCTCTTCTTTAGTGCCTAATGCATCCTTGACAAAATCAACATAAATAGATGGATTTTTTCCAGATTCGTCCACAATGAGTGTCTTAGCTGATTTTATTAAGGTATAGGTACCGGAGGTTTCTATGTTTAGGCTAATATTCCCTAACTTAGATGTACAATGGTATATAGTTACAGATTTTTCGTCTCTAGCTTTGTAGAATAATTCATCTACTGTGAACTCCTGAAATATACCAGAATTATCTACATCAACTCTCTTTATCAATCCAAAATTTTTTCTTTTGTAGGGAACAGGAACATTTACACGTGCTTCATTTAAGAATTTAATGTCTCTTTCAAATTCATCCACATCAATTTTATTTTGAACGCACATTTCATATTCCCACAAAAAAGAATCCAATGCAGCAATTACATTAAGAAAATCAGAAGTGTAGTAAACGGAGCTTTCATACAGTTTATTAAATACTGATATGAATTCCCCAATGTCATTTTTCTTACTTACCTTTGTATCAACCTTCAGATCCGTTCTGCTGAAAATTATCGGTATTTTCTGTATCATAATTTTATATTTTATTGATTATCAAATATAAAGTATTGAGTGGTTTGTGAAATATCGAAAAAGGTGTTTTAATAAATACAAAATCCTTAAATCTGATGTTAAAATAAAATATTTAAAATCATGCAAAATTTAAACGATAGAATAATGGTCTTGTATCCAGGTGATCAACTACCTCAGATGACGACAGAGGCCTTAAAAATATATCTAGCTGGTACAATGGATTTTGGTTCATCAGATAATGATTGGCAAACAAAATTTCAGAATGGAATAGTACAATTAACAGATCCGATAAAAGGATTGTTAATGTATAAGACTACGAGATTTGTTATATTCAATCCTCATGTACCACCTCAGAATCAAGTAGCACCAGACCTGAATAACCCAGAATTTGTACAAACAATGCAATGGAGAATGCAGATGCAGGATATGGCTGATATAGTGTTTATTAACATTATGAATAAAAGCAAATCCCCTGTTCCTATTCTTGAATTTGGTACAAATCTCAAAACAGGAAAAGCAATTGTTAGATGTGGAGAACAACACATGATGTATTCACAAATCAGGTTATATTGTGAAAAATACAACGTTCCCCTATTAAATGGTACAGCTAACGTGAAAGATATATTGCTTACAATGGGAAGCTTCTTATCTAAATTCAAAACAAATAATTTATCTAATCCAGGATTACCTTCATAAAATCAGATTTAAAAATGGAATTAATAAAGTACTTGTTTAGTAAAATTTGGTGGAAAATTAAGTTATTTTTCCTCCTCCCGAACATTGAATACAAGCAACAGAACTATGTAAGTGAGTATGAATCTCAACCAGAAAAGATCTCTAATACAGAGTTCAATTCAGCTTTATCTACAGTCAGTCCAGAGAATCCGATCTTTATGAATTTGAAGAAGATTGTTGATGCAGTATCTATAAAGAATCTAACTGACATTGTTAATTTCTTTATTGTTTGTTATGATAGCAGGTTAAATTCTAACTGGAGTGATGTAGCAATTGAAAAATATAAAAATAAAGAATTCAATAACAGAACAGACACGGTAGGAAGAATGAATTCTAGGCTTTTTTACAAAGCACTCAGGGCATTCTTTCAGGGCATGGGATGTACAGTTCTACTTAATAGAGAATACTACACAGAAGATGTACCAACTGAAATGTCTGAAGAAGATCTGAATAAAGCTATTGTATGGACAATAACTGAAATGACTAGTAAGTGGCTTCAGTTTATTACATGTGAAACTCTCACAGACGCAATAAGTTTGATCTTTAAAGAAAGGAAAAAAGTATCATGGGAAGTTTCAGATTAAAAAGAAAAATATTTTTTGACCCCACTGACCCCTTTGGTGGTCAGAAATTAATGGCAGCTAAAAAAGCAATTCAGGTGGATGCTAGGAAACACGAAGGATGGGGATCAGCTATAAAGCAGGGATTCGTACAAACTGCTTCTGATGCACAAAGATACATAGATAGAAATCCTAATTCAGAACATATTAGTGCCATTAAAAAGTTATATGGCAAGAAAGTAACAGTACCCTCAACAAATGCTTCCATAGAAATGGGAGCACCTGCTGGACCTAGTATAGGAGGAACTGGAGCTGGCGTAGGAGGATTTTAAAAAGAAACTCAACCCTCACCGGTTTTTTATGTGTTTTTTACCGGACGGGTTCTTTGGATGGACAGTAAGCGCAACTGTCCATCTTCTTTTTTACACCTCTTAAAACCTTAATATTGAAGAAGATATAAACGATTTTAAGTTTATATCTTCTTCTTTTTCTTTGCTATCAAAATAGATAACAATTATTTATTAACTAATTTTTTTAAATTATGGCACAGACAAAAACATACACCGTTAAAAACATCGCCGTTAAGGCGAGAATTCACAATTCAATTTCGGAAGAATGGGTCAAAGAGAAGGTCCTTGAAGACTACAACAACAAGGGACCAATTCCTGAGACCCAGGGCCCAGACATCGACCCTAACACGGGCAAACCCAAAATTCGCAGGGAAAGAGGGTTTTACCTGGAGGTTCCGGATCCTCTCGAAGTGGAAGAACACTCCACCGGAGACATCAAGAACCTCGACAGAGCCCGCTTCGTCAAGTGGGGCAATCGTCCTGGTATCTACTGGATCACCTCGCGGTCGAACTGTAACAACCTCAAATACACAAAAACTATTTGGGTTAAATACAGCGAGAACTCAGGTAATCTTCAGGTAATCACGGCGTACCCAGTAGTGTCTTTGGATCAGGAGGGTCAGAACAAGGGCTACCTGCCATTCAAGGCATTTGAGCACGATCTTACTGAGATTAATCGGGAGGATGTTCGCTCGTGGTTTGAAAAGAGACGCCTAATAATGGTTCTTTCGGATGCCGAGTTAGACAAGCTCAAGGACGTCAACTTTGAGAACATCTACAACCTCGCAAAATCCGCGAGGGAGAAGACTAAAGACGTCGGTATCTTCGGCGGTCCGGCAACTCTTCCGATGAACTAACGACAACACAACAACAACACACACAACATTAAAATAACACACAATTTGATTTATTTCAGGTTGTGTGTTATTTTTTTTTTCTTCATTTTAACTGAATCAATAATATGCAGGGGTTGAATTTCTTATACCTGACAAATTATCAAATAAATTATTTTTATTATGCCAAGAAAAAAAGAAATTAAAATTACAAATCCAGCACCAATTGCTTGGAGAGAACCGGAGAATATACCGGTTGGAGAATTAGTTTACAAGAACTACGATGATTTCTGTCGTTATGCAATCAATCACAGAGCTGTACCAACTCTTTATGATGGATGTAAAGATTCATATAGGAGATTGTTATGGGCTGCTATATTGATGTATAAAGAGGGAACATTATCTCCAGCCGAGAGTCTTGTAAAGTCTGTGTCAAGATGGCACCCACACTCTGTGGATGGTCTTGATGGTACAATGGCTTTATTTGTACATTCTGGTGTATTTTCAGGTGAAGGTGCATTTGGTGGAATAAATATATCTGATGGTGAAATGGATCCTTGTGCAGCTCTGAGGTATCTTCATATATCATTATCTCCTGTATATCATAAAATATTAGGAGATTTGATTAGAGAGGTACCTATGGTAGAGTCTCCAACAGGTGAATTAGAGCCAGTATATATTCCGCTACCACTTCCATTATCCTGTTGCTTGAAGTCTGATGTAATGGGACTTTCTGCAGTAAGAACAATAATTCCGTCATTTAGTCCATGGTCTTTGTATCAAGCCTATATTCATGATGATCCGAATTTACTTGAAGTTAACTCTAATATTAACATAGACAAAGCTAAGAGCAAATTAAAGGACATTTGGGAAAAGGGCAAGGGATCTATTACGTATTATTATAACGTAACCCCATGTAAAGGACCTGATGGAAGATCTGAAGGAGTATTGTTTGAGGGTGATACTTGGAAATTTGTTCCGAACTGGAAGAATGATAAGTACCAAAAATTATCTGAAGATGGAAAGATCTTTAAGTTGGATCTTACAGATATCGATGGCCCGAAAGTATTTATGGGAAAAGTACCTGATGTAAGAGGAATTACAGTAAGTGATGTAGTATCATTAGCAAAAGAAATGTACTATACTACAATCAATTACGAGCTCAAAGTAACGTCAGAGGAATCAGCAAAAACAATTCCATTAAAAAGATGGATTGATATTGTCTACAAGAACTACATTGATCTTGTAACAAAAGTCAATCAGAAAAAGATTGTGGAATGTGAATTTGCGATAACAGTACAGAAAGCCATTCCAGCCTTCAGTAATTACATTCTCAATGTCAATCCGAAAGCAACAGATGAAGAGCTTATAAAGAATCTTGGATTCACACCAGAAATCTTGAAAGCACTCAGTTCTAAGTCCCTGTTCACAATAAGACAAAATGCTGAAAATACAGAAGTTTTGAATAGACTTCAAAAGAAACTTACTGCATTAAGAGCATTTAATCCAGTGAAATTTACAGAGGATATTATCAAACAAATGTAAAATATTTAATCATGGTATATTTAAGCGGTCTTGATTCTATTATCGAATCGATATATCTCGGTGATTTACTTAGCACTACGCTAGGTAAATCCCAGATATTTATCAATCCCGATCAGATCAAATACGTAACAAATAAAACAATAATCATAACGAAAACTGATTATCCATTTGTAAATTTGTTACAATTAGTGGATAATGGAAACAAGGTAATTTCAAGAGTATTTTTTAATTTTGACAAAATAGAAATCCAACCATACATAATCCGAATAAATGATAAAGTTCAATTCAATGGACGTTATGTTGATGAGGAGAAATTGAATAAAGCTGATGATTTATTGATCAAAGGCTACGGAGAATATGACGAATCAGAACATAGACTCTATCTTCCAAAAATCAATATGATCGATCCCTCTTCTGGACTTTATATGGATCAGTATAATAATTTAACCGGATTAGGTTGGGCAATGCAACAAGTTGGTATAAATCTGAAAGAAGGTCCATTTACCAATTTAGATGTATTGAAATTAAAAAAAGTAATAATTTAAGGTAGTCAATTTCTTACTAATACGAAAATACGAGAGGAAATCCTCTCATACACTTTAAAAATAATTTATTGTTTAATTTATTTATCACAACCTACAAATGGCAGATAAAATTTTTGATGTAATGAGCAGACTCGGACAACTTGATGTTCAGTCTCAGCAGAAGGGCAACAACAATGTAGCTTCCCGAAAAAGAGTAGAAATGGTTCACTTTGCTGATCCGAACCAACACGGTAGCTATCTGTTGATCCCCTTGCCGAATCCGATCTATGGTGCTTTGCCTTACGTTCTTTTGAACGGTGTAAAACAGTACAAAGTATCTAAGAAGTATGGAGAGAACTCTTATCTTGTAACGAAGAAGATTCTTCCGACTTACGCGTATGACATCTTCGATCCTCAAACTCAGAGGGTTATCAGCCCGTTGACTAATGATGATCTTGCACTTCACAAAGAAGTTTCTAAAGAATGGGATGATCTTTATCGAAAGATGGGCGGTTACAAGAAAGCAGCCGAGAGAACACCTGAGGAGCAAAAGATGCTTCGAGACAAAGACAAAGGTGTTGGATCTAAGAATTACACGATCTTTAATGGATTCGTTATATCTCGATATGACGCATCTATGAGGAATGTTATTAAATCTAACTATCCGGCGTTGATCGTAATTCCTTCAGCTGCAATGATTCAGTCTGTTCAGAACAACATTCTCCAGATCTCTGCTACAAACGGAGGTAATCAAGATTGGGTGAACAACATCTATAATTTTGATCCGAATAGCAGAATGGGCAGCATTATGCTTAATGTTACAAGGACTACTGGTTATCAGATCACTGTAACGCATAATATCGCTCAGCAACCCATTGAAATAAAGATGAGTGAGGAGGACAGGGCTCTTATGGAAAACAACCCGGTAGAGAACTTCATCGGAAGTCAGTATATCAAACCGGAAGAGTTGACCAAAGCTCCTGGACAGAGGAACCTTTTCAACAGGGAGTATTATGCTGAAATGTTGGACGAGCTCAAAAGATTAAACGCAGCTTTTGATGCCGGTCAAGGTTATGCAGCGGATCCCAGTGCAACAGCCACTCCACAGAGAGGTCCTGTTCAAGGTTCTGCAGATCCCTTTGTAAATCCTGCTAAAGTACAGCCCAATGTACCGGTAGGAAATGCAAATCAGTTCACACAACAGCCTCAGCAGTTCACACAGCCTCAGCCACAAGCAGCTCACGTAGACCCTATTCTTGGTCAGAACGTAGCAGCTAACAATGGCTACAACAATCCTGGATTTGGTCAGGCACAATTCAGCAACCCCTTTGCTAATATGAATCAGGCTTCTCAGAATCCGGTTCAGCAAAGTGGTGATGACCTCCCGTTCTAGAACGTTGAATAATTTATTTTGATATCAAAGGTAGGTAAGAAATTAAGTCTTACCTACCTTTATTTTTATTTTTAACCAAATGAATAACAGGTATAAATACGCATTAGTGGATATGTCTTATATTCTCATCAGGAATTTAAAGGCAATATCAGCTGGTAAAGGTATAGGTGAATATAATGAAGGAGAAGTACTAAGAATTACCATACAAACCATTAAAAAGATCATAAGGGAATACGGTATAACAGCCGATAAATATATTCTTATCTATGATAAATGGGATAAAGAAATTGGTGGTTATTATAGAACTCATCTCCTCAAACCATTCGTAACCTACAAAGGATCAAGACAATATATCAATGAAGCTTATGTAAGAAAGCTAGAAGATGAATTGAAAAAGATTGATCCCAGCAACACAGCGGAGATAGAAAAGAAGAAAAAAGAAATAGAAGCAGCAAAGAAAGAATGCTATGAAAATCAGGTTAAATATCGAGCAAAAGATGCTATGATTAATGACTTGGGTAAAATTGGTTTACCATGTGTTGGATTAGAAGGTTGGGAATTTGATGATCTTGCTTGGTTATCTACTTGCCTCCTCTTCAATGAACCCGATAACAGAGCTAATATCATAATCACAAAGGATACAGATCTTCAATATTCACTCTCTCCTAAAATGGATTATTTTAAGATTCCAACAGGAAAAAGTGAACCAAAGATCATCACTTATGATGAGATGGTAAAATCTATTCCATTGTCTATATCGAGTAGAGGTGTATCTCTTTATGATTACAAAGCTTACATGGATTCACTAGGAACAGGTCATAACGATATGAAACCAACAGTCTTAACTAAAAGAACCACAGAAGAAATTATCTTGAATATTCTTGATGGAAATTATGAGGATGTGAATAAAGAGCAATTCTTGGCTCAATTCAATTCATTTGATCTCCACAAATTCCCGAGATTAGATAAAGCATTCAACATAATTAATCAGGATTTTCAGCACTGTGGTCATCTTGGTAATCTGGATCAGTTTCATGAATTCTGTACAAAATATGACATTCACTCGATATCTGATAAATATTATCAAGAATTGATTCAAGGTTTTAATCCATTATTATTCAGTTAATTATGGCAAATCTTATTGACATTCCTAGTTCAAGAGGTAATTTTTCTTATGATCCAGAAACAGAACGAATATTTAGGGACGGGGAACTAGTCCCTTCTACAGAAGCTCAACCAATTTATGCTTATTATGGAAAAAGACATTTCCCACAATTTGCTGGAATATGGTTGAAGGAAATAGACGGCATATTAACAAGATCAGGAAGAATTAACCAGAGAACAGAAGATGTAAACTTAATCCAGTAATTATGTTAACATTATCAGATTTAATGAGTAATACAGATCAACAGAGACAACAGAAGGCTTCAGGCTGTTCTGTTGTTCTTGTTGATACTTTTCATACGATTGAAGACAAGCCAATTTCAGAAGAATTTAAATCGTATTTTGCTAATAAGAATACACTAATGACTTATTACATTACGTTTAAATTTGAAGTAACATCAGCTGGTTCTAAAACCCCACATAAAGTCTTCATTCAATTAAACCCAGACTTTGATCTGAGATATTGGGAAGGTAATAAGTGCAGAATTGCATGTGATTGTGAAGATTTTAAATATCATTCTGTGTATTATATCAAGCAATATGACAGCTTGTTTGAAACAGATAGGTTGAAAATTATCTATGCACAATCATTAACACAACCACCAAAATCTACTACGTCATTGCTGTGTAAACATGGAATAGCGGCATTGAATTATTTAGTAAATAATTATCAAAATTTAATGAGAAATATATGATCATTGGAATTGTTTCAGATATCCATATCCATGCACATCCAAATCGAAACCCAGAAAACAGCAATTACAGGCTTTATCAGGGATCTCGAACAGTATCTAAAAATATCGTGGATGTATTCAAGCAGAATGGATGTGAGGCTGTGATATTTGCAGGGGATATTGTTGAGAAAGCAATTATACGACCCTTTGTACAAGCGGAAGTTAAGTATTTCTTGGATTATGTAATGTCCAATTTCAGAGGAGGTTGGATAATTTGGGGAAATCATGATTTGGATAGTAAAAGTGTAGATCAATCCGTAACTGATTCTGTATTAGGAGTTATTCTACCCTCGAATCTAATTTATGCTCATCAACAAATCGTAAATATAAACGGAACTACACTAGCCTTCTCTAATTGGCAACCTGAATTCGATTTGTCTTGGATACAAAATCCGGTTGATTTCTTGATTACTCATGCAAGAATCAATTATTCAGGGGCAAGTAATTTCCAGCCACAAACACTTGATGAAAGTAAGTTCAATAAAGCTATTTGTGGGGATATTCATATGCCCGGTGAAAAGGGAAAATATGTATCTATAGGTGTCCCACAGATGTGTAAAATGTCTGATTGTCCAGATGCTACAGGAATCATCCTAAACACAGATACAAAAGAATATAACTGGGTAAATCTAAATCCTTATAACAACCTAATTCGATTCCAATACACAGATCAACTCAATTGGGATAATAAATGGGATAAGCAGACAAAAACTTATTACGTTTATAAAAGACCTGATATCATTGATCCTCAGACTGGTGTAAGTGTTTCTGTACCAGCATGGAATGAAGTATTAACTCTCGTTGAATCTTCTATCGTAGCAAACAATTTACAACACGTACATAATGAAGTTTTAAAATACGTTGATAAATATAATTATCAAGAAGTAGATTTTAACTTCACCCTTACTAAATTCTCTTGCAAGAATTGGAGAAGTATTGATGAATGTACGATGTATTTTAATGAGGGAGATAAAATACTCATTCAAGGTGCAAACGGAAGTGGTAAAAGTAGTTTGTTATCGGCTATTAAATATGCTTTTGTGGATGTAGCTGATACAAAAGGATTATCATCTTTAAAACCATTTATTCAATTTGGTACGAAAGAGTGTTGGACTGAAGTAGAGTTTATTTATCAGAACAATGTATGCAAGATAAGAAGGGGTACTAGAGATTATGGATTGTGGATTAATAACGAGCAAATGAAATACAGTGACAAAAAATCTTTTGAAGCTGATGTTCGTAATAGATTCCCGTTCATAAAATTTATGGATATATTCTTCTTGGATGCAGATCATAGTCAACTCATTGGTGGAATGTCTGTTGAAAAGAAATCCCAAATCATTTCTAACGTCCTTAAATTATCCAAAATAGATATGTTTAACGACATAGCTACAAAATTATTGGATGATGTGAAAAAGAGTGGTAATGATTTTACAACTCAAATAAAGGAACTGGAAAAAGTAGTGGAATTCATCGACAATAAATTAGCTGTAATTCAATTACCCACCACAAGCTATGATCAATTATTGTCTCTTAAGTCTGAGGGTGAATTAATCGAGCAAAAAAATAAAGCTTGGGTTGATTATACAAACCAAATAAATCCATTAATCGCACAAAGGAATATAGTGGTTAGTGAGATTGATAGACTTAACGAAATAAAGAAACAATTCAGACCAATACAGGTTATTGACCAGGAAATATTAGCAGGACAGAACAAAATAAAAGTTCTTCAAGATCAATTAATGGAGCTTAAAAATATCAAGACAACAATTGGTTTTAAAGAACAAGAAGTCAATAAGTTAAAGAATGAAGGAAATCAAGCCTGGATTGAAGCAAAGAACATAAACATCAACAGCGTATGTTCCTATTGTGGTCAACCTATAACTACGCCAGATACTTTAATAAAGCATAAAAATGAATTGTTAAAGAAAGTAGAGGAGGTTAAAGTGAAAATTGAGCCCCTTAATGCAGAATTGAATGATCTGAAAGCAAAGTGGAGTCAATCAGAAACAATATATAATCGAATAAATTGTCAGATTGATGAAATCAATGACATCATTTCTAATCTAAAAGCTGAAAAGGTAAACCAACAAGGAACAATAGAAAATGATCTAAACAATAATAAAAGAAGGCTCTCTGAAATAGAAAATACTATAAATTCAATTCCAAAAGTTGAACAAGTAAATCTTCCACAAGATTTTAGACAGAAAATGGATGGAATTAAGAATGAAATAGCTATCTGGGAGAATCAAATAGATCTATTACAGGACAAGGAAAAGAATATTGAACAGATTAATGCTATAAAGACAAATGTAGGTAAATTATCTAATATCGCATCTGAATTGGATCGTTATATAAAATTAACTGGTCCAGCAGGAGAGGTTTATAGCGTGATCCTCAATAAATTAGCTGGAGAATTCTCAGACAACCAAGTAAAGTATGAAGTTAGAAAGTACACAAATAGAGGAGAACACTTGAACCTTGAATCAATGTACTTCAACAACGGTAACTGGGTTGATTACGAAGCATGTAGTAGCGGACAAAAAACAGTTCTCGATGTCAATTTCTTACAGAAAATCATACCGAGAATAGGATTGCTTATTATGGATGAATTCTTCAAACACTTGGATCCTGAAAACCATGATGCATGTATAGAGGCATTAAACAATATGAATATTGGTTGTACTATGATCAGCTCTCATATGGAATCTATCGCGGCTTTTAATAATAAAAGCTGTAAATTGTCTTTAAATGAGGGAGGATTGACACAAATCGATTATAAGTAATTTCCAGCTAATATTACTTGAATGCCTTATACATGTTGATTATTAGTAGCGAAATAGTTCTACACCCCCACCAAACCCATACCAAAACACCGTCGTGAGACAAGATTTGGTGGTGGGGGTCTTTTTTTTTTGCTCCTTGAAACCCTAACTAATGAATTAACAAACAAATAAATAAATAATAAAAAAAATGACAACAACAAAAGATAACCTACCCCACCCGGGAGACCTACTCGAAAGGAATGGAATAATACTCCCGGAAAAGATAAAGGAGAAGATGGAGAAAGAAGAACTCCCCTTCCCAAAGTTCATGAAGAACGCTGTCTTTGGAGAGCAGTTCATCATCGGAGCCCCTTATTATGGGGTTGCTACATTTCTCGAGTCTTATGTAAGACACGGAAGCTACTCATTCAAGTTTGCAACTGTCTATGTAGACCCCTTTAACAGACAAATTGATAGGGGATCAATAGTCCATTTCGTAGCGAAAGCCGGAAAAGAAATCCTCATGGATCCTGAGCATGGACAGAAAATAATAGGAAAGGTGAATGGTCAGTTCAATTTCCAAAAAATGTATGAGCTTCACGCCATCAGTGTCATCTTAAGCAACTTCACGGATTGCTTAGACAGGCCAGAAGCTGATGTGGAAATGCAGGGATTCTTCTCTCACATTCGGCCTGAAATTCTCGGGGTTCTTGAGAAAAAGAGCAAACTGGCTAAAGAATTTATAACCAGACTTCCCGAAAGGGATAGAAAATGCAGCTTCAGCAGACAAGACGCTGAATGGAAATCCTTTGCCAGCGTAAACTGGAGGGAAGAACTTCATAACTGCGGACTGGATCTGTCTGAATATTTTCAAATAATGGAGATGAAACCATGACAGACGAGAAGAGAAAACCCATCTATCCACACAGAAGACACAGAAAATTCTGTCCTGATTCCATGGCTATGGTGAAGGAAGAGGATTCAGTGTTCAGAAATTGGGTAAGAGTAACCGATGAAGAAGCATTCGATCACTTCTATGGTTATGAAATTAACCCATTCTACTGTGTGATTCACCACCCCATTACAACAAGAAAAAGAAAAGTACCAGTAAGAACTGGCGTTACTTATTTCTTTTTAACGAGTGTAGACGATTGGGGTATAAGAGCTACGGTTTGGTATGCTATGGAGAGATCCGAAGCAACTAAACTCTGCCGTGAATTCGTAAGAACTATCCCGAGGTCAGGTGTCACATCCGAACACTTCCGAGAATTTTTCGAGAGTAAAGGATGTGAAGTAGACCTAACAAACTAAAAAGAAAAAAAAAAACATTATAGAACAATTTTAAGTTGTATCTATAATGTTTTTTTTATTGTGTTAGTAGTTATTGATTAACATCCTCCATAAAGGAAGACTATAATCAATACTATGATCCAAAAGACTACCATACCCATGATAACCTCCCTTCTATTTAGTTAATACTTCTTCTCTTGCCCAACGAGGTTCGCTGCCGTCAGGCTTTGAGAAATAGAAGGTGTAACCCTCTTCTACCTCACCGAGTGTAGTTTCGTACGGGAATTCTTTTCCAGTACTACAATTACTCCTCGTGTCAAGCATATCAAGGGTGCAGAGACGGGACTTACCAATGGCCTTTTTGTTTATTTTGACCATTACCTTTCTCGAAGGTAACCAGACTGTGTTGTGGAGATCGACTTTCTTCAGGGATGGATATTGATCTGACAAGTCGGACAATATTACGGGCTCTGTGTCCTCAAAAGGACCGAGATAGCCTTTGTCTGTCTTATTCATCAGATAGACTCCAAACCTGTACGGGATCACTGTAAGCGGAACCTCATACGGAATATCATCTATTCCAGTCCATCTCCTGAACCTGTCTGCGGTTACTACAGGAGCTTTGATCTTCAACTTATCATTGAACAGGGGAACCCATTCTGATGGGAACGAGTCCTGATCAAAATAATAGAAAATCAGAGTGAAGCTGTCTCTGATCTTATAGCTTCCACTCTCTGCAATATCCACGCTACGATCTTCGGAAAGAAGGATGTCAAGCAGTTCAAGAAGTACTTTCTCGAAATTGCTGTGTACCGAAGACTCCACATTAGTGTTTCTTCTTAACAGGCAATCCTTGAAAGCCCTCAAGTCTCCAGGGATTTGAGGGAGATTGATGTCTTCCTTCCACATGTCACCAACAAACCTGCCGTAGTGGATTTTTACCACAGGCTCCAGTTTGCCAAGGTTGGTAACCGTGTACGAAAACACGTTACCCGTGCGAGATCCGTCAGGATTTGTTGTGAAGAGGATCTTGATGTCAAATCCGTGATCCAATTCATCTTCGTAGAAGAACGTTGCCGATGTTACACCGGGATCGTGTTTCTTCATGAATTGAATCAATGGAATCACATACCTTTCCGGATTGTAATAATCCAGGAAAAATACCCTACCAGCGGTGTCTACAAAGAGATTCGGGGAAATGGTGTAACAAACATCCTCCTCCGATACCGATTCAGGGAACCAGTACTGTCCTGCCAGGAAGGCACCAGGACCTGTAATTACAAGCCTCCGGCCTTTGTCCAATTCACCAGTTTTTTCACCAGTTTTTCGGACATTTATCACATAGGCTCCGTTAGAATTAGAGCCAGTGAGGTAAATGCCTTCACGGTCGGATTCGTAACCAGAAGATGACACGTCAACGAGGTCCTCCCCTTTCTTGAAGACGAAGGGAGTAAACCTCTCTTCTCCAAGATCAAGTGGGGTAGGATCTGCTCCGGCTTTCTTCCGCTCAACGATCAATTCGTTGATTGACGAGAGAGTTGTTGATTCACTCGAAGAGATCAGGCAAATTACTGCCTCTTCAAGAAAAAGTTTAGCGTCGACCATGTTAAAAAATCTATGGCCGTTAAGTGTTGTGTCAATAATGTTTTTCATAATTATTATTTTTAATAAAATTAATAAAATTGTTAATTGTGTTCGATAGCAAAAGAAAAAGAAGAAGATATAAACTAATTCTGTTTATATCTTCATCAGAAATAAGGCTTAGAGGAGTTACTATGCGGCTGTAGCTTCTCCGTCTGTTGCCTTTATGTTGATTTTCGGTTTGAGCAGATACAATACGTCACATGTATCAGGCTCCATTATGGATCGAATTTCAGTGCTGGATTTATAAACGAAAGGTGCTTCGTCTATAGTAGATTCACAGACAGAAGTAGAATAAACATCCTTCATCTCATCTCTAAAATTCTTCATAGAGAATTCGGTAAGGAGTTTCACTTCATCATCAGAAAATCCACTAACATCTTTACCAGCGTCCAATAATTCAAAGTAACGAGTAGATCTTTCAAGGAGTCTTTTAGCTTCACCCCTTGAATAGCTTCTACCAGCACCATGAGGAGCTGAGTTGAGCCACATTGGGTTGCTCTTTCCTTTACAGATAGCTGTTCCGTCCTTCATATTGAATGGGATTACCATCAGACCATCCTCTTCATACGCCCTTATAGCTGATTTTCTCAAGCAATGGTCGTGGAGGTCTATAAAATTATGAACGGATTTGAGTGATGATTCTACCTTTACACCATAGATCAACAACATGTCTTTTATTCTGTTTTGAACTACGATGTGATTGTATTCAGCATAGAGTTGAGCCAAACACATATCTTGAAGGTAGCTTTTCATGAGATCCCCAGTAAGATAACCACAAATAAAGCCCTCTTGATTCTCGAGCTTTTCCATTTCTACTGTTACATGTTTCTTGAGAGCATCTTTAAACTCTCTCATACTCTTACCAGATTTCTTCCACTCTTCTTTGAATTTAGCAGTAATTTCTTTTTCTTTGTCTTTTCTTTCTGCTTTTGACATTGGAGATGTTGTGAATGTCATCCAATATTTGCAGACTTTGAGACCAAAATTACGAGATCCGAAATGAAGTATTACGCCAAAATGCTCTTTATTTTCATCCTCTCCGTACTCTATGAAGTGGTTTCCACCACCAATTGTACCAAGAGATTTATAAAAATAACCTTCATCCATTCCGATTCTTTTCAGAACATCAGATATCCATTTCTCATCGACTTTTGAGGGAAGATCACCAAGCATTTCAGGCCAATAGTTCCTGTATTTGTTGAAACCATTAGTCAAGAACTTGTAAAAATCTTTATCCACGATGACAGATCTCTCGTTAATGTTCTTACCAGACGGGATTGTTTGCTTCACTTTATGTTCCCAATCCGCATATTTCTCTTCAGGAATTGGTTTGTCAAGAAGCATTACAGATACAGAGCATCCGATATCAACGCCGATATGTTCAGGACATACATAATCTCCGATAGTAGCTACTAATCCACATGGACCAGAAGCACCTACATGAGCATCAGACATAAGAGCTACTTGTTGGCCTTTGAATGCAGGACAGTCAAGAAGCTTATATACCTGACTCAGAACTTCCTCATCGTATGTTCTGATATAGCAGTTACAGGATGCATACTTTCCAGTTATAACCCATGGAAGATCACCTGTGAAATACGAATTCTTTGTTGCTTTTTCTTGTTCCATTTTTTTTATTTTCTTGGAATATTGTTAATAAAATCGCAGATCTCTTCATATGTCATGTTTTCCCAATCTTTTCTGATATTAGAGAATGAAATAGTAAACGGTGTTCCATTCTCATCGTAATAGGTCATATCAATCTTTTCGACTGAATGACACGGTTCATAATCCGTATATTCAGTACGAATCAAGAAATTAGCATCGTCGAGAATATCCAAAATGTCATCGATATCTTCATTCTCTGGTATATGATGTCTGAATTTAGATTCATTCCATCCGTGACCTTTGAAGTTATACGGGGTTGTGACATATGCCAATACATAGATCAATTTATCGTTGTTGAAGAATTTTTCCGGATCTATTTCAAATATTTTAGTTTCATAGTCCGCATCATTCGCATCCCACTTATTTACAACAGTAATAGTGTTCTTCTTTCCGGTTGTAGGAACCAGCAATATGTTTTTGTCCATTTTTATATTTATTAATGAGATTTATTTTTTTTCTATTAATTCAATATAAAGAATTTGACGGGAGCAAAAAAAAACACCACACAGGGTTAGTGTGTGATGTTTAGTTTGCTGTGTTTTTGGTTTTGGTGGTTGTTGTGTAGTTCACCATGGGAGTTTCAACAGCAGTCAATCTCCCTTTTTTGGAATACCGTTAAGACAGTAAAAACAGTACTTTAATCCTCTTTAGTGGAAGTTTACGAGGCCTGGCACTTTCATTGTACCGTCCTTGGTAGCTCCAGGTTTCCTGGATGCAGGAGAGTATACATCTGTACGTCCCAGTGCGGCTGCTGCAGTAGCAACAGGCATGGATACTATGTATATAACACCCTCCTGCGGTGCCGGAAGACCAACGATCTCTGTGGGGTTGGGGTCGTGCCATACGTGCACCGTAGTGCCGTCAAGCACGAGGTCCTCTTCCGTGGAGGTTGGGTCTTTGGCAACCAACCTGGGAGCGTTTGCTATACGCTCCTCCGTCGTTGTTCCCGGAACTTCACTCGGGATTACCCTGCCATCTAAGAAATTGATGGCGTGGGGTGTAAGGTTTATAAGTTCTGCCATTTTTTTATGTTTTAGTTAATAAAAATTTAATTGTTAATGTGTTCATATATAAGGGTTTGAAGAAAAGAAACCCGTAAAATTCAAATTAATGATTTTACGGGTTTTTAATTAAGTTAGAGTACGCTGTGTATTAAACGTTAAAGAGATTCTTTAACGTTCCACGGAAGTCACCACCAAATGAGATGCATGGTAACTCCGGATACTCATCGTAGACGCTGTTGGGGTTGATGTGTGTTGGGTCATACCAGAAGTGTACTCTGCCAAGTAGGGTAACTGCATCTGAAATGAACCTAAACAGGGATACTACAGGGATGTTTGTCCAGGTTGCAGAGTAATTTGCCAAGAACTCAGCAACTTTGCCAAGTTTGGTCCCAACCAACATATCCTCAAGCTCTTTTTCCGACAGGTTCGGAATCCTCTTAATGATCCATACAAAGAAGTAGAGGATCTTCATGAAGCCTTCATCATCCACTCCGTCCTTGATGCCCTTTGCGTCAGTAGCCTTCTGAAGGAAGTCTACGAACTTGTCGGCTTGGATGTATGGATCACAGTTCTCGTCTCTTGTGTAGTCAATCACAGTGACCGTGCCGTTGTGTTCTGCCGTATATTTATTTACGACTTCATCGGCTTCGTCCCTGGTCATGCCAAGATCCGGGAATGCTTTCATGACGTTGGAATTTACCTCAACCTCAGGATCCAGTCGGTGGTACATATAGAACTCGATAACTGCATCTTTAAAATCGATGCAGTAAAGTCTATACTCTACCAACCAGTCGGGAATGATTGGCTGCAGGTATGAAGATAAGAATCTCCAGAAGAACCGGAAATCCATATCTTCTACAATGCGACGCTGAGACAAGATGCTCACCGCCATGTTGTGAAGGATAGGAATATTCGACATCGGAGGTTTTGTAGTAAGATCATTAAATATCTTGTCCTTGTCGAAATCTCCCTCTTCATTGAGAAACATTTCAGTCGGTAGCCAGAGGCCACGCAACTTAATATCTTCAATGGGAGTTGACGAAGAATCTCCATTGACGCTGTCCAAGAGGTAATCCTCAATGATAACCTCTCGTGCCATTTCAGCGGCAATTCCCTCGTGCGCCCAGAATTCAACCCGTTTGTGACCGAATACCAGCGTATAAGACTGGAATTCAAGCACTCTCGACACTTGGCAGGGGTCTTGGGCAATGTGTCTCAATACGCGTGTGAAGAATACTTCCTCCACGTAACTGATCTTGCCAGGCTCTCCAGTGCCGTCGTCGATTTCTTCAGGATGAACCTTGAGTCTGTCAACCTCGATTTGGTGAGCACGCCAGTCCGAAATGAACGGATCTGACATATCCTTCTCAAAAAGAGGAGTGAAGCTGACACCCTTCTTCGACAAGTAGTCGTTTAGGGTCCTTGCGGCCTCTTCCCTCGTTGTCACACCATAGACAAAAAAGCGTCTGGTGCTGTTAGAGGTAGTAAATACCGTTCTCTTGAGGTCGACGTTATTGTTCTGTGCGCCATTCTGTGCGAAATTTATTGTACTCATAATATTTTAATTTTTATGAGGGAAACATGTTTCCCTCGGGTTAATAAAAAATTGTTAATTATTGTTTGATAGCAAAGAAAAATAAAAGAAAATATAAACTTAAAATTGTTTATATTTTCTTCAATATTAAGGGTTTAAGGGGAATAAAAATAAAAGAACATAAACGTTTCATTATTTATGTTCTTTTATTAGAAAGAGGTGTGTGGTGCGATTACATTGCGGCAGCGATTGCGTCAATCTCGTCCTTGCTTATGGTCCAACCAAAGGTTGAGACAAAAGTAAGAACTAGAAAAACCCAGAAGAAAGGAATTACTTTCTCCCAGTTCTTTGGACAATCGTCATTATACGGAGATCCGTACAATGCAATTGAACTTCTTTTCTTCCATCCTGGGATAGAAAAAAGGGCCAAAATCACTGTTACAATGAGGAAGAATATTGACATCTTACCCCACGTAGCTTCCGTAATCCAGAGGAAATGGAAGCTGAGAATAATTGTGTTTATTACCATTGTGTTTTTGTTGTTAATTAATAGTTAATAAATTTTCCCGCGTGAAGGATACGCGGTCTGATGTGGAGGATTGTTTTGTGTTCAGATCCAGTATCACACCTTTTCAGACGAAGAGCGAATTCAAAACCTCTGAATTCATTCTTCTTATCAGCCAAGGCGCAAAGAGATTTGACCTCAAACATTTCGTATTGATTTTGGATGGCTCGTTCCCAAGCCTCTCTCTCAGAAAAGTGAGGCTCAAGGGGATCTGCCACTTCAAGAAGGACACTATACTCTTCTTCCTTCTGCTCTGAATCAGATGCAGCCGGAAGAGTGAAGGTTCCTTCGTAAATTATTTTTTTGTTTGCCATTTTTTGTTGTGTTTAATTGTTAAAAAAATTGTTTAGAAAGAAAAATGAAAGAGTAATAATGTATCTGGATTTACATTATTACTCTCTCGTTATTTAGAGTTTAAGGGATTTTTATTGGTAATTGCTACGTCCCTTGCGATATACATATTTTCTTATTTCAGATGCTTCATCCTCTGTAGCTGGTTTATAATTTATCTTTTGTGATCTATTTAAGTCAATACCTTTTTTCTTAGCGTTTTCTCTTATCTTTTCCATGAGCTCTTTTGGGACATTATAACTAAGATCTACAAACCCAGTCTTATTAATATCTTGTCCAAAAGGAGCATAATAAGTACCTAGACTTTTTAATCCATTCACATGTGCTGATCTCCAATCTCTTCCACCAGAATGCTTATTTAAAAACATTTTTCGGAAAGATGTCTTAAACGCGTCCCCTTCTTCTTCTCTTACGTACTCCAATCTATCTTGAACACCCTTAGGATAATGGAACTCTTTCGGACGGTTACTTAAACCTATTTTGAGATCTTCTGCTCTATCCCTATGTCTCACTTCATGAATTGCTGTAGCAGGGTCAGTAGAACCTAAATGAACTTCACCTGAGTTAGGTGAATAAAAATTATTACCCGGAGAATCCATTACAAAATGTTTTCCTGTCCGTTTATTATAATCATTTTCTATATCTTTGAATATCTTATCAGAATTTTTTGTTTTTCTAGGTGTTGTACGGCCTTTATACTTTTTGTAATACTCACCGATGCGATCATTAATCGAATCTGTGAATGCGTTCGGTCTTTCTGATTCATTTAATCCATCTATATAATCATTCCAACTACTATTTATTTCAGAAGTAGATGGTTTTTTTATTTCTTTTCTATCCTGTACTCGGTATTGGTAATCATTATAGCGTTTAAATCTTTCTAGATCTCTTTCACTTTGCAAGTCCATTTTATTGTTAAAATAATCACGGGCAGCATCACGCTTTCTTTCGAGATCACTTATCTGAGATTCTAACTCTTTATATTCTTTATTGTTCAGTAATTTATCGCCTAACTCTTTTGCTTTATTGTTCAGTTCTATGAATTCAGGATCTGTTCTATCTATCTTATGGTCGTGTTTTCGAACATAGTCAAGCAGCTCCTTATCTGCTGTATCAGCATCCTTTCCTAATTCATATTGCCGTGAGTTAAGTGAATTAATCTTTTTATCTAACCTATCTTTATTAATTTCTCCTTCTTTCCAAAGATTTTCGATAGTTCTAAAACTAGTTTCTGATTTCTTATCCACTTCCCTCATCAACTGTCTAGCTTCAAGTCTATCCAATTTTTTACCAGTTATTTTACCAGATTCTTGAATAGCTTTAAAGACCCTATCAGACAAAAGACCGAATAATTTTGTTCTATATAATATCATAATTTCTTTAAATTCTCCTTAAATTTCCTTAATATTTCTGGATCCATGTGATAATCAAGGGAAGGTGGTAAATAGCCTATTTCAGATGCATAAGTACTGAGATCTTGCATACTACGTTTATGAATCTCATTTAATTTCTCTTTGGATAATTTGTCTCCGAGCTTTAAATAAGAATTCATAACACCACCTCTAGCTGCTGCCATTTCTTCTGGTAATGTATGAGAAATATAATTTAATATATTTCCTTTCATTCTTGGGTGAAGTAAAGTTTCATCGTTATATTTATAATCATACAAGCCGGATTTAAATCTCTTTGCATGTTCTAGTTCATGTCCTATTTGAGATAGATCTGCCCTAGATTTATCGATAGTTAATTTACCGGCTTCAGATGACATTTCTCTCCCGTATTTAGCATCAAATCCCCCATTTCTAATTTTATTCATCATTTCATTAATCAAATTAGAGTCGGATTTTTGAAATGCATGCTTAACAGAATTATTTATCTCATCCAGATTCTCCCTTACTCTTTCCTTTTGATTTTCAGCTAATTCTTTCCAGAACCCAACCTTTTCCTTTCTTAAAACTTCTTTTATTTTCTGCTCATTTATTGGTATTCTTTCAAAAGATGCCTTATCTTTTATCCATTGTTTTAATAATCTTAATTCATCTGCCTCATTATCTACTCTATTTTTAACACTGTTCTTTAATTTATTTATACTAGAACCATTTAATAAATCAGCTAATGAAGCATATAATTTTGTTTTATATATAGCCATAATAGTAATCTTTTTAGTTATAAGGCAAAAGAAGAAAAAAAAAATAAAACATACAGAAAATACCACAAAAGTAATTCTGTATGTTTTATTTAATTGCGTGTTAGTAGTGTTGTGTTTAGCTGTACCTGCCGCATCGGTTACAGTAGTGGGTGCTGTATTTTTGTTGATTTTTCTTTTCGCCTATTTCATAGGCTGTTTTTTCTCCGCATACATCACATACTTTCACTGAGTCAGGATCAACTTTTTCCGGTGCGATATACACATCATAGTCGCTCTTTCTCATTGGGTCGCTTTTGTCTCCACGGTTATCAACCATGTCCTGCCATACCTTTGCGCAACGGACTTGACCTCTTTTAAAGTCATCCCTTAGCTCTGGTGGTACGATAGTTTCCGGTTGACGTATGATAGCCTCACGGATGTTTTCGTCGTAACGCATACGAACGGTCTGGACTCCAAGACCTTTAGATGTCCAGTAGATGAAGTTGAGGTTACAGTAGAAATCACTTCCTCTAACTTCACTACAAGTAGCGATAATTGAGGGGTGATCTTTGTCCTCACTCATTTTACCATCGTGACCAAGCTTCATTGGATAGAAGAAGATCTTGCTGTCGCTTGCAGGACCTCTAACGAGATCAAAAACCTCATCAGCCTCTTCTACAGTTTCCTGGAACGGAAGGATGACAAGACCGTGTTCGTTGAGCTCTTCAGACTTGAAGAAATTTTCTCGCTCCTTCTTCATACGATCGAACTGCTGTTCGAGGAACTCCCGATCCTCACCACCCATACCTACAAGGTAGAAGGCATTGTCTTCTTCTCTCGGGTCTCTTGGTATTCTTCCTTCTGCCTTAGCTCTAAGAGCAGCTGCAAGGGAGCTACCAAAATTGGCACTGTGTTCTTTTTTCATTTTTCTTTGCTTCTTTAGTCATTGTGATTCTGGGTCATCCAGCTCGAGATTCTTCTCTGCTGTTCCCAGTATGCTTTTATTGAGTTAAAGTACTCTTCTCGCTCCTGATAGGTGTCAAAGCCACCATCGGGGTAGACTGGCATCTGGATGAGAACCTCTCCGTTAGGGGCGTACTCAAGCTCAGTTTCAGTCTCAGTCTTGATCTGCTTTTTTGGTTCAGGTGCTGATTGTTGCGTCTGCTCTTCCTGTACCTGTACCTGTTTCACTTCCTCTTCTTGTACTCGTTCCTGTCTCTTTGGGATTTGAGTGATTCGAGAAGATGAGATAGTGTCGATCAGATCGTCCGTCGTGTGCTTAGACTTAGCGGTAGATTCCACCTTCGTCTGTCCAACAAGATCCTTGGATTTCTTCATTGTTGACCTGTGGTATATCAACAGAGCCAAAAGGGCCACGAACAAGATGATCAAAAGGCCTACACCCTTCATCTTACGGGGTCTCCTCTCACTGTTGTCCGAGTGACCATTTGCCGGACCAGGGCCATCACCGAAATGTTCTGCTGCTGCTGCTTTCTGTTCTGGCGTGGCTTTAGATGCGTTCCAAATTCTTCCGAAAATGTTCAGAGATTGCTTAATTCTCTGTTTTGATTTTTTAGATCCCATTTTTATATTTTTTAAAATGTTAATTAATAGTGTTAATTGTAAATTCTTGAAAGAATGAGAGAATAAACAATTTTTACATTATTTACTCTCTCATTCATAAAGGTTTGAGCGCTTTCTCCTTACTCATCTGCATCTTCCGGGAAAGGAATAGCATTCCTCAGCTGATCCCATGTGATAGCATCCGGGTCATTTGTTTTCGGAACCCATTTTGATTCACCAACGACATAATCAAAGAACTTCATCAAGAATAACTTCTTTCTGTCCGAAGCTTTTGGGTTGACTAGGTAATTGATTGCCTGAGTTACATACTCACCGGTAGTCTTTTCGATCTCCGGAGAAGTACCAGGATACCCATCAATGAATGGAAGCAGGTTAAGCTCTTCCTCAGTCAATTTGGAACCGGATTTAGCTTTTGAATAAGCCAATACGGTATCTAACATTGGAAGTCTCATCAAGTCAATCTTACTCTCCTTAACGAGTTCAAGCACGACATCCAAACCCTGAATACTCCAGCCAGGTTCATCATCATACTTTCCATCGTCATAGTCAGAATAGAGGATGTCTTTGCTCCATTCTATAGACCAGTCAAGATCAGTACATTCTCTGTCTGCATACCAAACATCCCTAACCAAAACTCTTTCAGAGTCAAGTTCGTACTCTTGATGATACATGAACTGTCCATCTTCAAGGTTTTTCTCGGTTACGTTCGGAAGATTGCCGATTTTACGAAGATCAACTCCTCTGTAGAACAACGGGCAGAGATCGAGTCCCTCCTTCAACCAGCCAGTATCTTCATCTTTTACAGAGACAAGAGGGCTGAGAAGAACCATGCTATCAGGAATAGAAATCTGATACTCAACCCTACCCATGTACTTGTAGTATTTAGCGTAAAGGGAAGTTGGGGAGAATTCCTGTTTGACCGTAAAGGGTCCAACATGAGAATCGTTCTCTTCAAGTGTACAGATAATTCCCTGAGGTACCGGGAAAATCGAATCACCTGTGAGAGGTAACTTAATTTCGCCGAGAACCCATTTATTGTCATAGCATCCATTAGACTGATCCAACAGATCTGTAACTGGGGTTCTGTATGTCAATTCATCATTGGTGAGGCTGGGAAGAGGACCAAAGATCAAATCCTGGTCACCAGTGATATCTACCACGAGAAGGTCTGTAAGAGATTTTGCATCTTCAAGGGCACCTTTGAGACGAGCAAACCACTTATAAGCATTTCCTTCGGTTCCGGCGATATATTTATTCACCCAATCAAGCTCTTCTGTAATAAGCTTGTAGGCAATCTTGTACTTTTCTCTGGGATCCGGGAAATGAATAACCCAAGAAGGAAGCTCTGTGTCCTGTTCGTAGATATTGATTCGGAGAGTTCCATCGAATGCTACATAACCCTTACCAATCTCTTCTGGACAGAAAATAATAAAACCATCCATGGGATTGTCAGGATTCAGGAAGAAAGTTCTCCTTCCGCCAGAGAGAAGAGTAGGGATCTTAACCTCTTCATTCATCTCGTAGGAGTGTTTGTATTCCCAAAGAGAAACGAGGGAGTCAATCCAGAATGTCTTTCTGGGAATCTTAGATCTAAACACTCGAATGTCAGGTATGAGAAGATACCTGATACTTTTATTCATCCAGCGAATGAAGAAATTGATACGGCAATACGGTAGACTGTACATTGCAATACCTGTCTCCTGGTGTGTGTGATGCTGTGCCCATTCCTTCAACGAGGAATAAAGCAAATCATCATCACCCGCAGGTTCACTGAAGAATCCCTCTTCGACAAAATCAAAGTGCTTAGACTGATCACCATCTAACGTGGGATTGTAGAGCTGAACAGGGGCATAGATCAACTCATTTCCCTGTGAATCGAACCTAACCAAAATCTTCTCACGTTCACCATTCTTGGGATACATGAGGTAGAGATACTTAGAGATCCTGATAGTGATTCCGTCACCCTTCGTAGGAAGTTTCGGATTGTCTTCGAGAAGAACATCCTTCATCCAGTTAGAGCCCTTCATACGGTTCTGAATAGCTGTTTCAATAGTGTTGTCATCGTAATGATCACGAATAGAGGGAACTACAAATCCCTTCTTGAGTACACTGTCAATCTTGATGTACTTTTTAAGTTGTTCTGCCATTTTTTGTATTATATTTAGTTTTAACTTTTATTTATCCATATAGATATACAACTCCACATGGATGTTCGAATTTCCTTCAGATTGATGTTACCAATACCACCACCCTCTTTTATGCGTTTCTGGTAATAATTGTAGTTAGCTTCAATATGATCATCTCCATCTCTAGGGGAGATATACAAGCTGTCTCCAATAAAGAACCCATAATAATCTTTCGAATATAGGTGGATATCTCTACCTGCCTTAATTACTTCACAAGGTCCGGTATTCATCAAGAGAAAAATTAAGTATTTCAGAAATATCTCTGGCAATTTGGGATACTTATCCCATTCATATACCTCAGGTTCCCAATAACCAGGATCACAATTGCCTCGAGTAGAATTGACCATTCTGAATTGATTGTTACCGTAAAATTCAATTTTCAAATAATCCTTGTATTTTACGGTTATTTTTACTTGTTTTCCGTTTTCGTCTGACATTTTCTTTCAAAATGAAATGTTACCGTATAATGGATGAATGAGATCATTCATGTTTTTGTTATTGAGTATTTCATAGTCCTTCCTCCAAATCTTGCGGGGATCTTCAGTAGCCAATTGATGATAATCGTATTGAATCGGAAATAGATCACTTCTCTTAGACCTATTTCTGTACTGAAAATGATTGTAGAGGGGGCTTTTAGAATTTTCACACCAAAAATCATTTGTAAATGATACAGTAATATTTTTATTGAGCACAAATCGTTCAATAGTTTCATACTGTTTTCTAAATAAATAAGCTATCTGAGACCTTAAGTCATCAGGTAATGGGCTTAATTTATTATTAAGATCTACAACATATTTATCTGGTGAAATTACAATAGTTACTATAGATTTAGGTGAGTCTAGTTCAATTCCAATAGAAAAACCATTAGATAAACTATACCACCCCAATCTAAGATAATTATTTTTCCATGCTGTTTCTTTTGCCATTGTAAATTAATTTTGTTAAATACTAGAAAAATAAAAAAGAGGATAAGTAATTTTTTTTTATTACTTATCCTCTCACTAATTAGTGTTTGAGGGCATATTACTTTCCAGTGGACTCTGCATTAATAGACTTTACAGCCTCTTTTGCAGCTTCTTGAATAGCTTTTACAGCATCCACTGCTTTTTGTATAATACTAAAACTTTTATCATCTTTCTTATCCGATTCAGTTTTAGTCTCTTCTATTGTAGTATCAGGTCCATCATAGGTCTCCATACAAAGAGGAGGTACAAACATAAAGGATGAAATAATCAAGTCTTCATTGATATTCTTCTCGCAATCCTTGTACTTCATGCTCTTGTTTTCAGGATTATCTACAACATCAAGTATTCGATAGTGGATACAACTAGGAATCATGCCACGCATATATTCTTCTTGTGTAATAATTGGTTTAATTCCACTTTCACGGAACAGATCATCCCCCTTGCTTCGCCAATCATTATAGATTTTTTGGGTAATTTCGAAACCATTATAGAAGATATCACTGATGAAACAGTCAAAAGACTTGTCTATATCCTTCAATCTTTCAACAGGATGATAATAATAACCGAGTTTAGTATTATCATTCAAGTATTTATAATAGTCCTTTATACCTTTCCTGAAATCTTCAACAGTGACTAGATATTTCCCCTTTACAGATATAGACTCAATAACTTCTTTCCATTTATCATTATAAATTGAGTAAAGAAGCTTCTTATCAAATTTTAATCTAGTATTACGGAGATCATTCAAATCCAATTTAGACCAGAATTGAGAGGGTAGAAATGCATACCTAATCAATTTACATGCTAATTGAATTTGCCATGTAGCTATATGTTCATCAACAGAGAACATCATATTTACAATTTCAGATAATTCATCCTCCCAGGTGTATACTTTGGAGGTATTGATAAGATATTCATTCAGCGTGGTCACATAACCACTAACCTTTCTATCCAAGAAATTATCGAATAAGGACAAAAAATGTTCATCTGTTTTAGGATGTACTCCAAAGACTTTATCAAGAATATCAAGAATTAATCCTCTATACCCATACTTAAATCCACCTTTTACCAAGTAGGGGTTACTACCATACCTAGACTCCGATATAACATAATTCGACTTTAAGTCTGATATAACAGTTTCCCAAATCTTAGCAAATCTTTCATCCATGAAGTAATTTTTTATCTTCTCTGAATAATCTGCTAAGAATTTGTCTTTGTCAAAAACAGGGAATAGGCTATTATTCAAGGTATATTTATCCTTAAATTCTTTCCAGGATTCTTCAACCTTATTTCTTACAACTGAATTGTCTGGAAGGATATTTTTTTGCGAGGGATTGACAATATTCTCTATCTTACCACTCAAACCCCACTTAATATCCTTTTGACCAAACATTTTAGAATCCAAGTATTTATCAAGATTCAATGGAGGTGCAAATTGAAGTGTATGAATGAGATCAGTAACCTTGATTTCACTGCCATCTGTAGGAATAGGAGTAATATCATTTCCAGACTCTAACCATTCTCCTCCAATCTTTCCCCAAACCTCGAAATCAGTTGGGGTCATGGTTCTCTTCTCAAAATGCTCTTCAAAATACTTCTCCTCTTCTTCATAAGAGAATCCAAATCCAGGAACTCCTTTCTTAATCTTTCTATTAGCCTCAACCAGATCTTTAGGAGTAATTACATAACAATGAGCATTTTTCTTCATCCCTGTCTCAATCTCTAGCCACTTATCCTTAAAAAGGTCATTGGCATGAATCATCTTGAGTTTGGTTTTTGTAAATTCAACATCATCCTCATTCTTTCCAATATAATTCTCCAACTCCTTCTTGAATGGATCCTCGGGATTGATCAAATTCAGCGCAGCATCTAGTTTAAGCTCCTTTCTCAAGAAATCTTTAACATTTGCTGGATCAAATACTACTTCTGTTTTCTTCTCCTCAACCGGAGCTTGAGGTACTTCTTCATTTCCAACTTTTAAATCTTTAAAGAAAGAGTCATGATAATTAATGAGTTTATTACTGAATGGGTCAGAAAATCTGTTAACATAATCCAATCTATATGTATCAAATTCTCTAGGCCATTCGATAGTCTCAGTCATCTTCTCAATTTCATCTTCCGAAAAATTGAGTCCGATTTCCTTCAACTTGCCAAATAATTGTTCAGCATATACAGGTTTAAACTTATCCACATCATCACCACCCTCGATGTAAAATGTAAATTCTCCCTTTATAGACTTATCTTTTTCTTTTGTAAGAACAAGTGTACTCCATTTAGGAACATCAAGGTGAATACTACAAGATCTTGTATATGAGAGAGGGGTGTAATATTCACTCATAAAATTAAGATAACCAGATATCTTTATAACTGATTCATCTATACCAGGAGCTATACTGTAATCTCTTGTATGATCATCGTTCCAATTAGGGACAGATTCTTTACAAAACATATGAGATACAGGAATGAAAAAACCGGGCTTAATCTGATTCTCTACATACTCATAATTAAATGCTTGAATATTCAATCCACCAGTCTCCTTTAAATTTTCCTTAGAATGAGAATAATGAGTGAAAATGGATTTGTAAGTAAGATCTTCATCCAGAAAATAATCCAAAACTCCATCAATTTTGTAATTAGCTTTTCCGATATTGATTGCTCCCTTAGTCAGGTATCTTTCATCGAACAGAGTAGAAAGGATAATCTTAACTAATCCTCCATTTTTCTCGAAAGAATAAGTCTCTTTATTTATCATAGGAAATCCCCAAGATTTTGAATAATTCGAGTAAAGAATATTCTTTAAATTCTTCACAGAAATTTCCGGAATAGATAAAATAGCTTTTCTGTAATGTTGCATAATAGTATTTTTTTTTTTAGTTTATTAATTTAATCACAGTTAAGATTAAGAGAATTGATTAAAGGCATTTCAGTAAATTTGGGAAAAAAATAAAAACACATATAAAATACTGTAAAAAGTTATTTTTATATGTGTTTTTGTTAGATGAAAGATGTCTACAAAAGGACACTCATGGCCCATCCGAGTAAGGTCTCTACCACGAGGCTACCGAAAATCAGACCACCATCACCATCGCCGATACCAGCAATGAAGACTAAAATTCCAGCGATTAAACCGGCGCCAACAGCGATGACTCCTACCCACCACCAATAGGAGTGCGGTGTTTTTGCTTTTTCATTCACAGGCTCTACTGATACTACGTAGGAATCTGTAACCGAATACTTGGAACCCTCCTCAATGCAATATCGAGGCTTCCAATAGGTACCGGAAGCGGTTGTTACCGTGGAGTCTGTCTGTCTCTTAACCTCTTCGTCTGGGAGCTCTCTGTAGGATCTCACTGGGAGAATCTTTACCACCTTTTCTCCTCTCAAAAAGAGGAGGAGATATGGATAGGATTTTTCTGATTCCACCCAGAGAGAATCTGGAATATTTAAAGTAACACCCCAGACCTGGTACAGAGTACCTTCAAGTCTGGTGTTATCTCGGAAATTACCCCAGTTAGGGTAGTCTTCCAGACTTACAGAGATGAAGTCTGGTCTGGTGGGAGAGGAAGTCGTTGAGGTTGAGGTTGTAGCTGTTGATTCTGTTGTTCGGTTACATTCAGAATGTAGCCAAACAATAGCAAGGAGCGCCAAGAAGATACCAACGTAGACGTCCCACTTATCAATTTTGAATTTGTTTGTCATTTTTTTTTACGTGTTAGAATGTTTGTTAATAATAAAAATTGTTTAGAAAGAAAAAGAGAGTAATAATGTATCTGGACTTTACATTATTACTCTCTCGTTATTTAGAGTTTGAAAGATTTTAAACAGATGGTTCAATTAACTAAAACCCTTTCTAATAAATAACAATAAAAACATAAAAATAATGAGAAGATTGATTTTTAGTGGGGATGTACACGGATTTTTCCCTGCATTGGTAAATAGAATTACCTGTGAAATGAATATAAGCGACGTAGATGTTGTAGTTTGCGGAGACTTTGGTGTTGGTTTTGATAAGAGCTGGAACAACGTTTATAAAAGAGTTGAACCCAAGCTCAAAAAGGCTAACTGTCATTTCTGGATAGTTAGAGGTAATCATGACAACCCAGAATACTTCAACAATGAAGAAACATACTCGAAAGAATATGTCACCTTCATGGAAGACTACAAGGTTTATGACATAGCCGGTCTAAAAATCCTTCCTATTGGTGGAGCTGTTTCTTTTGATAGAAATCATTCAGACCGAATAGAAGGAAAGACCTGGTGGCCTGAAGAAAAGGTGAAGAGAGTTGATATGAAAACTCTTCCAGTAAAAGTAGATATCATAGTATCCCATCAAGCACCAGGTATTTTTGACCCTCTTCATATAAAGATGTTTAATGAAGATGATGATCTTTACAATGACGTTGAAGAGGAGAGAGAATACCTTAATCAAGTAGTCTACACGGTTACAGCGGACAGATGGTATTACGGACATTACCATGATTCACATGTTGGATTTTACAAGGACATGAAATGGAAATGTCTCGGAATCGGACCATCACCGACCTATCCCCCTGAACTTGAGGAATTTTTGGGAGTTGAAGACCCAAATCCCCAAGGTGAAATTGAATAAAATAACACCCTGACACATAAATAGTGTTGGGGTGTTATTTTTTATCCCCCTTAATAATCTTATATCTGAATTATATAATATTTTTACTTATTTTCGTAAAAGGGGCTTTCCTTCAAAGCCTTATATATGAGTAGAGAAAAAGTAAGTAGATGAGTGTTATATTCATCTACTATTATTTTTCGAGGTTTAGAATCTTTCAAGATATTTTATAATAAACAACTAAATTTTTCTATATTAACCAGCATATTATAATTCTATAACTATTCTATTCTTTTAGCTGGAAATCACACAATTATTTAAATTATTTTAAAAACAACTAAAAAAAATTTTCTATAACATAAACAACACAAAAATAGAAAAAAAAACAAAAAAAATATATATATAAAAACACCTATAAAAGGCAATTATATTATAGGTCTTGGTTCTATTTAATTGAATCATGCGGTTGGTTATCTCTTATCCACTTAGCCGAGAAGTACCATTTTATAATGGGTCAAAAGAGCTAGAACTAAATAGGTTGAAAGGTATTCTATTGAATACTTAACCGAAAATAATTAACCCATAAAGTTAGTTCTTTGTGAAATCATGGGATCATTTAAAATGTCAGCGGGAGGCGCATTAAGTTCTGACTACCTATATGGTTTATACGGCGCTTTATATAAAATGGCAAACTTGTTTATTAATTCAATTGCCAATTATTCAACACTTGAGGTCAAGAAAATCTACAAAGACCTCGAGGAGAGAGATCTTTCCGTCCTTAGGACGATCAACAGGTCTCTTAAGCCTGAAATTCCGGTCTATTTCGAAACGGCTGGGATGTCAGAGAGAGACCAGGTACGAGCCCTGATGCTCGACTTTCTGGTTGGTCTCGTCAAGGGCAACATAGTGATCCTTGGTGCAGCTCCAGGAGCAGGTAAATCATATCTGTGTCAGTTAATAGCCAAATGGCTTACTGGCATCAGGCACGACTACCCGGCCAAGAGTGCAACCCCGAGGAAGTTCAGTCGGGCTTATTACATAGCTTGTGCTGAAAGGCTAGTAGATGCCCAAGACGCCAAAATGGCTCTTCTCGGCTCTGCTGTACCGACGTACCTTGAGTATGTCACCAGTAGCGCAGACGAGCCTGAAAAGGCATGTGACAGGATAGAAAGTATCCTCGCACACGCTACCAAGAGCATGCTTGATGGCGAAGATGTCTTGGTGATGATGGACTCTGTTTCCAGAGCCGCATTACTAAAGAATCTCGTAGCCAGTGGATCTCTTGGTGCAGGCGGCTTGAAGTCGGGAACTTATTCTTGGCTTCAAGAGAGGGTATTTGGTAGTGCCAGGTACTATGGCCCCGGCAATACCCCGGACAAAGGATGCTTAACCTTCATCGGAACATTTCCGACACAGGAAAAGCTATTCACTGCGTCAGGAGTAGAGCTAAAAAGTCCAAAGCCAGACGAGTGGCAGCTCATATACAATACCTGCGTGGGTTATTCCACTGCAGAGATATCTGTAGACAACTACAGTAAAAACTTTGTATATGAGTCCGACCAGGAGATTATTCTCTCCGTAAACGGCAGCGGTGAAAACACCTACAACCGTTATGGCTGGACGAAGGACATGTCCAAGGCGCGTATTGGTATGAATTCCATTGCCGCGCTGAAGATGGCTCACCAATGGGCTATCCAAAATCTTCACAGACTGAAGATGTAGTTTAGCCGGATCTCTCACTAAATAACCAACAATTCACAGTTGTTGGTTATTTTTTTGTTCCCTTAAAATAAAAAAAATTCACATAGATTTACTATTAAATGTATTTCTATGTGAATTTTTTTACTTAACTTACGACATCATATTCGAGCCATAAGTAGCTGTTTTTCAATGGCTTTGCCCTAGTAAGCTTTAAGACCATGAGTTTGCCGAGGTCATCTGGACTGGTGAGACTGTCTCCGTCTACAAGAGTTGGGACATCCTTGCCGCCTACTAAAAGAGGAGCAATAACGATGCTTATCTTGTTGATAAGCTTTTCCCTAACGAACTTCCCGTTCATTGTTCCTCCTGCCTGTAAAGTAAGTCTATCACAACCCAACCCATACAGGTCTTTAAGGAGGCGATCCAGATCCAACTTGTCGTAAAAGAGGACTGTGAGATTACTCAACTCATCCCTTAAATTCCAAGCTGGATGTTTTAGATTCGTCGTCACAATGTATAACTCACCAACCCAATTACAGAGATTCTCCAATCCCGTTTCATTGAGGTGTGGTTTGTTGTCAATGATGACAAACTTCAATACCGGAATCTTATTCCTCCGGAAAGACGGAGAGTTGACTCCGATCTTCTCCATAACACGACCTGTGTTGAGAGACCACTCATCGGTCTCTTTCTCCAGTTCGTAATACTGGTGAAGACCTTCTTTCACTCCCTTGATCCGAGAGAAATCAGAGTCAGCGTCCATCGAGTCAGTGCTACCAGAGCTGATCTTACCATCAGGGCTCTGTAGCATGAACAATGTTACGAATGGCTTTTTATTAGAGGAAGCCATAACTCTATTTAAAGTATATTTTGTTGCCATTTTTTTTTATGATTTTTAAAATTAATATATTTAATTATTTGTTCAATAATAAGGCTTTGAAGAAAAAAAAACGACTCAGGTAGACATTGTTGAATTTGTCTAGCTAAATCGTTTTTTTTTGCATGTGTGTGCGCTGTGCGTGGGTTGGTGGGGATTAAGATTAAGATTAAGATCTCCACTCCTCAAGCCTGATGATGAAGCTGGGGAGTTCGAGACCCATGTCCTCTCCAGCCAGTGTGTCATACGACAACTTAACTGGGAGGGTATCACCCCCGAAACCAAGAGCAGGTTCGAGCCGGCCGGTAAGGCCGAACTCTTTTCCAACACCATAGAGTCTGAAAACACCTCTACGAGCCCAGTTGAGCTTGCGCTCCCTGAGCTTGTTAGCAAGGATATTGCCGACACGATGTTGGGTCTCAGTGTTGAAAGCAACATTTTTAAAGTTGCCTTCGAAACAGATGCGGACCTTCTTGTCCGCAATAGAGATGATCAATGTTGTTACCATTTTTTATAGTTTTATTATGTTAAGAGCTACTTTTATGCACTTTTGCCCTTTTGAATTCCCTGTGCTGGGATGAATTTTCGATAAAAATAAAAGTCCAAAGCTTTTGCTTTGGACTTTAGGTAATTAAAATGTTATGTTATTTATTACATATATAAGAGTTTGAAGGTGAAAATTCCGTAAGAATTAATTACGGTAATTTCACGTAATATACGGGTATATGTATACCAGGATAACTCTCGCTATAGATAAACGGAACATTCAGATTATAGAAATATGCAGGGGACATTTTGGCAAAAACTTCCTCATCATCAACCCTTTCTACTATAAATCCCTCTTCCTTTAAGATATTCATTCTATTTTCGAACATGTCATCAGATACAACCACGATCTGACTTATATTACATTCAGTAATATCTAGTTCAGGTTTAGAAGTATACTGTTTTGTGTTTCTATCATACCAGAGACTATCATTACAAGATAAGAACAATCTTCCAGTTCTGTACTCTATATTTCCATCGTACATCACCTTCTCTATAGATATTTGCTGATTTTCTGGAATATAAGATTTAGATCCAAATTTACTATCCCAAGCATCCATCACATCACCAAATATGCTTATTCTGTGGAGTAGTAAATATTTTCCTCCATTCCGAAAATCGAGTATACGAGCAACATGTTTGTCGCTGTTTCTTATTTGATGTTCTATAGAATCTAGAAAATACTTTCTCGGAGCTCTCACGTGAAACTCCTCTTCATCATCTCTAAATTCCTTCTTTAATTCTTCTGCTAATGACATTGTTAATGTGTTTTTGGATAAACTTCTATTACCGGTAATTTGACTACCCAACCTTGAATAGGGTCCAAAGCGAATTTGAATCCATGATTAGGGTTAATTTCCTCTTCCATAAGCTTCTCAAAATGAGGCGTTACTGAATAACCATACTCCTTCTCTTTCAATAGATATCCTTCTTCTCTTAATATCCTCTTTTTTAGATATTCAGATTCTTCATCCGGGATAAGATACTGAGAAAGTTTCAAGTTAGTCATATCAGCTTTTAGTGTTGGTATCATTTTGGTTGTATCCTCAGCTGTTAGATAAATTCTCCCTTTATCAGATATTATTCTACCTTTGTAAAAAAGTTCAGGAAAAAGAGAAGCATTATAGTGAACTGTTTCACTTAAGAATTCTTGAAATTCCCAATTGTTAGTAATAAAATACCAGCAGGGATACCAAGTCTTAACTAAAGTTGATTGACCCCGTTCTTTTATGCTTTGTCTAATTCTTTCTAGAAAGAATTTCCGGACCTCTAGTTCTGACTTGTAATAATTCCTCTCTTTACAATTTTTCCAAGCAGGTGGTTTTGTAATCATGATACTGTGTTTTTTTTTTTATTATTAACTCAATGTTAAGATTTATGGGTGGTATAGTAAGAATAATAAACAATTCAAAATCTAATAAATAAGTTAAATCAATTAAAATATTATAAAAAATGCTTACAAAAGAACAATTTGAAGAGCCTATTTACAACAAAGCAATAGGCATGAGAAACAAGCACCCGGAATTGAGATATGGTCAGTCTATCTTCATAGCGACTGATGAAATCTATCGCAAAGACGATATTGCGAGAATAGTTCAATTCCAAAGAAATGTTGATTGTTTTGACAGGGATGAGGAGGTACACAAGTTCCTTGATACAGCGTACGATGTTTACAGAGAATTAAATGAATAAAACTGTATTACCTGTACCACCTGGAATACGATATATTTCTGATTGGAAGGAATTTAGCTTACCTGATCATCCTTGTATTATTGATAAGCAATTACCTGGATGTGGCTTTACGGAATATTGCATAACAACAAAAAGAAATGTGATTCTCTGTAGTCCAAGGAAATTTCTTCTCGAAAATAAATCTGAACAACACCCCAAAGATGTTTTATACATCAACCCATCAGTAATTGGTTTGGAAAATCAGGAAGTAGATATGCTTGAGAGAATACCTCCTGAATATCCAGATCTCGCTCAATTGGGTAATTTGCAAACACTCATATATAATTATCTTGTAAAGTGTCGAAAAAATCATAAATTTGCAAAGATACTTGTTACATACGATTCATTCAAATATGTTAAACAAGTGTTAATGAGTTTGAAGGAAAATGCTGATAATTACCATGTTGTAGTGGATGAATTTCAGTCAGTCTTTACTGATTCTTCCTTTAAACCAGACACAGAACTGGAATTTATTAATGAGTTAAGGGGTATTAATCATGTTTGTTTTGTTTCAGCTACTCCGATGATGGAGAATTACTTAGATAAGGTAGAAATGTTTAATGGTCTTCCTTATTACGTATTGGATTGGGAAAAACTACAACCATTACGTGTAAGTAGACCTTGCATAGCTACACATCCAGTAAGCTCTGTTATATCTGCTGGTGTACGTATAATTGAGAAATACAAAGACAATCAATACGATGAGGTTTATGTTAATGATAATGGTAAACCAAAACTCGTAAAAGCAAATGAGATTGTTATATATGTAAATTCTGTCTCTAATATTATTAAGTTAATAAAGAAAACAGAATTAAAGCCAGAACAGGTTAATATTCTCTGTGCAAAAACAAAACGAAATGAGGATTTATTAAAGAAAAATTTATCCGGCTGGTACAAAATTGGTCATATTCCACTTAAAGGAGAACCAAGAAAAATGTTTACATTTTGTACAAGAACAACATATTTCGGGGCAGATTTTTATTCCGATTGTGCAAAGACTGTTATATTGTCAGATGCTAATGTTGGTTGTACAGCTGTAGATATTGCTCTTGATATTCCCCAAATAATGGGAAGACAGCGATTAAAAGAAAATCCGTGGAGAAATTTAGCTGATCTTTATTATGTTAAATCTCATAAAAAATACACAGAAAAAGAAATTAACGAGAAAGTTGATGAAAAAATCAAACAAACTAATCTCGTTATAGACTCTTATAACTCCATAAATAACCCCAATGCTGATATCGAAAATTATTTGAAAGATTTGATAAGAATTTCTGTATCAGCTAATGCGTACAAAAAGGATTATGTTGGGCTTCAAGAAAATGAAGATGGTACAGTTGATGTAATATTCAACAATCTTGCTATGTACGCTGAATTAAGATCTTATAGCGTAGTTTTATCTGACTATACAAATCCTTTACAATTCTCAGACGCCAATCTAATATCAACCAATTCCAAAGTCCCTGAATTAATGGAAAAAGTTCATAATGCACAATATTTTCAGGACAAATTGAGATTGGTTTGTGAATATAGACCACTATTAACAGACATTGAATGGGAGGAAGTTCTCTCTCATACACCAGCCAGAATATCAAGCATAATTACACAGGTCGGTATTGATGTTTGTACTCAATGTGGTTATAGAATTTCAAGAATAAAAGAAGTAGCTGTTCTCAAGGATAATAATGACAGGATCATCGAAAAAATTAGATCTATAGTTAAGCCAGGAGACGAATACACGGCAACAGAAATAAAAGATATGCTTAAAGGTATATATGATGAATTGAAGATATTCAACAAAGAACCAAAAGCTGGTGATTTTGTAGAATACTTAAATGGTAGAGTAAATGTGTCTCGTAAATTATTAAGCGATGGCTCTAAACCAACCATTTATAAAGTACTCTGAAGAAAAAAAAAGATAAGATATATTCAAAACTGTAAAAAGTCTAAATATATCTTATCTTATCTTTTTTACGCGGCTGTTGAAAACATAATTCCAAACCCGATGACTATTATTCCAATTATGGAGATAATAGCTACTACTGCTGGAATCCAAAAAAGAATTCTGGCGATTGTGGCGATGTTTTCACTATTCCAAGTGGCGATCAAGGGAATGGACAACAAGCCACTGATACAGAAAGTAGCGAAGAGACTGGAGATAATCGCCTTAGCTTCGGTAAGTGTCCATACTCCACCGAATACGAGTCTCTCGCAACTTTCAGCAACAGCCTGCTGAGCCTCCTGACCAAACGCTGTTGAGCAGATCAAGAGGAGGAAAAGCAAAATAGTTGTTTTTGTTTTCATAATATGAAATAATTAAAGATTAATAAAATTGTTATCTATTTTGATAGCAAAGAAAAATAGAATAGAAATATAAATTTTTACGTCTATATTTCTATCCGTATTTAAGGGAATTAGGCTTTAGGAAAAGTTATATTTTGCTCCGTACGTGAGGGAGGTGAATGTTAAAGGGCTTTTTTATAAAGAACGCATTTTAGGCTATATATTATATATTATATATAAAAAACGAAAATTTTATATTTATATAAGCTGGCGAAAAAATGCTACGAATTTTAGCCAAAAAAATGTCCAAATCGGCCTTACAGGTATCTGTAGGGCATGGTGTAAAAAATGCCTTTCGCAAATTTTCGCAATTTTTTGTAAATTTTAGCCAAAAAAATGTCCAAAATGAAGAACCCAATTTTTGCCCCCTATAAATCGATTTATAAAAAGAATTACCTAATGCCTACCCCACCAGCCAAATGATTGTCCTGCGTCGTTCCTCCTTGGACAATCATCGCCTCCGGCATTAGGAAGTACATAGGGTATTTTTCAGGTTGTAGCGTAGCTTTAGATAATCAATTACGCACGTACGGGGCAAAATGAAACTTCTCAGATTCTTAAGAATTGATAAAATAACTCATTGATTAACAATAAATTACCAGAAAATGACAGAAAAAAGAAAAATAAGTGAATTTGTTCCGATTTCCGATGTTAATAATTCTACTGATACTCTTTATTTGGAGACAGTTAAGAGTGTTGGTGTGAAGCTTGGTGGAAAAGAGATTGACTATCCCAAGCACATATCGGAAGATGGTAAGATAGATCTGGAGGAATATTCACCGGAATACTTGTTCTTTTTGAGGAGATGTGTAAAATGTCCTAAACATTGTTTGGAGAAAGCAGATCCAAGAACAGAAGGTTTTCGTGATTATAGTTCATCGAAGGTAGTACCAGATAAGTACAAGGATTATTATGATCCAAGAACTGGATATTATTCTCCGATGTTGAAAAAAGATCTTGCAGAGACATTACCAATTGAAGTAACATGTTCTGATTGTTTAATCGCAGATGAGACATTGCTTGATCCCACAGTTCTAATTGAGAAAGAATTGTTAGATTGCAATGAGAATCTTCCAGATGGTTACGAGACTGGTAAGGATTATTATCTTGCTTTCAAACGGAACTACAATTTCTTCCTTAATCTACTTCCAATTATCGACAAATTTAAAGAGATTTCGCACGATGATTATGAATTTCTCTACAACAACTTCAATAAATATTCGTTCGGAGTTGGTGAGGTTGTTCTGATTATGAATGGTGAAGTTATACCAGACCCAACACATACATATTCTATGAGAACTACTGTTGATTGGGATACTCCAGTACTTACGGGTACTATGAATGATATCAAATCAGGATATGAATCTTTCACTAATAATTCGGCGATTGAGAAGGTGATCTGTAAAATTATCGATAGTGTAAGTGATCGTTTCTCTGATGAAACCGGCGAAAAATACATCAGCATTGATGATATGGTTGTAATCAAAGTAATAATCACAACGGAAGACTTAACATTAGCATCTGGTTATTCTTATGTGAATCTGAACAATGTTGTCTATGATCCTTGTTGTTCTCAAAATGATCAGGCTAGTAATGCTACTGAATCCAAAACATTTGAAACAACAAATCCAGTAATTCACACGAAAAAGTATTCGCTCGTAATAACTCAGATTTGCCAGTAAGTTCTTCTCAAACTCTTATAAAAGAGAGAATATAGATGATGAAAAATTTATCTATATTCTCTCTTTTTATTTTTCAAGTAATAACTTAAATTTAAAAAAAAAATGGAAATTCCTTACTATAAATTAACCGAGACTCCCGGTTATGAATATATAATAAACTTTGTCATGGAGTTTTTGAAGTCTTTCAATGAATTCTATTTGAATTTGTCGAAAGACTATCTCAAAATAGACAAAGTTCCCACCATCAGAATTCCTCAGTCTGGTGGTGAAGTAAAAGCTCAAAGGCCAATTATAAGCCCATTCCGGGTTTTTAAGGAGCTTCTAGAGCCTACTGAGGAAGGATCTCCTCCAAAGATCCTTGACGCCGTGATAAACGGTAAGAAATGGAAAATTCAAGATTTTTCATTTGATGATGGTACTAACATTTTGAAGCTGAAGTATTTCAGTAGCAGGGTTAGCTACCTCGCAATGGAAATTATCTTTGAATTTCCCATATCCCAGACTATGGAAATCAAAATATCCAGTCTGGATGATAATGGAGAACCGGATAAGAAAATCTTCTCCGTTCTAATATCAAATGTTGATTGGGACTGGGATGGTTTTCATTATTCAAAAACATCCATTGGTATAGATGTACTGATTCCCGACCACCCAGAATTGAGTATTCAGGAGGGTAAGAAGAAAAAACTCTTCGCCCAAATGGACCTAAATTTTGAGACTTGGTTGAGGAAGTTGTACATCTTTGCAACTACAACGCAACAACAGCAACAACCTTCTGATGATCTTCCTTTATCGGATACATTCGTATTCGGTATGGATTATCATTACAAGGTTAAGTATTAACAATTAAAAACAAAAAAAAATGACAAATTCAAATTCAATTATTCGACCCACGGACCAGAGGTTAGTGATGTGGATCGTTGCAGCGCTCATAAAGAGCGAGTGCAACTCCGCAGAAGAGCAAGGCCGAAACCCGCTCACAGCCCAACCTTTCTACGGAAGGAATTCTCATTCGAGAGTTCCTCTCCCGATTAAAGACTGGTCCCTTCAGAGAACATGCTACCATGAGGTGGCTGTACTAGAAGACGGTAGTTTCATTGTTTGGAGAAAGCACAATGACTGCAACAAGGAGGAAGTTGTAGCCTGCCTCAATTTCCCTATTTTGGGATTAGAGGGTAGGTTCGACAGACCCCTCGACATTGACCAGTATAACTACTGGGTCAAGAAGCTCGAGGACGGAACCAATTCTGAATTCTCACTAATAAAGGAGGTGAAGTATGGCAACTAAAACTTCATCTTATTCCGTAGTAGAGAAGAAGGAAATTCGAGTTTCCTTCAACCTCGACCCAAGAGTCACTGACCCTGACGGGAAAATAAGTTTCTCGGTATTAGGTAACTTAAAAGAGAAATCAAAGAGTTACCCAGCCATTTGTTCGGCTTTAGCTGAGATCTTGAAGAATTTGATAGATCCAGGAACGATAGCTGTAGAGGACTTCATTCCTACGACCCTTTCACTGAAAGAATTTGACAGTAAATGTCTGATCAAATTCAGAAGAATAGGGATCGTTAAGAGTGAATCGCGTGATCCGGATGTGACCGTGGTTGCAGATCTCGAAGAAAGTCAGGTCTTCATCCAATTGTCTGAATTCAACCACTAACACACACACTTTCCCACTAAAAAATATACACATAGAACTAATGCAAAGAATAGTCTATGTGTATATTTTTTTTTTCTTCTCAAAATAACTAAAACTCCATTAATAATCCCTTCTAATCTAACAATTGAGTAACTATCTGATACTCAATATGTTTAACATTAAAAATAAAAGATCATGATATATTGTTTGACAAGTATTGATTCGGAAGGAAGCACTGTATACAAGATTGGTTTCACGACTGATTTGAAGGCTAGGTTATCTGTATATACTACACATAATCCCAACTGCAAGGTAATAAAAGTGATCAATGGCAACAAGATTGATGAGATGAAGATTCACAATTATCTACATTTGAAAGGATTGAGTAGGTATAAGAGAGAGTGGTATTATGATGAGAAGATGATAGAAGAGATCTTTGATCAGCCCTTGGATGGTTTAGATGAGTATCTTTGGAAGAATAGATCTACGGCATTTACAAAAAGCAAATGTAGGTGTGTTGACTGGTTCAACTTTTACAAGCGTCTACAAAGGAAGTACAAAAAGACAAGTAAGAGAAAAACCCTCAAATCTTAATATATGAGAGTATAATAATATTAAAAACATAAAAAATTTTGATATTATTATACTCTCCTTTTTATTTCGAAATCTAAATTAACAAATGTTTAACAATTTTAAATACAACAAAAAAAAATGGCAAAAGCAAAAATGACAAATTTGGCTAAGTGGAGAGCAGCATTTGATGTAACAAGCTGCAACGTAATCCGTGAAGGAGTAGCAGACGGCATAAGAAAGAACCGTGACGCTGAAGGTAACGTAATCAGCACCGAAGAAGTTCACATTCCCTACACAACAAGGGAGAACGAGGTGATTGAGCTTGGTACCTGCAACGGTGACCCCTGGCGCGATGCTCTCAACGAAAAGATGAAAGAGTTGGGATTGCCCGAGGGATTCGATCCCCAAGTAAAGGGATGGACCAACGCACACGGCAAAGTCGAGAACTTCAAGAAGGAGGACAGCAAAATCGGCCTTCAGGGTCTTACCCCGCGTCAATCCGGTCCCGCATTCGCAGTCGAAACCATGGGTCTTATCCTCGACGTAGTAACAGGACAGAAGGTGTTCGCTGGTATTGTAATCCTTGGCACCGAAGAGGAGTGGAAAGACAATATCCACTTCTGGAAAGCGATAAACAACACGGTGTTACCAGACTGTGATCGCTACATCACCAGACTGTGCAAGAGATTCAACCTCGACGAAGAAGAGATTCGCAACAGGATCGTGATTGCTCACTCTATCGATGAGCTCTTCAGCGATGAATTTCCCGAGGAAGCCGCAAAGTAATCCATAATATTTCGCTAATAATTTCGCAATCTGAAAAGGGTTATATTCAAAAAATATAACTCTTTTCTTTTTTTACACAAAATATATGGGATTCTTTACACAAAAAATTGAAGCAGGATATTACAATTCCATGAAAGATTACGAGTTGTTTGTTAATAATTATGATAGAGGTGAATTTTTAGGTAAAGCTATAAGAAAACTTTACATAACTCGTCAAATTAAAAAGAACAAGTTAAAAGAGCTATGTGGTTGGTCTAGCGTATTATCATATTTTACGGATCAGTCAACAAGATTCGCAATAGAGAATACACCTTTACCAAAATTACCATCTAATAAAAAATATACAGAGGATTATATCAATGAGGATTGGTCTAATGTTATGAAATTAGCAGAACAACATAAAGGATATTGGATAGGAGTTGAAAAATCCAGAAAAGAAATGAGGGAAAAATCAATAGAGAGGAGAAAACTATCACCACGAGAGCATGCAGAATTGTGGAAGAAAGCAATACAAGAACTCTCTCCTTTATCTCCATTCTTTAAGAAATAAAAAAAAATTCATATAGAGTTACTTAACTGTAATTTCTATATGAATTTTTTTACTAGTGTGCGTGGTGCGTGTGCGTGGACGAGGAGCTACTTGTAGTCTCCCTCATCCAGGTAGATTGGACCGAAGTCTTCAGCGTAGGACAGCGAGGGGGCGTCATTGGCTGCCCCCTTTTTCCAGAAGAAAGCGGCATAGAAGTTGTCGCCACTCGAAGAGCGGCATACTTCTTTTACCCTCACTTCGGTGTATTTGAGCGCGTTGTTCAGCGCTCCTTTGATGGAGATTTCGCTCTCCATCGAGGCGATATTCGCTGTCACCTCTCCGGTCGGCAGCGAAAATGAAAATTTGTAATTTCTCATAATTTTTTTAAAGATTAAGAGGAAGTAAAAATAAAAAATAAATAATTGTGTTCATATATATGGCTTTGGAGGTTTCTGTTTTATCAAATTTGTAAGTAATTTTATCCCCCTCTTTTCCTAATAAAAAGAAATAATTAACAAAGAAAAACATGAAAAGTGGTATTAAATGTTCTTTTATCTGGAATGATAATCGAAACAGTAATACGAAAAAGCCTGACATAAACCACTCTGTCCTCATTGCTTCTACACATGGAGTTGCGGAGGGTGAATGGACAGGTAAGCATTGGATACAATACAGATGGTGCTGTAAAATAGATGACAGTGATGTATTGTATTGGACAGAATTATCTAATTTATTAAGAATAGATGAAACAAATTCAAAATGAGAGAACAAATTCAATTCAGTGACCAAGTAGCAGAGAGATGTTTCTATTTCTACAACACTGATATTATTAGTAAACTCAGCAAGGTTTATAAGCTGGAGTTGAATGAAGATCAGGCGAAATCTCTGGGTCAGAAAGCAAAATACTACCCTTCGATAGAAAAACGTAAAGGTGATTTTTACCTTGTTCAATTTTCTGATGAATATCTCAAGCAAAATGGAATAGGTACAAGGAGCACGGATTGTTGTTACTACCAAACAGACGATGAATTTGATACTGATTATTTTGATCCGAAATCAGATTGGTGCGAGTATGTTGGGGAGTACCTTGAGCACGAAGATTACAAGGTGAATGAATTGATCTCAAAAAGTAAATCTGAACTTAATCAAATATGGTTTATCAGCTCTGATACTATGAAAAGGTTAAGATTCAAAGGATTAAAAAAAGACGAATAAAATGGAGAACAATAAATATACTTTGAATGCTGTTGTCTTCTCGAAGGAAGAGGAAGATTTTATTTCAAAGACTTGTGATATTTACAAGTTCAACCTCACAAAAGAACAAAAGCTAAAACAATTTAAGAAACATTTATCTGGTTGGTACGATTATCTGAAACCAGAAGAGATCGAATCTAGTTGGGAATACACAAATGCTGATTTTTATCTGATTAAATGTAAGGATAGCTTTCTTAAAGATCTCGAAAGTGGTGAAATCAAGTTTTTCTTGTATGGCTCAGGATGTCTTGTAGGAGAAATAAAGGATTTATTGGACTGGTCATGTGGTATTAGTACCTGTCTTTACGATTTTGATCTCATAACGAAAAGCGGAGATTGTAGAAATCAGATTTGGTTTATTGATAATGATATTTTTGAAAAAGAATAAAAAACACAATAAAAAAAATGGAAAGAATAAACACAATAACGGACATAAAATATGTTCCGAATTCAGTAATTCTCTCTTATGGGGAAATAATTACGAAGACATGTAACATCAGCAAATTCCAGTTCGATACTGAGAAGAAGAAGGAAAAATACAGCAAACTCTCTCCGTATTATACGGTTGAAGATGATCCTATAATGGAAGAGATTGATGATGTAGATTTCTATTTGTTCGAAGTAAATAAAGAATTGATAGATGAATTGTCTAATGGGAAAACGTTCCTTTGGAGAAGAGCTACTGCCAACGAGGATGTCTTTGAAGAAATTACGAATCTGAGAGAGCTGTTTGACGCTATTAACGATTTCTGTTGCATTGATGAAAAGGTCGTATCATGCAGTCCTGATTTCCGAAAATTTGTTAAGATCTTGCATAATGATACTTTTGAAGAGGAAGAGGAGGAGTAATGAGCATAACTTATCAAGGTCGAGAGATTATTGAAAAAACCTGTGATCTGAAGAGATTAATTCTTACAGAGATCCAGGAAAAGAGTCTTATCGACCAATACACGAAATACAAAAAACCATACCATAGTATCAAATCCTTCAAGGATTACTGTGGCTCTGACGGTGAATTTTATCTTGTAAGTATCAAAAAAGATTTTTACAAGGAAGTTCTTCATTCACATGAAGACACAGGATGTCTTGAATCTCTGATTTTCTGTGATACTGGTTGTGGATATAATATCCAGATAACTAGCCTACGGAGTTGGTGGGAAATAGTAGATGAATATTTGGGCTCAGAGAGTATGAACGGCACTAAAGTCGTTAAGTCTCGGAACAACAGAAACTTTATTTACTTCTTTCCCACCAGGGCATTGGCCAGGTTGAGGTTGTATTCCTCTGAAATCATCCTTAAAAACTCAACGCCAAAATCGGTTAAATTCACCAATTATTGTTCGTTAAAGGGAAAATGTAAAATAACCCTTTTAAGGGACATAAATATTCGCGAAAATTTCTGGGGTAATCTTCTTTACCCCTGGTTTTGTGATATAACGATTAAAACCGATAATCTGCTTTTCAACTATTATAACAACATCGTAATGACTGAGGAGCTTAGTTGGAAGGTAACTGACAACTACTGGAAATTCACTGAATCTTCAAAAAAAGGAAACTACTATCTAATCAAACCAAATTTTTCTTGGGATGAGGAGGAAGTAGAAGAGTTTATCCAGTGTGGATTAATCCAGAATATCCGAAAGACGGTGGATGGTTGCTATGTTGTATATCTGTCTAAACCACAAGAAGATAAATACATAGCCGGCTCAATCATAGATAAGCTTGTAGATTGGTTGTATGATCACAAATTTAAAAGAACATGTAGTAAAGCCAAGTACTATGAACTGATCGAGAGTCAAATACATATTCCTGAATTTGTTAGTTGGAATGTGTATAACCAAATTGACAAGATAATCAGCAATGTCTCTGGTTGGAAGTACGGTACGCCTCCTTTGATAAAAATCGAGAAAAGAGAAGGTGATTTCCCGTTCACCAGAGAGACTATCTACGAATTTATTAACAATTGTTACGATTATTGGATTAACAAAAAATAAATGATCGGAATATCGCATAAACGAATCGTGAAGAGGTCTCCTAAGTTCTATGACTTAGGAGTAGATAAAGAACTTGTTGACAAAATAAGGGGAAAACTCTATATTCCCCACTTCATAAAAACGAGGAAGAAAAGAAAAAGAATCAAACCAGGCTATTTCTGGGCTTCATCAAAAAGAGTAAAGACACGAATTCTGTGTTATAAGGAAATTCTTTGGGGTGATTCTAATTCATTTTGGGATTTTTCAAAGTTCAATCCGTATGATTTTATTGAGTCTGAGTCTGAATTTATGATGCTTACAACCAGAAAAGAGGTTGCTGATTTTGCAGATAAATTGACTCCAGCTGGAAAAGATTTTGTCATGCAAATTTTGGATAATTTCCAAGAAGGAACTGATTTTGTAACACTCACTATATAAAATAAAAATGAGAGAAGAAATTTTGACGACAAAGGAGAAGAAATATGTCCCGAATGCAATAATATTTCGGGAAAACGAAATTGTTTCAGAGACTTGTGATGTTTATCGGTTGTCTCTCACAGACGAGCAAGTGTTGCGGCTTCTGAAGAAGATGCATTATCCTTTGAAGCATGAAGTAACAGAAGAAGAAATCAAGGAAAGCAAAGATTCCTTCTATCTTTTTAAAGGAAAGAAAGAATTCTTTGAGTTGCTTAAACAAGCGGAAGAGGATAAAATTCAGATCTTTTGTGAAGAGGATTGCGGTATGCCCCAATTGTTCCATATTTCTGATTGGATTGAAATGTTGGATGATCATATCCGTAATGCTTTTGATTTTTTAGGGACAGGTTGTCATTACGGCAAACGTATTTGTGATAGCCCAAATTTGAAAAATCACATCTGGTATATTGAAAATTCAGAAGAACTCTTTGATAAAGACTAAATAAAAAAAAACATTAATAAGAATTTTTAAATTGATTCTTATTAATGTTTTTTTTTATTATTTAGGCCTGTTTTTCATATTAGGTCTAAATGAGTATTTAGTATTGAATCCATGTGATTCAATTTTTACATTGTTGCTTGGTTCAGATATACAATCTTCTTTAGCTGATGTGTAAAAATCCGCAATTTTGTCTGGAATTGTCATAATGACTTTATCCAATATCGTACTTGGAATACTGAAGAAAACAGTATCAGACCAACGATTCTTATCGTCTCTTCTCATATTGACGTTAAATCCACATAAGCGTGGATTTACTATCGCATATTTAAAGGAAAGGTCAGTTACGAAAATAGGACTGTTGATATCTTTTTCTTTGAATGTTTTTCCAGATTCAATGAAGAATGTATTAAATTCATCAGAAAATTCGATACCTGCCATTGTTAATCTTTCTGAGAAATAGATATGATTTCCAACACCACCAGCTCCGTTGTAGAATTGAAAATTATATATACAATCCTTTTTATCCTCGAAGATGTGAAGGTCGTCTACTAATATTTTCTCTATCTCTTTTCTAGATTTCTTGCTCCAACAATTTTTTACAGTGCCAAGTACCTCTGTTACTTTGAAGTAATCACTGCAATCTGTTAGACTATATTCGTAATCTACATATTTCGTAATTGGATCTATTACTCTTTTCCATTTAATTGGGATGAAGATCAAGTGAGGGTAGAGGCCTAAGATTAACATGTTCATGTTAAGCGATCTCTCATCCACTTTTTTGAGATAATCATTCCATCTGCAAGATCCATTCTGTAACTGCATTACTTTGTTCGGGATAGATTCAATCAATCCTTCTCTTGTTTCTCTGTTATATGTCCAGGTTTGATTTGAATCTTTCAATTCCATCAACATTCCGTCATAGGAATCGCTAAATGAGGATTTCAATATTTCTGTCATTTTTTTTATAAATTTATTGTTATTTCCAAAGAACTATTAATTCTCTGTTATGAGGTTTTTAGGTTTTTGATATTTTTTGTTTAATTCACGCCAAGAACTAGCTATACCTCTTCAATAATAAGTAAAGATTTAAATAAAATGAATAAAAAACATTAATAAGAATTTTTAAATTGATTCTTATTAATGTTTTTTTTTATTGTGTGAAGGAGGGTGGTATCTACTGGAATATTTATTTGACAAAATCCTTACTGAACAAATAAATTTATGTAATCCATTTATATTACCGTTTTTTTTTTAAATACCTTATATTAAATAATATAAAATAAGAAACTAACTTTAATTTAATTATTATTACTGATGATATTATATAGAACAAAATATTTCGGTATGCTATCTGGTATTGGACAACACCTTGACCAAGCAACCGGGAAGATAGTCAAAGATACTAATTTCAATATGAACGCTTTTAGAGAAAAATATAGAGCACGTATGCAAAAAAAGCTGGGAATAAATAACTTAACTGATAAAGAATTGGATGAATTATTAGCAAGGAAGAGAGAATTGGCTGAGAAAAAACTTGAGGAAAGAAGCACTGCTATAAAATTACATAATTACCATGTAGAAGAAGGCATGGAACGGAGTCAGGCAGAAGTTAACATGATGAATCGTATGGCTAATGGAGAAGCAACTGGTGAAGATATCAAGGCATTGCAAAACAAGGATTCTTTACAATCTAGGGCTATTGAACGTAAACAATATGGGCAAGCCTATGAATATGGGGGAAAATACTATAAAATGGATGCGAAAGGTAATATGGTAGAGATCACCGATGAGGGTGCGCTGAATGCATTACGTAGGGGGAATGTCCACGAAGGGGTAGGACCAGTTCATACATATACAAACAATGGAATGAACATACACTACAATACAGTTTACTCAAATAAAAATGATTTCATTAATGGAGTAGATACGGTAAATACATTTGGCACAAAAAAGTCTGATTATGGATCTTATCACGATACTTACGGAAATCTTATAGGACATAGAACAGGTAAAGACGTTGAGGAAAGTGTGTTAGATGATATAAAATTTGACAGAGCTGAAGATGCTAAAAGAGCAGCTAAAAGGGCAACAAATACGACAAATATAAACAGCCAAAATACGATAAATACAAATAATCAAAATACGATAAATACAAATAATCAAAATACGTCTCAACAATCACCGCCTCCTAACCCCAGCAATGACCAGAAACCATTTAATTCAGGTAGGAATATATTAATAGGGGCAGGTGCCCTTACTGCTGCTGGTGGTATAATGTATGGTGCAGGTGCACTAACACATAACAATAAATATAACGGGGAACGCAAAGAATAAATCACCAAAATAAGACCTGATCCAGAGATTCGTTTGTTGGTGAACGAATCTACTTAAAGACTGGTTGACTGAAAAAAAAAATACTAATAGAATCAACTAAGAAATACTATTAGTATTTTTTTTTCTTTCAAAATAACAAAAACGCGTTAAAAATCCTCTTTATAATCTTAGTGATGTAATAATAAAAGAAATATTAACTTAAAAATAAAGAAAATGAAGCCAATTAAGGATAAAATTCTTGTGAGAGAGCTTGATCCGACTAGCTACAAACAAAAAGTCGGTAGTATTGTGATTGATGTAGATCCGAACTGTAAAGATTATGTTACAGCCGAGGTCTTGGCAATGGGTGATGAAGTGAAGGAGTTGAAGGTTGGTGATAAATTGTTTATTTATCCCAATTCAGGTAAGCTTATTCGTGACCCTGAGACAAATCAAGAAGTGAAGGTTATTACTCCATTGGAAGTAATAGTAGTATTGTAAAATAAAAAAAAAACATAAAAATAATAGATATGGCAAAGATTGTTTTAAAAGGAGAAGACGCTAGAAAGAGAATTATTGATGGCGTTATTGAAGCTTCAGATGCAATTATCACAACTCTAGGACCTGCTGGTAAATTCGTAGCTATTGAGAATTCTATGATTGGACCGGAGATCTCTCGTGATGGTGCAACTGTAGCTAAGTCTATCTCATTTAAGGATGGAGCTAAGAATGCTGGTGCTATGCTTGTTCGTAAGGCAGCATCATTGACAGAGGATTTAGTGGGCGATGGAACTTCAACTTCTGCATGTCTCATTAAGGAATTCTGTTCAAAAGGTGGGAGAGAAATCCGCAATGGTCGTAATGTATCAGAAGTTAAGTCTGGTATGATTAAGACTAGTGAATGGGTTAAGAATTTCATCAAAGAGAATTCAATAGAGATTGGAGATGATCTTGAAAAAATCCGTCGTGTAGCAACCATTTCTGCTAATAATGACCCAGAAGTTGGTGATCTCATTGTAGAATCAATGAAGAAAGTTGGTATCGATGGTGTTATCACAGCAGAACTTTCTTCCGGTCTTGATACCGTTGTTGAAATTACAGAGGGTATGAAGATTGAAAGAGGTTGGGCTTCACCAGAATATGCAACGGAGAAGGGTGATGGTAAGTGTATTATGGAGGATTGTTATGTATTCGTTTGTGGTACAAGACTTTCCAACGTAAACCAGCTCATTCCTTTCCTTGAGCTTGTTCAGAAGGAGGGTAGTAATAAGCCTTTCTTGTTAGTGTGTGATGGAATTGATGATATTGTTAATTCTACATTGCTCATTAATACAATGAGGGGAGCTATTCGATGCTGTGTTGTAAAGGATATTGACTTTGGTGATGGAAGAAAGAACCAAATGCAGGATATCGCTACAAAGGTCGGAGCTACATATTTCTGTACTGAGAACGGTAAAGATATAAAGGATATTGAGTATGAAGATCTCGGCCACGCAAAGAAAGTTGTTGTATCGAGAGATTCTACTATTATCTATGAAGGAGACGGTAACCCAGAGGAAATTAAGGAACGTGCTGAGATTCTAAAGAAGCGTTTGGCTGATTCTTCTACAACTCCGTATGATAAGATTAAGTTCTCTAAGAGACTTGCTAATCTTACAAACGGTATTGCCGTTATAAGGGCAGGTGGTGCTACAGAGGTAGAGAAGTGTAATAGAAAGGCTACAATCGAAGATGCTATTTTGGCATCTAAGTCCGCTATTTCAGAGGGCTGTGTACCAGGTGGTGGCTATATCTATTACAAAGCTGCTCAGGCAATTCAGAAGGATAAGAAGTGGTGGAAAGAATTGGAAGGTGATGAGGAAATCGGTGCTGAGATCGTTGTAGAATCCCTCCCTTCTATTCTTAGAACTGTAGCAGAGAATGCAGGTATGCCAGGTGATGTGATTATTGAATGGTCTGAAATTAAGCCTAAGGTATTTATGAATAACATGGGCTTCAATGCAAAGACTCGTAGATGGTCTGATCTCTTGGAAGATGGTGTTCTTGATAGTGCTAAAGTAGCTCGTGTTGCATTGGAGAATTCAATCTCTACTGCATCGATGATCCTCGCTACTGATTGTATCATCCTGGAAGACGATGATACAAAGAAGGCTGCTAATCCTATGGGAGTGTAATAATTTATAATTAATGCGAGTTTAATAGTAGTAAAATCAATTAAGGAGGTCTTCTATATCAGAAGCCTCCTTTTTAATTTTTTTAAAGATCATGGTAGATAATAAAAACAATACCCTTAAAGAAGATACCGAACAAAAAACACAACATAAGAAAAGAAGTAGAAGGCATAAGAAAGCCTCTGATACAAAAGGACTTAACTACTCATCCACATTTGATTTAGATGATATACTAGATTCTATTGGTGCTAGTGGTATTACTTATGTTATGAATGGAGAGTCCGGTGGAAATAATTCGGTATCTCCGGATGAATTTGACGAGATATTAAGAAATATTATTGACAAGTTCAACAACCAAGATAAACCGAAAGCTGGTTTAGGAAAGACCACAGCTGGTACAGATTATGCTATGGTTGATAACAGTGCACGTCACAATCAATCACAATCTTTTGATGATGAATTTGATTGGGATGATGATGAGACGGATGGTTTTTATGATGAAATTCCGGAAGTGATGTCAAATCTCATGGGAGATGATTATTGTCCGGCAATTGAGTCTATATTCAAGCTTATGATGAATACTCGACCGTTTGGAATTGATTGGGAATTTGATAAGGTGTTAGATTTCCTGAAAGCCAATGGTTATACGATTTGTGACAAGATGGGCCCTGGTGGCAATGTATTTAAAGTTGCTATAAAAGATGGGGTAACCAAACCGTTAAGTGAATTGAATAGTACAAACATATCAAGGGAATTTTCTGCTACTATACAGGATATTCTTTTGGGATGGTTGATGAAGATAAAATAAGTAATAATTATGGAGAGTCATTTAATCAAACGACAAAGTGATGCTGACTATCCTGATTATGTTAAATCCATATGTAGTACATTAAGGGACAAATACGGTTATGCTATTCGAATAACTGATTTATGGGATATGCTATTAACCGTATATTCTCTTGATGAATTTGCTTTATTGGATTATAAGACAAACCAGAATGGAAAATTTTTCTCATATTTATTGGATCAGTGCATTTTGTGGAAAAAGGGAGAACCAGTAGATTTTCGTGAAATATATGATGCTATATTAGTACATGGGGATTTTACGAGGGAAGAAAAAATGATTTTTGAAGGAAGTGATATATTAGATATACTGTGGGCTATATTTATAACAGTGAATAACCCAGAATTAACTTTTTAATTAAAAATGATAGAAGTAAGTTTATATGCAATTACACCGGGTGATAATTATGCAAAGACCGGTAGATGTGTAGCCCGTAATAGGTTTGATAAAGAGGCTATGGGCACAAGTGTTGAAGAATTTGTTAGGGGATTCTTGAAAGACAATTTTGAAAGATTTAGTAATGATGGTAGGGAAATTAATACTATATTAGAAGAGAATAAATTCCTCAGTAGAATGGATTTGATTTGTATTAATAATCTTCTCATAAAAATTGGTTATACTTTTATTGTTACGACTGTTGCTGATGATGAAGAGAATCCTACTGGTGTTCCGACCGGAGACATTGTTGAATGGAATATCATTAACCAGAATCACCTACAGGATGATTACCCTGTAGCAACTAAGCTTGTTCCAGATCTTCCCCAAGATTTTATTAAGATCTTTGAACAGATAGTTGATGGTTGTGGTTTTTATAATGAAGATAAATTTGCTGGTGTACAGAATCCTTTTACACCATTACTCGCTACTTTGAAAGCTACAAAAGAAAAGACTGGTGATTTGAGTGCTTCAATTACAGCAAAGATTCATAAGCTATTTGAAGACCATAATATCAGAATTTTCGTGGCTACATCAGAAGACTAAAAACAAAAGATATGACAAAGTTACAAGAGGATCTTATAGGCATGTATAATTCCCTTGTGGTATTCAATAAAAATACAATAACAGATCCTTACCCTATACCTATTAAAGTCAAATTTGATAAAGAGGGTAATTTTCTAATATTTGAACAAAGAGGTAATTATGTATGCCTATATCAACCTATTTATTATTGTTTTGGGTTGGACAAAATAAAACCAACTCTATTACTCCCAAATGACTATGATTTATTGATGTATAATTTAAAAGCAGCTATTGATTCTGGTAAATTATTAGATGATAGAACTTGTTTAACTCCAACTGAATTTGGTTTTGATATATATTCAGCTGATGTTCAAGAATTAAGTAAAGGACCTAAATTAATAGCTTCATGTAAATTAATATCTAGTAATAATTGGTTATTTAGGTGTATTGCAAGAATAAAAAAATTAGTAGAATAAAAATTAAATATATTGATTATGACTGAGAATATTATTAGTCTGGATGGAAATCCGGAACTTTCAACCCAATTTGTACGAATCATTAATCACTCTTCCAACCCTCTCCCTGAATATAAAACGGATGGAGCAGCCGGTATGGATGTTTGTTCTAATGAGGAAGTAGAAATTGAACCAGGAAAGACAGTCGGTGTCAGAACTGGACTTTATGTAGCCCTTCCTTATGGTTGGGAATTTCAAGTAAGACCGAGAAGTGGTCTTGCATTGAAGAATCAGGTAACCGTGTTGAATTCTCCAGGCACAATTGATTCTGATTATCGAGGTGAAATTGTAGTAATTCTCACAAACTTTGGTGATAAAACATTCAAAGTTGAAGTTGGTGATAGAATTGCTCAACTCGTTCTTAGCAGAGTCGTTCGTGTTGTTTTTAAAGAAGTTCTAAAGTTTGATGATAATACAAAGCGTGGTGATGGAGGTTTTGGATCAACAGGCAAATAAAAAAATCCCAACAACTGACCCTGTAATATCGACTATTACAGATGCAGCTGGTGGATTAAATAAAGTATCACTGAAGTTTATTGAATCTAAAAAGAAGAGCAGTCATTATGGAGATTGGATTGAATACAATTTTATCCTCGACTGTGATTTGACTTCCAATACAGCAACTTGTTTGCTCTCTCGTTTTCAAGAAATAACTGAATTCTTGAAGAAATTAACAGAGCTGAAGATAGGAAGTATTGGTATTCAAGAGACTAAATGTGATGAACCCCAACATCTTTACTTCGGGATGTATATAATAAAAGATGTTGGTAGCTTGAGAAATATCCCGGAATATGATATGACAAAAGAAATTATTAATCTTATAGAAAACGACGAATTATAATGAAATTACTAGCAATCGATTTAGGGTATTCTTCTGTAAAGGTAGCTTATCATAATGAAACTGGAGCACTTCAATTCGAGAAGTATATTAGTGCCGTAGCTAAGATTCAGAACCCTATGGAAGCTGATGATGATGTATTGTTCAGACTCGGACCAGATTTCTACATTCTTGGAACTCCTGCATTAAAAGTTCCCCGTTCTTGTCTGCTCCCTCTGAATGATTTTGATTCTATGAAAGTTGCATATCCTGTATGGATCTCTTATCTCTTGACTAAATATGAGCGAGATGGTGAGAAATTCGATAAAGTAGTAATAGGATTGTCTATGGCTTTCAAAGATAGAACAGATGAATTGCTTAACTACCTTTACGAGACTCTTGGTAAACAAAGAGAAGAGAATTATTTCCTCTGTCTCCCACAAGGACTCTCTTGTAAATTAGCATATTCAGAATGTGGTTTGGATATCAGAGAGTCATCTAAACACAATGACTACAAGATGAAAAACTACCTCATTCTCGATGGTGGTTTCTTGACTTGTGATATCTGTAACGTAGCTAATGGTACTGCATCTGCAGGTGCCGCTGTTGGTATCCCAGATACAGGCCTTATTGTTGTATCTTATAGCGTCATGGATTATCTTCGTAAAGAATATGGTATGGAGGTATCCGTAAAAGAAGCTCAGACTATCGTAGATAATGCCGGTCGTTTCGTAAGAAGAGGACGAGAATATAACATCGGTTCTAAGTTAGATGAGTTCTGTAAAAATTATCTCCTTGATGTTCTAAAGCTTCTTGAAGATAAATTCGGTGAGGCTATTGATGCAGTTGATGGAATCCTTGTTTGTGGTGGATTGAGCTATTTCTTTAAGAAATATCTTGCAGATGAAAAGTTTGCAAAGATCGTAGAAAAAGACCACTTCCCAACATCATTCCTACATTTCCCATCCGCTGATTCTGAATACTTTAACGCTTTTTCCTACCTTAGAATCGCACAAAACATTCTAAGTGGTAAGAAATGAGTGAATTAGTAATAAAAGGACAAGCGTGGATTTTAGACGATAAATTCGTACAGGATCAGATTGTATTTTCTGATTCAAATACATCGAATAACGGAGCATCAAGTGTATCAGTAATCCTTGAAAATATTTGGGATGATCTATTTTCTGGTGCCGGAACATATAAGTGGAATAAAAATGGTTACTTCTATTGGGAATATGAAATGACAGATACAACCTCCGAAACAGGAGATCTTGTAACAATCAAATTCGAATGCCCAAAATTGACCTACGAAAAAGCTGTTGAAAGATTAGTTCCAGGAGCAACAAAAGAAGCTAGAGAAAAGAAAGAAGCTGAATTGGTTGCTAAACAAGGACTTCCCTTTAATGACCCAAGAAAAGAATCATTGGGTATGGGCGATTATGTAGATTATTATATTACCAAGTTTTGGGAAGCTTACGAAAATTCCCTTAAATACGGAAATATTCAAAGAACAGAAGTAACATTCCCAGGTTCTACACACATTGGATTAGACGGAGAAACAAAAGTAGTCGAAAAAGTTACTGTAAAGAATTTCGATTTTGGTGATATCTCAAATCTATTGTGTATGTATTAATTGAACAAAAAATATATCAGATATTAGGTTGATAATTTATACCTAATATCTGATCTTTTTTCCAAAAATTTTTAGAAAAAAAAACCACACTGGTCCTCACGGATGAATGTGGTTTGCCCCCTCTCATTAAAAAAATATTAACCTATTAAATTACGTCAGAATTTTAAAAATAAAAAATATGGATTGGAGGGGGCGCTAAAAATAGAAAAATGTTTGCATAATTTATTCTCTTATAAGAGTTTTAGTTATTTTGAGAAGAATAAAAAAAAGAAAAACACCATGGACTTCACAGTCAATGGTGTCTCGTTGGGGGCCGCTAGGTGGGAATATTGTCGTAGAAAATATGACAAGAGTATTTATATAGCGGCCCTCGGTGGGTTTTAAAAAATTACTTAAACTACTTATATATAAGGCTATTAGACATTTAGATACGTAAAATGAAATAACATAATTTAGTGAGATTATACCGTTAATTTCTTATAATCGATAATAATGGTTAAAATAAAACACAAAAGTAATGGAAAATAACGGTACAATGATTGTTAAGTTCTTTTATGGTATTAGTGGCACCATGAAGACTACAACATTAAATGCAGCAGCATCTACCACATATTTACCACCTTTTGTCATGAGGTCTGGTATTAAATTGTGGAAGGATTTAGAGTCTGGTACATTTTCTGGTAAAACGGAAATCAATGACCTAAATTATGCACTGCTACATTTATGTAGGTTATCCGATAGCTTTAATTATTGCTATGGAGAGGGTATTGACAATTTACTTGTAGAAAGAGGTATAACTGACATGCTTTATTATAAATCCAAAAAGACGGGGTTGGAAGACGAGTTTATTTGGAAAGCTGTTGAAGAAGAAAATAAAATCCTAACACTACCCGAGAATTCTGGAATAGATTTAGAGGTAGAAAGAGAACTGTTAATAATGAAGGATGAAGATTTTATAAAAGAGAATCTATTATCCAGTCAATATAGATCTAAATACGTTCAATTTAAGGATTTAGAAGATTATCTGAGTAAACAACAAGAATATGTGGATTTTACACAAAAATATAACCACATAACTAAAGTACGTTATATTGATTCTGCACCAGATTATATAAAACAACTTGGTTTAAAATTTAATAACACATGGAAGAAGTAAAGTACCCAAAAGTAATTAAAAGGGACGGTAGAGAGGTTGTGTTTAATGAAGAGAAAATTAAACAAGCTATCACCGCCGCTATGAAGAAAACAGAAGCAGGAGTTGATTCAGATCTCATTAACAGAATCGTAACTAATCTCAAAAACTCTAAAATGTTCAAAGAAGAGAAAATTGAGGTAGAACAGATTCAGGATTTTATTGAGAATGAATTAATGAAGTCTTCTAGAAAGGAAGTAGCAAAGGAGTATATCTTGTACAGAGAGGAAAGAAGCAAGATTAGAAGGTATAAAGGCAAATTAATGAAAGCCGTTGCTTCCAAACTCAGTGCAAAGTCTATAGCGAATCAAAATGCTAATGTAGATGAGAATTCCTTTGGAGGTAGAATGGGCGAAGCCATGTCAGTAGTAATGAAGGATATAGCACTAAATGAATTGTTCTCAAAAAAGAGCAGAGAAAATCATCTCAATAATGAGATATATATTCATGACCTAGACCACGCTATCTTAGGAGATCATAATTGTCTAAGTTGCCCTATTGATGATCTTCTGGCTAAAGGATTTACGACAAGACAGACTGATATTAGACCTGCAGGGTCTATAAATACTGCATTTCAATTAGTGGCTGTAATATTCCAAATACAATCATTACAGCAGTTTGGAGGGGTTTCCGCAACTCACATAGATCACTCAATGGTTCCTTATGTTAGAAAATCATTCTACAAGCACTATAAAGATGGTATGACTTTCATAGAGGAAAAGGAAATTTCAAGTGATCTAAATGATACGTTGAGTATCGAAGATGGAAAATACAAAGAAAACGATAAAGTCTATAAGTATGCTCTTAGTATGACTGAGAAAGAATTAAAACAAGCTACTGAGGGACTTTACCATAACCTTAACTCATTGCAAAGCAGGTCTGGAAATCAATTGCCTTTTTCGTCCATAAATTTTGGCACATGTACTTTGCCAGAAGGAAGGATGGTTATTAAAGCGTTGTTAGAGGGAAGTATAGCTGGTGTTGGTAAATTTCATAGAACCAGTGTATTTCCGTGTGGTATTTTCCAGTATATGAAAGGTGTTAATGATAAACCAGGTACGCCAAATTACGACATGTATAGGTTAGCATTGAAATCAACATCTCAGCGTTTGTACCCCAACTACGCTAATGTGGATTGGAGTGGAAATGCGGGATATGACAGAAATGATCCAAAAACCTATTTTTCAACCATAAACAATCTTGTGGCTTGAATTAGTAATAATTCAAAGAAAACCTATCTAAACAGGGAAAGTCTGAGAATGAT
>Ga0326514_10000040_pt1 | contig 73411 bp, 60 predicted proteins | sample 3_2548_0518_D_FD_203653 | JGI IMG/M metagenome (GOLD analysis project Ga0326514, IMG submission 203653) | Bovine rumen microbial communities from UC Davis, California, United States - 3_2548_0518 | ecosystem: Host-associated > Mammals > Digestive system > Stomach > Rumen | place: USA... | reverse complement strand
TTTATAGACGAAGTGAGCAATACGCTCATTAGTTCTAAATCTGTTACCAGTAATATCTACATGGCGATTGTATTCATTCGTAACTAATAGACTATTAGCATAAGCTAGAATTTCAATATATTCTGTAGGGAATTGATAATGACGGCAAACTTCTTCTGTCATTGGGTCAATCATTAAATTATAGAAAGAATCTAAACCATCTGCTTTATATTTTGCACCGTATAGATCTAGTGCATCTAACCACATTGGTTTTGAATCAATTTCTTTAATGCTATAATCTTCTGTATTAAATTTATATAAGCCGTTTAAAAGAATAATGTTTGACGCCTCTGGATTATAAACAAGATAACCATCTTTAAATTTAATAAACGCTTCATTTCTCGGTGGACGTTTTTCTTGGAAATCAAAACGAATCTTAGCACGTTCCAGGGCAGTTGTCAAACCAACGTTATATGCCATAATAATAATTAATGGAATACGGCTGCTAAGAATAGATGCATCTGAGAACGCTGCTGATTTTTGTGTTGTAAAATAATGGTCATAAAGTTTCTTGAAATAGTTATCTAATGATAATATTTCAATAATATTATTCATGTATTCATCCATAGAGAGTGCTATATATACATCATCATTTTTATTAAATGTGATGCAAGCCATTTCATTTGGTTTAATTTTATCTTTAACTCTAGCTCTAAATTCGTCTTGGTTAAAATAAATTGTATGGGTTTTCATTTTAATCTTATTAAAGAAACTAGCTAAATCAATATACTCAATTGGAAGTACATACTTTTTACAGATCTTAGTATTATTACCAGGAATAATTTCTTTAATATAATCAGATGATTCTTTTTTATCATCACCATCTGGGTCTGTATAGTTTGTCTCAATCATTTTATTTAATGCACGTATTACGGCATCTACACGTTGAGATGCTTTACCAACTGGTTTATTTAGACGAATAAAAATCTTATTATAGTTTGATACAACCTGTACGGTATCTTCTTCCGTTTTGATAATTGGTAGATTCATCAACTGTCCACCAAGTACTTTATCATTGCCTCTAAGACGTAAGAATCTATTATTTACAATCTTAGGCGCATCAAAAGTTAATGTATGACGTTTATTCAATGAATCTTCTAAGACTACTTTATATGTGTATACAGAATCTTCTGTAGTCGATGTATCTTCTCTATTGACGCTGACTACAGCCATTGGAATATCTTTACTTTCTCTAGCGAAAGATTCAATACACTTATAAATATCTGAGTCTACGTCATATTGTTTTTCAAAGTTAGGTTTCTTTAAATCATCCCAAGTATCGTCAACGGACTCTACGTTCGGATAACTAACTGGTTCAAGTGGAATATCATCAGTTTTTAATAAATCTGCAACCTTCTTCTTATCTACTTGACTAGATAAGAATTTATTACTTAATTCATTAAATCGTCTTTGTCGTTCTGGAGAAATCTTTTTAACTTTGGCTTCTTCTGCCATTTTTAAATCAATAAGACTTTGTTTAAAAGTATTATTTTTATCTAAGTTTTCAGGAATAGATTCTCCATCTAAATCAGGATTTTCTTCTACTTCATATTTAACCGTATTGGAAATAATTTGTTCTGGTGTTTTAGTATTCTTATCTTGTACTAATGAGTATTTACCAATCGGATTATCATTCTTACCAGTTATATGATTAATTTCTACTTCAGTCTCTTTTTCAATACGAGATAAGATAGTAGTCGCTTTATCCTCTGAATCTTCTTTAGGTGTATCTTCGATTTCTACATGTCTAATCAGTACGTCTAAACATCTAAAGAATTTATTCGTATCTACTTTGTTTGGATCATTAAAATTATATTTAAAGAAACCATTGTCACCTACAAAGATAAAATCAATATCTCTCCAAGCTTGAATCTTTGTAGGATAATGCTTCAGTGTATAGAAAATAGTATTCAATGGACTAAGCTTTGCCTTAGGATTAAGAATCGTATTCGTATTTTCTCCAATATTTAAATATTTAACCCATTCACTTACAGGAATAACTACAGACTTCTTAGTATAAGAATTGAATCTAAAATCTAAGAAAAATCTACTCATAATACTGAATAGCATATCGATGCCTCTAATGCTATTCATGCTAGGTTTTAAATTAGTCATCAAGGATGATAAGTATTTCTGCATAGTTACAAATAGATTTCTATTTTTATATTTTTCAATATCAGGGTAAGTATATTTAATCGAACTATTATTCTTAATTACTTCATAGTATTCATTGAGTTCTTTAATAGATTTGAATCTATCTCTATAAAGATAACGTCTGATATTGCTATCCGTTGTATTTTCTGAGAAGAAATTAATCTGTGTATCATCCATGAAGAAATCTCTAGTCATAATATAATCCATAGATTCATTTAGCAGTTGTTGCTTTTGCATATAATAATCTTGTGTGTTTTCTAAGACTTCACCAGATGCAGTTTGTAATCCCTTATCAGTAATAAAGTAAGAGATATTACGTTCTTCATATAGTGAATAAAACATATTCGAGTTAACCATAAGTTTATTACTATTATTATACTTACGGTACTTGGCATGAATATTAATAAAATCATATAGCATTTCGCCATTATTAGGCGGTAGCAATAAAAAGATTAAACTTCCATATCTTTTATTTTCTTTATTTACAGGCGTATAGAATTTAGTTTTTACCACTCGTAGGGGAGCAATCTTATCAATATGAATTGCCATATTTAAACCTCCTTAAAGTAACTATAGTTATTGTATTGTTCAAGATAAGGGCTTTTAGACTTTAGTGATAATTATGATAAATGCCTTTAACATATTCATAAAGAAAAAAATATGTGAGCAGTAAAAATTCTAATTTCTAAAAATGTATCATTTGACAGTCTAAAAATACAATGTTCAAGTTGTATTTCCCTTTTAGTAGCTAATGGTTTTTAGAATAATCATTCAGTAGTAGTTTCAAATCACTCACACCGTTTCTTGGTACACCCTAAATAATAGGTTATCGGTGATATGTTCAACATTTTTGTACTCAACCACATATTTCTCCCATACACCATTGGTGTATGGGAGTTTTGCCCATTTTGTTTTTTATTAACACAGCAACGTTAAAGTAATCAAATTCGTTCTAAGAGGTACTAAATATGGCTAAAAAAGAACAATTGATTTCTAAAAAAGACTTTATTTTAGAACTCAGTAAGTATACGCCTCAGGAGATTAATGATTTAATTATCTCTAAGGGTAAGGTTAAAAAGATTCCAGCATTTGATTATGTTGATTATATCAAATGCCTCAAAACACGCAATAATAATTAAATAGTTAATTATTATAGATTAAACAATTTGATAAATCAAGTAATTTGGTTAAAACCGAAAGGAGAAATTTATTATGGAAAAAGTTACTGATTTGATTAAAGAGATCAACACGAATCTCACTCATGCATCTGCATCTAACCGAGATGAAGTACGTGTAATGCGTGCTTTCCTCAATGATACCTCTTATGTTGTAGGTGTCTATGGTAAAGAAGGTAAGGAAGGCGAATACTGCCCAGCTAAGGAATTTAAATCTATGATTGGTGGTATCATTGCTGATACGACTAAGATGAATAAAGAGGAAGCAGCTGCTATTGCTGAAAAGTATGAAGTAAAGCGCAGCGATGCTGAAACGATGATTGGCCTTAGCAAAGAGTTCTTTAACTCTTATCTACAGACTGGTCGTAAGATTGGTCTCGGTTGCCGTGAAAAGTCTAATGTTTCTCTTATTAAGAAAGACATTCCGGCATCCACTCGTTATTTCCCGAAGCAGACTGGTGTTGACGATAATGGCAATGCTATCTTCACTAAGGGAGAAACAAAGGTTCCTGCATATGAAAGCATTAAAGTTATTTCTCCATGCCCGAGCCACATTAAATAATATCTTTTTAGAAAAAGTCAACATTAATTTGATACTCATGTATCGCGATTCCCCATAATTTCGCGCATCTACTAATTATTCCTAAAGCCTAAGATTAAGCAAGACGACACCTCTATCCCCAGTAGAGTTAGCCACTCTACTAGGGATTCGTCGTCTTTTTATTTTACAAATTATATACATATAAGTAAGGGCAATTTGATTTCATACATCTTCTCCTTACTTTTTATAATTTAAACCTGTCTAATACCAATGTCCCATATGGCTATTGCCATATGGGACTCCTGCTGTCTTTCTACAGGAACATCTTAGTAATGTTTAGAAAGGAGGTTTTAACCCTTGGCTATTAAGGTTACAAATTATCTAAAGAATCTAGGTAAATCAATCGTTTATGCTAGTGCTGAAGCCTATAAAGAAAATACCAATATTGGTAAATTCATTATGGATGAAAACAATCAGCAGTTAGCTAAAGACGTTTACCATGGTATTAGAGATTATAAAACTACATTACGTAGAGCCAGTGAAGCAATTAAATCTACTAATGTTTATCAAGCCGCAGACTTTGGTTTTAAATCAGCATTAAGTGATTTAAAAACTGGTAAATTCTACGATGCAGCAAGAGAAGGTAAACTTATTGAAGAAAGCTTTGACGAAGATATGGGCTTCGATGATTTCAATTTCGACGAAGAAGGCGGAGACTCGTCTTCTTCGGAAGGGCCATCTTCTGATACTATAGCTACAATTAAAACATTACAGAATACAGCTGAAATTAGTACGGACGCAATAGCTGGTGCTGTAGTTAAATCTGGTAAATATAATGCTGAAATCACTAAGCAATCTACTTCGCTTATTATTTCTCAGCAAGCTAAATTCTTTGGTGATCTTAAAAACGGTATTTTTAATACAAATCAAACTTTATCTAATTTAGTTAATTTTAATGAAAATGCTATGAGGACTCATATTGAGAACTCCCGTAAGTTCTTTGATGAATCTACTAAGTTAGCTAGAGAAAATAATGCTATCTTAAAAGAAATGCTTGATATGGAGCGAGTACGCTTTAAAGAAGAACAAGCTATTCGTGATCGCAATAATAAACGTAGGAATCCTAAAGAACATACTTCATTCTATGATATTCTTGATGCAAATGGCTTACCAAACTTACTAGAGTATGGTGAAGCTATAAAGAAGAATTTTAAAAATAATATTGATGATATTCTTCCAGGTATTTCTAGTGTCATTGACATGGATCCTCAGCAACTTAAAGCCATGTTTGCTAATCCCTTAAGCGGATTAATTACAATGGCGGTATCATCTGCCTTGGGTGATGACGTTAAAAGAGCTCACAGATCATTAGATAAAACCTTTGGAGGTATTTTTAGTAATCTTATTGCTGAACTGAATCTCAAAAGTGATAACTCAGATAATTTATTTGCATCTACCATGAGTAAAATTTTTGGTCTAAGAACCAATAAAAAGACATCAATAGATACAAGTAAATACGAAAAAGGCGCTGTACCATTTGATGGTAAGACACGTAAATCTATTCTTGAAGTTATTCCGACATATTTGAGTCAGATTACTTCTGCATTAACAGGAGAAGAGCCTGTTTATTTTGATTTCGATGCTGGTAAATGGACTAAACGTTCTAAAGTTAAAGAAGACTTTAATAAAAGATTAGAAGATTCTAAAAAATATGCTACTTCAACACTAGAGGAATCTGTAAAGAATGCATTAGCCTCATTAGAAAATGTAGATGATACGCTTAAAAAGTCTGTAAATGATGCTATTAAAGAGTATGCATATGCTCATGATACATTATCTGGATTTGAGCAAAATAATATGCTTTCTGAAGAAGGCAAGAAAATTTATTCTCAAATCTCTAGTAAGATTGATAAACGTAATATTGCTAATGATACTTTAAGTGCTAAAAACACTATCACTAAAGATCTTAAAAGAGCTGAATTAAATGGTGATGACATTCGGTCTATTCTATTTAATAAAAGCAACAAAATGTTTAAAAGTACTACAGCAGGTGGTAAGAACTCTAAAGGTGGGCCTTCGATCTTTGGAAGAACCACAGATGAGTATGGGTTTGACCAGCTTGATTATTTACAGCATATTTATGAAGAATTAAATGTTATTCGTAGATACGGTTCAGCAATCGGCGGCGATCTTCCACGAGATGCTAAAAAACAAAACTTAGACGGTGGCGATTTTAAACTCCCAGAAAATTATCTTGAGAAAGCTAGAGCAGAAAAAGAAAAACGAGATCAAGAAGCAGCTGAAGCCGCAAAGAATAATCCAGATAAAGTTATCGAAAAAGATAAATACGATGACGTTGAGTATGATGCATCGAAAGATATGTCTACTAGGAAAGACGCCAATGAAGAAAAACTTCGTAATATTGGTAAGAAATTTAAAACTGAAAAAGTAGATGCTATTCTTGATTTAGCAGAAATGATTGTTAAAGAACCAAGAAACTTTATTGCTGGTTCTTTATCTATTGCAGATCGTGGTTTATATAATCTATTCTTTGAGCATAAATTCAAAGATAAAGACGGCAAAGAAATCTCAGGTTTCTTTGATCTTCTTGGTTACAAGGTAACTGAAACATTTACCAGTGTCAAAAATTATTTAACTACAAAAGTATTTAAGCCAGCTTGGAATTGGATTAAGGGTACAGCTAATGACTTTGCTAGTGCATTTTTTGGTAAAACCTTCTTTTCTGATACTAAGGAAGCTATCAAGAGTGATGCTAGAAGCGTTGGAGATAAAATTACAAATGCTGGAAAAAATGCTGTTGATGCTGCTACAAGTACAGCTGACAGTGCAGTAGCTGCTGTTAAAAATAAATTAAATGGAAATAAACCAGAAGATGAGCAAAAAGATGACAAAACTCAAAAAACAACTGATACATCACAAGGTAAACCCCCCGAAGAAAATTTGGACAACAATTACAATGGTTCTTTATCTGTACCAGCTGATGGAATAACCACTATCTCTAAAGGTGAAATGATTATTCCAGCAGATCTAAATCCGTTTAACCCAGATGTAGATAAAGCTGATAGAAATGATGATAGACGAAGAGAAAAAGCTATTAAAGATAACTTCCTTAAAAAGATTTATTCTCATGCCGATGGTACAACTTCATTTGACCCATTAGCTGGTGCTGGCAAAGGCAAATTCAACTTTGTACAATTTAATCAAGCTATGAAAGCACTAAAGATTTTAAATAAAGAAAATAATAAATCTTTAGGACAAGCTGCTGGTGAAAAAGTTAAAGATAAAGTTAGTAGCTGGTTCAATAATCTTGTAGAATTCGTTAAGAGTAAAGATGAAGGTATTGGTAATGACCTTGAAGAAGTTTCAAAAGATAAATCTAAATTAACTGCTAGAGGAGTCATGGGTGGCGGTGCAGGTGCTTTAGTTGGCGGCATTTTAGCTGGCCCACTAGGTATTATGGCCGGTGCTCTAGCTGGCGGTGTAGTTAATATTTTACGTGATTCTGAGTCAGCTAAAGATTTATTGCTTGGTAAGAAAGATGAAAACGAAAAACGTACTGGCGGAGTAATTCCAAAAAGCTTACAAGATACAATTCATAAATACGCTCCAGATTTAATGAAGATTGGCTTACCATCAGCTGTAGCTAGTGGATTACTTCTAGGCACAGGCCCACTTGGTATGGCTGTAATCGGCAGTGGCGCTGTAATGGCTAAGAATAGTAAATCTTTGCAAGAATCTTTATTCGGTAAAGACTTTACTATCACTAATGACGATGGCAGTGTTAAAAAATTCCACAAGGAAGGTTTAATTTCAAAGAAAGTTCAAGATCACTTTAAAAAGAATATTCCAGGTATTGGAGCATCTGTTCTTGGTACAATAGCTTTTGGCCCATTTGGTGGATTGCTTCCAAATATGATTCTAGGCACTGGTGTCGGAATGGTTGGGACATCAGAAACTTTTAAGAACTTGATTCTTGGCTATAAAGATCCTCGTGACCCTGAAGGTAAGTCTCGTCATGGTGGTTTAGTTGGTGTATTAAAAGATAACTTTGTTAATCCAATGATTAAGTTTGGTAAGTTTATGACTTCAACGGCTTATAAATGGTTTAAAGAATCTTTTATTACTCCAATTTCAAAATGGACTTCTGTTATCGGAAGAGAACTTATGCATCAAGGTAAGAATTTAACTTACTATATTAAAGAAGGTATTAGCTGGGCATTTGAAAAAACCGTAGGTGTCCCACTTTATAAAGTTATTAATGAAAAAATTATAAGTCCTATTACTAAAGGTCTGTCTTCTGTAGGTAAGACTCTTCTTAAAGGCGCGTCATATCCTCTTAATGCTGTAAGGGCTGTAGGTAAATTTACTAGTAATCTTGCTGATAAAGTTAAACTAAATCAATATGGTCGTGGAGCTATTGGTAATACTATTTCAACTGAACGTCTTATGGATGCTGCATCCATGGGTAGAACTTATAAGACAATGGGATTTGACCAAGACTTAGCTGGTATGGATGCTAAAGAAGCTGAAGAACTTGAAGCTAAATTATTAGTTCTCCAAGGTAAGTCTGGAGCTAAGAAAGCTTATCGTAATGCTAGACAAGATTTCAGCACACAGATGTCTAGATACTTTAGAGGTAAAGAAAATGATTTGATTAAACGCTTACGGAAACGTTTTGAAAATGAAGACCTTACTCCTGAACAGATTGCTGAAGAAGCTGATAATATTGCTAAAGATAAGAATCTTAGTGTAAAAGAAAAAGAAGCTCTTGTTAAAGTTCTTACAGATTATGGTAAGAAAATTGAAACTGCACGTAAAGCAGCTCAAGAAGATTCTAAATTACAAGATCAATATAGAACTGAATTAATGAATAAATTCGGAGGCAAAGGATACGACTTTACGAATGGAAGAGACATTAATAATGCTCTAAACGCTGTTCATAAAGATAGAATTGCTAAAGAATCTACAGCATATAAAGATGAAGCTGAAAAAGCTATTGAAGCATCTAAAAAGATCGAAGAAGATAAACTAGTATACCTTAAGAAAGTTTATGGTGTTACACAATCTATTGGCTCTATGATTGCTAAGAAATTTGGATTTGATCCAGCAGCTTTTTCAATTCTTGATAATAGTGAGACTGGTGACGTTCCTCAGAATACATTGACGAATGTTAAAAATGAAGCAGAGAAAGCTATTGAAGCATCTAAAAAGATTGACGAAGATAAACTAGTATACCTTAAGAAAGTTTATGGTGTTACACAGTCTATTGGTTCTATGATTGCTAAGAAATTTGGATTTGACCCAACAGCTTTTGCAATTCTAGGAACTAGTGAAACTGGTGATGTTCCTCAGAATACATTGACTAATGTTAAAAATGATAGTAAAGCTGAATCTGAAAACAAAGAAAAAGATAAAGCTAAAAATAATGTAAGCACGACTACAACAGACGCAGAAGGTAATATTTGGAAGACGGCTACCGATGGTAGTAAAGTCCTCGTAGGTTCTGAAGCTAATGCAGATAAGAAACGTGCTAAAGACGCTGAAGATAAGAAGCAGCAAGGTTGGTTTGCTTCTATTGGTGATAAACTTAAAGGTTTTGTTGGTCTAGGCGGTAAGAAAGAAAAGAAAGAAGAAGGAGGATTCTTACACAACTTAGCTGATTCTCTTATGGGTAAATCAGGTGCATTATTCTCTATTCTTAAAGGCGGTGCTCTTGCTGCTATTGCTGGGCCATTAATTATTAAAGCATTGCCAATTATTACTCAATTCTTAAAAGATAATAAAGACGCTATTATTGATGCTGGTAAAGAAGTATTCAAAGGCATTGTCGAAATAGGTAAAGAAGCAGTCGGTATGATCTTCGATAGTATCGCTGATTCTTTTAAAAATGGTGACTTTGCTACTGGTTTACTACAGATTGTTGCTGGTGCTTTTATTGGTAATAAAATGCTAGGTGGTTTACCTGGTATGGTATTATCTAAAGGTGGCGGTATGTTATATGACAGATTTAAAAATCGCAATAAAGGTAAAGAAACAACTACTAAAAATACTGAGACAACTGAATCTAATAAAAAGGGTAAAAAAGGTAAAGGTAAGAATAAACGCTCTAAGCAAAAAAATAAAGCAGCAAAGATGAGTGAAAACGCTAGTACTGCTGCTACTGAAACTAAAGCTACTGTTGCTGCGGAAACTGGTGGTAAATCTGGTTCCAAAGGTAAATGGGGTAGTATCTTATCTGGTGTCGCTACAGCTGCTGGGTTAGTTCTTCCATTTATGTCTGAATCATCCGCTGAAACCGCTGAGGCATCTGGTGGTATTCAACCAGGCCAGATGTATGCTGCAAATGAAGATGGCGAACTTGAATTAATAGATGAGAATGGTAAGGCAATTAATGATGGTGATCAAGACAACTCTAGTGGAGATTTCATGGATACGCTAAATACGATTCTTGATATTAAATATAGCGTTTCTGATTTCTTTAAGAAAGATACATCGGATGTAAGCTTAAGTGAAGAAGCTGGTTCTATCGCTGAAGATGCTAGGAATACTAAACCTGAAGGAACATCTGCCTTTAGTAAATTTACTCAAAAGATGAATGATATTAAGACTAAAGCTATGAATAAAATCACTCCAATTACTGAGTCTATTTCTAATGCAGCTAGTAAAACTAAAGGCAAAGTCAAAGGAATGTCTGATAAGGCATTAATCTACTTAAAGAACTTACTTACAGCTGGTATTGATAAAGTTAAGACATTAATGCCTGGGCTTAGTAAGAAACTACCGGCATCAATGGTGCAAAAATTATCTAACGAATTTATTGCTAGTCTTGTAAAAAATGGTTCTAAATATATGACTAAAATCGCAGCTCAAATCGGTGTAGCTATGACAGGTGTCGGAGCTATCCCTGTAGCTATAGTAAATCTTGTATCTGCTTTTGATAATATCTATAACGAAGGTTGGAGAAGATGGTACAACAACGCTGATGTACTTTATAACGAAGACCTTGGCGATGATGTAAAATATGTTTCTGTATTAGCTGGTGCTATTTCTACTTTGCTTTTCAGCGTTATCCCAGTTAAATGGGTATTTAAAACATTAGCTTCTATTTTAGGTCTTGATCTTTCTCAAGCACAAGCTCGTGCTCAAGAAGCTGTCGATGATTATAATGCAGATAAAGAATCTCACCCTAAAGGTGCTCCTGACACTGTAGCAGATGTTGAAGAATACAATGCTATGTATGAAAAGGGATTACTAGAGTCTGTAAAAGACACTGGCGAAACTTTAATTTCTTTCGGTAAAGATACTTTAACTAAGATGAATCAAGCGGCTAAAAACATCTACAAATACGTGGGTGATAAAGCTACAGCTGCAAAGAATTGGGCTAAAAATAATGCTAAATGGCTTGCCGAAAATGGAATGAATTGGTTTAAACAAGCTTATCAATCTGTGGCTTCTACAGCTTCTAATCTTAAAGATAGAGCAGTCAGTTTTGTAAAAAATAAATATGAAAGTGCTAAACAAACTTTAGGTGAAGTTAAAGATGAAGTTAGTGCTAGAGCAGGTAATGTAGCTGACGCATGGAACAACAACAGCGGTATAGGTGCTGTAGTTGCAGTCGGCCAAGCTGCAACAAGCTCTGAAGATTATAAAAAGGAGCATGGTTCAGATAAATCTTCTTCTGATTCAGGTTCCTCATCGGATTCTTCTTCCGGTTCAGATTCTGATGCTAAAGGCCAAGGTAAACATGGTCTATTTGGTAGAGGTTATTATAAACAAACTCAATACGCTAATGTAGGGTTTAATGTTCCTGGAGACACAATTAGACAAACTATTGGTGATTCTGGGTGTGGTCCTGTAGCGGCGGTTAATGCACTTCAAGCATTAGGTCGTGGATCAGGTGCTAATGATCCAGTAATTCAAGCTTCAAGTTATGCTTTAAACGGCGGTTTCAAAGGTAAAGATACAGGAACCGATCCACGTTTCTTTAATTCTTATGCTAGTAAATATAATGCATCAGCTAAAGATATAGCTGAAGGTAATGTAAAAACAGAACTGCAAAAAGGTCATCCAGTTGTATTATCTGGTGAAGACCCTAATGGTGAATCTAATAAGCATCCATTTGCTGAATATCCTCATTATGTAACCGCTACTGGTTATAATGCTAAAAATGATACAGTAACTATTCAAGATCCTGAATCTAGATATGATAACCAAAGATATAAACTTTCTAATGTACTTAGCAAAACTACAATGGCTAAGTCTTTTTCTAAGAATAATAAAAATACTTCTTATAATAATAGAGTACTGAGATGGGGCAGAGGTACAGAAGAAACACCTACTGCTGAAAACTGCGAATTAGTTAGATATGCTGAAATTGTTTCTGGAATTACAGGTGTTAGATCTGATTTTATCCTAGCTCAGATTATTCAAGAGTCTGGTTGGGAGTATTTTAAACCTGGAACACACAAGCCGGGCTACAACTACGGTAATGCTGGCGGTGCGCATGGTTTTGCTACATATAATTCTCTAGAAGAAGCTGCTGAATTTATGGCAAATAAAACAATCGCTTATGCTGACGGTGAAGGCGGCCATCGTAGTGAATTGGCTGCTGCTTCACAAGCTGGCGATCCTGCGGCTTTTGCTCAAATACTTAAAGATGCTGGTTATTATGAAGCTCCTTTGTCTGAATATACTAATGGTGTAACTTCTGTATTAAAGAATTTGAAAGAACAAGGTTATTCAGCTGGGGCAATCAATTCTTCAGGGATGTCATCATCTGGCGCTTCTGCTCCACAAAATAGCTATGGTATTTTCGATGCTGTAATGAAACCGTTTGACAGCTTGAATAATTCTTTAAACCAAGTTATGGGCGGAATAACTTCCGAAGGTCCATTTAAACAAATTAGTGATGTATCAACGAAAATTTTCGGTAGCATGTTAGGCGGAGTATCACCTCAGCAACAACAGCAAGGTGGTAAATCTGGTGGTGCTTGGAAAGGTTCTACGGCTACATCTGAAGGCATTAGGCAAGCTTCGGCTTGGGCTGAAGAGATTAAAGATCACGTACAAGATTCTGTAAATCCTCCATATTGGTATGGCCCTTCTGGATGTACCGCTTTTGCTAATGACTACTTACAACATGCTGGAGTTAATCCAATTAATCTATACGTACCAACAGCAATGGCTGAAGCTAAATCAGCTGGTATGTGGAAAGATGCTTCACAACCAGCAGCCGAAGGTGACGTTGGTATTATTGATACTGATGGTAGCATGGATGAACCAGACCATGCTGTAATCGAAGATGGTCAAGGTGGCTTCTGGTCAAATATGACATCTGGTCATAAAGTAAGCCATGGTAGACACTCAGATTTCTTCGGTAATATTTGGGGTTATATTTCTACTGGTTCAGGCAACGGTCAAGTTGTAACAGATGGTAAACAAGGCGCTAATGATAACGCTGAAGCTGCTGGTAAACACGGGCCATTAGCTTTAAGATTTGGTAGAGGAGGAAAATCCTCTAATAAAGCTATGAATGCTATGGGTAAATCTATTAGCTCTGCTAATAAGAGATACGGTAAAGGTATTATTTCAGATACACTTAAATCTGCATTTAACTCTGGAGCTTTGAATAGTTCTATCCAAGGAATCGTCGGTAAAGTTACTGGAGGGAATAAAGATATTTCTAATATTCTAGATCAAGTTTTACCAACTCCTCAAACTGATGCAAGTGCAACTAATAATACAGATTTATCTCAAGCTGGGGTAATCGAGCTTCTTAAGATTGCAGTTCAATTACTGACCACTATTGCTACTAATACTGGTAATATGGGTTCTATGTCTAAAGAAGCAGTTGAAAAACAACAGGCTTCAATTAATTCTGCAATTAATTCTATTGGTCAAATGATGGCAGCAAGTAATCAGTCTATGATGAACGGTGTAAGTCAAATGATCTCTTCTAATAACGGAATGTCTTATGAACAACAACACATGAGTCTATCACTAGACCAATTAGCTGCTTTATAATAAAACTAACACCCCAATGGAGAATTCTCCATTGGGGGATTTTTAATCATTCAAAAACTATCATATAAATATATTATAATTATGAATGTACCATTAGTGTACATAAAAACGGGTTCTGGTTTATATAACCAGAGAAAAGGAGAACTAAAATGAAAAAACTGATGACTAAGAATGATGGCATGATCTTGATTCCGACTACTAAAAAAGAAACTAATATCTTGAATGCCTTCAAGTACAATTGCATCAAGAACCACGAATACTATGCCGATATCGATACTAGTCTGTTGCCATTAGACGATGATGTGAATGGCTACATCTGGCCAGACAGCATGTTCGCAAATGGTTTCGATTACGACTATAGCGTCAGAATTCCGTCTAACCTGGAAGTAATCAATGCAGTGTATTCTGTGAAGAATCCAGTCCGTGCGGCCAAGTGGCGTAAACGTCACGGGGTGAAAGTTAAAAAATTTACTGAAGGCGATGAAGTATGGGGGAGATACACAGTTTATCATATTCCCTTCTTTAAATAATTTGTAAAAATAATTTTGGGGGATTGGAGTAAAATCCAATTCCCCTGATTTTATTTTTTGTAAATAAGCTCTTTACTAGTATAATCATACATAGGGAAAAATTTTTTATATTATATATTATAATTGTGAATGAGTAATTTGCTCACCAATATTTGCATTGGGTCTATGATCCCAGAAAGGAAGTTTAATTATGAAAGATTTTGAAAAGTTTATTAATTTATTAAGTTTATGCTACTGACAATATCAATTCCACTGTAGCTATAACTGTAACCAAGGACGAAGTAACGGTAGAATTGATGGAAGAAGACGCAGCATCGTTATGGCTCTATGGATTCAGAGAAGTCGGCAAATGTCATAGCCGCACTTGGACGAACGACGTAGATACATATGTTTTCTATCGTAAAGGACGTGAATTCGATGAAAAGCTTTGTCGCATGGTCTATGGTGTACAAGACCTGCTAAAGCTTGCTGACTAAACTGAATTCTTATTACAGGCTGAATTAATTTTCAGCCTGTATATTTTTTGTAAAAAATTAATAAAATATTACGTATACAACTATGAAGTAAAATAGTATAGCTGGCACAGTTATACGCGCCTATTATTGGCCATACCAAACAGGTGGAGAGCCTGGGTCAGTAGTAGCTGAGAACCATTAAATCGCACTCCCGAGTGAGCGTAGGGAGGCGTAACTTCCCAGAAAGAACCAATCGGAGTCTTTAGGAACGTCAGGCCGCGTTCCTAGGGGCATTTTGTCCGCTTGGGGAAGGGAAGAGAGGAAGGGGGGTAGGGGGGTTAGAGTGTTAGGATGGGGTAAGGAAGGGGAAGGCCACACCTCAATGGCCTGGGGAAACGTAGTTTCCCCGATGAATGAGGCTGGGCAAACAAACAAGAGTAAAAGAAACTAAAACAAAGTCAATGAACAAACCAAAAACAAAAAATAAAAAATATGTATAAAATTAACGTTTAATCATTTACTACAGAGTAAAGTCTAGAAGTAACTAACTTGCCAAGTAGTGTTAATTAAAAATGACCAATTAACCATAGAAATTGAGATAAGTAAAAACAATAATTAAAAGCTTAAATAAGCAGATAATGATTGATTCTATATAATATAGAGAAAATTGTTTCTGTTTAATATTAATCTAGCAAAGGAGATTAGGATAAGAAAATGATTGATTCTATAATAGTATATATACAAGAGACTTTTAGAAATAATATTGTTCTTATAATATCATTAACTGCATTATGTGTAATAGTAGATTATTTAAGAAGCAATAAGAAAAGACAAAGATTCAATATAGTAGAGTTTAAACCAGATAAAGATATTGTTAAGATATATAGAGAGACAAGATTGTTTATATATATTAACAATAAAAAATATTACTTAAAGAACTTCGAAGATTCAGATAAGATAAATAAGCTATTAGATTTGAAGGATATTGTATTAGACAAAGACAATAATGAATTTTATTTTATTAATAAAAATAATTGAAATAAATATAATAGTATTATTTAATAGAGAGAGGATATGATGAGGCATGTTTAAACTTAGTAAACCATTTATTATTGACTTTGAGGGTATAGATGGTACTTTTAAGTATACGAATGCTTGTAAGTTGCAAGACTATATTGAAGATACATATACGAGTAATGTAATTGTAGTAAGCTTTCCGAATTATGATGGAGATTCGAGTTATTTATTGAGAGAGTATTTTAAGGGGAATATTAATAAACAACCGTTATCTCCGAAGATGGTAAGTACATTATTTATGCTTGATATGTATGATGTATATTATAAGCAGCTTAAAGAATATTATGATAAGAATTACATTATGATATTTGATAGATTTTGGTATAGTAATATTTATTACCAGGGTGCATCATATGCATTAAAGACAGGCAATAAAGAAGCAAAGTTTAATATTTATTCATATGAAAATCTTTATAAAGACTTTGAAAGAGAAATATATGAATTAAATGAAAAAGAATTTAAATTACCGAAAGCAAATCTTATTTATAAGATGATTCATAATATCATTGATAGTAAGACCATTATTGAGCAACGTAGAGTAGTGGATAAATCACATAATGACGAAATTAATGAAGACAAGTATACTTATTTAGATAAGGTAAATAATTTTCTTAAAGAGTTTCCGTTTAGTTATGGAGCAACCGATTTTAGGCAATATGACATTGAGCTTGATAATATTGATAAGAGTTGTAAAACAGAAGATCAAATCTTTAATATGATTAGGCAAATCTTTGATAGTAACTTGGCACATTTTCTTAAAGAAGGTTGATTGTATTGATTACTCATAGAGATATGAAATACTTTAATATTGCGAAAGAAGTTAGTAAAACAAGCAATGTTAAAAGTGCTCATATTGGAGCTGTATTGGTTATTAGTAATGATAACATTTTTGTTTCCGCTAATAATAATAAATCACATCCATTGCAAAAAAGATTAAACAAATTGAGATTTGAAGATGAGCCGTCCGAAATGTGTAAAAATACATTACATGCGGAAATGGCTTGTCTTCTTAAAATCCGTTATTTTGATTATGATTTAAGCAAAGCTAAATTGTATGTGTATAGAGAGACAAAGAAAACCCATAAAGTAGCTATGAGTCGTCCGTGTAATGCGTGTATGGCACAAATTAAGGCTATGGGAATCCGTCATATTTATTATACGACAAATGATGGGTATTGTGAAGAAATTATTGTATAATTATAACCGAGACGATAGTTATCGTCTCGGTTTATTTTTTATATGGGAGTGTAGATAATATGCTTAAATTTTTAAATAAATTATTTAAAAAACGGCAAGAAGACCCTACAAAAGAATTTAAAGAATATAATGCACTAAATCTAAATATTCTATGTAGACCAGCCGTACCGATACAATATTTAGAAAATTGCAGAGACAACTTATATATATCGGATATACTTAGAGAGTATTTAAAGCAGTATTATTTATTAATCTATATACAGCCTAACGAAACCGATATTTATAAAGAACTCACGTTTTATCTTGATAAGTTTACACATTATCAATCTATATATAAAATATCCATAATGGAGATGGTATATTTTATTAATAGATATTACATGATAGACGGAGTATCTTCAATGGTATTTGCTTTAGATCAATACCATCGGTTAACGGAAGATATAGATTATGCAGAACCAGTCAAGGTTCTTAATATGCTAACGGAAGATCTATGCAGCATTAATTGCATAGAGACAAAGATTATCACGGATAATATTGCCTTGCACAATATCCCGGATATTCATAAGATATATTACGATTATAAGAACTACTCTGGAAAAGATGACAATCTTCCTGAGTATTTATTCTCGGTGCAGGCGAGACATGAAAAATTAAATAAAGTAGACTTTGATAGTATAAAAAAGATATTAGAGAATTATACAATAGATAATGAGACGGAAGAGACTTTGAATTTGCAATATACTATAACTTATGAGGCTATAACAAATCCACGTTATAAACCAACTTTTAAGTTTGACTATCTTAGTGATATAGAGAATATCCATTATCTTTCGAAAATGAAAGAAGAATCCACTAAGAATAGTATATTTGCAAATATACAAGATCTCGATGACGATGTCGACGAAATTGTCGAAGAAAGTGAACTACAAGATAAAGAGAGGTGAAATAAATAATGGCTAAACTAAATAAATTTGCTCAATTATATAAGCAAAAAGTAATTTATATTTATGAAACACCATTAGCAATGGATGAACTATCGAATTACTTCGACCCAAAGACGGTTTGGATCGATGTTACAAATATGCCAAACGTTGAAGTCGGTTACATCCAGGGTGTAGATGAATCAGGTAATTTTGTTTTAAAATCTCCGACGAGTGTTTCTCAGGAAGAGAATTACATGACACCTGATGAGATTTATTACACAATCTATTATAATATCAAATTACAAAGAGAAAAGTATATGAATAAAATTGTACGGAAAAAAGCTTTTCTCGATATTGATGAACCATTACGTTATGCTAATACAGATGATGAAATTTCTACTATTAGCAAGAAGATTCTAGATTATCTAACAACTACCAATAAGGATATTGAGTCTTATCTTAAAGAGAAGAATTACACAGAGCAGAAGACTATTGCTGAATATTTAAATAAACCATTTGAAGATGTAATTAAAGAGATTGGTTTAAACGAATTTAGTATTTAATAAACTATACCCAGTAGAGTCATTGACTCTACTGGGATTATATTTGATTATTTACGGCACATTTAAATAATTATTTTAAGGAGGTTAAATTATGGCAAATGCAGATGTACAATATTTAACAATTGCTAAGAATATCTTAGATCATGGATATTATAGCAATAACAGAACAGGAATTCCGACTTACAAACTACCTCATCAGATTATGCAGTTTGATTTAAGAAAAGAATTTCCAATTCTATCTAGTAAGCATGTAGCATTTAAAACAGCAATTAAAGAACTCTTATGGATTTGGCAAAAACAGTCAAATGACGTAAGAGAACTACAGAAAATGGGTTGTCATGTTTGGGATGAATGGATGAGAGAAGATGGTACAATTGGTAAAGCGTATGGCTATCAAATCAAAAAGTATCATCAATTAGATAATCTTATCGATACTCTTAAGAATGACAATCAGTCTAGGCGTATGATTGTTACATTATGGAATAATGAAGACTTACCTGATATGGCATTGCAGCCATGTGCTTTTGAAACCATGTGGGATGTAACCGATGGCTATCTAAACTGTATTTTGAGCCAGCGCAGCGGGGACTGGGGCATTGGGATCTGCTTTAATCTAACGCAATACGCTACTCTGGTATACTTGATTGCTCAAGTAACTAATTTAAAACCTGGTTTATTTACTCATGTAATTAATAATGCTCATATTTATGAAAATCATATACCAATGATTAAAGAGCAGATTGAAAGAATGGATGTTGCAACTAAGATTGCTGCTCCAAAATTAGAAATCAATCCAGAGGTTAAAGACTTCTATAAGTTTACTATTGATGATATTTGTCTAAATGGTTATAACGATTTAGGAGTCTTAAAGATGAAAGTTGCAGTTTAACCGATAATAGGTCAAAGATGAAAATCTAAATTTTATAATAGACATTTAATTACTAATAAAAATTTGAGTAAAGACTAATGAAATCTTTACTCAATTTTTTTATATTTTTATTATAGAAAGGATGGTTATATGAAAATTATTAAACGAGACGGAAGAGTAGTTGATTTTAATGCTGAAAAGATTGTAAATGCTATGACTAAAGCCAGAACTGATGTGTATAAATTAACAGATGATTTTGTTAGCTTTACCAATACTGTAGCTAAAGATATTTTAGATGAAACTAAAGAAGATAAAATGACAGTTGAAGAAGTACAAGATTATGTAGAAGATAGACTTCTTCATAGCAAGTATAAAGAGACTGCAAGAGATTATATTCGTTATCGTCAGAAACGTACAGATGCACGCAAATCTACGATTGATGATGTAGTCAATGAAATTGTTGAAGATAGGAATGATTATTGGAGTAATGAAAATTCTAACAAGAATTCTGCATTAGCTACAACACAAAGAGATTATATTGCCGGTGCCGTTTCTACTGATCAGTCTATGAGAAATCTATTACCTAAAGATGTAGTAGAAGCACATAAAGCTGGTATTATTCATTTCCATAAAAATATTGTGGCTTAAGCAGGTGACTGTTTAAGAAAACCAGGTGAACCCATAGAATATGGGGTGTAGAATGAACGATTTAGGAATCACAGTAAATGGTGATTAGACATTCTGCTAACAGGGAAGGGTGACTACTAATACTGGTCGCATAATCCTGTGCCAAGGATTTGTATTTGTCGCTGATATATAAATACAAATCAAGGTCAATCGACTATCGAAAACTAGAAACACAGCATTTACAGAAATGTATAAATAATAAGTCCTCATAATTAGTCAGAGGCATAGGCTGAGTTGAAAATAAGGTAGAGTTTCTACACGAAGTGAGTAGAGTAGGAGTAGTATCAAGACTACAAGGTGAATTTTTAATTCATCACCTAAGTTCCTGGGTTCTGAAGTAGCGGTAATAGTTATTTCAGAATGTGATATAGTCAGACATAGTTAAACTGCTATGTTGGATATTGATTATTTCATTGAAAGAATTAATAATTGTGGGCTTGTCAATCTAGAAGACATGCTTCAAAATGGTACAGTAATTTCTGATGTGCTTATTGAAAAACCTCATAGATTTTCTACAGCTTGCAATATTGCAACACAAGTAATCGCTCAAGTTGCGTCTTCGCAGTACGGTTTCTAATCTGCCGTAGTAAAACGATACTAACATCGAAGAAAAACGATGGGTTACGAAATTTAATTTCGTGGCTAACGAGGTAGGATGGAATTTCTAATCTCGTGATGTGTTATTTTTGAAAGGTGGAACGCCTAAATGAATAATAGAGATAAAGCGATTTTATTAAAAGATACTATTCAAATTTTATACGAAAAAGAGGGTAGAAGTTTTAGTTATATAGAACGACTCCTTAAAATAGATAGAAAAACTATTACTACTCTAATTAGAGAATGGGGATTTGAAAAGGCTAATTTAAAGCATTTAACTCCTTCCAATCAAAAAATTCTTAATAAGAAAAAGAATCAAATTATTTCGTTATTACGTAAAGATGAACCAATTACTAAATTATGTAAAGATTTAGGAATTGATAGAGGTAAATTTAGAACCTTTTGTACAGTAGACGACGATATTAATAGAGAAAGAATTCTTCATGATCAGAGAGCTTCTAATAAAGCAGAAGAACGTAAACAAAATATAATGAATAATTCATCTAGAAATTATTCTTATGAAAAAATTTCCGATGAAGAGTGGAAACCGATACTAGGATATCCAAATTACCAAGTTTCTAATTATGGTAGAGTAAGAAATTATGCTCAAAGATATGGAGCATATTATTTATTAAAACCTTCTAAAAATATTTTAAGTGGCTATATGTATATCAAATTATTTAATGGAATTAAATCTGCAAATCTTTCTATTGCAAGACTCGTTGGATTTGCATTTGTTCCAGGGTATTCAGAAATTAATAATACAATTAACCATAAGAATGGTGATAAGACTTGTAATTTAGCAAGTAATCTTGAATGGGTATCTCAGAGTGAAAACAATAAACATGCTTATTATTTTTTGAATAAATCTGTAGTTAGAAATAATAAAGCACCGTTTGAAAAAATTATTTATAAAAATAAATATGAGTTTAAAACAGTTGCTGCATTTGCTAGATTTATCTGTAAATCAGAAACTCAAACTAGAAGATACTTAGAAACTCCGTCTAAATATGAAATTAAAATTGTTAAAAAATAACACATTGTAACGACTATATATGTAAGCTGTAAGAGATTACAGTTGAAACGTATCGATTGACATATACCCATGTCAATAAGAAATAGTCTGGCTTAGAATAAAACACAAAATTATTCTAGGGTGGGACAATCTGTTAGTTTGGCACATTTATCTCCTTTTGTCCAAACAACAAGAGATACTTTTAAAAAGAGATATAAAACATTTACAGATGAGCAGATCGAAGAGTTAGTTAAACGTGATATTGAAGCCGGTGTACAGACTTTACAATACCAGATCATAACCCTAATGACAACGAACGGCCAAGCTCCATTTGTAACTGTTTATATTAATTTAAATGAAGTGCCTGAAGGAAAAGAACGCCAAGATTTAGCTTTAGTAGCTGAAGAAGTTTTAAAACAACGTATTCAAGGGGTAAAGAATGCTAATGGTGTATACATTACAGTGGCGTTCCCAAAGATCATCTATGCCCTTGATGAATGCAATATTAATGAAGATTCTAAGTATTATCAATTAACCAGACTTGCAGCTGAATGTTCAGCTAAGAGAATGGTTCCAGATTATATTTCCAATAAAGTACAAAGAGAATTAAAAAATGGAGATGAACTGACATGTATGGGGTGTCGTTCATTCTTAACTAATGATACCTGTACAGAAAATTATGCTAAAGCATTAAATTGGGAAAAATATAAAGGCCATAAATATTATGGACGCTTTAACCAAGGCGTCGTAACTATTAATTTACCAGATGTAGCATTGTCTTCTCATAAAGACTTTGATAAATTCTGGAAGATCTTTGATGAAAGACTTGAATTGTGCCATAAAGCATTAAAATGTAGACATAATAGATTGCTAGGTACAAAATCTGATATTGCTCCAATTCTTTGGCAAAATGGTGCATACGCCCGTCTAAAGAAAGGAGAAACTATTAATGAATTATTGAAGCATAATTATTCTACTATTTCTTTAGGTTACGCTGGTTTGTATGAATGTGTAAAATACATGACTGGTGAATCTCATACACAGACTAATGGTAAAGAATTTGGTCTTAAAGTCATGCAATATATGAATGACAAATGTGCCAAATGGAGAGCCGAAGAAGATATTGGATATAGCTTATACGGATCTCCTATCGAATCAACAACTTATAAATTTGCAAAATGTCTAAAGAAACGATTTGGCATTATTAAAGACGTAACTGATAAAGATTACATCACTAATTCATACCATAGACTAAAAAAATGTGGCTTAATATCGTGAGATATTACGAATAACCATGTGAACCCATATTTGTGGGGTATGTTACAATTTATGCTATTACATAAGTATAGATTGTAATGTTAACGGAGAAAACTGTACATATGTGCAATAACTCCGTGCTAAGTCTAACAGGAGTGTTTATTATGGTAGACTTTTGTTAGAAAAGTGTAACGACTATCGAAAGGGTAGCTCAGAGCGTAGTCTGGGTGAGTAACCGAGTAGAGTACATTATATCTGAAATGGTATAGTGGAAGCGCATGGCGTCTCATAACAGCTTATGAGATGATGATATAGTCTGATACTCTTAAGTGAGTATGGTTAATGTGCGAGAAAACATTGATATTTTCTCAAAATTAAAATTAGAATCTGAATTTCAAAAACTATCACCAGGTGGAAACATCTCCTACGGAGAATGCCCTGATCTTAGTAATAATATTGATGCCGTAATGACTATTATCAAATTTATTTATAATACAAACATGTATGCTGAATTAAATTCTAAGCATGATTATTGCCAAGTATGCGGATACACTGGAGAAATTGAAATTAAAGGCGAAGAAGGCCACTTATATTGGCAATGCCCGAATTGTGGAAATACTGATAAGACTAAATTAAACGTTAGTCGCAGAACATGCGGCTATATAGGAACAAACTTCTGGAATCAAGGAAGAACGGAAGAAATTAAAGAACGCGTTCTTCATGTAGATAATTCAGAAGAAAAATTCTAATTTAAATAAGATAACCACCTCTATAGAAATTCTATAGAGGTGGTTTATTTTTGTTTTAATAGAAGGCAGGTGTGTATCTTGAAATATTCTGGTTTGATTACAAATGATACAGTAGATATAGATCATGGAATTGCTGTAAGCTTCTGGGTTCAAGGTTGCCCGCATCATTGTGATGGATGTCATAATCCACAAACATGGAATTTTAATGGTGGATATGATTTACCTGAAGATTATATTGATAGAATTATTAAATTAATTAATAAAAATGGTATTCATAGAGATTTATCTATTCTAGGTGGAGAACCATTATGTGAAGAAAATATAGGTATTGTACTACCTCTAGTAAAGAAAGTTAAAGAAGTTTATCCTAAAATTAGAATATTCATTTGGACTGGTGGTTTATTTGAAGAATTAAAAAAGAATAATAAAATACTTAAAGTACTTAAATTAATTGATATTCTTATTGATGGGGAATTTCAAATAGCATATAGAGATATCACACTACCATTACGCGGTTCGCCTAATCAAAGAATTATTGATGTGAAAAAATCTTTAGAGACTAATCTTACCGTAATAACTTATCTTTAAGAAGGGGATAATAATGATAGACCATAGCAAAAATATTACATTATTAGCAGCAATAACTAAAGATGGTTCTATTAGTAAAGATGGTAAGCTTCTTTATCATATACCAGAAGATATGAAAAACTTTAAGGAACTGACTACAAATAATATAGTTATTATGGGTAGAAAAACATATGAGTCTATTGGACATCTATTACCTGATAGAGTGAATGTAATTTTGACTCATAATAAGGACTATAAAGTCAAAGGAGCCATGGTAGTTCATAGTGTAGACGAGGCTATCTTATATTGCAGAGTCTTTCAGTCTAGAAGAAAGATTTTTGTTATTGGTGGGGAAGAAATATATAAAGCGTTCTATACAAAAGCCAAATATCTTAATCTTACAGAGATTGTAAGTGATCTTACAGGGGATGCTAAATTCCCTATTAAATTTAGAAAGCAATTTAGAATCATTAAATCTTCTTTACTAATGGAAGACCCTGATACCAAAGTCAAATATCGTAGAAATATTTATAAACAATTATTCGCAGATTAAAAACAAAAATGTCTCTATACACTAATTAGTGTATAGAGACTAAATATTGGATAAACCATATATTATTAAAATGATTGGAGGGATTTCTATGAATAGAATATTTAAAGACAAGTTTTTATTATTTACAGATGCTAGTGTCGATGGTAAAGTCGATACTAGAAATGGTAATATCGTTGTAGGAGGCGTTGTAATTGTACACCAGTCATCAGACTCCATAGTAGATGTAAAGCTATTTCCATTTAAGCATTGCACGAATAACTATGGAGAAATGTATTCCATCTATGCGGCTATGAGAATATGTAAAGAATTGAGTATGAGATATGGAGAAAGATCTTTTACTATTTTTAGTGATTCTCAATATAGCGTTTATAGTTTAAGAGATTGGATATATGGTTGGTATAGAAACGTTAATAATGGTAATGAATCTATACTGACTTCATCTGGTAATGAATTAAAAAATAGAGAATTAATAGACGCTATTATTATGAACGCAGCATATTCCCAAGGCTTAAGAATTAAACTAATCCACGTTAATGGTCATACGGATGAGATTAAAAAGAACTATGTAAGTGCATTCATTCGTTCTAATTTTCCATCTAATTTTAATGTATCTACTGATTACTATAATAAACTTAAGACTGAATTAAAACGTTTATTGAATTATAATGTATACGTAGACACGATGACTAGAGAATATATTCAAACTGCTAAATCTAATTATAATAGTTTAGCTAATCCATCTCTTGGAATGAGACTAGCATTTCCACCATATAATGGTAGCTTATCATTATACAATAACGTAGTTCTTTCTAGAGCTGAAATTCTAGGAGACCTGCTATAACAGAAATTTAAAGAGCCTACCTTAGGCTCTTTATTTTTTATAATTAGAGGTGAATTTAATGAGAGATCCTAGAATGAATCAATTATTTGTAAATTCAAATGAGCCATCTGAGATCTTAAATATGACTGATATTCCAGAATATAATCTAGAAGACTGGGAGTTTAAAGACTCAAAAGACTTTACTAAATATATTAAGTACTTGGAACAAACTATCCGTGGTTCTATTGAATACAGAGAATATATTCAATACTTAAGAAATGCTTTTGAAATGAATCGATGCACTATATATATGAACGTATCGAACAATTTAACGAATAATATTAAAATTGAAATTCATCATGATCCATTAACGCTATATGATATTTGCTTAATTGTATTTCGTAAACGTCAAGCAGCTGGTGAACCATTAGATGAAGATAATGTAGCTAAAGAAGTCATGTGGCTTCATTATAATAATATGGTTGGACTAATTCCATTATCTGAAACTATTCATGAGTTAGTTCATAATGGAGTTATTTTTATTCCGACAACTCATGTATTTGGTAATTATAAATTATTTGTAGAAGCATATAAACCGTTCTTTACAATTGAACAGAATGATATGCTAAATGAAATCGAAAGAGCTAGTAAAGAATTTGATTATGATAAATATAAAGAAATCTTAGCTCATAAAGAGCTATATATTAACGATGGATACTCTAAAGATCTTAATGAAGAAATTATTAATCTTCTTAAAGAATGCAAGAAGAAAATGATTGAGAAATTTTATTCTCGGAGGTGACAAATAAATGGCAAACGACAATGTATTGGTTAGTGCAGCCACACTAACCAAAATTGGTGACGCAATACGTGAAAAGAATGGCACAGTAGTAAAATATAAACCATCTGAAATGGCTGGACAGATTAAGAATTTATCTTCTTCAAGCACTAGTGCAGATTTTAGTAGTGTATTTAATTTTAAAAAGGTCACAATTGACCCAGCATTACATGCTAAGAGTGTTAAAATTTCTTTATTAGATGGAGATAATGAATTAACAACCATTCATAATGATGATCTAGGAATGACAAAAAGTTCATTTAAAATTGAGCCAACGTTAGAATCCGGTTATTTACCATCTAATATTTATACTGCAAAAATTGATTCAACCAATGATGCTTTATATGTAACAGGTGAAGCTTGTACCGCCCCTCCCCAATTTCCGTCTAAATATGTAATGACTAAACAGAATTTTACCGTTGATTGGAGTACAGGTAATCATGTAGACTTAGAAAATGATAAATTATTCTCTAGTATAGATATTGCTACTGATAGCATAAAATTAAATCTTAAATCTGATGTTTCTATAAGTAATTTAACTTTTAGTAATAAGAAGAAACTTACCATAAAATATATACCTACGTATTCATCTTCAGATGTATCATATGAATGTATTGGTGAAACTACATTTGATACCCAAAACATGTGTATTATAATAGATAAAACAAATGGTTTGAGTAATTTTAATGAGCTTGAAAGAAACAGTGTATTAACTAATTTATATCTTAAAGACAGTGATTTTAAAATTTTAAATGAACAAATGAAAATCACTGATTATAGTGGTACAGATAGAGATACTGTAAAGTTTTTTTATTTAAGTGAAAAAGAACCAACAAAAACATTTCTAGCAGATATTGGTGATTTTCTTTTTAGCGATAGATTACCTAGTGATTCAATAATTGAAAAAATAAAAACCAATGCAGGTTCTTATTTTTATTTAATAAACCCATTAGTTAGAGGCAGTACAAATAACTTTTTCTATTATTTTTCAACAAAAGATAACAAACTCATGATAGGCAACAGTACATCTTCTTCACCATTTGTCTACCAAAAAACTACAAATGATTGTAATTTTTATACTTTAAGCGACTCCACACTCATTTCTAATTATGATTGGTATACTGTTAATAAATCAAATTATTATGATTTCAGTAAGTTAGAAGAGCATTCACCGGCACAAATATTTGAAATATTGTATTCTTATTTAACGGATTATTATAGTGAACTTTCAAAGAATTACTATGGTGATAAAACTGAGTATGATAAACAAATAAATGAACTAGCTAATAAAACAGATTCGGAGAAACAGACTTTAGTAGAAAATGCAAAAACTAATTTTTTAAACAATCTAACATATCAACCTAATTTATATAATTTTTCTGGTGGATTTAATGATGAAAATGTAACTAAATTGTTTTCTATGCTTATATATAAGCATGGGATGTATACATTAAAAAATTCACCGACAGTAAATTGGAAATTTGAAGTAGACGTATAGTTGATAGCAAAAACATAATAGTAAATCTATTTTAGGTTACAAAAAAGAAAGTGAGGTTTATTATATATGAATTTTGATATTAAGAAGGAGCTGCAAAATATGTTTTTAGTAGAAAACACAAGTGTAGACTCTAATGAAGTAAAAGAATTTACTGAAGCGTTAGTTACACTTGATAGAAGGAACCGTATTGAAGCAGAACAGATTCCTGTATTTGAAAATTCAGTAAATGGTAAAAAATGTCTTTGCATTAATCTTTATGATATCTTCCGTTATGCAACAGCAAATTCAAGAGATGAAGATTTGGATATTGCTAAATGCTTTGATGATATTTGTGCTCAAAACAATATCGAAGATCGTAGTGAATATGACTATGTGGTTACGATTCCTAACGCACAAGTTCATTTCATTAAAGAAGCAGCGGAATCGAAAAATGATTATACAAAGATGCCAACTAAGCTAGGTGAACTTGATCGTTTTATGAAGTATCTTAAATATGATTGTATTAATAAGGGGCTTCAATTAGCCGCAGAAAAATAAAAAATAAATAAGGGGAATTGGAGTAAATCCAATTCCCTTTATTTTATCAGAATACTAATTGCTTTAATATCTCCCTCCTCTCTTTCTTAAAATAGTAGGAGCTCCACTCCTCATCTTTTGCTTCATTATAATACCACATTGTTTCTGGAAAAAACATTTCCAGTTCTGGGGCTTGCCCGTCGACAAGTTCCCTCCACGTAAGCGCCTCTATATCTTTTCTCTTCATAATGAGCCTCCCCTTTCATCTTTACAGGTCATTCACAATTATAATATATGAAAAAAATATTAAGTTTATTAGGAGAAGAGTATAACGCTCTTCTCCTATAAATTCATCATCATAGTAAATAAGCAATAAATGAATATGCAAAATATCAATTGCTAAATTCATATTTAACCGTATATTATATTTGTGAGTAAGATCCATTATTATTTTATTTACTTATGTAAAGGAGAGGTTTATTATGACTACAGAAAAGAGTTTACATGATCAGCTTTCGGCCGCTGTTTCTGGAATACTGAAAACATGTGAAGAAAATCGTCGTCGTTATGAATGCACCGATTCAGAACCAAAAAAAGAAATAGAAAATACTCAAATTAATAATGTAGTTTCGCCGTCATCGAATTTAAACGATAATTGTGAAAGAAGAGAGGAGACTAATAAAACAGCAGAAGTAAAAACGGAAACGAATAAAAAGAAAGCATTCAAATTGTTTGCTGGTATTAGAGAGACTGCCGAAGACCAGCCTAAAGAAGAATTTTCAAAGGCTACGGTAGCATATCAGCCATCTGTAGCAAATAATTTGTATGGAAACACAGGAGTAACTAATCAAATTACCTTTTCTCCTGCAACAGATTTTAGAACGGTAGAAGAAAAGATCAATGAGTTATATGCTAGACTGGTAATGGAGACAGACAGAAATAAAATTCTTTATATCGCTAATCAGATTATTAATTTGGTGCCAGATAAAGAATCTTTTATGAAAACTCTTTTCTCCAAGTTAAAGGGGTAAGTTGTATGAAGAAGAAACAGGCTTTTGTGGGATTTGATGTTTATTCAAATCCCACAACATTCACTCCTAAGTCTCAAGGAGATTTTTCTGGAGGAATTTCAGAAGATATCTATGATACTGATAGCATTGAGACAGCTATTAATCAGTCAAACAATGAGGCTACATATATGGTTAATGGTAATCCATTAAACAGCGATATTGGTTTGTCTGAGATGTATAGAAACTACGTAAATAGCGTTGTATGTGGATTAGAAAGACCTATTCCTCCATGGAATGAATTTTCCACATATGAAGATGTAGCACGCATGTGTTATAACAACAACACCAACAAGCAGCTCCATGAATTGGAGCTGCTTGAAGATCGTTGTCTTAGCATGGGTTTAGATCCGACTGGTGGAGGATTTAAAATCCAACCAGGGACTAGATTCTTATCTAGTCCAAATAGACCATATTTTAGAAATGGTCAACCAATACCGGAAGCTTTTCAATATGATGAAGACGCAGAGAGAACTGAAAGCTTCCAAAAGACTGGGCAGTTTGATGCTAGACCGATTTATACCGATCTATATAATATGCAGCAACGACCGATGATGGTTACAAATTCAAATTATGAATTTATGATTGCTGTAGGCCAACCGGTTCAGCATAACTATCAGACTGTACCATTCCCTAAAGCCGATATGCCGATTCAAACATCGGCTGTTCTTCCAACTCGTCTTCAGGAATATGTATATGTGCCACAGATGAGCGTTCAGCCTCCGAAAGATAATTCGGAAGAAGAACTCAAAGCATACGAAGCCAGAAAGTATGCTGAAGAACATAAGCAGGAGATCTTTAATCAGACTGCTGATCTACAGCTTGAAAGAGAAAAGATCATTCAACAGCTGAATTCTCCATGGTTGATTGATAAACGTGTTGTAGGAGAATTCAATTATAAGCTACAGAACATTCAGAAACAGCTGGACGAATTATCTAAAATGGCTAAGACGTATAATTCACAAGAAGAGTTTAACCAGGAAATAAATATGCTTAAAACAAACTGGTTGATCAAAAATTATAATCAACGACTTGTGGATTTTGAACACCGTTCTATGGAACGGTATAATGTACGTAGGCATCCTGAAGCAGCTGATTCCATGCCGATTGAAGAAATCAATAAGAATTCTATTAATCGGCAATGGTTTAGAGAATACGGAAGCTATCTTACAGGAGAAAATCGTGTATTATTCCAAGCTATATTAAATAAGCAGCAGGAGATTCAACGTTTTGCTGCTAACTTTGATCGTCGAAAGGAAATGATAGAAACCCAGAGAGTTACGTATGAACGTTATGCTTTAGCATTAGCATATCAAACTGGAAAGGATTATGAGAAGATTTTAGAAGAGGTGACAGCTGAAGATCCATTTGGATTTAATGAAATTTTGAAACGTCCAGAATATGCGACTAGAGCATCCATCAAAGCAGAAGAATTATCTAGAGAAAAGCCAGAAGACTATCCGGATTATATTCCTAGATTTGATAAACGTGAGAAAGATTTAAACCAGAAAGAAAAGAGACTGTTATTCTGGTCTAGAAGAAGAAAGGAGATTGAACAAACTTTCATTGAAGCGTCTGAATTAGAATGGCGTAATAGCCAAAAGCATTATGTAAATGCTATTGATATTAGACGTTGTCCGTTCACTGCTAGATTGATGGAGATTCAAGATTTGAAAGAAACAGATAAGACTAAGCGTGGTAAAATCATTGGTGATTTAATTACGAGTGGTTTAGCTGCGGCTGAAGCTGCTAAAGTTCCAAGACACTTAGAGAGAATGTATGACCATAGAGAGTTTGGAGAAACTCTTCAGAATTATGGTCTGAAAACTAAGATTGGCGCTTTGTCTGATTTACTTTCAGAGTATGATACTAATGATTCTTTTAAGGAGGCAATGAATAAAGGTCTTTTAAGTATTGATACACCAGATAACTTAGGGAGAGCCTATAATAGAGATAGAGTAGAATTTGATAACTCTATTATTGAGCAATTTAATCAGGTAAATCGTCCACTGCCTGATGATGACGATGCTTGGATCAAAAATCCAGAATTTGACCCATATCATAGTACAATGACGATAGAAGATATAACCAAGGAGGAATATGATAAAACTCTAAGTTCAAATGGTGAATATACGATGTGGGTCACCAAAGAGCTGGGAGGGACTTACGATGCAACTAAACAGCACTCTAATTGATGACCTAAGGTATAACTTGCAGCATACAAAGATAGACTTAAGGTATGTATGGGTTGAAGGGCTTTATGAAGCATTGCGATATAGAACCGCATCGGAAATCGCATTTGATGAACTTCAAGGCCCTTCAGTAGATATGCTTCTAAGTCCAGAAGAAATCGAAGAAATCGAAGCTCTGACGAAAAAGAGTGGTTGGAGATTTAGACAAAAGTTTGAGGTTCTCGATTCCATCTTTAAACCTAAGGGGTATAAGAGAGGACATTGTGGAACTAATCGAGTTGTCTATGTTCCGTTGTGGAGTGATAAGTTCGTTGTTAAAGTTGCTTTAGACAGGGCTGCTAAAGCAAATATGCCAAATGAAATTGTCAATCAAAAGTATTTGAAACCATTTGTATGCAAGTGTTTTGATATTGACAAGCATGGTAATATTGGTGTATATGAACGAGTTATTCCGATTCTAAATCTTGATCAATTCTGGGAAATCCGTGGAGATGTATATGAGATTATCCAGAAGTTTATCAAGAGATTTGTCATAGATGATTTTGGGACTAAGGTATTTAAGAACTGGGGAGTTCGTCCAGGATTTGGCCCAGTTCTTTTAGACTATGCAGATATGTATCTAATAGACCCAGAGACATTATACTGTCGAGGGATAGCAGATATGAGTGATCCAAAGCATCTTAAGTATTGTGGCGGTAGAATAGGATATACCGCTGGTTATAATAGTTTAGTATGTTTGGATTGTGGTAGGCCAGCTAAAGCCGCTGAATTTAAAGGCAAACCAAAGCTGGCAGTGCGTGTGCCACGGAAAAGGGAGAATACTATGGGTATCAAATTTATCGATCCGGAAACTAATGAAGTTATGTTTGATAGTAGTTGTCCGGAGGCTAAAGAACAGTATGAGAAGAATCATCCTACAGAAAAAACTGGAATGACTTATAACGATTTTATCGTTAATAATCTGATCAAGGATACGAATAATCAGATTGAGCAATATAACAAAGCTCAAGAAGAAGAAGTTATTCGTATTAAGAAATCAAGAGGGTTAGAACTTCTTAATATTGGTAAAGCTATCGACCCAATTGATAAAGACAAAGTTCTTGATACAGATAAAAAGCATAGTAACTTCACATTCTTATCACGAAATGAATCTGAGCTTCAGGATTATGAAGCACATAAAGATGAATTAAAGAAGAAACGTGAAGAAGAGACTACGCTTAAAGTAGTCAAACCTAAGAAACGTCGTATGGTTATGGATGATGATTCTTCTAATACAGAAGAAGAACTTACTGGTACAAAACCTCAAATGAAAAACTTAACTGTAGTTAAACCAAAGAGAAAACGTGTACTTATGTTAGATGACTCTGAGGAAGAAACTAATGTAGTTGAACCAGTTCAGGCTGAAGTAGAAAAACAACCTGAAAAGGACAATGAAATAACTAGTAAAGCTGAAGAAGTAAAGGAGATTATTGAAATGGAAAATGTAAAAGATTTAATTGAGGCTATTAAGGAAAACACGCAGGCATTTTTAGATGAGAATGAAAATGGTAGCCCTTTCTCGTTAGAGGAAGTGACTCGATTCATTAATAAGATGGATCAGACTCCAGAAATGGTTAGAGATAAATATTTAGTATCTTCATTTATTCCATCAGTGTTCTTGGTTAGCATGAACTATCAGGATGGCGGAGAGCTTGATGAAAAGAATTTGGATAAATTAGCCATCACTAAAGAACAGTATGATGAAGTGAAACCGTACTTCGATAAATTATATAATGCAATCAATGATATTAAAATTGCATTGGAAGAAGATATCTACGGTAAAGAAGATGAAGAAAACTTTGTAATTATCAAAAAGCAGAAACGTCGTGACTATTGATTGGAGATGAGATGATATGATTATAATCACTAGTGATATGAATATTATTGTGAATGCTTTGCATTCACAAAACACTAGAGTGGTTATAGTCAGTGAAGATTGTGACCCGGGTATCAAAATGATGCCCGGAGTCATTTCTTTGCCTATACTATTACCGCCAACAGAAACAGTTTATGAGTTAATAAATGACTTGGAAAGTGGTCGCTATACTAAGCTTCAGTGTGTTGAATCATTTATTTGTCAGTATCAAGATTATCTGGCATCGAATGATTATTTAAATCAAACACTGGATATGATTGTGCTATCCTCAATGCATAATCAGATTTTTATGTACGTTGGATTGAATGATATGATGAATCCAGATTTTCCGTTTTTTACGGCAATGATGATGTATATTCAAAATCGTTCTCTAGGGCGTACATTCCGAGATACGGATATCACATATCGTATTGAGAATAGTGAATACTCAGTGCTTGGTGCAGCATTACGATTGTTAAATGTTGGTGTAGTAGATCTTAGAACTGTTGATGTAGTTTTACAAAATCAGTATACTAGACTTCCTCCGGAATCTGAATCTTATATTTTGTATTCAGTATATGGGGATAAGTACAATATGCTGTCTCCAGAAATGAGAAATTACTATGCAAAGCTATTTTTGCATAGAAAAATTAATGGTGGTATTCTACAGACACATAAGATGCCAGCATTTGAATGGGGTGTTATGAATGATGACAATCAGCTTCTCGGAAAGAGAAATAGCTAACTCTCTCTTAGAAGAACTAAAAGACAATCCAATGGTGTTCGATATTAATAATATGGATTATCTTAATAATGCCTTATCCGTATTAAGGCATTTTAGTTCAGACTCCATTGAGTTTGATAAAGAATTCCATGACGCTTTATTTCAGAAATCCGAAGGGTTATTTTATGAACTCTTTGGGTTAATTGTTGAAGCATATAATGGTTCGGATGTAGTTATTATATTCGACCGTAAAATCGATATTCCCATAGTAGAAACAATCATTCATAGTTTCCTATTCTACTTCGGTGTGAGATGTAATTTAGTCTTCTTAAAAGAAGACTTAGACAATCTCAAGTCTATAAATGAGACAGATTTATTTGATGTATCAAACATCATTAAGTATATGGATACATTTTTAATGCTACATGAGAAAGTATGCAGCGGGCAACAACTAACTAGTTATGTAGTTAGAACGCCAGCTAGGAGTGCATTCTTATGGTAACTCAACCATATTTAACCAATCTGTCTTTATTAGTAGACTACGACATTAGAATCTATAAGATTCATGATGCCGTATTAGAGATTCTATTTAATGAAAAAATAATAGATCGCAAGGTCTATTATTTTTTGAAAAACAACACCGAAGAGATAAAAAGAAACTATAGTGAAAATGTATTAAAGGATCCAAATATTCAAGCGTTAGTTTATAATATTATAAAAGACGCTAATTCAAAGTTTTTAGCTGTAAATAATATACAGTTACCAGATGTATTGGAGATAGATGCTTCTAACATAATAGTAAAAAATAGATTAGCTAAAGTTACTAGAATAGGTTATTTAGAGTATACATTAGAAGACCAATTTAGTAACTTTATTAATATAAATTCCATTAGAATATATTCAATGGTAGATATGCTTGGAACAAAAATAAAAATAAATGGAATCGATCGGTATCGAGTACAAAAGCATTTCGATTTCATGATAAATGCTATCACCCAAGCATTAAACACATTGAATACTAGTGGACCATTGCCCGCATTACAATTCGTAAGACAACTGTATAACGATTATAATAGTTATAAGCTGCCGGTTGAATATTATAGGGCTTTTAATCTAAGTTCCTCATTTGTCATCGTCTATGGCAACTCTAAATATGAGATTTTTGATGCCACAGAAAATGACAAATTGAGTTTAGATATTTCTTATAATAAGAATATAATTCAACAGTTGTTTTCATTATTAGTGCAATTAAGTTTTAAGACTACATAATCCCTAACCAGAATTCTGGTTAGGGATATTTTTTGTTTATTTTTTGGTGGCTGCATTATTTTTTGCTACATAAATAGAAATTGTAGTCAAAATTCGTCTAGCCAATAAATCTGGGATAGCATCTTTATTATAGATGATCTCCAGCTTTTGAAGAAATGCATCTGATAATTGTTCTTCTAATGCACTTGAAACATATTGACGTAGACTTGCTTCTTGCTGTTCTCCGATAAATTGCTCATATAAACCATTAAGCATAACGTAATCAGTTATGCTGCTAGTAATGATTGTATCTAACACAGATGTTAGTTCATCATAATTTACATCAATAGAAATGATGAACTTATAACGATAAAAGTTAATAATAGTAATTACAATACGATTTACTAATAGAAAGATAAACCCGCATAAAATTAAAATGCTAACAAATGAAAATAGACCATCAATTAGACCCGCGAATTGCAGGAATTCCCAAATATTATCAGCGGCTGATAAATTATCGCATACTTGCATATTCATTATTTTTACTCCAATCTACGAGTTCATCCCGCAATTTCAATAAATTATTATCCGAAGTACATCCAAGCTCTTCGGCTCTATTAATGTACTTGATAATTTTATTTGCGATTTCAATAGTGATGCCATCGCTATATTCTTTTACAAATTCAACCCAATTACCGAAGCACATATCTGGGTGAATAAATAATCCTGTATTGTTATGGAATTCTTGGTGTTCCGTTAGAGTCAGCATAACAACTTGGACTTTGTTTTCTCTATGGACTTTCTTCATAAGATTTACTAAGTCAAACGAAGAGATCATTCCGACTTTATTTAATTCATGCTCAGTAAGAATAACTGCAATATCAAATATCGTTAGAATATTATGGTGCATTTCAATTGTAGCCATATCAGAAGAAATATTTGCGCTTAATTGACTACGATACATACCAAGAGACATTAGATAACTTTTATAGTTTTTATAGAAACGAGAACGTCTAAATCTAGAAACGCTATTTTTGATAAAATTAACGTATTCATCTGTATCCAGAAAGCTATATTTAGTGTGATATAGTGAAATATTAAATGGAACAAATGGGGATTGTACTGTAGGATTTATATTGTCTTGTATAGACGTAATTCCTGGAATAGAATTATCTTCCATATCGTATTACCTCCTAGCATTGATTAAATAAATGTTTTGATATATAAATTGGGACAATTTTTACATAGATATAATTAGCCCGAAAGGAGGACATCTCGGTGATTATCAAAAATCTGATTCAGAAAAATTACTCAGATTCACCTTACGTAGATAATATTGTATACTATACAAAATTATTAGCCTTAGGAGCTGTAGTAAAAAATCAAGAAGAAGCCGATAAAAATGAATCAAGAAGATCACTCTATTTAGGTGATTTGTATTGCAAATGTATAGAAAATAGAGCCACATACGATATGTTTAAGTATACCGATATTATGCTTAGACAAATCGGTGTACCGGATAATTTAAAAGAACGATGCAAGTATAGCCCATCTGCTATTCCAGAGAATCTTCGTAAAGATGCATTAGATGTGGCTAGAAAACATTTCTTAGCTAATTATGATGAAGAAAATGACTATTATAGAAAGATATTAGGTAAACCACCTAAAGATGCTGCACCGTTATATATTGATGAAGATATTCGTATTGATAATATTGGTGTAGACTATACTCATTCTATAGATAAGATGACTCAGTATGAATTAAATAGTCTAAATGACTATGGGATTTATGCTAAGATGATTGAACGTTATACAGCTCCAGAATATGATTATATTAATTATATTGGTACAGATGTATCTTTATATGCTGCACGTAAAGCCGCTGAATACGAATTACTTTATATTCCAAGTATTGATTTCCAGACTATTATGGAAAAGTTTAAAGATCGCTATGGAGTAAATAGAGTATTCACTATTCAGACTATAAAGAGTGATGCATATGAATTTCAGTCAGACTACTATAATCAATTCTTAATTATTTTTATTCTTATCCAAACCATGATTGATCTTATCTCTGAAGTACAAGATCATATTATTAAAAGAGAAGCATTTGATGAACGTTGTGTACGTTATATTTTTGAAGCCAATGGGGTTCCATATTATGATGAAATCCCATTCAAATACCAGTGTAATATGCTCCGTAGCCTGAATACACTTTTAAAATATAAATCTACTGCAAAATGCATGGTAGAGATTTGCTCATTATTTGGATTTGACTCCGTTAATATCTTTAAGTATTATATGCTTAAAGATAGAAATATTGATCCAATCACCAATGAGTATGTATTTAATTATGATACTAGATTTTATGATAATACAGATAACCCAGTTAGCATTAAATCTCAAAATATTCAATTAACGAATTCAAATATTTCTTCCAATAGCTTTAAATTAGACTACCCATTAGCTAAGTATGAAGATCTAGGTAATATGTATCATGTAATTGCTGATGGAGTAATTATTGATCCAAAACAATATACGGTAACGAATGGAAATCTTTCTTTTAAAGATAAATCTATTCTTAAAGCTAATACAAATCTAGAAATTAGATTCATCTATAATGAAAAGAATGAAGATGTTTCATCTAAGAAATTTGATGAATATATAATCAAGCAGAAAGTACAACAATTCCCATTTGAAAATAGTAAATATGAATATTCATTAGATATTCCTGATGGAGCAACTGAATATTTTACAGATCATAATCAGGTTATTGTATCCGTTGGTTCTGTATTTCTAAATAATCAATTATATTCAATTGACTCAACGAAAAAGACAATTACTTTCGATAAAGATAATACAAAAGACATTTTATCCGCTGGTAGAATAGTAACGATAATTTTTATTTATAATGATAATCCAAATAACCAATTTATTTATGCTAAAAATATAACTAAGATTACTGATAAAGAATATACTGGTTCAGTAGAAATACCAGAACCATTTGAAAATTATGTAGCGGCTAATAGAAGTTTCTTCGTTACAAGAAATGGTACTTTCTTAGATAGCCGTAGATATTTCGTTGAAAACAATAAGATGCTTTCATTTATTGATTCATCTGATCAGTTTACAAAAGATAAAGATATTGAATTCAATTTCTTATATAATAAATCTAAAGTAATTGAATTTCAAGAATCATATCAGACCATTAATGTAGAGACTGGTCTATATCAATATCAGATTCAATACCCATTTGCAAATTATTCAGAAAAGCATAATCTTATTGAGGTTCTTTATGACGGTAAAGTAATTCGTCCAGATCAATATACTATTCTTAAAGAAAAACTTACGTTAGTAGATAGATCGTTAGCATATAATTCAGGTCATAAGATTGTCTTACATTTTTACTACCCTAAAGATCCGAATAATACATTTATTGATGTAAATTATGTAGTAATTAATGCTAACGGGCAGACTGAAATTACATTACCAGAACCATTCCCAGAATTCTTAAACACAGGCAATGCTGTAAGAATTATGCATAATGGTAAATTACTAGATCCAGGAAGCTATCAAATTAATCAGCATAAGATGGTTTATATTAAACCAGAAGATAAATTCAATCTATCTGATGTAGTTGTTTGCTACTTCTATTCAATTGAAAATAATATTTATAATATTTCTGTAGACCAAGTCTATTGTCAGAAAACACTAACTAAAAACAAGTATAGCTTCACATATCCTTTCTTTAGATATATGCAATCAGGGAATTCATTTATTGTACTAGTGGGTTCATTGATTATGACTAAAGACAGATATACTATAGCAGATAATTATATTACTTTCAATGATGATGTAGAAATTAAAGACGATAGAGAGATTACTCTATTATTTATCTATAATAATATCTTTGAAAAGTATAATAAGTATATCATCAATAATGAATCTATTGTAGATATTGAAGATGAACGTTATGCCAAGGTTACTTTACCGACTGAAGACTATTTGACTTCAAAGAATAATTCATTTATTGTAGCTTTAGAAGATGGTACAGTAGTACCTCCGGAAGAATATGAATTAATTGATGGATTTATTTATTTCATCAAACCATATTCGGAAATCTCAAAACATGGTACAAAGATCCGTCTTATCTATAATTATATCAATAATAGATTTAAGAAAGTCTATGAAGAAAATATTGATAAAGACTTTACTTTGAAATTTGTTAAAGTCCCGATTGGCCATAAGCCAGATATGTATCTAAAAGATAAAGGCGAATATGAACCATATGATTCTTTCGTTAGACCAGATAAATTATGGGATACAGAGCAAGACTTACATGATGATATTAAAGAAGCTATTCTACATAAAGAATTTTCTTATGTAAATACTAAATATATTTCCATCGATACCGTTATGAGCTTTAGTAAATTAACTTTTGAGCTACCATATTTCTTTGGAATGCTATTTGATGATGTTAAACTTGAAGATAGATTACGTCTTCAGGTACCTGATATTCAAACGTATAAGATGTTTAGACTATCAGACATCTTATGCTATTTATTTAGCATTACATTTGATTATTATGAATTAGAAGATGACATTATGCAAGATCCTGAAGGGATCATGTATATGAAAGGTTTTAACTTTAGAGCTGATATTGATCTTATTAATAAGAAGATTATCAAACTAGGTTTTAAACCAGAAGATATTGGCGTAGATAAATTTAGATTTTATAAATCTCAATTAAATTCAATCAAAGAATACTTGAATATCTTTGAGCAAAATATTAATGTACGTCGTGTGTTATTACGTGGTATGGTTGATGCTGATAATAAGCGAGAATATGATGCATTTAAAATTGCTTATGAATCATTAATGCAGATAGACTATAACACTAAATTCTTTAAGATTGCTACGGGTGAAAAGATTCCTTCGGATGCTACATATAGTAATTTCTTAAAATATAGAGACGATGTATTATATAATAATATCGTATATATCTCTAATATTAAAGATAAAGCTGAAAAGAGAAAGTATATTTCAGAACGTATTCTTGCTGTTTGTAGTTCTATTGATACATACTTAGATTCTAAAGAATATGACTACTTATGGAGTAAATTCCCGGGTGTAGGCATTGACTTTATTCGTAACTATGTAAAGAAAGTCATTGACTTCTTCAAGTCATATAAGATTACTATTTCTTCAATTAATACATTATATAAATTCGATAATAAATATGAACAAACTCTCAGGGCCATAGACTGTATTAAATACTATGCTAGAATTAGCTATATTGATTTTGTACAATATATTGATGGCTTTGGCGTAGAATGGTCAAGATTTAAACCTAAAGAAGTAGTCAACTTAGTAGATAAAATCTACTTATTTAGATACTGGTTTAAGAAACTTGGTCTTATTGATGAAGGCGATGATATCCGTGAAGTATGGAATATCATTTGTAGATTTGTATTTAAAGATAAAATTGGTATGGAGATTACTGATAAGCTAGTCTATATTTCTCATATGACACTATCTGATATTATGGCAGTAAGTTATATTGATGGTATAGATAGACTGTATGCAGTTTCTCATCCAAAAGAAATTGTTCAACCGACTGAAAAGCTCTATATTGTGCCGTATAAAAACATATAGATAATTAATTTTAACTTAAAATGGAGGGCAATGAAAATATGTCAAAATCTCTGCTATTATTAGATTATTCTAATATTAAAGATACGACAAGCGGGCGTATTGAACGAAGCATTCAGCGTGAAACCGCTACTCATAAGGATACAGATATCATTGTAAAGATTAATGGTACCGATAAAGTTCTATTCCGTGGTAAGAATAAAATTATTCTTCCAGGCGCAGCATTTACTGCAAGAGCACATTTCGATCTACCTAGAAACGAAATTACTCCATCTTATAATACCGTATTGAATTTGGAACACACTGTATTAGAACAACCATCTTCTAAAGAACGTTGTTATCTTTTCTGTGTTGGTACAGATGGTTGCGGTCGTGAAAACTCACAGGTTAAAGAAGTCAACTATGCTAAATGGATTACAACTGACGCATTGGTTCCATTTAGATTCCCATTGATTACTGAAGATATTACGACTGCACAAAAACAAATTTATCATGGTCGTAAAGTTATTGGTGAACGTGCCGCGTATTATTTCAAGACATTTGAATCTGAACCTAAACTAATTCAACGTCTTGAAGATGGTACTATCATTGATAGCAATATTTACAGCTATAATAATGAACTTGAAGTTGAAACATTAGTTGAAGTAAAGATTAAAGTAACTGAAGAAGAATGTCGTGAATGGTTCATCAATACTGTAGGTATCAACGAAGCTCGTGTAAATACAATTAGTCTTTGCACTGCATGGCTTAAAAATATTGATGGCATTGGTTACTATCAGGATATTCGTCCACTTACTAAATTAAATATGCCTAACGAACAGCTCATTGAACTTTCCAAAGGGCTGGATATTACATACCAGATTTATTATTAATAAAATATTCCCTCTAGGAGAATTATCTCCTAGAGGGATAAATGTTATTCTAAGTCTAAATATAGATTGAGTACATATACTTCTTTAATATCTTTTATTACCTGATCTATTTCTTCTTGAGAGTCTAAAGTAAATAATAAATCGGATTGTAAACGGTTATTAAAGTCTTCTTTCATAATTTGCTTACCATCTTTTTCTCTCATACAGATTTCTCCATAGAAAGAAATAATAAAGCTAAGGAAGAACCATTTTCTTTCTACTATAGCATCTTTCATAAAACAATTATAAATCATTCTAGCTTTAGAGAAATCTAATGACTTAGCTCTTGTTAAGAATAGTTTCATAATAGAAGTGAATACTTGCATATATTCCATTTCATTACATTCAAGAATAGCTCTTTGAATACAAGAATAATTATCTGCTGAGAAATTGATATTAAATGAATTATAATCATCTATAATACCATCTATAATCTTATCAGCTTTATATTTAATAGCATTATAGATAAAGTTATTATTAACGTCTACTTCATATAGAGTATTTAGTAGATTAAATAACTTATAATGATTATACATTAAAGCTGTTAGAGTAAGAATAGATTTTCCTTTGCCCTCAGGAAAAGATATGCAATAACTATTAATAATTAATACTGCTTCATCTTCATTTCCTACATCTAATAGACCCATGACTAATTGGACTAAACAAAAATAATTGTCTTTCTTATCGAATTTTACATCACCTTTATAGATTTTATTATACTTTTTAACCAGTAAATCTAATTGATTCATAATACCGCCTCCAAAAGATAAGTTTATTAATAAGTGCATTTATAAATAAAAATATACCACTAGGGTTTAAGTAACCCTAGTGGTAATTGTTTTATTAGCTCGGGATAGTGATAGTGTCAGATTCTTCAATGAAGAAGATACCAGTATTAGCTGGGAAACTAGAAATATTATTGGTTACAGAGCTTCTTGTATATACTTTAGTATTCAGATCAGTAGTTTCTGCTTTAGTATCTAAGCTTGTTTGAAGCATATTAATATCTGCATCATGTGAAGTTTTATCTTCTTTTGTATTAATTAAATCATTTAGTGAAGTTACTCCAGTACCAGTAAGTGAAGTACCTTCAATGATGCTAGGAGCAAGCATTTTACCATCTGTACTAATGGTTGTTTTAACTACACCGTTATACAGAATTTCTAAGTTGCCATCACTATTTGGTTTAATTTCCCAACCTGTACCAATTTCAAGTTTATCTGTTTGAGAATCAACCTTAGTAAGATATCTAGCATCAGATTCAGTTTTGGTATATGTATTACCAATCTTAGTCTTTTCATCTGATGAAACAAACTTCAAAGAATCAGTTTGCTCAATCATAGATGCTGGTAATGTATCAGGTAATACATAGTTATTAGCGTTAGCAGCAATACCATCAAGCTTAGCTTTATCAGCAGCAGACATAAGCCCTGCGGTTGTACTTGTAGCATTATCTACTTTAGCTGTCTTAATTGCATTATCCGTTTCAGCTTTAGTATAAACTTGAGAAAGTTTAGTCTTTTCATCCGCAGTTACAAATTTATGAGTATTGTCTTCAGTAATCATACTAGCTGGTAGTGTTTCAGGTAATACATAATGATTAGCATTAGCTTCAATACCATCTAGTTTAGTCTTGTCTTTAGAAGACATTAACCCATCTACAGTTGTAGTTGCATTTGCTAAGTTCTTAAGTTTAGTATGTTCAGCTGGAGTTACAAATTGTCTAGAAGTATCTTCAGTAATCATAGAAGCTGGTAAAGTAGCTGGAAGCTTATAATTATTAGCACCTGCTGCAATACCGTCAAGCTTAGATTTATCAGCAGCAGACATCAGACCAGCTGAGCTAGAATCAACTAATGATAATGTACTCAAGCGTTGATACTCTGGTACTGTTGATGATTCATCCGGAGCTTTAGTAATAATAATTAAACCATTACCTTGGAAAAATAAGTCATCTTTTTCAATTTTACCAGAGTATGTTTCAGAACCTGTAAGCTGAGCTGCACTAATATTGCCTTTATAGCGAGTATAATTTGAAAGATTAATATTACCTGAAGCGATATCAGTAAGTTTTTGATCTACTTCAGCTTTAGTATATTTATCAGCATAAGAAGTCTTTTCTGTATTACTGATAAATTGTTTATCAGCCGTTGTAGTAATCATACTAGCGGGTAATGTTGCGGGCAGAGTATAATTATTAGCATTAGCAGCAATACCATCAAGCTTAGCTTTATCAGCAGCAGACATTAAACCAGCTTTAGTGTCAGAAGCTGATGGAGTTGCTTCACTGACAATTTTTGTAATTTCATCTTTAGTATAGATATTAGCAATCTTAGTCTTTTCATCCGTTGTAATAAACTTATGTGTTTCATCTTCAGTAATCATACTAGCTGGTAGTGTTTCAGGTAATACATAATGGTTAGCATTAGCTTCAATACCATCAAGTTTAACTTTATCTGCGGCAATCATTAAGCCATTTGTTTTTGTAGTAACTACATCAGGTACATGCTGATTAATAAGATTTACTGTTTCAGCTTTAGTATACTTATCAGTATAAGAAGTCTTTTCCGTCAGAGAAACAAATTGTAAATCATCTGAGGTTTTAATCATACTAGCTGGAATATCGTTAGGAAGCGTATATCTATTAGCATTAGCTTCAATGCCATCTAGTTTAGCTTTATCATCAGCACTCATTAAGCCAGCAGCTGCTGTAGTTGCATTAGCTGGTCTAGCTTCTTTAATAAGGTTAGTGACTTCAGATTTAGTATATTTATCAGCATAAGAAGTCTTTTCTACACTGCTAATAAATTGCTTATCATCTGTAGTTGTAATCATATTAGCTGGTAAAGTCTTAGGCAATACATAATTATTAGCTCCAGCTTCAATACCATCTAATTTAGTTTTATCAGTAGCTGCCATTAAGCCATCTTCAGTTTGTGTTACTAATTGATAAGTAGAACCTGAACCAGATAATGAAACCCATTCTGTACCATTATAACGATAAATCTTACCTGTATCGTTTACAGAAACAGTCCATCCCTTCTTGGGGTCTGGATATGTAGTTGCAATATCACTAAATGAGTTTACATCTTTCTGCCAAATCATACCATCTGTATTTGCATTTTGAATACTAGTGGTAATCAAATTCTGTGTTTCAGCCTTAGTATATTTATCAGCATAAGAAGCTTTTTCTGTTAAATTAACAAATTGATGCTGTTCATCTGGAACAATCATAGATGCTGGTAATGTGTCAGGCAATACATAGTTATTAGCCCCTTCAGCAATACCGTCAAGTTTAGTTTTATCAGTAGAAGACATTAAACCATTAATTTCCTGAGTAACTACTCCAGGTTTAGCTGCATCAATTAAGTCAATTGTTTCGTTCTTAGTATATTTATCTAAGTATGTAGTCTTTTCTAAGTCAGTTACAAAACGATGATCTTTATCTTCCGTAATCATTGTTGCTGGTAATGTCTTAGGTAATACATACTTATTAGCATTGGCTTCAATACCATCAAGCTTAGCTTTATCAGATGCACTCATTAAACCAGCAGCTTCTTTAGTAACGATTTCTGGTTTAGCTGCATTAATAAGTCCTTCGACTTCGACTTTAGTATATTTATCAGCATAGTCTGATTTATCTTGATCGGTTACAAAACGATGGTTTACATCTTCAGTAATCATAGAAGCTGGTAAAGTAGATGGTAATACATACTTATTAGCGTTAGCTTCAATACCATCTAATTTAGCTTTATCAGCAGCAGACATAAGACCTGCTGTACCAGTGGTTACAATTGGTGTAGCCTTAGCAATAGCATCTCTTGTCTCAGCTTTAGTAAATTTATCAGCATATACTGTCTTATCAGTAGATGTAACGAATTGATGCGTTTCATCTTCAGTAATCATACTAGCTGGTAGTTCATCAGGAAGCGTATAGTTATTGGCCCCTTCTTCAATACCATCTAATTTAACTTTATCTGTAGAACGCATTAAACCATTTACTGTATGAGAAGCTAATGGTGTAGCGTTACTAATTAAAGTATTTACTTCGACTTTAGTATATTTATCAGCATAAGAAGCTTTCTCTGTATCTGTAGTGAACCGATGTTCTTCATCTTCTGTCATAATAGATGCAGGTAAAGTCTTAGGCAATACATATTTATTAGCACCAGTTTCAATGCTATCAAGTTTAATCTTATCAGCCGCTGATAAAAGACCAGCTTTATCTACTGATGCTTCAGGAGTTGCACTTGTAATTTGCTGGTCAATCTGATCTTTAGTATAAAGATTATCAAGCTTAGTCTTTTCATCAAAGGTAATAAATTTACGTGATTCATCTTCAGTAATCATAGAAGCTGGTAATTTATCAGGAAGCTTATAGTTATTAGCTCCTTCTTCGATACCATCTAATTTAACTTTATCTACGGCAGACATTAAACCATTCTTAGTCTTAGTGACTAATGTATATTCTGCCATACATCTCCAAGATACACCATTGAAACGGTATAAAAGCCCAGTAGATTTAACGACAACTACATTGCCATCTACTGGATGAGGAAAGTCAGTTGCAATATCTTCTTCAGTATCAGAAGAACCAATAATATCAAAACCAGAATCTAATTTGAATTTTTCTAGTTTTGCATCCATTTCAGCTTTAGTATATTTATCAAGATAATTTGCTTTTTCATCATCCGTTACAAGACGATGATCTTTATCTGTAGCAATAGCATTTGCATTGATAGAATCTAATGCTAGAGTTGCATCGTTTTGACCATCGGTTACACCAGTGGCATCAGTTGTAACAGCATCACCAGTTAATTTAATCTTAAATGTATTTGCTAGTTTTGTAGCTGTAGCTGCATTACCAGCGATACTAACAGCAAGATTATCTGGGTTAGCACCATAAACTACGTGGCCTTGACGGTCAACTACAACCTGAGTATAGGATTTACCTGTAAGGTCTTGTACTGTATCAGGGTGAGTATAAACTGTATCCGTGAAAACTGCATTTACAGGTACGTCAGAATCAACTGTATGGTTATTAACCTTGGTTGGCATATAAGCATCTAGTTGATCTTGGATATTAACTGTAGTGACTTTAAGATCTACATTTTCAGACCCATCGAAAACTACTTCATTTGAAATAACCTTACCAGAGATCTTAAATGTGACCGGATTCTTAAGTTTTTCAGCGGTCTTTACATCTTCAGGGAAATGAATTGCATTAATAGCATTGGTTACATAATTCGTATTAGCAATTTGCATACTGGAATCTCCAGCTTCAGCAGTTGGAGCCTTAGGTTTACCAGTAAATGTAGGGCTTTCAAGTTTAGCAAAATCTTTAGCTAATACACCACCAAGGCTACTAGCATTATTAGCAGAACCAGCTGTACCAGTAATACTAATATTATAAGTACCATCTAAGTTAAGTGGATCAATTACACCAGCTAAACTTTTAGTCGGAACATTATCCACAACTAAGACAACGTTACCTGTACCATCGAATGATTGTACAGAAGAATTAATAGCGCCTTTAATTGAGAAATTATTTTTTGAAACTAATTTTTTAGCTTCATTAGCTACATCAGGAACCCAAGCATTAATCTTTTCTGTTACATATCGAGTTGTAGCAATTTGATCATTATTAGTGGATTGTACTGTAGTTGGAGCTGTAGGTTCACCAGTAAAATTAGGAGAATGGTTTGGAGCTTTAGAATTCCAGTTATCTTTTTCTGTAGAAGTTACATGAACTGTAGAATCATTAATATGCTCATTAAGTTTAGTAATAGCTGCTTGACCTGCGTTATTAATTTTTACGACAAGGTCATCAGATAATTCTTTCATACCTATCTTATCTAAGATATCATTGAATTTAATCATAAGATATGTAGTCCTCCTTTCGTTCGATTACTAGTATGTTTTAACACACTAATAAGACCTATTTATTATTGTTTGAAAAAATGGAGGTATTAAATATATGCGAGAAGTAACACTTGAAGAACTTTCAACAATGGCCTCAGATGCTAGAGAAGCAATCTGGAGTTTAGCTCAAGACTATGGTCGCGAACCGAAGATTTATCTTCATTGGACTGCTGGTCATTATCATCAGAAGTTTGATGATTATCATGTAAATATTGACCAGGATGGCCGTATCTTCGTGTCTACTGATGACCTCTCTGATGTACTTACACACACTTGGCGACGCAATAGTGGTTCTGTAGGTATTACCCTAGACTGCTGTGCTGGTGCAACTTCAGAAGATCTCGGTGATGAACCACCTACAGCTAAGCAGATTGAAGCCATGGCTCAATGCATTCAGGTAGTAGCCGATGCACTTTGGCTTAATATTGATATGAAGCATGTAATGACTCATGGTGAAGCTGCTGATAATATGGATGGTCTTTATGCTCATGAAGATTATGGCCCTCAATCTACAGTAGAACGTTGGGATCTCCAGTTCCTTGGAACGGATGAAAGCCCAGTTTATACAGCAGACTATGATGACCCTGCAACTGGTGGTAATGTACTACGTGGCAAAGCTTTATGGTATAAGAACCAGAAAGACAATGCCTAACTTGAGGTAAAGCTTATGGAAGATAAACCACAAAGCGAAATTAAACAACCAACACCAACAGATATGTTTAAACCAATTTCTATTGATTCTGGTAAACGTGCATATGAAAAGATTAGATTCTTCCCAATTAGTTTATTAGATGCAGCTATTATTACCTTTTTAGGTGTAGGCTTAATTCTAGCTATTATTTGGGATCAATCTACATTATCAGCAACTATTGCTGGTGTATTTGGCGGATATATTAAAGCTGCCAATACTTCTTCATCTACAACAAATAATACTACTAATAATCATTAGAAATAAATCCCCTATGGAGAATTCTCCATAGGGGATATTTGTTGAATAATAAAGATTTCTAATTATATATTATATACGTGAATGGATAAATAGTATCCATACTTACATGGTTTTGGGATCCAATATAAAAAAATATCTATGATCCCAGAGAGGAGAACATTATGAAGATCATGAATCTCACACCGCACTCCATTGTTTTCGTCGTAGTTGGAGACCGCAAAATTGTAGTCGAGCCGTCCGGCTTGGTTGCACGAGTGTCGTCAAAAACCGAAGCAGTTGGAGAAATCGTAACCCCTGAAGGCACCATCCCTGTTACGCAGACCGTGTTTGGTGAAGTAGAAAACCTGCCTGAGCCTGAAGATGGCAAGGTTTTCATTGTGTCATCGCTTGTGGCGCAGAGGGTGCCAGAGAGAGAGGATGTTTTCATCCCTAACGAAAGCGTCCGTGACAGCAATGGACGCATCATTGGATGTAAGTCCTTGGGACACATCTGATATGCCACAATAATGAGAGAAGAGTCTTTTGACTCTTCTCTTTATTTTTTGTTTATTTGATATATTCAAAATACGTATTGAGATATTCTTTACCAGACATCTTATCAATTTTGCGTTGTTGTAATTTATCTTTAAACCATCTTGCTAGATTATTTACACTAGTTTCTTTTTTAATTGATGATTCAAGTGGATAGAATTTATATACGTCTAAACCATTGATAATTCCATATGGTCCGAAGCCAACGATATATGCTTTATTAAGAATTTTAGATGTAAGAATACCAACTTCATTTCCAATAGCATAAATACAATTAATCTTATTATGCTTGGATGCAAAATCAGTCAACGTTGTATAAGTAGGCATCTAACTCCCATACGTGTATAAAGAGTATTATAATCTAAAACTGCAAGAAAATTATTTGAATCCACATCAGGCTTATATTTTTTTATTTTTCCGTATTTATCGATAACTTTATATGGAATTATTTCACCATTCTTAATTTGTAATGGATCAAATGTTTTTAAAATGAATAACTCATCTAACGAACCGTCTAATTCATAAGATCCATCTAAATTCCAACTTACATTATAAATTTTCATATATCCACCTCTAGGAAATAAAATTATTTGTAAGTTGTTGCCTTTATCCTCTATAACCGGCCGTAAATGCCCCCAGCAACATATTTATAATCTAATCCCAATCAATAGGAGGTAAAAATAAATGCCAGATTCTAAACCGGTTTATAATCCAGAGATAGATAAACTAACTCTGCATGAATTATCTTTATCTTTAAAACAAAAGATCAATCAGGCTTATGCTCATATTTCAGATAATGTACGACATATTACCGCAGAAGAACGAAGAAATTGGAATTTAATTTTAGACTATCCAGAAGCAACCCATTCTAAAAAGGGTATGATGTCTTGGAGAGATAAAGTCAAATTAGATGGTATTGAAGAGCACGCAAATAATTATATTCATCCGACTTATAATAAGCTAGGTGAAAACGGTGGGAACTTCCTTGTAGTCGACGTTAATAAATATGGACACGTTACTGCTGGTTATAACCCATCACATTTAGATATTACTGTATCTAATGCAGATAAGCTAGGTAATAAAGCAGCAGCAGAATATGCTACACTAGCAAACCCCGTATTCTTAGGCAAAGTAAATATTCCAACCCCAACTGATAATGCTATGGAAACGGAAGCTATTAATATCAGCTACTATCTAAACCATATGCATCCATATACTAAATCAGAAGAAGAACCAGATAATAATAAAGCGTATTTAAAGAATCTTTTTTGGATTGGCCCAAAAAATGTATTAAGTGCTTATGACGAAAAGAAGAAATGGAACTCAGTATTTACTGAAGCATCTTATTTTCAGTTAGCATTAAATGAAAAATTAGATGTAAATACTATTCCAAGTGACTATGCTTCATTTTTTAAATTCTATGGTTATAAAGAGCTATCGTCTTTACAATTAAGCGATGATATCTTAAAACGTCATGCTGATCAAACGTATGCAACTGTATTTGGTATGCGTGCTACAGATGATGGAACATCTTATGAATTTATTTTTATTGGAAATGATATGTATTTCCGTAGTGGAGATAAGACATGGAACCCAGCTATTAAAATTATTGATTCTGATGACCCCAATGGAGTTTCTGTATCTAATAACCATCTTAAAGCAAAAGACTTTGAGCTTTATGTAGAAGATGGAAAACTTAAACTCTTAAGCGGTGGCAAAAAATATTCAGTGGCTTTAACTGAAGAAAAATAAGAGGTGATATAAATGGGAGATAATAAAGCACACTCTTATAGTGATACACGAAGAATACTAACTCAACCACAATTAGAGAAAGTCACAGAGCAAGAGCTGTCTATTTCTTTACGAAAAGAAATAGACGAATCTTTTGATCACATTTATAATCAAGAAATCCATCTGACTCAAGAAGAAAGAGAAAGATGGAATAGAATGGATTCCCTTAAAGCAGTTCAGCAACAGGGATTACTATTTACAGCTAAAGAGAAAAAGAAATTAGCTAGTATTGAAGATTATGCCAATAAATACACACATCCAAAATATAACTCATTAGATACATCTAAGACTTATATGGTTTTAACCATTGATTCAAATGGTCATATTGTTTATGGAGATAATCCAAGCCGTGTTGATGTAGATGCAAATGAATCACTTCATTTAAATGGTAAAGATACTTCATTTTTTATGAAATCATCTGATCCAATGGTTACATCTGCACCGACGATAAGAACTATTGAAGATTTTACTACAGATAATAAGAATCAAGCAGTCAATGTAAAAACAATGAAAAACTATTGTATTGCTTCATCTTATTATGTAAGTGATTCACTAGATATTGTAGAAAATAAAATTAGATTTGACTCAGGCTCAAATATGTTTTATTATAATAAAGATCGTGGGTGGGTTCAACTAAATAAAACTTCAAATATTGATCGTGACAATAAAGGTAAAATTGCTGAAAAATATTTTAGAAGTAAAATGACTCCTTATCCAGTAGGAGTTATTCTTCCACAATTTTCTTTGTCTTCTTATTCCGATGCTCAGCTTAGAGCATTGGGATTCTTACAGCTTGATGGGTCTTTATTAAAGCGTAGCGACTATCCAGAACTATGGAACTATATTAATGACCCAGATAATGGTACATATCTTGTTTCAGATGATTTATGGGGTACATATTTACAATATAATGGGGCTTGTGGTTTCTTTTCTACTGGTGATGGATCTACTACATTTAGACTTCCTCAATTATCAAATGTAGAACCTAGAAATTATAAGACTACAGATGATGGTATCCCTTTAGGAATAGTATATGATGATGCATACCCAGCATCAGATGCTACAGGATTTCACCCATATGGGGTTAATACATATAAGCTATCCTCATTTTATTACCCTATACTGAATTATCAGCCAACTGCAATTTATGTAGATAAAGAGAATACTAATGAAGACCAAGCATCAATATATATAATGACAGACTCAGTATTTTCTAAATATAGAGATGACTTTAAGGGAATTTTCCAGCCAGGTTTTCCAACAGCTGATACTGTATTTTCATTATATGGAAATCCATATATGTCTTATCCTCATGACGGTACATCATATAAATTAACTAAAGTAACAGAATATCCAAATCCAGATTATAATCCAGACGGCCCAGAAAGTGATGAAACACTAGATAAAAAAGAAGAATTCTTCCAAGAAAGTTTTGAAGATGATCCAATTTTTCATACATCAGAAGATGATGATCTTTCATACGATCCAATTATTTATAAACAAACTGCTGGAACGATGGAAGCAAAATCTTTAACACTTAGAAAAGATAAGCTATCTAATGTAATTACCCCAAGTACAGAAGCCACATACTCTGATTATAGTAAAAAGAATTCCATATCTAATAAATTATATATGGGAGTATTAGATGCTGAATATAATATTTATGATAAATTTTATGTTTATGGAAGAACTTATAGTACAACAGAAAAAGGCGACTGCTTTATTTATAAACTAAAGAACGCTACCGAAGGATACTATAAAATTGCCTATGACACAGTTTCCGTAGATGATGAGATCAAAGATTCTCCAATCATTTACCATGTACCAGATGTAGAAACTTTAAATAAGATTAAGACAGATACAACTCATAAATTTATTCTAGCTTTAAATACAGTAGATGATAAAACTAGAATTTTATCTGCTTTATCTAGTGTAACAAACACAGAAAAGACTACAGAGTTCTTACGAATGAATTTCGTTTACTATAAAGATATTGCTACATATGAAGTATTCTCTCCAGCAATATATCTAACTAAAGATTCAGCAACTAGTCTAAAGACTATAATTAATTCCATGAGCACAAGTGATGGACTGTTATGCCATTTTAGTATTGATAATGCTCACTTACCAGAAATCGTTGTAGAGTCTAAGATTGCTTTGACTAAGAATTACGCTGATCTATCTCCAGCAAAACTAAATTTATCATATAGTGATTCAGCTGTAATAGATCAAATTCAAAATACTGTATTCACTAGATTAGTTAGAACCACTGAATCAAATACGCCTGTAGCATTACCAGAAGTATATAAATTTGATAATGGATGTAATGGTACAGAATTTTCTTATAATTATTTAATCACGCAGTTTTATATTAAAGCCAAATAACGGAGGTTAATTATTATGAGTCTAAGTGATGTTACCCGCCGTAAATGGTGGAGTACATATGAAACGTTTAATACAGAGCTAGATAAGCTTTCTAGCAAAGAACTAAATTTTATTTTAAAATCTAAGATTGCTGAAGCAGATTCTCATGTAGCTAATAATGAAGTACACACTACAAAAGAAGAGAAAGCAAAATGGAATTCTTTTAAAGGATATCCATTAGCAACCACAGCATCCGATGGTCTAATTTCTCAAGAAGAGAAAGATAAATTAAATGCTATTGCAGACAATGCAAACAATTATTCTCACCCATTATATAATGGCTCAGCTTTAAGAAATACGTACATGTATAAGGTTTCTAATGAAGGCCATATCACTGATGTATTAGAGACTAGGTATTTACCAATTACAGTAAATAATGTTTATTTTTTCGGTGGACTAGACTATTCTAAATTCTTGCCTACATCAACTACAAGTTTCTTTAGATTATCTTCACCAGATGTTAATGTAAATGATGTAAATAATATTGAGAAGATGGTTAATGTAAAAACAGTAAAAGAATATGCTATCGATTCAGCTGTATCTTTAGGAACTACATGGCCTTCTTCTCATAAGAAGATTTTTTATAATCAGAATAATAAAACGCTGTATTATTATGATGATAAAGATCAATCATGGAAATCTATTATCTCATTAGCTGCTGCTAATATGATTACATTAAACGCAGATGGTAAGATTGATAAATCACTGATTCGTCAAAACTCTATGCCATTAGGTCATATTATTACCATCAATTCTAGAACTGGATTAAATAATAAAAAATATAGATTATGCGATGGATCTACTATTAGTAGAAGTGACTATCCAGAATTATTTGCTTTAATTGATAAAGGCGATATTTACACTATATCTTATGCCGATTATTTAAATATGTATACTACGGAAAGAAACACTGGTACAAAATATAAATCTTGCTATGCGTTTGTAAGAACTCAAGATAATGCCCCAGACTCTATTATTCTTCCAAAGATTCATATGGCTAATATTAGAGCTAAGACTTATATTAACTCTAATGAAAATCATTTTTATAAAGAGTCTACTAGAAATATCTCTGGTGAATTCCCAGTATTTAATTTCTATGATAAGACTACAAATACAATGATTAAATATAATAATTCAAATAATAATTCAGTTATCAAAACCTCTGAAGCTGAATCGTTTGTGCAAAGCCCATTTGATAAATGGTCAGCTTATAAACGGGATGATGCCACAAAGCATATTAAATATGGTGGTTCATATTATTCATTCCCATATGCTTTTAAAGAAGAAAACTCTCCAGATTATAAAGCTTTAAAAAATGCTGTAGCTGATGGATATATGGATTCTCTTAAAGAAAAGAACCAAGTCTATCAGTATGATAATAGCACTCTATATAATACAGGCGACGAAAATTGCCCAGCGTGTACATATGTATCAGCATATGTCAGGGTCAGAGAGTAGGTGAATTAATTGGCATTCGATAATAATAAAGATAAACTTACTAAGCATGAGTTTATTAAAGAATTTTCAAATACGATTGATAATATTTACACTCACACTAAAGATAAAGATAGACATATTACTCAAGCTGATAGAGAAAGATGGAATAATAACTCTAAGACAATTCCAGAATATGCTGGTTTAGGAAGTTCATTCTTCTCACAATCAGCTAGAGAGAAATTAGCAGCTATTGATGAAAATGCAAATAAATATATTCACCCCACAGGAAATATGGTTCCTGGCAAATATTTAGAAGTGCATTTTGATGAATATGGTCATGTCAATTATGCTAATAATCCAGCTAAAATTACAGCTAAAGTTAATAATGCTATGACGTTGAATAAGACTCAATCTTCAGGGTTCTTATATGTGGATGGGACTAATTTCCCTAAGAAGCCAATGATTAATGCATCATATCTAACAATGACTGATAGATCAACTGCTAGTCTAGAATATTTAATGAATAAAACCTTAGATAAAGCGTATACTTTAGGAAATTCAGAAATCATTTCTACTGATGAAACAAATAAAATCTATATTAATACTGACACTGATAATGCTTACTTCTTTGATGGTAAAGAGTGGGTATTGATTGGTGGTAATAATACAGTCAAGCTAGATAAAGATGGGTTTATTCCATCTAAATATATTCCAGATGATTCATCATTTGAACAGCCTGTCGGTGAAATTGCTATGTGTATGAGCAAACGCCCCCCAAAGGGTTGGGTATCATTAGATGGATCATTATATTTTAGAAAAGACTTACCTGAATTATGGGAATACGCACAAACCCAAGGGTTAGTTGTTTCTGATGATAAATGGAAGACCTTATATAAGAATAAGCTAAATAATACTAACTATAATATTGCAGCTGGGTTATTTTCTTCTGGTGATGGAGTAAATACTTTCCGTGTTCCAGCATTCTTTGGCGAACCATTGTATACAAACACTTTAGGAGATGTCGGTAAAACTAAGAATTTTACCGTTAAACACCTCCAAGGCAATATTCAAGCATTTTATGATTATACTAAAACGAATAATTTGACGTATGGTAATTTTAAAACTGGTAGCACAAACACCACCACATCTAAGATGCCTACAATTCATCCAGGTCGTGATGAAGCATTATCGAATGGAATTACATATAAGAATATTAAAGCTAGTAAATCAGCTATAGTATTTTCTTCTGATGATAAAGTAAATTTAAATGGATTTGTTACACTAAAGCCTAGCAATAGTGTACCAGTTGGTAATGAGTTTAGACCAAGACAAGTGTATACTAATTTCATTATTAAGGCTTGTAAATTAGAAGAAACTTTCCCTGATAAAATATATAAAGCAAAAACAATTAATAATAAATTAGATTTGTCTTCATATGCTATTGATGTATTCAATAAGAAAATTATTTATGGATATGAATCTTTAGGAGAATATGTAGCAAATCATCTTTATCTTAAAAGAATTATTTTAGATATGTCTCATTGGAAGACTGGTGTAGTTGATTTCTTAGATACACCATACTCTTTATATTCATTTATCTTTAGTGATATCAAAGTAGAATTTACAGATTTATCTGGTATTAGTGCCATCAATTATCCATTTAATATTTCAAAGAATGAAGAGTTTCTTAACAAGCTTTGCTGTGAACCGTTCGTCACCGAAGACGTAGATATTGGTGACGAATATAAGGAGTTTGCTGATGATAAAGACACCGAAGAAGATGAAGAAGGTAATATAATTACTTTAAAAGAAAGACCAGTTATTAGTATTAAAAATAAAGCTGTTAGTAGCGGTATTAATATAACTTTAAATCCAACGTTCCCAACTGAACAAGAAAAATTATTTATAGATTATTTGCGCTATCAATTACATCCTAGAGAAAATACTAATTTAGAGACACAGTTTATTTATGGTAATACTTACGGTGATAGCTACAATATTCAGGTTAGTAAAAAATAAAACAAAGAACATAGCTCGCTAGCCCCTCACAAAACATTTAATTAAGTTTGTAATATAATTTAATTAAAAGAAGAGGTAAAGAATGGAAACAATTTTAGAGTTTTTTAAATTAATTCTCTCCAATGATCCATTTTTTGAACTCGCAATCTTCTTGCTTTTGGCTGTTTTCTTTTCTCTTGCAATTATTCTTCTTAGCCTAAGAGTTTTCTTAAAATTTTTAGATAAAGATGAATTTATTCATAAACGAATTGCAGCCGAAGTTACACACCAAAGCCAGGAGGCTGAGAGGAAAATTGAAGAGAAACCAAATCAATTAGTTAAGCTTTACGTGAAACTAAATACTTTATTGAAAACAGATCTAAAGAAAGCCTGCGAAGAGGTAGATGCTGAACGGATTGCAATTTATCTTTTTCATAATGGTACCTACAGCTTAAGCGGATTTCCTTTTATTAAGATGAGTTGCATTTGTGAGATTCTTAAACCACACTCAAATACTATTTTAAAACAACCACAGCAAGTAAATATCCCCATCAATGCCGTAGATGATTTTCTTAGTGATTTATTTCATAACAGCATTTTTATTTCAACTAAAAGTGCTAAAGACTTAAATATTGTAGATAAGCTATTATTAAACCAAGATGACACACTTAATTCTTATATAGCTATTGCTATTTTAGATAAGTCTGAACTTGAAGAACCACCTATTGGTTTCTTAATGGCTGAATTTCAAAATATTGATGAGAAAACAAAGCAAGAAAAAATAGATACTTTAATTAAATTAGCAGAAGAAGCTTCTTATGCTCTACAAGTATCTAGCTTTATGAAACAGCAAGACATTACCCGAAAGGAGGATAATATTTTTTATGGCTAAACCTAAATTGCTAGACAAGATTAACAATAACGTTTTAGGTACAGCCACCCCAGGGAATATCTTAGTATTTAATGATGATTCAGGGACTGTATCTAAAGACAGTGGGATTAATGCATTAAACTTAAAGCAGGTAATGGCTAATAATAATGCAGTTTTAACTCACTTAGTTAACCAAAACATCCACCTTAATTCAGCAGAAAAAGGATGTATTCTTAAAAATGATAAAATCTTAAAAGACCATGTAAATAATATTGAGATCCATATTTCTCAAAAAGAACGTGAAACATGGGATAATAAGATTGACCAAGAAGGGGCTTTAGCTCTTATTAATGCTAACTATAGCGTTTTTAATAAACACGTTTCTAATACAGCATTGCATGTTTCCACTGCTGATAGAACCAAATGGAATAATACATATTCTAAAGAAGAAATCAATAATAAATTCTCTCAATTAGAATATGATAATACTTGGAAAGAAAACGTTGAAAGATTTGATGACATCGTTATTAGATATCCATCTCCTCAAAAGGGTTGGACTGTATCAGTAAACGATACTGGTATTGTATATCGTTTTGATGGAGAAAACTGGATTCCTATTTCAGCAAACTCAATTCCTATGGCTACACATGAATTAGATGGTAAAATGTCTCATCAAGACAAAACTAAGCTAGATGGAATTGAAAAAAAAGCTAACCATTATGTGCATCCAAATACTTCTTCTATTCGTCACGTAACGGATAAAGAAAAAGCATATTGGAATGCCAAAGCAGAAGATAGACTTGTAACTTACCAGTATTCTGGTTTGATGTCTAAAGAAGATAAGTATAAACTAGATGGTATTGAAGAGGGCGCAACTAACTTTACTTTACCAGATCATCTTCCTCCATCTATTATTGCACAAGATGAAAAGAATCGCTTTGTAACAGATAACCAGATTAGACTCTGGGGTAATAAAGCGAATAATAACTTAGCTAATGAAACACTAGATGGTTTGATGAGTCATTATGATAAAATCAAACTCAATACTGTACAAGCTAATGCTAACTATTATGAACATCCACTTTATCATGAACCTAGCATTATTCGACAAGATGCGTATAACCGCTTTGTATCAGATGTAGAAAAGATGCGGTGGAATTCTAAATTAGACACAGTTCCAGCCACATCTAAAGTTAATGGCTACATGTCTAAAGAAGATAAAGCTAAATTAGATGCTATTGAAGATGGGGCTAATAATTATAAGCTACCAGATCATTTACCGGCATCTATTATTACTCAAGATCCAAACAATCGTTTCTTTACAGATAAAGAACGAATTGCCTTGGAAAACAAAAAGAATAAAAATGCTATCGTTACTGGTACAGGTTTCTTTAATGGGACTAACGGGACTATCATTGAACACGAGTTTGAAAACACCTCATTCTCCGTATCTGTAATTCCTACGGCAAATCCAAATGGTACAGTCGGTGATATTTGGTGTATTAAAACTAACAAGACAGTTACTGTATATTGTACTGGTACAGGTCATATCCCATTTGATTATACTTTGGTCTATTATGATTAAAATTAATAATAACACTAATCTATTCAGAAATAATCTAAATAGAGGTGTTATAAAATGCTATTTCCTATTATTCTTTTTAGTCTTGCTATAGTATATTTTACGGTTAAGCATACTGAACCGGATACAACAGCATTTAAACTTCTAAAATGAATAATACCCCCTAGAGGTTAATTCCTCTAGGGGGATAAAATTTTGAAAACTCAATATATTCGCTCATATATTATAATTGTGAATGGATGAAAGAATACACATCTATTCATATTTTAATCATTTGCATTGGGATTAAATAGAAAATGTCTATGATCCCAGAGAGGAGAAATACCATGTTAAATCTTAAATCTTTAAAAAATGCAGTCTCTTGTGCATACAACAACATCTTCAATAGCCCGTTGAAAAGAGATTTGTTTCATTTAGCAAATGCGTTAGAGCAGTTAAGTGAAGAAACCGGAACTTCTATCATTTCTAGTGTCGAAGGAAAGGCTTTTGTGGGATTTGATAAAAACGGTAAAAAAATCTATATTTATACTGAATCCGGAAGCGGATACCATTTTGGAATTGACCGTTTAAAATCTTTCGATGACTTCACTAAAGGTTTTAACGTTTACCAGAAGAGATCTCTTGAACAGACTCTAAAACAGATCTGCTGGCATAAATATTATGAAACAAGAGACCTTAAAAAGGATCTCAACAACTGGCTTAAAGACTGCTAAATAAAAGTTTGGAGAGAAGGGAATTTCCCTTCTCTCCAAAAACTTTATTTTTTGTGAAATAAGCCTAAACGGAGTCGTTTCATTTTTTCTTGGCTACGGAAAGATTCATTAGTATTATTACCAGCTGTCTTGTTATACGTGACTCTATAATTACTATCATTGCTCATAGTAATCGTTTGTGTATTTACATAATTTTTATCAATGTATATTACAATCTCAGTTAGCTGAAAATCTACTGGTTTCTTAGTTTTAATAATCATATTATCCCAGTCTAAATCATAGTCCCATTCTTTATTATTATTGAATAATTTGAAATCAATAAATGTAGATGGACTAATCATATTGTATTTATTATACTCGATAAGACTATATATATTATTTTCACCTTGGAAGATTTCATTTAAATCAATAACTAATGGACGAGTTCTATCTTCCTCTTGGTAATCTAGAGTTACAAACTGTTCCCATCCACGATTGTTCAAAGTCGGTACATTTGTAAAGTTAGCCACATAAGATTTGATATTCCCTGATTTATCTATCATAGAAATAATATCGTTTCTCTTTGTAGTAAACAGGCAATACATCTTAGGAGCAGGCATTAATAGTTTAGCATTCAATTCAATAAAATAGTTTGATGAAACTTGATTTTGTCTTTCACCATCGTCGATACTCATATCTTGTACATTGATATGTGTATATAGATTTGGCGCTCGTAAGAAGAATTCATTCATCCCATTGATCGAGCGTAATTTATATACAAATGGTACGTCTGATTTACTATTCAAATATAATAAGAATTTAAATGGATCTTTAACTTGACCAGTTTCATAGTCTACTTCAAAGCCAGCTTGCTCAGCTAAGGCAAATAGCATTTCATATGGTACATGTAAATCTAAATCAAGATAATACCCACTTGTCGCACCAACTTTAAGGGCAATTCTAAGATACTTAGCTAAGTCTAATTGCTTAGCTCTCGTATCTACTTTAATCTTAATATTGAAATTCATTAAATATTGCTCTAAGGCAATAGAGATATATAGTTTATTTTCATTATCTTTAAAGAAAGCATCTCTATTGTCAAACGTTCTAGCGTAATACATTAAGTCATATGTTTGTGCTTCAATGCCTTCACGGTTGTAATCAATATCAATATTAGGAAAGAATCCAATAGCTGGTTTACCTTTCTTGACTAAATCTAATTCATTGATTTTAGAAAAATCATCGAATAGGTGTTTACCATCTACATAGACAGTTTTAAAATACTTTGGATCAAATTTATTTAATATCCATTGTTTAAAGAATTCTACCCCAACAGAATATGCGTGCATAGCTGATGGAATACAAAGATTCTTAAACATTTTTTGTTGTTGTGTGGTAGTAATTTTAATTGGAACTAAATTATCGAAATTAATCGGTCTATACTTTTCAGCATTATGATTAATCTTATCACCTAATACAACACCAGATTCACCATAGTTATTTGTATATTTTTCATCTGTATTATCTGATGTCATATCTCCTGTTGAATGACCTCGATTATGTTGGTCATTAGGATATTTTTTATCATCTGGATGTCTAGGATTTGATGGAACTAAATTACCTGGATCACCGGGATCCCTCCATGTTATAATTCGTCCAACTTCAATATTACCATCTTTATCAGAAGATATTTTATCTGGCACTTGATAATTTTTATGGATTTCTCCCAAGATAAATACCTCCTTTAATCATCAAATCCAAAAGCTTTCATTGGATCCATGGTTTCCATTACGACCTGAGAATCATGGAAAGCTTTCATTGAAATTAATTTAAGTTTTGCAGGAACCTGTGGAATGGCTGCACCAATATTTGTAATACTAAGACGATAAAAAGCATTACCGCCGCACATATTACAAATACCGTCTTTTGCTTCACATAGAGAAGAAAAACGTAATTGCACTTCCTTGCCAATAAAATCTGATTTATTTTCACTAGTCAATTCTACATACTTAGAACCAACTTTAGCAAAGCTATAAATGTATTTATCATAATTATCATTAGTTAGCTTAATTTTAATATGTCTTTTTGTATGGCAATCACTTCCCTTAGGAAGCATTTTAATATGCTGATATGCTGGTAAAGCTAATTTTTCCCAGTAACCACCTAAACCAGTTTTAATACCACGAGCGTAAGGGCCTTCGGCTAGTGAGTTAGCAAAATCAGCATATTCTTCTTTTTTAATACCAGTCATATAGCTAGAGGTAATTAAGTTGTAACCCTTAGTTGGGTCAGGGTTTTTAGTAAGACCTTTCATGATATACATATTCTTGAAGTCGTTGTTAAGTTTTTCTTTAGCACCAGAACGATAAATATCCATAGATGGATCATCTTTTAATTCGTCCTCGGCCATTTTAAGTAATTCATTTTGAATTTTAATAATTACATATGGGTCTTTAGCTTTAACTTCTTTTTCATATTTCTTTAAGAGTTTAGCTTTTTCGACTTCGACTTTTTGAGTAATAGTTAATAATTTCATTGTAGTCGTTTCAGATAGAATAGTTACGTAAGGCATAAACTTCTGGCATTTAAGCATATAGTGTTTCAATGCATCCAGAGGATACTTATTTTCAAGCACTTTAAAAGTAATCTCTTTAGCAATCTTATTAAATACTTTCTTGGTAATGGTTTTATTTACATAGTGATACATATCGAATAATTCTCTTTCGATAAATACTCTATTGAAAATCCAGATACCAATAGTCGTTCTAAATTTGTTTTTATTTTTTCTACCTTCGGGGCCATATGCTCCAGGGGGAACATCAATCATATCATATGTATTAAATCTTCTTTTACCATTAAATTCTCCGAATAATTCCATAATAGTAGATTTCTTAGTACCGATCTTTTCATCAATGCTAAGAATATAATCTACATCGGTTTTATTTGTAATTAATTTACCCATGCGTTTCATATTATTTATCACCTCAATATAAACAATTAATTTAATTATAAGTTCGCTAAGATCTTTTTAACCCCAAGAACAATCATATAAATCCATTTATATCTAATAGGAGGTTAAAAAGTTATGGCTTTTAATAAAGAAAACAAAGTTACTTATGCTGAATTAGCACCAAGTCTACAAGACATGTTAAATCGGAAAGTAAATAATGATGATTTTAATAAGCATATTTCTAATAATAATATTCACATTACTGCCGCAGAACGTACTTATTGGAACTCTGTAGAGCAGAAATCAAATACTTACACTGATAAACGATTTAAAGCGATCGTTGGTAACTACGAAGATGCTGGTAAGACTATCATGGATCTTATCGCTCAACGCTTACTAACATCAGATTTTAATAACTGGAAAGCTACACTGAAAAAAGTTGCTTTCTCAGGTTCTTATAATGATCTTAAAGATCTACCATCAGCAATTGCATATTCAGATACAGCAAACAATTCTAACCATGCAGTTAATGCTGATAATGCTACAAATGCAACTCACGCTAATAATGCGGATTATGCAACTAGAGCAGGTGATTCTGTTACAGTTGGTGGAATTCGTATTACTATTGGGCCATCTGCCCCAAGCAGTCCAAAAGAAAAGAAAGAAATTTGGTTTGATACCAATGCGCTTTATGTAAAATTTTGGGTTAATAATGCTTGGCAATATACTGGTGCTGCCCTACGATAAAATTTTTCAAAGGAGCGTTAAAAATGAATATTAAACAATTTAAAGACGTATATACAGCTGTAGATTCTGTTACTATCTTGCTTACCAATAATTGCAATCTCAGGTGTGATTATTGTTTTGAAACCAACAAGGGTAAAGACTACATTCTTAAAGAAACAGCTGAAGAAATTATTCGTAGAACGTATCGTAAGCTTCCAAAAGAAGTTTATGGTGAGAATAAATTTACAGTCAATCTCTTTGGTGGAGAACCAATGTTAGCTTGGCCTGTAATTAAACATATTTGTGATTTTAAGAATAAAGAGCATTTAGATTTTGCTATTGGTATTACGACCAATATGACAATGATGACTGATGAAATGCTTGACTATATTGATGATAATGATATTTTTCTTTTAACGTCAGTTGACGGAAATAAAGAAGCCCACAACGCTCATCGTTGTGGATCTTTTGATGTCGTTATGGAAAATATTCATAAGGTTATTGATCGTGGACTTTCTCATTTGATTGAAGTCCGTATGACTGTTACACCTGAAACAGCTAAGTATATGGCTGATAGTGTAAAGATGTTTATTGATATGGGCATTAATAATATTTGCCCTGTAGCCGCATCTGATTTAGAATGGTCAGACGAAGCGGTAGAAGAATTACGTAAAGCTTATAGTGATACATTAAATATGTATATTGATATTCTAAATGATGAAAATAATAAGCGAAATATTAGTATCCGTAAAGTAGACGATGCATTAACCAATGTATTATCTCCTAACGGTGATTATGATAAAATGTGTAATATTGCTAGTACACGTTGGGTAGTCGTCGATTGGAATGGTGATGTATGGCCATGCCCAGATTTCCCAACTACAGACAATGAAGCACTAAAGAAATTAAAGATTGGAAACTTCTTTACTGGTGTAGATGTAGATAAAATTCGTAAAGAATCAATGAAAGCTACTTTTGATAAACCAGAATGTAAAGATTGCCCAGCTAAATACAGCTGTAAGTCTGGTTGTCCTTACCAGAATTTCTATGCTAATAATACATTCTTTAAACCAACTGATGCATATTGCAAGTTGGAAATTATGTATTATGAAGAAATTCAAAAGTTTAGAGAAAAGCTTCTTAAAGCTACAAATATTAGGTCTAGAGAAATCAATGTACTAATTGAAAATCTTAAGATTAAAGATTACTTCGATAATGTATTGAAAGAATCTGGGCCGCTTGATAGAGATTTCATGTTTAAGCTAAATCACTTTAGCGAATTAGTAAAAAATGTTGAAGTGAATGGGAATCTCTTGCCTTCATTTAAAGATTATTTTAGTGAAGATCTTAGTAAGATTTTAGCTATTATGGCAGCTGCTATCGGTTCTAAGATTAAATTCACAGACGAAGGGAACGAGTCTGATGCCGATAAACGTTAAACGAGGCAAACATGTCTCATATACAATTCCGGATGAAATCACAGATAATGTGACTCCGGTAAAGAAGTCTTTCTTAGATGCATTGGTAAATGCTATTAATCAAAATCTAGGAGAGGCTAAAGGATTTAAACAAGTCATTTCTGGATATGGTAATCCAGATAATAAAGTAAATCGTTATTACCCATATGAAAGAACAAGCGAAGACGACCGTTATAAGTCGTCTGCTATTATTAATAACCCATTACTAGCTAAAGATTTTAACTATATTATTTCTAATATGAATAAAGCATTATCTGATTTATATGGTTATGATGAAACCATTGGTAATCTTGAATTTAAAGCATATACACAGCCAGGAAACTATACTTTTGTAACCCCTAAAGGTTGCAAAAGTGTAATTCTTGGTGTATGTGGGGCCGGTGGTGGACTAGCTGAAAAGTTTGATGGTTCTGAATCATTTTTTGAAGGGGTTATTGCCGCAGGTGGTGTAGGCAAATACACGAAAAATGCATTAGCATTTACCTCAGGGTATAGCCTTAGTTTATATGAAATGATTGAAGGGTATTATGGTAGACCAGAACGTAGTATTTCTTGGTTAAAGACAAATACACTTCAGTATAATGACGTAGAGTATAATAGTGGAGAGCATGGAGAATTTATCCATGCAATCTTAAATGTAAATGAAAACACTGGGTATTCAGTTAAAGTTGGTAAAGCAGCTAATCCAGCTAAATATACAGACATTAATAAAATTCCATCTGGCGGTTTTGTATATATCGCATATGTCAAGGGTGGAGATAAATCTAAATATGGGTTTGATAAGGTATATACCCAGCCAGGAACATACACTTTTACAGTACCGGGTGGTATTAAAAAGATTTCTGTATTTGTTGTTGGTGGTGGAGCTATATATATTGATAAGACCCGTTATAAATCAACGAAAGATTTTCCTGATGGAGCCAACGGTGAACAAAGCAGTTTTGACACTGTAGTAGCTGAAGGCGGTAAATATAAAAATGATAAAGATGAAGTAATCTTAAAAGAGATTACTTCAAGTGGTCATAATTTATCTTTCTTTAATGAATTTGGCACAGTTGGCCGTGGATTTATTAATAATACATACGGAACAAGTGTTGCTGATGATGGTAAGGTTGTGACTAAGATTATTGATTGTTTCCCAGGTCAACAATTTGAAGTTAAAGTTGGTGATGGTGGGAAAATTACATTAGATGAAAATGGTACTGAATATGAATTAAAAGCTAATCATGGTGCAGTAGGAGTCTATTATGGTGATTATAATGAAATTGATTCATTTAACCAGTTTAGACTACTAGCTGCTGGAGATACTATAGGCAAATCTCTTTTTAATAATATTATTTCAAATCTAAAAGCTATCAATACTGTATTTAATAATAAGAATAATTTCTGGGATGAAAATGATTTATGTGCAAGAAGCTGTCAGGTTTCTTGCCAAAGTTCTTGTCAGGTAGCATGTCAAGATTGTCAGTATTACACAGCTCACAATCAAAATAGTGGGGGGTGGGTATAATTGAAATTATACTTGATTGATGAATTATATGAATACTTGAAAGATGATCCAGAGTTCCAAGAAATCTATCGTACTATATCAGATAACTATTACGCTGATTCAATAGAATTGGAATTAAAGATTTTCTATGATTTACGTAATCGTGAAGACGTAAGAACATACTTTGATAAAATGACTGAAAAGATTAAAGAAACAAATCTTGATTTGTATAAGATTATTTATTATTCTACGACTGATATTTCTCTTGAAACACTTACAAGTATGCTTCAGGGAATAACAAATGAAAAAGAACAGCTTCTAATTCTTGATAAGATTCTTACATATGGTATGAACGATGGAATCTATTATAAATACATTAGCATGTTTTGCTATATTTATGAAAATTATAAAAATAAATCGGACTTGCCTAAATACATTCATGTGACTTACTATGAAATCTATGCATATAATCTATATTATTCTTATCTAAAGAATAAGACTCATACGTTTAGCATTGCAGATTATAATACATTTATGGATGACTATAAAAAATTAAAGACTGATTTGCAACCCTATATCGTTAGCACAGATACAATAAATAATGACTTCTTAGAAATCCAAGCTAGTTATTTGTGTCTATTAGAGAATAAATTATCTACAGATGATATGCAAGAAATTATTACTACAATAGATACAGATGTAGAAAAACTAGATTTTGACAATAAATACTATTCTATGGGAGTTATTTGGCTATTTGAAGAAATCGCTGAAGTGTATTTAAATAATAAAGACTATAATAATTTCTTCTTAATGCTATATAAGATTTTTAGATATACAGATAACGCATTGGCTGATTTAACGCAGCTATTTAATGGATTAAGATATTATAATAAATTTAATATTTATTCTTTTGCTACGAGCATAATTAGATTGAATCATTTGAAAAATGTATTTCAAAATAAGCTAAATTTTAAACTAGTAAATCTAAAATTATCAGATGAAATCTTTTTAAATAGCGATAATTTTATTTCTAAATCTAGATTTAATTACACATTTGACAAATTGACTTTAAGCAAGTATAATAAGTATATTGAACGATGGTTAATAGCTCATGAAGATGAGCTAGTTGAATTGTCTTCTAATACAGCTGTAATAGAAGATGCTAAAAGAGTTATTAATGACTACATTAGTACTCTAGAATAATGAGGTGATTATACAAAATGCAAGTACGAATTGGTAATAAAAATTTAAATTTCCCAGACAGCATTAATGTTGGAGAATTAGCTAATGGAACACTATGGAATAAATTAAGACAAATTAGCGTAGCCTTTGAAACCGTATGGTCGGCTTTAAATAGAGATGCTTATGTCGTTAAAGATAATCCACCTATGTGGAATAACCGTTACCAGGCATTTAGATGGTTTAGACAAGATGTCGGTGATGCTGATTCTTATAATACTGCATGGAATGATGTTACCATTTTAGATAATGAACGTCAAGCTCAAACAACTGGATTTAAGTATGCGTCATTTAAACGTATTATTGATGATATTGAAGATGAATTTAAAGCCGGATCATCATTCTCTACAGCTGGTCAGACTTGGAGATATCAAGATGTCCGCATTTCTCCAGAATTAAAAGCTGATTGGATGCAGATTTACAGACAAAATACAATTACTATGATTAATTATTTTAATAATACATATTGGGGTTGGTTTGATGGTAATGGTTGGTGCGTTCGTAGTTGTCAGGTATCTTGTCAGCAATCCTGCCAATTAGCTTGCCAATCCTGTCAGCATAACACATGTCATAACCAGCACTGTGGTATTTGAGTATGTTTGGTTTTAAAGAACTATATTTAATGCTGACAGAGCAGTGTCCTAATAGATGTGAATATTGCTATATTAAGGGTAGAGCAAATCCTAAATCTATGACTATGGAGCAGATTGATAAAATCATTGCTGAAGAGAAACCAGATCGTATTATTTTCTTTGGTGGTGAGCCATTAGTCCGATTAGACTTATTAGAAGAAACCGTAAAGAAATATTATGGAAAAATTAAATTCCAAATAGTTACATCTACATCTGTTAATTTTAAAGAATTCTTAGAATTTAATAAGAAATATCCGCTCAATGAAATTCAACTGTCATGGGATGGATTTTCTGATAAGAATAGAGTAGATGTTTCTGGTAATTCCATATCTAAAACGGTATGGGATAATATTTTATATGCAGCTAAAACAGGATTGGTATTTGATATTAAATGTGTTGTGGGAAATGAAAATATAGATATTTTCCCAGATATTCATAAAACGTTTGTCGAATTGCATAATAAGTATCCTAACGTGCATGGTGAGTTTGTTATTGCACATAGAAAAGTATATACAGAAAATTATTTGAAGAAGTTTAAAGAATATTATAGAAAAACTTTTAGTTTAGATTATGTATATTATGAGCACTTAAATAGGATAAGTGCTATTTTAAATAATGATAAAAATTATGCATCTTGTGATGCTGGTAAATATGAAGTAATTACTCCATATGGTAAAAAATGTTTTTGTACCGCATTATCACAAGAGGTTAAAGACTTTAGTGAAGAAGAACTACAACGTCCTTGCTTATCAGAAGATTGTAAGAATTGTAAATACAGCTGTGTATGTGATGGTGGCTGCCGGTATGAAAGAGTTTTATACTTCGGAGATGAATGGAAGTATAAGCATACGGAAGCTGCATGTCAGATGGCTAAAATTATTTATGAAACGATAACTGAATGGTTAGATTCGCTTACATTTAGCGAATACCAAAAACTATATAAAATCATTCAAGACTATCACAATTTTGAAGTTAATTTATATACTGCAATAAACTCTAAGGGGGCGAAATAATGCTTTATTATTTGCCAGAAAGAATATATAAAATAGTAAAAGACTCAGATGAATTTAGACTAATTACTGAAAAAGTCGGAGAGTCTTTTACTGGCGTAAGTTCTTTAGTAGATGCTATAGCATGGGAAAACAAATTAAATACTAAATACACTAGGTTTATATTAGATGAAGTAGATTTAATGATTGATAAATATATTCCAGAAAATATGCAGATTGAAACATTAGTTTGTGCCGATGTGTCATATAATAAAGAGAAATTATTAGCTTTATATAATGACTATACACAAGATGAAGAAACTAGACTCTTTATTTTGTCTAATATTATCAACTGGTCATATGATGATAGAACGTATCCAGTATTCCAAAATATTTATAAAAATTATTATGAATCAATTGAATGGGATAAATTAAAAGAGATGTCTTCTTACGTACATCTTAAATATATTACTGCATCTACAGAAACTTTATGTAGAAAGATTAAAGATAAATCTACACCAGAGTATCTTAACACAATTAAAGAATATCTGGATTCTTGCAGAGTTAAGTATAAAGATATTGTAGATAAAGACATTCTTGATTATGAATACCTTGAAGTATTTGCTCATTGCATTACATTAATGACTGATGAAATGTCTTCTGATTATGCGGCATATACTGCATTGAATTCTACATCTATTGATGAAGACTTATTCAATATTCAATATGGCGATTACAGCATTGCTAAAGTATCTATTTTAAATACTAAATTTGAATTGGCATTTGCTTGCCGTGATTTCAATGCGGCTTGCAGATATCTTGATTTACTTATTAAGTATACGAATCTCGGCTTATCAGATATGAGAAGATTGCTAAGTGGGCTAATGGTATACGATAAAGTCATGATTGAAATGTATGCTGCTAGTGTAAGACGTTTATTAAAAATGACTGATTTACTAGAATCATCGGATAAATTGACGAATATTAATATTATTGATAAAGAGTTCGTTCTTGGTGATGAAGAAAAAATAATCAATACACTTAATTCCAAAGAACCGTCCGTATTATCATTTCAGAAAACATTAAAACACTATGATGATTGGTTTAATAATAACAGTGAAACTTTAGAGTTGTTTAAGGCATATTATGAAAATGATTACCAACAAACTAAAAACTCTCCAGATTTCTCTATTGATGGTATTATAACTGCACAAGTTAATGAGTATAAAGATGGAGAAATTAAAACTCAAACATTTGATGTCTATCCTTTTGGGACGGTTAATGAAGTTCCAACACCTGGAGAAGATGATAAAGAGGAGGAAGACGATGTATGATGAAATAAGTGTTCTTGGATTACGTGTGACAAATTTTTGCAATCTAAATTGTAAATATTGCTATCAGCATGAATATGTAAAAAATGAAACTACAAAATTTACTGATTATAAAGCGTTAAATAAATTTTTAATTAAACTTCCGTTAGCTCCAAGAGTTTCATTTATGCTATCTGGTGGAGAACCTAGCTTAGCGGTAGATGAATTACGAAATGCATGTAAGCAAATTAATAAAGTCAGACGATATAAAGATACCAAATTTTGCTATAACGTATTCACCAATGGTTCTAAACTTAAAGAATTAATTGGTCTTATGGATGAAGGATATATTGAACCATATTTCTTTCATCTTTCATGGGATGGTTTACATAGTGCATCAAGAAGTAGACTAGTAAAAAATAAAGCTTATGATGATGAGTTTTTTAATAAAAATATAAAATACTTAGGAACACTATGCAACGAATATAGAGAAGGAATTAATATTAGAACTGCTGCTACACGAGATACTATAGATGAATTATTTGATGACTATAGATTCGTAGTTGAAAATGGTTGCAAACACTGGGAATATTATGTAATAAATGATGAGAAAGTTTTTGAAGAAGATGATTTCATTTCAAAAACTGAGGAACAGCTTAGAAAAATTTTCTTATATGCTAGAGAGCATAAAATTGCAGAATATATAATTAATATTGAAAATATGCTTTATATGTGCTATAATGATATTAAGATGGATTTCCAAAGTAGACGTAGATGGGTAACATGTAGACATCTAGGAGCTACGTTATTTTTTAATCCTCAGGGAGAAATTTTCCCGTGTTCTTTATCAGACGATATTTCTAAAGTACATGATGAAGATACAAATTTTGGTAATATCTATGAAGGCTTGGATAAAACTAAAATGGAAAATTTCGTAGCGGATTATAATAAACCTCCAAGCTGTGGTATGATGTATAAAGGAAAACCATGCCACGCATTACATTGTTTTGAATGTATGGTAACATGTAAGCATTGTGCAGGTTCTTTAGAAAGTAAACTACGAAATCAATGCGAATTACGCCATATGGAAATGAAACTATTTAAAGAAATATTTTTAGATACAGGATATAAATTTGATAGTGCAGCTCTAAATCAATTTGAGAGCATAAGATTTAACGAGTTAGACTATAATCCAGTATTGAACCATAATCTTCCATTTAAAGGAAATAAAAATGACAATACTTGATTTTAAAATTAATAAATTTCATAAGCTACAAAAAATAAAAGTTAATGGTATCAGACTAGTTAAATATTTATTTATACTAGCTAAAAAATATATTGAAGACAAATATTTCAAAAAATAAAATTTTGGAGAAGGCTAGAGATTGGCCTTCTCCTAAAATATTATTCTTGAAATTCATAGCATGTGTACATGAAGCCGCCATTAACATATTCTGTCCGTGTGGTAATATGATGACGACGCTTCCACTTCGCCATTTTGATATCGTCTTTTTTCATCGCTACAGCTGTAGCAATAAACTGTAAGTTAGACGGAGCCTGTATGGGAAGTTCACAGTTAAGTACCTCCGGAAACATTAACATTACAAATTGTAATGCTTTCTCGCGCTTCTTTCCTTTAGGCAATGCTTTAATCATTAACTCTTCGTCTAATTCACCAAGATCATTGATGGAATTATACTTAAAATCAATTACTGCCTTTTTCGAGTTTAGTTGTTGGCACAGCCACCAGTCTAGTAACTGCATACAAAAACGTTTTCTCACCATCACAATAGTATTCTTTTACAATATGTTTCGTTTTCATAATACATTTCTCCTTCCTGAGATTAGATCTTCTATATAAATCTCAAAACAATTGATTTATGGATATTTCTTTCATCCATTCATAAATATAATATACAATCTTTTTAATTTTTTACCCCACCGCCCACCCCAGGTCGTGTATTAATAGGCCAAGGTATGTCAGATTATGGTGTAAACTTTAATAATGGTAGTACTGGAGGAGAATATTCTCATACATTAAGTCAAC
>Ga0326514_10000039_pt1 | contig 73942 bp, 93 predicted proteins | sample 3_2548_0518_D_FD_203653 | JGI IMG/M metagenome (GOLD analysis project Ga0326514, IMG submission 203653) | Bovine rumen microbial communities from UC Davis, California, United States - 3_2548_0518 | ecosystem: Host-associated > Mammals > Digestive system > Stomach > Rumen | place: USA... | reverse complement strand
AAGTTGAAAATGAAGATGGAACTAAAACAAAAGAGAAAAAAGTCATAAGAGAAGCATCTGAGCATTACAGTTTAAGGTATACAGAAGCCTTAATCGTTGAGTGCGCTTATTTACGAAAGAAGCTAAAGGAACTGACAGCTAGAATTGAACAGTTAGAAAGTAGCAAATAGAGTAGCAAATTGATTTCAAGTGTCTTGCTATAAACAGGTTGAAATCCTGTGCGTTCCCACGTGGGATGTGAAGTTAAATTGTCTTGCAAGACACTTACTCAAGTGAGGGTTTATGGATATTGAGTCTTTTGAATTTGGCGGTGTTGTGTTAATTGTAATAGTTGGCTTATCAATATTTTTATGGGGAGCTGTTAGTCATGAAAACCATCTTATTGAACAGTCTGATAACTTAGAAAAGGTATGTTTAAAAGCATATAAAACTGATTTAAAGAATGACAATGAGATTAAAGAATTGTGTAAAAGTGTTAAGGTTAAGTTGTTTGAATAAGGAGACTATTATGGGTTGTGGTGGAAAGAAAAAGAAGTAATATTATTGTTTTTAACCAAATAATAGAGCTGTTATGCGCTTAGTTATAGCGGACCAGTTAACAGCCTTTTTTCTAGTCCACTTAATAGTGGACTATCTTTTCTACTAAACCCATAATACTACAATAGGCTTCTAACCTATTCTTTATATTATTTATTGTAGTCTTTACATTATCATCATAAAATCTTGTATTAGTATGTACTTGATATGTAGTCTTAGTAATAATTGCAGATAATACACTAAATCGTAAATTATTCTTATCAGGTACAACTAAATCATATTTACCAAATGGATCACCACGATTATCCCACATAATTTCTCTATGTATGCCTATGAAGAAATCAGGTTTATCAAATAAATCTATTGGAATACCTGACATAAAGTTATCTATTTGTTCGGCTGTTTCTAGTTGAGCCTTTAATAGTGAATCCATATGTATCTCATATCTTAGTTACTGTATATCCAAGTAACTTAAAATAGTTCATTAATTTATTAACTATATCTTTAGTTAAATCACCTTTAAACCAATTTATTATAGTTATAGCACCATCATTTTCAAATACAATAGCAATTCCTACTTTTTCAGTATACATATTAGGATATTTATATTTTAGTAAAATACTATTATTTACAAATATACCTTCAGTAAATCCTACAAAGTATGCATTAACATATAAGTCTTTAATATTATTAATTAATTCTAATTTATTCATCTTTTTTCTCTAAACCAAGAATACCAAAATAAGCTTCTAATTTACTTTTTATATTATCTATTTCATCAATTATTTTATCATCATAGAATAATGTATAAGTTGTTATTTGATATGTACTCTTAGTAATAATAGCTGTTAATACAGCATGTAATATTTTATTTTCATCAGGTACATATAATTCATATACACCATATGGGTCATGTCCCCATCTAATATCTTTTTTAATACCTATACCAAAATCATGTTTACCTAATAAATCTAATGGTATATCTGATATAAACTTTTCTATTTGTGCTCCTGCATCTAATTGAGCATTTGTTATTTTTGCTGTTTTAGTATTCATCATGTGTAATATCCTTAAAACCAAGAATATCTAAATAGTTCTTTATATTAACTAATATTTCTTTTACTTCATTATCTACCATTTCATTACCTACTTTATCTTTTAAACGGTAATGTACTTGATCTATACAGTAAGTGTTTTCTCTAAACCAAATATCAGCTACTTCTTCTGTTTCTTGTGCATATTTATATGGTATTACATTTAATGTAATATTTTCATATTCTTCATTAGGTATACATATTATATCTACTAATTCACTAGTATATAATTCTTCAGGTAAAGTAATCATATGGTTTTAAATCCTATTATTTCTAAGTAAGCTATAACTTTTTCTATAACTTCTAAATATTCTTTACGTCTTGGATTTGTTTCTAATATTTCAGGTAATGCAGGGTTTATAGTATTATCTCCATATACCCTTATAAAACCTATACATGTATTACCTCTCATAAAATCTATATCTACTCTACCTAGAGTAGATACAACGTCTACAAAGTTATTTATTCTACAATAAATAATACCATCTGTTAGTTTATTAAAGGGTACAGTATATAATACATTAAGTAATTCATTAATGGTCATTTACGTATAATCCTAATATCTTTAAATAATTAGCTATTTGATATGCTATATCTACTTGAGGGTATGATTTATTTTTAGGTGCATTAAAGTAGTCATATTTAGTACCTGAGATAAATACTTTAATAACTACAAAATAAGAACCACGAACACTTATATCAGTTATAGTTAACTCTATTGATTTAATACTATATGGTTCACAATATGCTAGTAATCTCCAAGCTGCATGAGGTGTACTACTAATCCAAGAATGTATTAATTTACATTCTTTGGTTTGCAGCAACTCATCAGGTAGCTTAGATAATATATCTCTTCTATTTTCTTCATTTGCGGTCATAGAATGTTTCTACCTTAAAACCAATAATTCTAAAATAAGCTGCTATACTCTGTAATGAATTTATAATTACTTTAGGTCCTTTTTTAACAGGTAAAACCTTATCCATTCTAAAGAGATAGATACCTATGCTACCATCACGTTCAAATAATTTAATTTGATAATCAGAGCAATATTTAGATTTAGTATCATAATTCCATGAACAATAACCTATATTATTAACATAATGATTATTCTTATAATATTCATTACTATATATGTTAGGAGGCATACTCTTTATTATCTTTACTATCTCACTTGTAGTCATATTTTTTCCCTACAGTAAAACCAAGAATATTAAAATAACTAGCTATATTATCTAATGTATTTGCTATTGTTTTAGGTACTTCCCTAACAGGTAGGATTCCATCATTTTTATATGAATAGATTTCTAAATAAGTACCACATTCAAATATATTAATTTGATAATTATAATACTTGGATTTAGTATCATAGTCCCATTGGTAATAATCTATTTCATCATTAAAGTGTCTACCTTTATAATATTTATTACCATATATCTCATATGGCATATTTTCTATTAAATCTAATACTGTTTTATTCATAAGCTAATTACTCTAATTAACACATTGAAATCCTAATATTTCTAGATATGCTTTGGTTTGTTCCATAGCAATATAGCAATTTCTATATTCTGGTTTTTCTTCTTCACCATTAAAATAAGCTAATGCAGCATTAAAATAAGATAAGAATATAGTGCTATCTCCATATACTTTTATAAAACATACAATAGCGTTATTTAAAACAAAATTAATTTCTACTCTCTTTGGAGGAAATGCTATTTCTTGAACTGTATATTTAGAATTAGCATATGTTAATATTTCATGTGGTATATTATCTATTAAATTAAGTAATTCATTATTGTTCATGATAACTCCTAATAAAAAAGGGTACTTAGTACCCTATTTATGTAAACTTAATTCAAATTGTATTTAAATTTCCCTAAACCCTACTACTTTTAAATAAGCATGTAATTCTTCAGGTACACCTAGATAAGCTTTATATTCCATAGTATCAGGAAATATAAATATCCCTATTCTATTAGAAAACTTGATTATGTATTTAAATGTTATACTAATAGAGTAACAACTTTCTTGTTCACTACTCTCATTAGAAAATTCAATAGATAATATATCATCTAAATTTAATGGTAAATTTGCATATAAATTATAAACATCTTGTGTAGTCATTATATTTCCCTAAAACCAAGTATTTCAAAGTAATTAACTATTTCACCTATTGCTCTACCAATATAATTACTATTTATGCTAAAAGAAGGCTTATCATTTAAATCTACCCATATAAGTATGCGTGAATAGTCATTTAAATAAATACTTATAGTAAATATATTGTCTTTATAGTATGTAGTAACTATATCTTCAATTTTATCTTTTATAGTATCTAAAGGCATACTATCTACGTATGCTTTAGCTAATTCTTCTATTAAGCTTGCCATACCCATAGACCATGTTTAGCAACTATAGTTGTTTTAGAGTCAATTAAACCAAGAATATTAAAATAATTCCTTAATAAATCACATGGTCTATATACTTCAGTTCCACAATAGCATTTTAATGCCATATAATCACTGTAATTCTTTGCATATATGTTTTTATTTATATCCATACGTATATCTCCTTCTTGATATATATTGTATGTAATAATAAATGAGTAATAACCCCACATTGTTCTATATATTACTCTAACAGGAATTATATAATATGTTTTATTATTTCTTGTTCCTGTTTTTATTCTACTTCTAAGTAATTGAAATGTAGCATTGTGATTGTTTAAACCAAGAAATAAATTTCTAGATATATTTAAGTTATCCATAATGATAAATCCTTAAAAAAATATAAATCTTAAAGCCCCGTAGGGGCGTAAATAAAAAATGAAAATGAAAATTATTATTGATTTTTTTAGAAAAGGTATAAAAGAATAAAACCTGTTATGGAGACTATACAATGGAAGATAAGTTAGATGAGCTATTAGTTCATATTAAAGAGAATACTACATTCCTCTATCCAAAAGATGTATCAAATGAATCTTTGATGCAAAGTCTTATGGATAGAGGATTTCAATTTATTACTAAACCAAAAGACCAAAACATAGTAGATTTATGTACTTTAGCTTTGGTTCTATATTTACGGAGAATAAAATAATGAGTACTACTGCACCATTTAATTTAACTATAGTATTGCCTCCTAACAAGCAGTACTATGTTTCTTATTTTTATCCATATGAATACTCTGGTGATTCAAGAGGTACATGTAAATACAGGTCTAATGTAACTACTGCATTAGAAGAAGGTTGGCATATAGCAGATATTTATAATGAATTTTGGAAAGACAATCCTACTAGAGGTGAGCCAATAACAGGTAATACTTATAGAGTACCTTTTATTTTTGATTATAGTGTTCAATTTAAAGAAAAAGCATGTACTTATTTCATATTCTCTTATTATGAGAATGAGGAATTACATTCTTTTGTATATGCTATAAATGCAAATGGTGCTCATACAGGTGGTACATATGCTTCTGATAATATTAGACCATACTTAAAAACAGATACAGATGGAAGTTTATTAGTTTATGTTGGTTTTATAACTGATTATGGTACTCAAGTATATGCTCCGGGAAGAAAAATAGGAAATTATACATTAGGTATAAATGATGTATTACTTAGAAGTGCCACGGTAGATAAATGTGCATATATTGGAAATAATTCTCAAGCAGGCAAATACAATAATTTTCCTAATGAAATACTAGTTAATGGCTATTATATATTTACATCTACTGATGGTGTTATAGATGGAGAATACCAATTAGTAGATGGATATAATGCAGGTACTAAAGTACCTGAGTTTACTAATGCAATATTAAAGTCTGGATTTACTTTAAACTGGATTCCAACTTCTATTCATTACCATGAAGATCCTAACGATACATTAAATTGTGCTTATATATTTAGATTTAAATTTACTGAGACTAATGGTGAAAATCGTATTTATAGATTAATACATTTTCATACAACAGGAAATGTCGATGGTAATCTATCCTCTACTGGAGATTTATGGATAGACCCTGAAACCAAAGAATTAAAAATATGGTCATGGATGATTAACCCTTCAATAAGAGTATTAAAACAACTACCTGCTGATACATTATCTACTTGGCATGAACTAGTAATACCTTATGAAACATATGGTAATTTAAAAGATTTTTACTTTGATGGTGAGTATTTTGATTTAGTAGAAATATGTGGTAGAACTTTACCTGGTAGTTTTTTTAGAGATGTAATACCAGGTTTTTCTGATATATCAAGTGCATTAAGTCATGTTGCTCAAGATGCATCTAAAATAGTAGATTATGTTGCAGTTCATGTATATTCAGAAACTAAACCATATGTAATGAAAGATAATTACTTTGATTACTATGAACCTATATTACCTGAACCTGAACCAGAACCTGAGCCAGAACCTGAACCTACAGGTATAATAAATAAAGGTATCTATTTAGTATGTTATAAAGGTGCAACGTCTATATTTGATAAATTAATTAGAATAATTAAAACTAATTTAACATCTAAAGAGTTTCCACCTCTACCTATAGATCCTAGATTAAGACATTTAGTAGGTAGATTACCTCCACCATTAAAAGGTACATTTATACCTCCATTAGCTCAACCTGAGCATATATTAAATGTATTACCTAAGAATTATCCTACACATGTAAGTCCTAGACCTATAGAAGTATTATTATCTAAGATATTAAATAGTGATTATACTCATGTGGGTTTATGGTTAGTTTCTGAGAATACACCTATACCTGAAGAAATAACTTATTATGCTTGTAGAGAAGATGCTGGTGTAATGGAATATACTGAAGCTTATACTGATGTAGATTTATATAAAATTAATATGCCTACAGTTAAGCCTTATCATGTAGAGAAATTCTTTGAAAAGACTCAGTATAAACGTGGTAGTATGATTGGTGATATGGGATATAGACATCTAATGCATGAGCATTCTATGTCATCAGTTGAATGGGTAGCTGCAGCTTTAAACTTAGCTTTCCCTCGCAAGTACACTATTAATAAATTAATAGATTTTGCTAATTTAGAAGAGTAATAAAAAAAAGAGAGGATATATTAATATCCTCTCAAACCAAACAAACAAATTTAGATTAGCCAAATATATCATTTACAGAGTTAATGTTTGAAGTATCTGCAGGTTTATCTTCCTCAGATACTTCTTCTTTCTCTTTATTTTCTTCTTTTGGTTCTTCTTTTACTAAGTCTACTTCTACAGGTTTAGCCATAGTAGTTAATGGTACATCAATAGATAAATTATCTAATGAGTCCCCTTTAACACCTGAAGTAATATTCATTTTAGCCTTTGTGTATTCATTAATGATTTCAAATACTTCTTCTTTTGATAATGTAATTTTCATTATTAATATCCTTCTATTGTTACATCTATTCTTGGATTATTCTTATCTACTCCACCCCAAATATCAGTAGTACTTTCTACAATATTATGATTATCATCAGGAATTATATTGTAGTGTACTAATGCATCACAAAAAAATTTATCTATTAAATTAGTTATGTTTCTTGTATCTGGTTTAGAACCATTACGTTCATAATAAATTTTATAGGTAATATTATTTATGTGTTGTAATTGAGGAATTTGAGATAATAACGGTTGTAATTGTTCTGTATATAATTGTTTATAAGCATTCCTTTGTGCTGGAACCCAAATGTGATACTGATTGAAATTCAGTATCACACGTTTATCCTCCACTCTTTTACGAGGGAGAATAACCCAATATGGGATTGACAGCTTATAAGTCTGACTCATCATCATCAGCAAATAAATCATCAGCAGGTTTCTTAGCTACCGCTGCTGTTGCTGCAGTTGGTGGTGCAATAGGTTCTACTTTAAGCTTTTCTTCAAAGATTTTACCTGTATGATTTTCTTTAAATCTTTTAGCTGTATTAGGTTCTCCACCTGTAGCTTTTTCACTAGCTGTAAAACCATCAGCAGTAAGCCAACAGTAAATCTCATTAGTAAAGAATGTATCTGTAGTAGGAACACTCTGACCATTTACTTTAGCTGTCTTATGTTTATTTACTTTCTTGATAGCTACACCAATCTTAGTATCCATTACATCAATAACAGCTTTAACGAGTTCAGGCTTATCCTTATTCTCTTTCCAATCATGTACCATGATTGTCTTATCTTCTTGGTCACATTCAGTAATAGGTTTACCACATGCACAGTAAGCTAAAGAATTAAGCTGTTTAAAACCTGGCATTACTTCTTTCTTACCATTAGTAATTCTTGTTGGTTTACCTGTAGCTGAATAGCAATAGAACATTGAGAATGTTCTTGAAATACCATTAATTTCAACTACTGCATTAGCTACCTTTGTCTTGTTAGCTCCAACAGTTGTAAAGTAAATGTATTTTAATAAACCTTGATATAACCCTGAGTCTAATACTGTACTTGTAGTAGGATTCTCATAAAGTTCTTTTTCATTAAGTGGTGCATCTAAACCAAAATCAATTTTTGCCATAATATTTTAATCTCCATAATATGAATTTAAACGATCTAAAACTAATTTAATATTTCCATCAATGTAGGTTTCATTTTTACTCCATGTATCAGGGTTACTTCTGATTCTTTCATTTCTGGTTTCTTTGGTTAAGCGTGTTTGAATAACATGCTTATATCCCAAATCTCTATCATCTTCTGTAATATGCAGAAGGTCATTCTGGTATTTTTCTAATTCACTGATAGGTACTTTCTTGCAAGCAACAATATCATTGAAATAAGATTCAACACCAATGTTCATAACTGCTCCCTTTAATTTAATCTTGGTTTCAGTTACCATTTCCTTTTCATTATATACATCACTTGTATGAGCTGTAATTATAACATTTTGTGGTAATTTAGGAATTTCCTGATTAAGTAAATTATCAAAGAAATCACCATACAATCCCCAAGCCTGCATTGTATTGGTTGCAGTTTTAACATATTTAATCTCAAACATACGCATTAAGAATGTAAGGCTATCAATAACAATAGTATTAAACTTGTCAGGATGTGCTCCTGCCTGTCTAATATAAGAGTTATCTCCTACCATTTCACTTAATGGTTCTGTAATAACTTTCTTTTTGAATTTATTAGGAAAATTAACACCTTTACCTGATTCACAACCAAGATAAAGTACTTTCTCCTGTTCGTCTAATCCTCTAAGTGATGATGTTTTACCACTAGCTGATTGTCCGACAACACATATTAATCTTTTTGGCATTATTTTTCTCCAAATTCATTAACAGCCGTAGGCTGGATATTTAAACAAATAATTAAAAAATTTCAAGTATAAAAAGGGAACTTACGTTCCCTTGAAGAGTGATATTTTTACCTAAATACATTTAGAACTTAATTTTAAATATTCTGCACACTGCTATAAAGCACCTGCATAAATTAAAGATAAATCCGAACATATCTGACCCTCGGTTATCACATTACCAAGAATGTCACTATCAATCTCTCTCATTAATAGAAGGTAATTATTTAACTGATATTGATTGAATGATAGTAGTATGAATTTCATTAATATCTAATGGTTTCTCTAACTTAGCATTTAATCCAAGTATTCTACTCTCTACTTCATTAATATCATAACCTTGGTCTTTCAACATCATACCATAACGGAATAATTGACAATTCCTATTGCCTTCTTTAATACGCTCTAAGAACCAACGAGTAATATTATCAATATCTCCATATTGTTTAATCTTCTCCTTACGTTCTCTATCTTGAGCTGTATTAGGGATAAATGGTCTAGGATCAAATAATTCACCTGTATTCATAAATACCTGACCATCATTAGTTAACCATTTACGAGCAATATCTTTGGTTTGAGAATCAATACCTACAAATGGTAATGTATCAAAGATATTCTGCATAAAGATTGAATAATCATCTTTATTTAAGAATAATTTATATTTCATTGGTAAAATTATTCTAAAACGAGGCGTAGCCTCAGTATGAGATTTAGTAGTATAAATACAATATGTATAATTTTTTAAAATCTCTTGAGCTGATTCAATAGAACAATTACCATCAATATCTAAAGCCAACAAATTAAAAGCTGGTATTACATACTTTTGACTTCTATGATTACCTAATTCAGGGTGTGCTGCATCAGGCATAAAATGATGTGTACACCAATGTAATCCATTAGCTTTACCTAATCTATTAATCTTAGTCCATGGTATTTCTTGGTTTTGATAGTTATTAGAAATATCATTAGATGTAGAAATAATAAGTTTATTTAGATTGGTTTCTTCAAGTCTTTGTCCTTCAAGGAATGGTATTTTATTTATTTCAAATGATTTAATAGCAATACCATTATCATATCCCCATGCAGAAGCCAAAGTAATAAGATATTCTGTAGCTTGTTTCTGTTTATCCTTAAAGAATGGTAATACCTCTGCTAATGCAGCATAAGTTAATGGTTTACCTGCTTTACTAATATACTTAGCAAGCTTAACAAAGTCAGGATCTCTATACATTATCTTTCTAAAGGATTGACCACTATCTTCAGCTAGCTTAAATGCAGCTAATAAGTGTCTACGCTCTACTGTATTACTCTTTTCACAGAATGCATATGCACCTGCTAATTTAAGAGCTTTCCAATGACGTGTACTTAATTCAGCTTTACTTAATGCCTCAGTAGCCTCATCAGATAATGATTCAGCTCTTTGTTCACAATAAAGCTGATAATCATATAGCAATTCTTCTTCTGCATCACCTAACAATAATGTTTTATCATAGTATTGAAGATTAGATAATATACCTAAATTATCAGATAAATCCTGTAATGTTTTATCTGAATTACCTTTAAGTAAATCTTCTCTAAATTCTTTACCTGATTTGAATTTCTTATTTTGTTTAGTACCCTCACCATAGAATAATCTACGTGCATATCCTGCCTGTAATTGAGAATAGAACTCATCTTCTTCTTTACCTGAATTAAGTAATTTAGCAGGTGTACCAAACCAAAGCATATTAGTAGGTACAGGGTCTTCTCTTGATTCTGTTCTCTTACTATTAGCACTATCCTTAGTTAATTTATTCTTGGTTTTACCTAAATCAAATACTTCCAAACCAATAGCTAATAACTCAGGATTAGCTAATATATTAGAACCTATTTCATCACATATAAATGATAATGCACCTATTTTAGCTAACTGTGCTTTAGCTCTAACCTGTTTAAATGCTGGTCCTGTAGCACTATCAAATGCATATGGAAAATTACCATAATCTACATATTCTGCAGTTAATGCTTTTAAACATTCATCTACAGGCATACCTGTTACAATACTTTTTTGAGTAGCTAATTTTTCAATAGAGGTTTTAGCAACATGTGGCATAGTAGAGTTCATAAATGTATTTCTAAATTTATTTACTACCTGTGATTCAAGTATATCTTGACTATGACCTTTACCTGCTCCTGATTGCATTAAACCACAAGCATACATATTAACAGGTACATTGTTATTTACTTTGCCTTTAATTTTACATCGCATTGATGATGCTACTTGAGCCAAGTAGAATGAAATAACAACTCTAAAATAATTATGTGAATTGTTATTGGTTTTACGCTCAATAATACCTAGTATCTTTTCCATAGTAGGGTCATATTGAGCATTCTTAATTTCTTCTTCTATGTTCATATTACTCCTTAATTAAACCTTCACTAACAAATCGTTTATACTGCTTACATACATTTCTACAGTTACAATAGCTGCAGCCCTTAGGTTCAGAAGCTTTCTTTTTAACTACTCCTTTACCACCTTTAGATAGTAAATAAGCATTAGCCTCAATAAGACTATCAAAGTTCTTGCTTGCCCGTAGGGCAGTATTAGAACTAAAGTATTGCCATACCTCATCTATCATTAATGTTTTAGCATCACATTCAGGTAGATTCTCTTCTTCAAGATAAGCCTCAATACCCATAATCTTATTACTCATAAATGTCTCAATTTCAGTAATACTCATTAAAGGTAATTTAACACTTACAAAAGGACACTTAGGGTAGTCAGGATTACTTAGTGTATAGTTTTTATTCCAATCAGTAAATATATAATGAATGGTAATAAACTCACCTGTAATTAATTCAGGATTTAACCATCTATAAATACTACCCTGTAAGATATAATCTTTCTCTTTGGTTTTATTTACATAAGTATAAGTACTAGTAGATTTAAAATCATGTAAATTACCATTACAAACCAAATCAAATTGACCTGTAATAGTCCAACCTTTAAATTCTTTCTCTACTCTTTTTTCAAAGAATAGATTATATTTATCAGGACTTGGATTCTCAGGATTAACACAAATCTTAGCTATCTTTTCAGGTGAAACACCTAGATTAAGTAATCCATTTTCTCTTAATCCTTTAGATTCCCATGTATCTTGAATAGATTTATGTAGAGCAGTACCTATTTGAGATTTAAGTAATGTACTTATATCTACCTGTTCTACATAATCATCACTATTCATACAACGATAACCTAATACCTGTTGCTGCGTACTTCTTAACAGTGTAGTAGCAGATATGCATTTACCCTGTTTCTTACCGCTGTAAGAATTACTAGCAAGCCAAGTAGCAATAATATTATCTATACCTAAATCATTTGTTATTCTTCTCATTTAGTAATACCTCTACAATTTCATCTTTAGAAGCTCCATTAGGTATATCAATACCATGAGCCCATGTAGGATAGAATACTTCCAAATCTCCACCTAATTTAACTTTATCATGAGCAATAATAGGATCTTCCTGCCATTCCATAGCTTTAATTAATATTTTATTAAACCAAGATAATATCTCTAAATTATCTTTAACAAAGAAATATAGAGCATCATGAATTTCTGCTACAGGTAATACATCATACTTATATGGACTATTCCATACTATTTGCATTACTTCATTAGCACTTCTATTATTAAGTAAACACCATGATTGACCTAAAGCATTACCTGCTGTTCTAGCCTCTGCTCTAGCCTCTTTCAATGTATGTTTATCTCCCATAATAGCTTTCTTAATTAAAGGTGTTCTTAATTTTAAACCAAAAGCACATGTAACATAACCCTCTTTACAAGCTTTATTTACATGGTCTTTAACCCATTGGTCTGATACTTTATACAGTTCATGGTATCTTGATTCAGCTTGGATTGCATCTTCTTCTGATAATCCACATTCCTGCATAAGAGCATATTTAGTACCACTATAAGTTAAGCAGAAAGTAATACTCTTAGACTTCTGTCTTAATTCAGGGTATCTTGATTTAATAGAATTAATAATTTCTACTTCTGATTTCTCACCTTTATTTATTTCTTCAGTAATATCAGGCATTTTTTCTTGGAAATATGAATAAGACCGTAAACAATGTCCGTCATATCCTTCTGTATATACCTTTATCTTATTTGGATCTCTAGTAGTTAATGCACTGATTCTATCTTCCAAACTCCTTTGGTCTGCACCTACAAATATAAATCCTTTAGGTGCTACAAATATATCTTTAACAGGTTTAGCATATGGTGAACCTGTAGAAGGTAAGTTTTGTAGATTTGGCTTAGAACTAGATAATCTACCTGTTTTAGTTCCACCTAAATTGAATGAACCAAATAAACCTTTAGTACCATCACTCATAGTAGGTGTTCTTTGAAATGCAGGAATAAATAGAACTAATATTTGGTCAACAGCAGATATATCAATAAATAATTGAAGAATATCTAATAATCTTTGGTCAGTAATTCTATTTATCAATTTCTTTAAAGTCTTAGATGAACATGAAGGTTGACCGCCTTCAGTTAATTCAATAACAGGTATTTTAAGAATATCATATAACAATATAGCTACATGATTAGTACTACCTGGATTAAAGGTTTTATTAAAATCTTTAATAGTTTTTACTTTCTTATGTTTGCTATCACTGTTCCATTTAATTAATTCTCTTTGGTTTAAGATATGTTCTACCTGTTTAATTTCAGGATATTGCATTAACTTATTAATTAAATCATCATACTGTTTATTTAAATCAGCAGTTAATTTATCTAATGCATTAACATTAATTCTAAAACCAACTAATTGAGTTTGTATTAATGTTTTAAGACTAGGTAGAAATAAATCCTTATAAATAGTTTCCTGTTCATCTTCTATCATTTTAGGGTAGTATTTCTCATATACAAACCAAGTAGATAAAACATCTTTTAAGTTATAAACCAAAAGATTATGAACAGGTACTTTAGTTACATCAGATACATCTTCTGCATAATTACCTGAATACTCATAAGCTAATGATTTAAGACTTAATGAAGGTGATGAACATGAATTAAGTGCTAGATAGGACATTAAGTATGTATCATCTGTTTTATCACACATACAATGCAATCCTTCTAGCATATTAGGATAATCTTCTAAATCATTCATAAATAAATGATATATAAGCTGTGTTATATCAAATGATGCATTATGGAATATTAATCTACCTGAATAACTTATAAAGAATTGTTTTAATAAATCTCTATAAGAATCATCATATATAAATGCTCCACCATTATGTTTATCCCAAGCAAAACCAATAGAATATAACCTATTAGAGAAATGGTGTAATCCACTACCAAACTGTTCTTCTTCTTTAGGTGGTAGTTCTATAAAATGGTTACTAGCTGTTTCAATATCCACTGTTATCTTATCATATTGATACAGCTTTTTAAGAAACATATTCACTTCCATAATATTGGTAGGATATTCAGAAGAATGAATAATGTTATCTCCTATTACTTTATATGAACCATTAAGATAATCATTAATATGCTCATTGATATAATCCATTCTGCTTTGAGCCTCTTCAGGATTATAGAATATACTGTTGTAATTAGGCATTATGAATGCAGGAATACCTAATTCAGTATCAACAGGTACACCATCTAAGTTACCTGTTTTTTTCATCTTAGTTAATGATTTAAACATATCTACATCAGCACATATAATGCACTTAGTAGTAGCAGGTATCATTATCTTTAAATCAGCTTTAAATGTTTTTCTATCGGGTCCATTACTAGGTGTTCCTATAGCTGTAAAATCACCACCATAGTACTTAACCAACTTATCTTCAATTAAACAATTTGGTTTAATTAAGATTAGTTTTATTGGTTGTCCGTTACACACTACCATTTAATATATCCTCTCTTGAAGGTAAACAAAAAGAAAGCTCTAGTTTTATTCCTAGAGCTTCGTTAAATACTTCTTTTAAATCTTCTGATAATTCAACTTCTTTTTGATTTTTTATTCCTTCAAGAAATATATCTAAATATTCTAAATGTTTATTTAATGCTGCCTCTGGCGTTTCATCAGTAAAGAATACCGATGATTTAGTTAGAAATTTATTCTTCCACTCTTCTAATACTTGTTGTATATGTTTAAGTATTTCAGGCATATCAAATATATTATTATGATAAGCCTGCCATGTATATAATCTTTCATCAAAATCTTTATACATAGTGTGGATAATATCCTGCTGCTTGTTTTGCAGCATATTAAAAAACCATAATTGGTACTCTTTCATTATCTGTCTCCCTCATAAATATACACATCATTCTTGGCTCTGGATAAAGCTACATATAGCAGTCTAGCTTTAGTGCTGTATGCTTTACAGGTAAGCAAATCGGTCATATGAATGAATACTCTGTTATATGTACTACCTTGCGAACAATGAATAGTACTAGCCTCATTAAATCTTAAATCTAATAAACCTTCTTTAATTCTGTAATATTCTCTCCATTTCTTTTTCTTAGCCATTTCTTTAGCTACAATGAGAGCATATTTATAATTAGTTGGAACCAAGAATGTTCCACTAGTACCAATAAAATTGAATGGTCTTACTTCAATATCATATGTATCAATTTTGATATTCTGTTTCTTACCTATTGCAGATACTATTAAATCCTCTCCTGTCTGTACTGAACAACCTTGACTATCTTCACAATAATTCTTTGGTGCTACAGGATCACCAATACAGAAATCAGTACTTTTGTTCTGTAATTTACGAATGGTATAAGCTAAATCAACTGATTTATCATTAGTATAAGCTAATGCTTTGTCTTCATTAGTAAAACTAGCTAATAAATCTCTCACTTCCTTATTTGTTTTAAGATAGTGAATGCACTTATTCTCTTTTGGTTTATATACTTCAGAGTCTATTACACCCTGCTTTGCCTGTTTAATTTCATTTAAAAAATCAGGGTCTTTCTGTCTTACTACTTCTGTTAATTCACTAATAGGATATTCACTAAAAGGATTAAATGTGCTTTTGACAGGTGGTAACTGGTATTTATCACCTACTAATAAAAACTTGCAGTTAACACTGGATTCTTGAACTATTTGCCATAATTTACCATCTAACATAGATGCCTCATCTATGATGATGAATTGATTAAGCATAGTCTTTAATCTGCTGAGATTATAATCCTGTACTCCTGTGTCCATATCAGCTTTCAGGCTAATACCAAAAGCTTTGCATAAAGTTACTCCATGAATAACTGCTGCAGCCTTATTAGTTGTAGCTGTTGTTACTAAAAAATATGGGGTATTTCTTAATAACTTGGGGATTTCTGTCTCAATCAAATATGATTTACCTGTACCTGGTGAACCTGATAAACAATGTACAGTCATATCATTCTTAATAAATTCTTTAATTTCATCAATAGCAATTTGTTGTGACTTGGTTAACATAAATTAGCTCCTATAAAAAATTCTCTTACGCCCCGTAGGGGCAAAAAAAAACACTCGGTAGTCAGTTATAACTATCGAGTGAAACAATATATAGGGGTGTTTAATACTTTATAAATTAAACCAAAAATAAATAATACTATTCTTCTTTAGGCATTACAGCATTAGGAAATGCTAGTCTAAACCAAACAAATAAATCTTGCTTTGAGTTTATTTTTATAAAATCTACTTTTTTATTTTTAAATACAGGTAAATACACTATATCATTACCTTTTGGATTTGTTGTATGGATAGGTTCTAGTAAAGCAGTACCTCTACCATCACCTATTTTAGTAAAGCCTAATCTTTGAATTTTATGCATTTTTATTTTCCCATAAATTCTTTTCTTTTCTAAGAGTTTCTATTTCTTTTTTAAGGTCATTTAACTCATTTTTAGCAAAGTAAATCTGATTTTGAATATCATATGCTTTATTTCTTAATTCTTCTTTTTCATTAAATAAGAACAGTATATATAATCTAAAGAGAATGGCTGCAATTATTGATAAGATAACTATAGCTACTAAAATCCAAGTCATTACAATAATATATTCAGGAATTATCATCTCGTTTCTCCACTAGTATTACAGTCTTATATTTTTTCTTGGTTTTAGAGTCATACCATTCATGTATCCATACATTATCTATATCTGACTCTATTGAGTTCTTATATGTTGGTTCAGTCTCTAATTTAATATCTACTTCGCTTAAATCTGGTTCAGTATTAACTAGTTGCTGTAACCTAGCAATTAATTCATTTACTTTCATGTTTTACCCTTTTGGTTCTCTTTTTCTTTTCTTCTTTAGCTACTTGAAGTAATACAGTTAAGTAATAATGGTATTTATCCCAACTTTCAGTTTCAAGAGAAAAACCTGATATAGAACTTACCTGTAATTTAAATTCAAGATTCTCTAGTTCCTTTTCAATGTGTTCAATGAATAAGTTTAACTTATCATCTTTCATCTTTTGTAAGTCGCTCATTCTTCTACCTTCTTACCAAATGGAACCCATTCATTATTACGACAATGCCAAATATAATTATCACATAAAGTTTCTAAACTATAAGCAGTAGTACCTAATGTAATGTTTATAACAGTAAAATTATCATTATCAAATTGAATTTCAGTTACTATAGTAGAATAACGTATTTCAGGATATTTTTTATTAAAGAATACAATAGGATCTCCTATATGTATTTTATAATCCCTCAAATCATTTAATGTTTCAAATGGTACATATTTATTTTTCATTCTTCTTCACTCCATACTACGATTTCATCTAAAGTATTATCTACTAATATTTTGATATAGTTAACTAATTTAGTTAGTTGAGTATCATCAGGTACTAATGATTTATCACACATTTCTAAAAATGTAGCATAAAGAATACGTTGTTCAAGATAATCATATTTACATTCTTTTTTCATTGGTTCTATATCTTTAAAAAATTGTGTCATATCATCTTTAAAATTTTTTACTGTTAATCCTTGTTCAGCCCATTTTAATAATGAATTATATAATTGATAATATCTGAACCATTCGGATTCCATAATACTAACTGGTTGTATTGTTTTCATTAGTTTTCTCCATCAATTCTTTTTTCCAATCTTCTATGTATTTTTGATACTGTAGATTTAATTGTTTCTTATACTCTTTAGCGTACATAATAGCTCTCTCATTACGTACTTTATAGTTCTTAAAACCTTGAATTATACTTGGTTTAGCATTCTCCATTTTAGCTTTAAGTAGTTTTTCTTCATATTTACTTTTAGCAAAGGTAAAAGCTATTATGTCTTGGTCTACTTCATATAATTGTTTGGCATAAGCATCTTTGTTTAAATTGGTTTTCATGTTAATACTCCATAATCTATAATAAATTTCTGAACTTTATCTTACAATATCTAAACCAAGTAATTTAAACATGGTTTCAATTTTTTCTATTGTTGTTTTAGGTAATGGTTTATTACTATATGACATAAATTCTTTTAATTTCATTTTTACTTGATTACAACCTGCATATTTAAAGAATGTAACCATAACAGGAAATACAATACCCTTTCTTTCATATACCAATTCAATAATAAACCACTGAATTTGACTTGTATCTTCATTTAATTCATATATTCTATGACTTAATAATTTTCTATTTCTAATTTGGAATACTTCTTCGATTACTGCTTGTTTAAATAGTTCTCTAAAATTAAATTTAACAAATTTCATAATAATATCCTTAAAAATAAAAAGCCCTATTACTAGGGCTTTGGTTAGCATGTAATATAGGAGTTAATTTCATGCACAAATCTTTACTGTTCTTTCTACCTTTAATACCCCTATGGTATTTTCTCCTAAGTAGTGTTTGATGTTATCTACATCTTCACCTAAGAACATATATTCATAGTCATTATGTTTGGTTCTATATTGCTTAATAGCAGCAAGAATATCATCACCATAATCACTATAAGTATCAATCCCTTTCCAACTAAGTAATACAGTATTTCTACCTAATTGATTTTCATATAAAAATTGAACATTTGGTTTTAGTCCAAACCATTGATAAGTAATATAGTCTTGTTCCGGTAAAACCAAATAAATATCAGCTTTATATTCCATTAAATACTTCTTCCATTTTAGCTCTAAGTTTATTTTCAATGGTTTCACCTACATAAGGTGCATATACCCATTTACCATATTTACAAACCTTATATTTAACTAGACTTCTAGAACCAATACAAGTATTTTTTATCTTTAATTTTGGTGTATCACATGGAACAAATTTAGTACCATTATACTCATACCATTCTTGGTCTTGAGTATTTAGTATATATGTTGGTTTATTCAACTTAATAGCTAAATTAACTGCTGTAGCAGTACCTCCTGTAGGTTTGCCATTAACAATATTACATACAGCTAGTACTTGTTGTCCGTTCATTACCTGCCAATAATTCCTAGCATGTAACTTTTGAGCTGTAGTTAATTCACCTTTAAAGTACTCCTTAGCAGGTTTACCACTAACAAAACAATTATTAGCTATTAAACCTTTAATAGCTTCTGCAGTTTGCTCATAGGTTATTGCTTGGTTAATTCCACTTCTTTGTTCTTTAATTCTATTGTCATCAAGACCACCTGTAGGTCTAGATAGACCTGAACCAATAAGATGAATAGTCTTAATACCATGCTTTTCAGCAATATAAGACCAAACACTATCTGCACCTAAAGCACCACCACTAATTAATGTAATTGTTGTCATGATTAACTCCAAATTTAAATTAAAATAAATAAATAAAAACCATTAAGTCCCGTAGGGACCCCTAAAAAATAAAAGCTCCCATTACTGAGAGCTTTTGATTACATTTTTTTAAGGAAAATTATATGGAATTTATTTTCTTGATTATCATTCTTTTCAATAAGTTTATAGTTACTTCACTACCTACATATCCAAATGTACCACATAAGAATGCAGTCATTGATGCAGGTAATGCAGCATATAAGCATAATTGATAAATGAGATAGCCTGTAAAGCCTGATGATATTCCTTTAATTAGAAACTCTTTTAATGAAAATTCTTTTGAACCTGATAAATAACTTACACAACCACCTATACAGGCAATCGTAGTAAAGTAAAATGTATCAACCCATTTTTCCATCTTTTACTATACCTTCAATAATATCCATTACTTCTTGTTTAGTTATATGAAGCTGGTTCTTAAATCTAGGTACAGTATAGATTTGAGTCTTGAACACTAAAGTATCATTAGGACTATCCTTTGGTAAACCAAGAATATCATCTGTAATACTCTCTAGTGTTCCTATTAAGGGTGTCAAAATATATTTATACCATAATATTTGTTCACTTGATTTACCATGAATTAATCTAGCTAAAGTATATCTTTTATGCTTAATTTCCCTTTTAATAGTCCTAGCATTAAGTGATAAATAACCACCATATCTTTGGTTATTCTTATACTTTAACAATCTAGGATTAAGATTACTTAAAAGAATCATATAAGCAATAAAATAATTAATACTTGATTCACCCCAAGAAAGTTTAGTTCTTAGGGTTCTTAAAGCAACTAATTCCTCTTCAGTAAATCTATCTTCATATATCATATGCTCACCTATAAACTAATTTATACCTGAATTTCAACTACTTTTCCTTTTACAGGTTTAAAATTGTTATTATCATAGATAACCCAAATAATAGGATATTTACTTTGCTGAATAGGATCTTCATCAAAATAACCATCAGTAAATACAATATTAACTACAGCTTTATTATTGTTAATATCTTCAATAACAGGTCCTATACATGTACCACCAAAGCTTTCAAGATTTTTATCTACTGGTTTCCATGAGTCAGTCATTACTATCTTTTGGTTTAATCTAGTAGAGAATGTATTAATAGTCAATACTTCAATAGCTAGATTATCATAGAAACCTTTAATTTCAGTTAAGAATTTACCTATGGTTTTATCATCAACTGAACCTGATACGTCCATATAAACATTTAGTTTAGTTAATGCATCACCATCGCATAAGCTAGGTAAATATATATCTTGAAATCTTCTATTAGGTCTTTTCCATGAATAATCATCATTTACTGTAGCATTAACATATCTACGTAATATCACATTCCATGGTAATTTAGGATTAGTTATATCAGTATAGTTCCTTTGGAACTCAGCAGATGCACAACTGAAATCCTTATCAGAAGATGATAACTTAGCAGTAATAATATTACGTTTAACTTTCTCTATATCTGCATCTGATTCAGGTTTAAGAATATCTCCTTGCATAGGATATTTTCTGCTATTCTTACCCTTATTATTACCTCTACTACTATTTTGACTATTATTGTTATTATTCTTTTCTAAGATAGCATATATCTCTTCAGTACATAGCCCTGAAAATTCTCTAGATATTAATGCATTTTCAGGTAAGGTAAAGTTATGTTCTACAAGAGTCTGATTGATAGCATAATCACCTGCTATGTTATACAATTCTGGTTCAAACTTACCGTTATAACATCTAATATTATGTGCTAAAGCTACATGCATACACTCATGAGCCATAACACCTAATAGTTCCTTGAACTCTAACTTATCTAAGAAATCCTTGTTATAGATAAATTCCTTACCATTAGTAGCCATGGTATCAATATTATTATTTTCTCTCCATTCTAACATCATGGCTAATGCACCAAGGAATCTGTCCTCTAAACCAAGTTTAATCTTAGCTTTTGTTATTCTTTCGTCAACCATATTGCATACTCCGTTACTTTCTTTTGAATAGCAGACATACTTAATAATTTAGGATTCTTTCTAATTGCTGTTGAATAGAATATTACAGCAAAATCTCTACCTAATGCCTCTAAGTATTCTGTTACATGTTTGGCTTTCTCCTGCGTATTTATTAAATTAGCATTGTTAATAACAAAACCTGTATATAAGTATCTCTTACCTAAATCCAAGTTATGCTTAACTGTAGCTACTCCACCAAATATCTGTTCAATAGTTGGCATTTCACCTATACATTCGCAGAAGTTAATGAATATGTAAGCTTGACCACCTACAGTACCTTCTAATAATTCACCATAATCATTTAAGTTATCTATGTTCTTCAGTAACTTACTCACCATTTCCCATGATCTAGGACATGCATAAGCTACATCTGTTCTTTCAGGGTCAAAATCATATAAGCCATTCATCTTTTGATAATTGATAAATGAAATTATTCTCCAATCAATATCATTATCATTAGCCCAATCCAACCAAGATTCATAGTCTGGTTCTACTTTTAATGTTACAAATCTTGACCTTAAAGCTGTACTAATCTGATTAGTAATAGCACCATCAGTCTCTTTATTACCTGCACATGCAATCAGTACATTCTTATGTAAATGATGGTTGCCTACCATCTTATCAAGTACTAATTTATATGCTGCAGCCTGTACAGCTTTACTTGCACTATTAATTTCATCTAAAAAGATGAGCCAACCTTTATAGCCACTTGGTATTTCATCTCCTTCTACAGGAAATGTATCAAATGGCAGGAACTCTGCCTTATTACCATTAAGTTTTGGTAGTCCACATAAGTCAGTTGGGTCACACTGACTCAATCTGATATCAATAAGCTTTAACTTATATTTATTAGCTACTTGCTTAACAATATCTGATTTACCGATTCCTGGTGAACCCTGAATAAATGGAACTACACCACTCTTAATTGCTACTTCAACACTCTTAACTAAATTCTTAATAAGCATGATTTATTTACTCCATATCAAAATCTTCTACACAATCTTCATAAGTGAACTCTCCAATAAATTCACCATTTAAAAATACTTTATAAAAATCTAAACCTAACTTTGTGTAAGCATATTCAAAACTATACATAGCTGAACTCCTTTTAAATAATATCCTTAGGCTCCGTAGGAGCTAATTTACTATTCTGTAATTCGTCTCTTATGCTCATTATAAGTTTGCCTAATACATTTTCACCTTCACCATCATATCTACCCCAAAAAGTGTCTTTCCAATTATTGTCATAGATAATCTCTTCATCTTCTGTTCTTAATAATTTCTTTTTATATTTTCTTCTAGAGAATTTAATCTCTAAGAGTTCTAACATGATAGATTCTTTTACATCATTCCAATCTTTTCTAGGTTTTATCTTTCTACCTAGTTTTCTAGCCTCAAATCCTTTGAGGTTAACAAATTCTTCAGCTCTATCAGGACATTTCTGAGCTTGAAAAGCTGCTTCTACATTTCTGTAAGTTAAATCTTTATATGTGATTGGTGTTTCACACATATTGTTTAAAAACCAATATTCATCTTTAAATTCCATTTTATTTTCCCCATACAATATCATATCTATCAGGTAAGACATCACAATTAGTTGTCTTACCATCCATGTAAACAACTCTTACACACTGTTTTGTAGACCAACTGAACTCTACTTCAGGTGTATCTAAAGCACGTAAAATTAAATAAATAACAATTCCCCAAATTAATAAAAAAAGGGAACCAAAAATGATTCCCTTAACTACGGAGTTTATCATCATGTTGTAATTCCTAAAATATGTATAAACCGAGAGCTAATAATGCTCCCTTAACTAATAAAGATTTTTTAATCTTTACATCTTTTGATTCTTTATCTTTAATTGACTGTAATAATTCAGCCAATTCATCTTTGGTTTCATTAATGAAATCTTTTTCATTTTCTTTGGTTTTATTCTCTTCCATATAACACCTCATTCCTTGCGTTTTAAGGCTCTTCTACGCACGTTTTGATACTAAGTAATACCAATGTATTACCCATACTTAAATTGTCTTTAAAACAAAAAAGCTAGCCATTTCTGACTAGCTTTACATTTATATTTATGGAACACAAATTGGATTACTCAAAGTAATCATTAAGCCCCGTAGGGGCTCACTAAGAAATACACTCTAAATATCTTTCAGGAATATAAGTACCATTAAAATCAATAAAAATATCATCGTACTTAACTCCTTCTAATCCCTCTTCAGTGTTGAGTAATTCAATTAATTTACTCATTACTTCAGCTATTGTGTTGTTATTTATAAGTGCTAATTCAATATAAACCTCTTCATTCATTTTCTCTGTTAGAAGTCGCTGCATTTTTTTAGTTAGTTTATATTTCTTTGGTTTAATTGATGCTTTTAATTCATTTAATTGTGATTCTAATTCTCTAATAGTACTTTCAATACTCATTTATATGTCTCCATTTAATAATAAAAGAAAAAAAAATATAAGTAATAACACTTATTATAGTGCTATTACTTATATTATGTGAAAAGAAAAAAAGGAGAGCAATATTGCCCTCCTAAAATTACGGATGTTCATGCTTAGCATTAGCTAAACATATAGTCCATAATTTGATGTGTATACTCTTATTAACCACACCCATACTTAATTTTTTCTTCTCTCCTTTTGATAGGAGAGATATATTAAATTTTACCCATCTTCTGTAGGTATAGAAATCATTTAGATATAGATAGTTATTTCTAACTACTAAATAGTTAGATTCATAATGTAGTTTCATGATTTACTCCTAAAATTGATAATACAATAACTAACCATCGCATTGTACTCTTTAGCACCATAGGTGCGACAGTTAGCTAAATAAACATTAATAAAAATAGGCACAGCGAGCTTGCGAGCTGTGCCCCCAACAGATACAAATCAAGACAGTAAGTAATCTACCTCCAATAATTTGTCATATATGTCCTGATTAAATGGATTTACTGTTATATCCATTTTAAATACTTTATTAAAATAATCTAACATGTTACTTCTATAGATATTTGCATAAATGGTGTTAGCATTTTTGCGCATATCATTTACATGAGTTGGCAAGCAACCAAATTCATCATGTATAGAGATAATGTTAAATTCTTCTTCAGGCAATCTATTAGCTAATTGTACTAATTGTGAATACAACTCAGGTGGTAATTGAATACCTTCACAGTCAGCTAGCAAATAGAACCACATTACACTTGGATAATTGGTGTCTTTCCAAGCCTGGAATATCCTTGCAAGTTCAGGGTTATCCCAAGCATTAAATCTATCACCAAATTCAGTGCTTTCACTCGTAATAGTGCTTTTATAGAGTATTTCAAATGCTCTGGTTTTAGGCATATGAGCCATACCATGCATTTCCTCTAACACAAATCCATCAACACTATGGATAATGTTTGCACCATTACCCTTAGTATGATTATTGCGATAGAGTTCACCATTTCTACCTTCCAAGTATGTAGGTCTTGGTCCCTGTAGCTTAAATGAGCATTTTAAGCTTATTTCTTCCCCAACTTCTACTGTTTGTAGCACTGGGTCTTGTAATACAGGTATCTCAACCTCATACCCATTAGGCAGAGTCCAAGTATAATAATATGCTTTCTCATTCCAAGATTCTATTGTTTTGGTTCTAAACTCATATCCTCCTGGTACGAGTTTTTTATAAATCTTGTGAAATGTTTCAGCGTTTTCACCTAGAGCGTCCTTCACATTCTTATCCCCTCCATAATAGAAAGGGATAGTAAATGGTTTACAGGTACTTCTTGTAAAATCAGTACTAAGTTCTGCATTAAGCTCATCTGCTATTAACTTATAAAAGTTTCCTGCTGATGCAATATTGAATACACCGCAAGATTTCATACCAATAACACATCTGGTTAATGCACTAATAAGACTGATACCTGATGAGCACCAATCTAAGAATATTGGCAGTGCGGTTCTGCCTTTATGTGTCACCTCAAACCACATTTGTAAGGATTGGTATGCAAGTGCTCTTTCACTTGCTTTCTTGATTTTATTTGCTTGTTCCAAACAGTATTGGAAACCATATTTTTTGACTTTTTCAATACGAGTCTGAAATGACTCTTTGTCTAATCCCAAGCAGTATGCACCTACCTGAGAAAGAACGTAATTATAAGCTGAAAAATATTCCATGATAACTCCTATATTTATTAATAAAAAAGAGCCATGTATTGTACACAGCTCTACCATTTAAATGCTGATATTATTCATTGACATCAACAATGCAATCATCAGCAAATTGCACTATTGACCTAATATATTTTATTCCTACGAAATTACCTGCGTCATTCGTAGGGTACAACCTTCCTCTGCTATCTGGAGCATAGGTGTTATAAAATACTTCATCACCCATCTCTCTAATAGCTTCAGGTAACTTGCCAATATATCCTCTGTGCTGCTCTTCTCTATCAGCAACCCAGTCTTCATAATTGGCAAACTTTGCTGAGTCCCAATCATCTGGATTTGGTTCGTCCAATGGGAACTCATAATTGAGCTTGGCTAATATCTCTTGGTTAAAGGTAAGAGCCACTCCATTTACTAAATCTATAATCTGTTTATTATGATTTAGCTTTGTTGAGTCCTTAACCCAAATAGAACCTAGGACTCTATTAGTTCTATGAGCCTTAGAATTTGGTTTTTTAATCAATGCAGTAACTTCACCTAAATCTGCATTATGTAATGCTTTAAGATTTAGATAAAAGGTTCTTGTTTTGATAATCTTTTTTACCATCGTACCGTCTGCACATTGGACTTGTTTAATAGTTACAAGTGTATCGCCTTCAATAAGCAAGTTACTATCCATTATGGCAGTGAGCACTATTGATACCCACTGACCAAACCTGTTAGTATGGTATTGTGATATTTCTCTTGGTAAAACATATCCAACCATTTGATGAATGGTCTTGCCATGTTCCTTATCTGTCCCCCTTAAACAGTTAAGAATATTCATAGCTATGTGTGTATAGTTAACATTATCACTAAGCTTTATAAGGTCTTCAACCCATTCAGTAGAATATGGTTGACCATTTTTCTTGACCTTGCTTTTTAATGTAGTAAGCTTAGTGTCAAGTTTCTTATTTACTTTTGCTCTTAAATTAGAACCAAAGATTTTACATATTTCTTGCAAATCAATCATGATAAAACTCCTTTCTATAGATTGATTAAACCACTTTAAGCACCGTAGGTGCTCCCATAAACAATAAAAAATCACACAATTATTTGTAGTGATAGAATATTGTCTACATATTGCTACCATCGCATTGTATAAACTATTGCTTTAGTAGCCTTTCTATAACTAGTTTATTAAGGACTAGTCTAGGACTAGCCTAAAACTAGGAATAAAAAATATTTAATAAAAAAGGGACAATTAATATTGTCCCTCTAAATATTTACTTTTTACCTGCCATGTTTATTTCGACAGTTTCTTTAGGTTTAAGTAATTTCTCTAGTGATATAGTTCCATTACTATATTCCTCCTCTTCGATGAAATCATCGAAGTGTACATTCGATGACTGCATCTCATGAAGAAGAGCAATATTGCTATGGATTTGGGCTGCCTTGCGGTAGCCCCCCAGAGTTCTTACCAACTTATTTTCTGCACTATCGCACAGAGTAGTTAGGAAGCTCATAATTCCTCCTCATTTTCAATGTAAACACTACTATGGTTCCAATAAGGCTTTCCACTCTTAGAGCGAGTCCAAGTGCACTTTATTAATTTTCCATCTCGAAGAGCCATCAGGTCTTTTGCAGTCAGATAATCAATGGTTTCTTCTTTGCTGTTAAGCTGGATAGTTGCCATATATTTATCTTCTACTTTTGACCTCTTTAATGATGTTAAGTCATTTTTGCTTATAGTGATTGAATCACCAAAGTCATGTAAATAACCAATGCCTTCATTTTTGATAAAAGAATCTAAGTCGATCATAATATTGTCTCCTATAAATGTGAATTAAGATTAACCATCACACTGTTTAGGGTCTAGCCTAGACTAGATACAATGTGATAATTAAAAAAAAAAAAAACAATTAGTGAGCAGTTTAACGTCTTACTCAGGACGTGAGTATTAATTAATAATTAATAATACTCAATTTTGGATTTTGCAATCCCCATAACCTCTTGATTTCTTTAATAGTGAGCTTTGTGTGCTCTCTATCTATCTCAAAACCATAATCCTTGAAATATTCTTCCGTTTCCCATTTCCCATGATGGGATTTATGAAAAATCTTTGCGTATATCTGATGATTACTTACGTAGATACGTAATGATTCTCTAGTGAGGTCTTTATTAACTAACATGGTATGTCTCCTATATTGTTTACACCATCGCATTGTAGGGTCATAGGGGGGGGGGACTCCCCCTAATTAATTTTTTTACCCTCTGTTAATCTACTTCTATACAAAATATTAAAAATTTCAGGTATGACTTTTTGCTTCTATACAAAATATTAAATTTTTTCTAAATGATTTTTTACTTGACAGTTTTTAATTTTGATATTACACTTGCGTGTGCTAGCACACAAAAAAGCTAACCTTAATTTATATATTATTAATTAATACGGTTTAATAAATTAATATGAAGAAGAAAGTATTAATATTAATTAATATATTACTTATTACCTCCTTTTTAATTGGGGGTTGTATTAATATACTCTATGCAAATGAATTAACTAATACTATTTACTTTGGTTTAGAATTTAATCCTTTAAATAAAATAGAGGCTAGAATATATGATTATATACTAGCCTCATTTAAATTATCTGGTAGTTTATTAATTACTATAGCTGTTATATTTATTTTTTCTGGTTTAAAGCATCATAAAACTCTTTAATATATGGCAGTTCTATTAGTGCATCACATAATTTATGCCATTCTCTTAGTTTATGATGTTCTCTCTGATGAATAATATTTAATACATTCTCATAATTCATAGTAATACTAGAACCATAAATAGCACCACTAGGTAGCATAGAACGTAATTCATCAAATGTATCAGGGTCTTTTGTTTGACCATATTTCTCCCTTAATTCATTTAAATTATCAATTAATAAGTGCCATGCTAATGTATCTTTAGCATGTTCAAATTGGTCTAATCTAAATGGTTCTTTTAATCCAGTGTGCATAAAGGAAGTACTGTTTCTAGTAGTACCTATCTTATAAGTATCAAATTCAGCCCACCAGTACATAGGGGCATCAATATATAACGATACAAATATTTGTCTTAAAAACTTTCTATGTTCAGTACCACCTCTAATTAATGTGCAAGCTAATGCTAGGTCTTTAGGACCTATCTCATCTAATGTAGAGTCTGATTTATCCCAACTTTTTAATGGATTTCTCATTCCGCTTATAGCAGGCAGTATATTATATACACCTTCAACAATTATCTTCATATGTTTTTAATATCCTTATTAATTTTAATTACAGTTAATAGCCATAATGCTATAAACCAAATTAGTTTATAATCTGGTTCTATATTAAGAAATATCAATAAGCCAAAATTAATGATAGTAAACCAAAACATTTTAATTTCTCCTATGTGATAGAGATCACATTAAAATTAAAAAGAATTTATTATGTCAAGCATGGTTACTATATAAAGTTTTATACCCAAATGCTTTAAAGTAAGCTTTAAGATTCTTTCTTACTTTGTTAATTGGGGTTCTTACGTTATTAGGATAATTATCAGATACTAGTACCTGATTTTTATCTAATATTTTAATTCGTAATGAAAATGTTTTCTTAGAATTACTGTATACTATAGTTAATAAATTATTCCCATATACAGGGTATTCCATATCAAATCCTTTAACTATTAAACTTTCTTGTGGTATAGATTTTAACATTCTTCTAATCCTATATTTTTAATTTCAAATGATGGAGAAGCTACATAATAAGCCTCTCTTGTAAGTTCTAAATAATATTCACATTCTCCACTGGACTCATATTCTATATCAGTAATTTCTTCCCCTATTGTTATTAATTCATAATAGGAACTTGATTTAATAGTATCTTGAATTTCATCGAATCTATCACATACTTTCATAGTAAAAGTTAAGTAATACCTATTATCATCAACAATTGTTACATTATCTGTAATACCTTCTAATAAAGGCTTTAATTTCTTTATTGTTGGTTTATCTACAACAGCATATGCATCACAGTAATAACCCATTATTTTACTCCTCAAATATTTTTTCACCATAATCATTAAAACCGTAAGATTTTTTAAGAGTTTCCTTTAATATTTCTGTTAATGGATCTTCGAATTTTTCTTCTAGTTTAAAGTAAGCCAAAGAGCAGAAATCTAAGGTATGTCTATTATTTACAAGCCAATGTTCATATTTATCACCATAAGGATCATATTCAATTTCATACTCTTTAAATCCATCTTCTGTTAGAATTTCTAATTTAATTCTTAAATGTTTATCAGCCCAACCTGTAAAATCAGGTATAGCATAAACTATGAAATAATCACCATTTTCATTTTTTCCGTAAGCTTCAAACTGTCTGCGATTTTCATTGTAATAATCTTTTGCAATATTACCCTTACCAATTAAATTTAAACGATTATTGTGATTAATGTCATTTGCTTCAACTAAATTCATGATTAATACTCCTATATAAATTTACTTATTAAGTTTTTCTTCCAATTTATTAATTCTATTCATTAATTTTTGGTGATCTTCTAGATACCATATAATACTTGCTAAAGTACTTATAGTATCTCTATCTGTTGTAGATTCTAGCTTTTTATATAAAATTTTTATTAACTGATTTATGGTTTTATCAGGTATAATCATTTTTTAGAACCTTCATTTTTTATGCTTTCAGCATAAGAAACTAGATAATTTAGTATTCTTTCCCATCTAGCAATAGTTTTAGTTAAACTATCTATTTCAGTCATTCTCTTATAAATTAGATCAATATTTTCTGCTGTTTTATTAGCTTTTAACTCCTTAACCTCTTTATTTAATTTAATTCTATGAGATATATAACTATTTAATTTTTTTCTGAAGTATTTAATATCACTATTTACAGTCTCTATTACAGGTCTATTCAAAATCATCGTCATCTTCTCCCTCAAACCAAGTTAAAATAATACTTTCACAGTATTTTTCATAATCATCAGAATAGTAGTCTACGAGAGCCTCATTCATTTTCTCTGAATCTCCTTTGAACATCTCATATAAAATGAAATCATACAGATTATTTTCTGTGATTAGATCGCATACAAAATCTTCTTTTGTTTCTGGTGATTCTCTCAAAGCATCAGCTTTCTTATTAAATTCTAAATTAGTCATTCTCTTCCCTCTATTAAAAAAAGTTAAAAAAACCCAATAGTCCCCGTAGGGGACAAAAAAGGCTAGTATTACCTAGCCCTCATAACACTTTGTAAAAAATAAACTATGCTAATTCTTTTAATTTATTTTCAACATCTTTATTGATAATTCTATCTAAATACCATTTGGCTTTAGTTAAATCTTCTACACCGTTTTTATGTTTAAACCTCCAAATGTATTTAATAGCATTACCAATACAAAATGCTTCTTCACCCTTTAAATCTTTTGTAATATCCTGAATAACATCAATGCATTCATATTTACCATATGTATAATGAGTAGGATTTATATTATCTATGCTATTAGTCATTTTTTTTCTCCTCAAATTACCATTAATAAAGCAAAGAATAGGATAATAATTAGTAATTCTCTCATTGTTTACACCACTTCAGTAATGAGTTATACCTAATAGCTAATTGGTCACATTCGTTTCCGATAGCCACACTTTCTTTAACTTTTCTGAGTAAATCGGTTTCTGTGTAACATCTAGTATTGGATTTAGATTTGGTTTCTTGGGGCACTCTTGTACTGCTTGTATTGGTGTGCTGCAAGCACTCAGGAACAAAAGTATCACGAAGATTATTACTAACAATAAGCATCTTTTCGTATTCTTGTTTAAGTAAATCCATCTTCTCCGAATAATCTTTGATGATTTCATTTTCTTTATCCTTATATTTTCTTTCTTGGTTTAAAATAGCTTGTAAATTATTAGTTTGTAATTCTGCAAGTCTATTCTTATATTCATTAGATGCTTCTGTATAGCCTTTATAATATGCAAATACACCTGCAACTATATAAGAAATTATACCTAAAGAAATTAATAATGATTTATTTATTAACATTAACCTTTTCCCAAGTGGTACATTGACGCATAGCCATTAATAACCTGTAATCATCATCTGTTTCTTCAAATGCATCAAACGGTTTATTATCTTTGGTATATTCAATGTTTAAGTCATTAGTTATCTTAACTCTCCAACCCCTAAAGGTTTTAGATTTAAGAATAACCTCTCCTTCAGTAGGAACATATGTAAAATAATCCTGTATTCTCATTTATGTAATAATCCCTCTATTGTATAAACCTTATCATAATCTGATGGTGCTACATGTACTTTACCCAATAAATACTCTGAGCTATCTTCATCTTTAGCAACATAAATATTACTATAGCCACCTGTTACTTTAAAGTTATAAATACCGTATTCATTTGTTTTAGTGGAAGTGCGTAATCCAACATATGAATCATTTCTATCAGTAATTTCTACAGTAATTACTGCATTAGGTAATATCTCACCTGTAGGTCCATATAATTTACCTTGTAAGTGAGTTGTTAAAGTATCAGGGTGATAATAATCACAAGTTGGTTCTAAAGATTCATCTTTTCTACAGCAAGGACATCTAGACATATTGGTTCTCCTATTAATTAAGTATGTATATGATATAATTAGTTAATTAATCGCTATACATCAAATAGGAAACCTATGGCAAGAGAAAAGGTAAAAAAATATCAAGAATATCCTGAAGATACTAGTAATTTATTTTATGAATATAAAAACCATGCTACCCTAAATGATGGCTATCATTCATATGTTAGGCAGCATGGAACTAATGAGTATATTAATGCACAGTATGTAGCAAGAGTAAAAGAATTAGATATTATTGATTGGCTTAAATCAATCTAATTATTTACCTGTACCACCAAATCCTGTATCCCCTCTACCTGTTTTAGACAGAGTATCAGTAAGCTCAATAGCTACCCTTGAAAAAGGTACTATAAGAGCCTGTAATGCTCTCTCACCTCTTTTAAATGTAATAGGTTTATCACATATTGAGTCTAATGTAATATAAGCTAACCATTCTCCTCGATAGTCTGCATCAATTACTCCTACTGTATTTCTTAAACAAATACCTTTAATACCTGTACTAGATCTAGGCAATAATAATGCTACATGTCCTTCAGGTACTTCTGCTGCAAATCCTAGAGGTATTTTATTTACTTGGTTTGGATTAAGTATTACATCTGTTTGGAAATAGATGTCTAATCCACCTGATAAATCTCTTTTATACTCCGGTTTGATGAAATTATTTACTAATGGCTTAATTTTCATAAAAAATTCCTTGACAATTAAAAAAACAATTAAATACCTTTTTTATCAATTTATTGAACAGGTGATTTATGGACTATAAACTAACTAATTGGGCTAATGAGCCTACCGTTGCTGACTTGAAAGATGACTATGTAAATTGTAAATCAAGTCATGACAAACAGGAAGCTCTAATTGATGACTACTTGGTTAAGTATAAAGCTGACCCTATACCTTATGACCACAAGAGAGGCAAAACTCGTAGCACAGTCCAATCCAAGTTAATACGTAAGCAGGCTGAGTGGCGTTACTCTGCTCTTACAGAACCATTCTTAGCTGAAAACAATATCTTCAAAGTTAATCCTGTAACATATGAAGATAGCTATGCAGCAAAACAGAATGAATTAGTCCTAAATCATCAGTTCAATACCCAAATTAACAAGGTTAAGTTTATTGATGATTATATTCGTAGTGCTGTTAATACAGGTACTTCAATAATCAGAGTTGGTTGGGAAGAAAAAGAAGATTATCTTGATGTTCCTAAACCACAGTATCAACCTAAACCTATTAACCCTGAAGACCCCGTAGGGGTCAATAGATTTGAGAGAGTTAAAAAACTCTATCAAGACTCAATCAATATTGGTAATATTCCTGAACAGTGGATTCAGTGTATTGAATTAGCTAATCAGGAAGAACAGCAAAGACAACAGCAGGTATTTGCTAATATTCAGATGCAGTTAGAACAGTATAAACAGTCAGGTATGGCTGAAGAACAACTGCAACAGATGCAACAACAGTTACTTGAACAGGCTCAACAATATATTCAATCTCTCCCTCCAATAGCCTATGAACCTGTTCAAGTAGGCACTGTTTATGAAAGACAAACCAAAGTAATAAACAGACCTACTCTTGATTTATGTTATTACAAAGACATTTATATAGATCCATCTTGTGAAGGCGATGTAGATAAAGCTGAATACTTTATTTATAGATTTACTTCATGTAAATCAGATTTATTACAAGATGGTAGATATGTGAATGTAGAATTAATCCCTGATACAGCAACTAGAGATATTGATGATTCTTTTAGTGATAACTTTAAGGATTCAGCTAGAAGAAAATTAACTGTATATGAATATTGGGGTAATTGGGATATTAACAATAATGGTGTTAAAGTTCCTATTGTTGCTACTTGGGTTGGTGATATTATGATTAGGCTAGAGGAAAATCCATTCCCTGATCATAAACCACCATTTGTAGTAGTACCTTATTTACCTGCTATTCATGAAATATATGGTGAACCTGATGGTGTGTTAATCGCTGATAACCAAGCTATTATAGGTGCTGTAACTAGAGGTGTTATAGATTTATTAGCTAAGAGTGCTAACTCTCAAACAGGTACAGCTATGCAGTTCTTAGACCCTGTAAATAAGAAAGCATTTACAGAAGGCAGGGATTATGAATTTAATCCTACTATGACACCTCAACAGGGTATCTTCCAACATACATTCCCTGAAATACCTCAGACTATTCTTCCATTCTTACAATCGCAGGAAATGGAAGCAGAGTCATTAACAGGTGTTAAATCCTATAATCAGGGTATTACAGGTGATTCATTAGGTAATACAGCTCAAGGTGTTAAATCTGTATTGGATTCAGCTACTAAGAGAGAATTAGGTATTCTTAGAAGATTAGCTGATGGTATAAAGAAAGTAGCTAGAAAGATTATAGCTATGAATGCTCTTTGGCTTAATGACAGTGAAATTATTCGTATTACAAACCAAGACTTTGTAGAAATACATAGAGATGATTTAGCTGGTAATTTTGATTTAGAGTTGGCTATTACTAGTGCTGAAGAAAATCAAGCTAAAGCTGAATCATTAGCATTTATGTTACAGACATTAGGTAATACTGTTAATCAAGAAATGACTCAGATGATTTTATCTGAGATTTGTGATTTACGTAAAATGCCTGAATTAGCTGAAAGAGTAAGAAGATTTACTCCTCCACCTCCTGATCCAATGCAGCAAAAACTGCAGGAAATGCAGATTGAATTATTACAGGCTCAGATTGAAAAATTACATGCAGAAGCAGGTAAATCTGAAGCTGATACTCAGTTGTCTAATGCTAAAGCTCAAAGTGAAATATATGGTACTCAACTTGATATGCAGCTTAGACCACAAGAGTTACTTAGTAAGATTCAGTCTGAACAAGCTAAAGCTCAATACAATCAGTCTATGGCTCAGAAACTTAATCTTGATTATCTCAATGATATTCAGGGTACTAAGCATAAGCAGGATATGGAACTTATGGCTCAACAGGCTAAAGCTCAAGCAGATAAATCTATGCAGGAAAAATTCATGGATTATATGATTGAGCAGGAAAAGACTAAACAATCTCAAAATAAGAAAGGAACCAAAAAATAATGTTTTATACAATCGAACAAGCTAAAGAACAAGTAGCAACTCTAGAAGCATTAGAAAGACTTGAAAACAATGAAGACTTCAAGAAAGTAATTATTGAAGGCTATTGTCAAGGTAATGCTGATGCTCTCGTATTGTTGTTATCTCAGGCAGCTAATGAACGTCAGTATAAAGACCGTTGTGACAGGTTAATGGCAATCTCTTGCTTCAGAGAATTTCTCCGTTCATTACACATGGAAGGTGAACAAGCTAAAGAAGGATTAAATAATCCTGAAACTTATAAAGCTATAGAGGAGTCCCAGAATGATAGATAATAATTATGTTAGCGATGAAGATTTTAAGAAAATTAACTATGATGAACTATTAGCAGATTTTGATAGAAAAACAGCTAATATTCAGGCACAACAGCAACAGCAGGTTCCACAGGAACAGAATTATCAGCAAGACTATCAATATCAACAGCCACAGGAAGAACAACAACAGGTTGTTGATAATCAACCACAGGTTGAACAGCAAGAATATAATAATGATGTTGTTAATGCTACGCCTACTACTCAGCAAGAACAACAGCAAGAATTAGACCCTGAAATCTACAAGCAGACTTATGAAAAAATCTATTCACCATTTAAAGCAAATGGTAAAGAATTTCAGGTTAGAAATGTAGATGAGGCAATATCACTAATGCAGAAAGGTGTTGATTACACCCGTAAGCAGCAGGCATTGAAACCAAGACTAGTGGAAATGCGTACTCTTGAAGAACAAGGTATGCTTGGTGACAATCTGAATTATGCAATAGACCTTTATAATGGTAATCCTAAAGCTTTAGCTAAATTGATTAAGGATAAAGGTATTGATATTAATTCTCTTATGCCACAGCAGGAAGTAGATGAATTTGGAAATCAAAAACCAGTAGAAACTACCCCTTATATCCCTAACAACTATAGTATCAGTCCTGAAAAACTTCGTTTTAAAGAAGTAGTAGAACAGCTTAAAGAGTCTGATATGTACTCTAAAGTAGATAATGCTTTAGATGACTTTGATGCTGAATCAAGAAATACCTTTGCACGAAATCCTAATTATTACTTGGTTTTAAGTGACCTTATTAAGAATGGTCATTATGAACCAATTAAGCAGGAACTAGAGCATATGCAGATAGTTGGTGACCCACGTATTAGAGGACTCAACTATATGGACGCTTTTAGTGTTGTAGCAAATCAGTATTTTGCAAATTCTAATCAGTCAGCTCCGCAGCAACCACAGGTACAACCTCAACAGAATCAACAGGCTTATCAGCAGCAGCAGTTTAATGCAGTACAGCAGAGGAAACAGGGTGCTAGTCCTGTAAGGTCTTCACCAGGTAGAGCTGTTACTCAATATGATCCGTTGACATGTTCTGATGAGGAATTTGCAAAGATTGATATTAATGAATTAATGAGGAGATAACGTATGCCTTATAACGCAGCTTTAGGTATGCAGTATGGTAATGGTGGTAGAGGTCCATGGGAAGATACTCACCATGGTCAGGTAGCAGATACAGGTACTATTAAAAAACAGCTTATTAATGATTACTTTAAACGTGATGCATTGATTGAAGCTGTTAAAGAACAGTACTTTCAGCCTTTGGCAACTGTAACTACTCTTGGTCCTAACAATGGTAAACACATTAAACAATATGTTTGGAGACCACTGTTAGATGATAGAAATATCAACGATCAGGGTATTGATGCTACAGGTGCTACTTATGCTAATGGTAATATCTATGGTTCATCTAAAGATATTTCTACTATCGTAGGTAAGTTGCCTGTAATCGGTGAAACAGGTGGTAGATATAACCGTGTTGGTTTTACCCGTGATGTAATTGAAGGTACTATTTCTGATTTGGGTTTCTTCTTTGAATATACTAGAGATGCAGAACAGTATGATACTGACCCTGCTCTTATCTCTCACTTTACTAGAGAAGCTCTTAGAGGTGCTAATGAAATCACTGAAGATGTTCTTCAGATTGATTTGATTAATGGTGCTGGTGCATTTACTTACTATTGCGGTGCAGGTAATGATGAAAACTCAGATATGGGTGAAACTTCAGAAATTACCTATAACGACTTGGTTAAGATTGCTAAGATTCTTCAGGAGAATAGAGTACCTAAATCCTACTCAATGTTTACAGGTTCTACTAATGTAGATACTCGTACTGTAGCAGGTGGTTGGACTCTGTATGTTGGTCCTGAAATGCGTCCTACCTTTATGGCTATGACTGATATGCATAACAGACCTGCATTTGTTCCTGTAGAACAGTATGCAGCAGGTGCACAGCCTGTTAAAGGTGAAATTGGTAGAGTATATGAGTTCCGTATTGTAGAAGTACCTGAAATGCTTAGATTTGAAGGTGCTGGTACAGCAGTAGCTGACTCACCTACTATGGATAATAATGGTACTAACTACAACGTATATCCTATGTTGATTATTGGGCCTGAGTCATTTACTACTATTGGTTTCCGTACTAATGGTAAGTCTTTCAACTTTGAAGTAATGCATAAGAAACCAGGTGAAGCAACCATGGACTTTAATGACCCTTATGGTCGTAGAGGTATTTGGTCTATTCAGTGGACTTATGGTACTATGATTCTGCGTAATGAAAGACTTATGTGTATTAAGTCCGTAGCAAGAATTTAATTTTTCCTTTTGTCATATTATTTTTAGGGCTACACAGTAGCCCTTTTTTGGAGATTATAAATGTCAGCAATTACAACTGAAGAACTAAGAGTCAAAGCAGATGAGCTTGGTATTAAATATACTGCCAAAACCTCAGACGATACTTTATTAGCCAAGATTGAAAAGGCTGAGAAAGAAAAGGAAAAGGAACAGCAGATAATTGTAAAGAAAGAAGAAACCAAGAATAAATTACTTAAACGCAGAGTAAGAGTAATTCCTCTTAATCCAAATGAATTACATATGCAGGCTAAGTACTTTATGCTTATGAACTCTACATCTCAGGAAAGAGTAGCAGTACCATTTAATAAACCTTGGTTTTTATCTGAACAGATGATTAAGCATATTAAATCACAACAGTATCTATATGTACCATCAAATATTGATGTACGTTATAACTCAGGATTAGGAGATTCACAATCAGAAGAAGTAAGAAAAGAATTAAAGCCTGCTTATACCGTAGAAGAATTGGGTCCTATTACCAAAGAAGAATTTGATAATATGCGTAAAGATAAACAGTTAAGAGATGCAGCAAATCAGGCTAATTAATGGATATTACTATTGATGACACTAATATCAAACCAAAAGATATTAATGATTTAACTAAAGGTTCTCTAACAGGTAGTGGCGTATTTGATGTCTTAATGGCATCAGCAGAGCTACATATTCAGGACGAATATAAGAAACAGCGTATTACAGGAAGTAATTATGCTACTACCTATCTAGGGATTATTCAGACTGTATTACAACTGTCTACTCAGTTTGTATTACAACAGGATAATTCTTGGATTGAACTTGAAAAATTAAAGCTTGAAAAAGAGAAACTTAAACTTGAGTTAGAGCTGCAGAAAGTTAAAATTAAACTTGAAGAAGCCCAATTAGAAATAGCTAAAGTTCAATTAGAACAGGAAAAACAGAAAATACCATTAATTAAAGCTCAAGCTTTAACTGAATTAGCTAAAACCAAAGATATTATTCCTAATGATGAGGAATGTTATGAAGGCGAAAATAGCAATATTCATGGTGTATTAGGACAGGAAATAAAAGCATCTAAAGCTACTGTAGATAATGCTAATAAAGCATCTTATCTTTCATTAGCTAAGGATTTAGCTGTTACTCCATTTGCTACTATTGAATCAGCAGAAGGTGTAGGTGCTAGTTATTATGGTCTTAATGGTGGTAACTCTGTAGAGTATTTAAATGCTTTAAGAAGAGCTTTTGGTATTACTGAACTTAATACCTCTAAATATTCAGGTGAGCATGAACAATACAGAAATCACTGGGCTCCTGGTGCAAGTGTTAATGATGATGGAACATCTTAATGGGTAGTAAAAAGATATATCATACTCAAACACAAGCTCTTAATAACCCTTGGGATATAAGTAATAGTCTCAAGGGTTGTATCTCTAATTATCTTTTTAATAAAGGTTCATACTTACCTCGTATCTTTCAGGATACAGCACAAAATAGTTTAGTGGGTAAACTTAATAATATTGCTAAAGACTGTCAGGTAGGGGGTAGATTTGCATCTATATTAGGTACGCCTGAAGGTAGTTTAATTACTAGACCTTTAACTAAAGCTTTATTTGAACAAGCTACTGATATGGAAATTGGTTCATTAGAATCATCTCGTATCATGCAACCATGTGAAGCTTTATTTAAATGTCTGGCTTTACGTACATTAGAAGATAATTATGCATTTGATGGTGAACATTTAACTGTAGATGAAATTGAATATGATTATGTATCTACATATTTAGATGAAACAGATTATATTTATGTACGTTATAAGAAAGATAGAGTTGTAGGTGGTGGACCATCAGCTCAAATAATGTCTGATTATCATGAATTAAATACAGGTATTCAGTTTACAGGTGATTTAAATGCATCATACTTATTAGTAGGCTATAAAAACCAAGAAGATAAACTAGAATATTACATATGGAATACAGCCTCTCAGAATGATGTATTTCGTACTTGGTTTGATAGTAATAGGGTAACTTACTATCCATCATTTTTGATGCGTAAAGACAAAGATAGCATTAAAAGAAACGATCCTAATTACTTTAATCTATGCTGTAAGATATTCCAGCGTTTTAATATGGATTATGAAGACTTAGTAGATTCATTTAATGGTGAAGCTGAATTAAATAATCCAACAGAAAAAGATAAACAGTATAGAGATAGTCTTGGAAATGTAACAGATATAGCTCTTACTTTTGCATTAGATATTACAGCTAATGACCAAAGAGTTATGAGATACATGTATGAGTTTTTTAAATACATGTATGATTCAAGTGGATTAAATGCTAATAATATCTATTATAGGCATAAAGCATTTAACTATGATATTTCATGGGGTAGCATTACACATCAAATCAAAGATGGTCATATAGCACCATTCCATAGATTTACTACAGAAAGCTTTGAACAAACTGTAGTACATAAGAAATCTATAGGACAATCTACAATAGATATTACTACAAGAGAGTCTTGTTTACGCATTAGAAAACAATTAGATGAGGGTAAATATGAAGAAATATTAGTTACTAATCTTAAATTTACTTCATATAACAATGGTCATGGTATGAATAGAACTGTACCTACCTTTTCTAATACTAGAGGATTAACACCTAAAGAAATAGAAAGATTAAAACATAAAGATCCTGAAGAGGGCGGAGAAGATGATAATTCAGACCCTAATGAATGTTTATTACCTGTATTACCATTTATTCTTAATAATAAAATAGGTGGTATCATTGGTAATGATATTATTGCTATTTCTATGCGTAGTGTTCATAACACTTATAAGAAGATTAAAAAGAAATGGTATCAATCTAAATGGTTTACTATTGTTAGAATAGTAATTTATATAATTTATATTGTAATTGTAACTATTGGTACTAGTGGTGCAGGAACAGCACCAGCTATTAAATCAGTCTTATCCATTGAAGCTCTTATTCAATTACTTTTGGTTTTAGCCATTAAAATAGCCTTTAAAATTATATGTAGAGTTTGCCATATACAGGGTGCTACTAAAGCCATATTAGAAACAATTTTAGATATATACTGTATTTATTATTTACCTTCACAAATGGCTACATCAACTACTTCTACAGGTGCAGTAGTACAGGTTGGAAGTACATCAGTAACTACTACAACTACTGTAACTACATCTTTATCTACTTTAACATCTAGTATGATTACATCATTAGCTACTACATTAGTTAATGGTAAATTTACATTAGAAGCTTTTGCTAGTGCATTAGGTTCAGTAGCAGTAACTCAAACTATGACAGTATCTCCTACTATGGGATTTTTACTAGATACTTCTACTAACCCTCAGTTTTATTATGCTTTACAAACTAAAGATTGGGCTGCAGCATTATCTTCTGCTGCTAGTTCAATGTTAAAAGCTATTAGTGCTAAACCTGCAGCATCATTACAAAGTTCTTTGCAATTAACTAATATGGAAGTAGCTAAGAAATTAGCTAGTCCTGATAATATAACTAAAGCATTTCAAGCTGAAATGGAATCTCAGTCTAATAAGCAGAGAACTAGACTAGAAAAACTTAATAATCAAATGTTAACACTTGGTAGATTAATTGAAACATCTGAATATAAAGCTAGTATAGCTTTAAGTAATAATAATGCTATTGCATTAGGCGTTATTACTGATGCTCTTATTAGAGGTACTGAATATAACTTCTATAAAATAGCTAGTCAAATTAAAAAGCCAAGAATTATTGACATTTAATATTTTATTAAATTAATTTTTGAACAATCTATTGGTTAAGCCAAAGCAGATTATGATTAACAGTTACTTATAGACTATGCTTTGGCTTATTGTCTCTAAGTAACATAACTTGGAGATAATAATGGCTAATGTATGGGACTCTAATCTATATGAAAATTCAAATACCCCATTTATAAGAGATGGTAGACCTTCTTTTATTACAGCACCTTATAAGGCTAATAATTATATTAGTCCTATAGGAACTAGAGGATATACACCCGTAGATACTTCTTTTTGGGATAAAGAAGATCAAATGAGTAATCCTGTAACAACAAATGTACAAACACCTAATACCCAGATTAATGATGATTATAATCCTAATACCCCTTTTATGAGAGATGGTATACCTATTTCAGTTAGAGACTATTATGCTAATAATGGTATTCCTATGGGATTAGGAAATAAAAATTATGAAGAAAAAGGATTCTGGGACGAATATCTAGAAGGTATTGGAAATTACATTAAACAAAATCCTTTAGCTCCTATTAATGCTATTGGTTCTATATGGAATGGTTGGCAATCCTATAAGAATAATCGTGAGGCATTAAAGATGGCTCAAAGAGATTATGATTTAAAGAAACAAGCTTACTATGATCAAGAAGCTCGTAATAAAGAGGCATTTGCTATGCAGAAACGTAACTGGCAAGGACATCAATTATAATGGCAGATAATAATAATTATTCTATTAGTGACCTTGGTGATTTAGCATTAGATAGAAATGTTACAAATAGATATTTAGCTAACTATATTAATGCTGAAAACCAAGCTAGATTAAATAACTTAAAAGCTCAAAGACAAGCAGGTAAAGTAGACCTCGAATATAACAAGAATTTAAAACCTCTTGTAGATAGAGGCTATTTACAATCTAAAATACCTGTAACTTATAGTGAAGGTTTATTTACTCCTACTAGAGTTAGATACCCTATTGTAACTAGTGCAGCTACAGTTAAACCATATGTTAATTCTTTTGGTTTAGTATCACCTGGATATACATTAGCTGAAGGTATAGATTTTAACAGTCTAAATAATAATGAGAAATCAAGATTAGCTAGAGCATCTGCATTAGAAGCTATGAGAGCAGCTAATGATGAGAATGTTAAGCAATCTCAATCGGCATTAAACCAAGCTAAAGCAAATAGATTAGCTGAAGAAAACAGCATTAGAAATAAGGCTATTAATGCATTTAATAATCCTTATTTACGTAAAGCTTTAGGTGGTTTAGGTTTAGTAGGTGAAGCTGCTAATTTAGCTCAATATGGTAATGGTGACAAACCTTACAACTTATCAAATGTAGCTAGTGATATAGCAACTAGTGCAGGTACAGCAGGAGCCGTAGGCTCTGCTATGGGTGCTTTATCAGGTTCAGGTGCATTAGCAGGATTAGGTGTTGGTGCAGGTATTGGTGGAGCTGTTACAGGTGCAGGATTAGCAGGATATGGTCTTGGTACTGCATTAGATAAAATGACAGGTGCATCAAGTTATTGGGCTAATAAAGCTTGGGAATTATTACATTAATTGAGGGTATAAAATATGGCAGGACATTTAGATGATGCTTTATTACAAATGGCAGGTTTTGCACCTGAAGGTGATTTATATGCAAAAGCTGCTGATAAGTGGACTGGTAATGAAACTAATGGTTATTTAGGTAAAACAGGTCATGATTTTGAAATAGAAAAAGATATAGATGATGATGCAGCAAATTGGGGATTTAAAGATGGTGATGCAAGATTAAATGCATTATTATATGCATGGGCTAAAGATAATCCTAATGCTGAAATTACACCCGAAGTAATTAGTAGATTACGTAATTTAGCAGGTATAGCAGATAGTATGAATGTTTCAGGAGGTTGGCTTACTGATAGAGTATATGAAGATCCTCATGTTACAGGATTATTAAATCTAATTAAAAAAGATCCTGTTAAAGCTAATAATATATTTAAAGCTATGGATAAAGGATATAATAGTGATTCTGCTATTCAGAATTATTTTGATTGGGCTGGTCAATACATGGATAAAAATACAAAAAATAATAATTTTTGGCGTAATATTGATGGGCGTGAATTTAATAAAGGTGTAAGAACAGGTTCACGCAAATTAGAGGAAGAATTAAATACAGCTATAGCAGATTCTGATTATGGTATGAGTGCTATTGCCAAAAAAATGAAAATAGCTGCAGAAAAGGGAAAAAGTGCATTAGCTGAAGCTGAAGCTAAAGAATTGCAAGAAGCAGAAGATTTAGAAAATTTAAGAAGAGCAGGATTTGGTTATAGAATAGATAATCCTAATTATAAATCTACTATACCTGAAGAATGGCTTTAATGAGGTGATTTAATGACATATACTACAGACCCAGATAATGATAACTTTCAGCTTAATAGACTTATTAATGCTTTTAGGCGGAATCAAGTAGATGGTACTCAAGAGTATCAAGATAGGAATGCATATGACAAAATGGTTAATTGGAGATTACCTGTTAATAGTGCAGGTTTAACTCTTGCAAGTGCTGCAGCACCTGTTATAAGACAGATAGCACAGCCTTATATTGATGGTGCTAGTGCAGCTATTGAACCCTTATCTTCAACACCAAATACAACAATGAAAAATGGTAGACCTTTACAAGTGGAGGCAATAAATAACTATATGAACTCAGGCGTAGCTTATAATGATTATCAATTTAATCCCGATGCTTATTTACAATCTAAATTAAGAATAGATCCTAAAACAGGTATTTATTCAGCAGATGACCCTTTAGCTCAATCAATACTTATGATTGAATCACAAGGTATTCCTAATCGTATTTCTAATACGGGTGCTAAAGGCTTGTATCAATTTATTAAGAAAACAGGTAACTCTTATGGTTTAGTAACAGATGAAGATTTCTTTGACCCTTATAAAAATTTTGAAGCACATAAACGATTAACAGTTGATAATGCTAAATTAATAAAAAATGCTGGTTTACCTGTTGATCCTGTTACACTTTGGGGTTATCAAAATTTAGGTCCTAGATTTGCTGAAGTATACAGAGCATTTCAAAGAGGTGATGATAACGTAAGTGATAAAACTAGAGAAGCTATGAGATTAAATGGTGCAACAACAGTTAAAGGGTATATGAATAAATTTAGTAAGTTATTACGAGATAACTGGAGATAATAAATGGCTTTAAATAACTTTCATACACCTGGTCCTCAGACCGATGTTAGAAATCTAATGTTAGCTCAATTAAATCAATCTGGTTTGGCTAACAATATATTTAATTCAGCTCTTGGTGAAATGAATAAATTTGATACAGGAGCTAGAAATCTTAATACTCAAAAATTAACTAGAGATATAGCTAATATGTCTCTTGGTGAATTAGAAAATTATTACAATAATGGTAAAACAGCTTTGGATATTCTTAATGAAAAAGATGGTACAGGTTTTATGTATAATGAAACTGACCCTAATCTTTTGAATATGGTAAACCAAAGAGATAATGATTATAAGACAGCTAAGAATAATGTTGTATTTAATGAATTACAGCAATTAACCCCACAGCAGATTATTGATAGTGGTAATTTATTTGATAAATTTCAATATACAGATAAACTAACTGAACAACAACAAGCTTGGTTGACTGCTGCTAAAGGTAATGCTCAGCAAACACTTAGAACTCAGGCTCTTAATGAATTATCTCCTGAAGAAATTGCTGATGCTGCATCTATAGGTAATATTAACTTTGCCCCTGAATTAGGTTCTCCTAGTGCTCAAGATGCTGAATCATTTAGAGCATTACAAAGTAAATATAGAGTTGATTTAGACTCTAAGAATTATGGTTTAGCTACACAATTACTTAATTCTATACCTAATCCATTGGATAGAGCTAGATTAATAAATAATCCTTCTGAATTTAAGGCTAGATTAGAACAAGCAGGTATTAAATTCCGTAATGGTGAAACCTTTACTAAATTGATGTCTGATTTAGGTGCTACTTATAATGACCCTAATAAGAAAGCTGAATTAAGTAGAATAGATGATGATCGCTTAACATCTCAATTAGCTGATGCTACTGAGAGTGGTAAATCATTATTTGAAGTATATTCTATTATTGATAATGCTGTTGATTATCAAGGTAATCATTTAACAGAACAGCAAAAAGCTGATAAGTTAAATTATGTTTTAGATAATAGTAATTTTATTAATGATTTAATTTATGATCAAGCTAGCAGTCTTGATAAAGATGGTAAAACTAAAAGATACCCTCAAATGGGACAAGAATTAAAAGATATAAATAACCCTAAATTAACTGCTATATCAAGAGCTTCTGCAGCAGATAAACTTAAAGCATATGGAGATAAATTATTTGAAAATTTCCCATTACATATGAGAAAAGTTTTACGTAAAAAATATGAATCTAATATAGATTCTATGCTTAAAACTTCTAATGAGACTGCGAAAGCTCAAGCTGAAATGGATAGAAATACAGCTAGAAATAAAGCTCTAGAGTGGGCTAATGCACATTTGCCTGATGATTCTAAATTTAATGCAGTAATTAAAGGTACATATACATCTAAAATTGCTGGTAATAAAAAGCTTGATTCTGACGAAGTTAAAACTGGAATAATGCGTATGTTAAATACTAATACAGATTTTTCAGATTTTAGTGATATATATCAATATATGAGAGACAATGAAAATTCTTCTTTTACTAATTATCTCTTTGATATTATGTATCCTTTATATGAAGCAAATAAAAATGGAGTTTCTGATAGGGGTGACGCCAAATTAAATTATGCAAAGCTTGAAATTAAAAAGAAATTGATGGCATTAAGTAAAATATTTCCTACTATAAAAACATTAGAGCAATCAAATATAAGATTTAGCGGCAATTAGAATATTGACATTTTTAAAAAAGCATAAATACACTTGTTCAAACTTTAACTTTGAATAGGTGTATTTTTTATGGCTGGTAATATTGTTAATCCTTTTGAACCAATTCCTGAACAATCTTTATCTTTAGATGAATCATATAGACAATTAATAGAATCAGATAAAGCATTAAGACAACAGCAGCAAGATCTTAATAAAGCTTATATTAATGAATTATCTAGAAGAAATTCTGAACAGGAAGATTTACCTTTACCTGTTAATGGTAATTATAAGCAGGCTGAATTACAGTTATTAAAAGATATTATTGGTTTTAGACCTCAAACCAAAGAACAAGTATTACAGTACCTTGATAGCAATCCTTTATTATCTAGGTTATATGAAAAAGATGAAGGCTATAAAAATGCTATAGCTGATTCTGTATTAAGACGTTCTCTTGAATTATCTAATGGTCAAGCACCTACCTACAATGAATTACTTGGTGATGTAGACCCAAGAACACAAATAGATTACTCTAATCAGGGAGAAAATCCTGATAGTAAATTCATGCAGGTTGTTAAGAATGAAATTCTTAAACCTATTGATAGTTTCTTACATACTGATTTCATGGATTCTAATAAAGCACTTAGAGCTAAAGTTGATTCTATGGAAAAGTTGTCTGCATTTGGTAAAGATACTCAAACTGCAGTAGGTAAGTTAAGAACTCTTGGCGAATTAAAAAGACAAGCTAATGAATTAGCTAAAAGAGTTACACCATTTACAGAAGAAGGTAGACAAGCTGAATTAGATTTAGAAGCTGTACAAGCTAAGATTAATTCTTTGGCTTTAACTGATGCTGAAGTTGCTGCATATCAAAGAAATGGTGAAGCTTACTTACAAGAAGAAGCTAGATATAATTCTATTAAAGATTGGGAAAGAGATGTAAATCCTCGTTATATTGAAGATGTTCAGAATGATATTGAAGAAGCTGAATTTAATCAATATATGAATCTTAAATATGGTAATAATAGTGTTACCTCTAATTTTAAGAATATGGATTATATAAAAGATATTATGGGGCATGAATTTAATAAAGTATTTGGTAGTAAAGCCAAATTTATTGATACTTTAGAAGAATTAGCTCCATGGATGGCATTGTCTCTTGTTACAGGAGGTACAGGTCCTTGGGGTAAAGTTATACAAGGAGCTCTAACAGGTATATCAGCTACAGCTAATATTGATACTGCTCTTGATGCATATTTCCAAAAGTATGGAACTGTAGAAGGATTTAATAAATTACAAGCATTTGTAGGTGGTGGATTAAACTACTTAGCTAATATGTATGGTGGTCATGTAACTCTTAGAGGTATTCCATCTGGTACTGTAAATGCTATTAAAGGTGCAATCAACGAAGAGTTTGGCAAAACATCAGCTATTATTCAGAAAGCTTTAAATAATGTTAGTGATGCATCTATTGCTAATAGTATGGTTAAAGCTGGTTTAAAGAATTTTAGTACATTTACATTACCATCTATTGTTTCTAGAGCAGGTAGAGGTCTTGAATCTTATGGTTCTAAAGTAGCTCTTAATGCTACTAAATTAGGTGCTGAAGAAGCTAAAACCAAATTAGGTAAAGTAGCTGAAACATTAGCTAATCCAAAGAAAGCAGCAGGTAAGATGATTTCAGGTGTAGGTAAAGCATTAGATAGTGCTGTATCTAAAACTGTAGCAGGTTTAGTACAAGGTAGTATAGGTGGTGGTGCATCTATGGCTCTTGATAACTTAACTGCTGAGTTTGCTACACAGTTAGGTAATCAAACAGGCTATGATGTTGATAAAGCTTTACAATCTGCATTAGAAGGTATTCCTGTTGGTATGGCAGGTCATTTAGGTGGTTTAGGTGCTAATGTAGTAGGTAGAGGCGGTTCTAATTTAAAGAATTGGGTATATGACAAATGGAAGCCATTACATAAATATAAATTATCTAAAAATGATATGGCTATTGAAGATAAAATCTTAAATAATAAAGATTTTATTGGTACTGAAGCGGCAGATACATATTTATCTAGTCGTATTGATGATTTAGAGAAAGCTTTAGATGAAGTAAATTCATTTATTGAAAATGATAATAATAAACCTCTTGAAGGTGCTGCAGCAAAAGATTTAAGTCCTGCAAAACAAAAAGCTAATGCTAAACTTCGAGATAAACAAACAGAAGCTTTAGGTATACAAAAGGTTTTAAAAGATCGTTTAGACTATTTAAGTAATCTACGAGATAGCAATACTGCTACTATGACTAATAATGCTAAAACTGCAGAAGAAAAAGCTCAAGCTCAAATCATTGCAGAAAAGAATATGACTAAAAAAACTGCTGAAGAGTTATATTCTAATGAAACAGTGCAGAAAGTTAAAGTAGAACAAGCTGAAGCTCTTAAAGAAAATAAAGAATATAAACATGACTTTGGTGATGAAGAAACAACTAAAGCAGTAACATCATTAGCAGAGACTATTGACGAAGATATTGCATTAATGCATAACTTTGATAAAGATGATAAGTTTAAATCTTTGGTTTCAGATTGGGATAAAGAAACCAATGAAGAACAGAAAAATATTAAATTAAATGCTATTAGTGAATATGCTAAAGAATTTAAAGAAAAAAATAAAGCTGCTCTCAAGAAAGCTGATAATGATTTCTTACAGAATATTATTGATAGAGCTGGTACTGAAGGTATTAATAAGAAGAAAACTGCAGAGTATGAAAGAACCAAGATTAATGAAGATAATCTTAATAAATTAGATAAAGAGAAAGCATACTCTAATAAGTTGTTTAACGATATATTCAATGAAGCATATAAGAACAAAGATAATAATGAATATGCTTCAGACAGTGCTATAGCTAATGCATATAATAAAACAAATAAATCTATGTCTGAAGAAGAGTTTAGAAAAGCTTATGAAGATTTTGCTAAAGCAAAACAAGCTGATATTAATATGCATAATGCTAAAGCTGAATCTACTAATAGGAAGTTATATGACACTGTAGAAGATGTAAATAAAGCTACAGAAGGTCTTACTGAAGGTGTTGATTACAAGCTTAATACTGTTAAAGATAAAGATGGTAAAGAGCATTATTACATTACTGAACCAAGTAGAAAATATTCTAAATTAGAATCATTAATACATCAATTAGCAGGTACTCCTAGTGCTACTACTAAAGGTGTTTTAGCTAATGATACTGAAAATACTCTTAAAGGTGTAGAACAGGAATTTGCTGAAGTAGCTAAAAATATTAATGCTGTAGATGGTATTACATTAGATGCATATGATAAATTATCTGCTAAAGATAAAAGAATATTCCTTCTTAAATTACAAGATGCTATTGATAAAGCTAATAAAAAATCTAGTGGATATGCTAAATACTTTAAAACCAAAAAGAAAGAAGAGAATGTATTTATAGATTCTACCTATAGACAGACAGGTTATTCTCAAGTTAAAAGTACTGTTAAGTTTATGAATAGATTAGAGAAATTTAGAAACTATTCTAAACATGAACAGGAAGAACTAACTAGATTACATTTAAATGGTATTAGATTAGATCCTTATAATGGTAGTTTTCAAAAGGATTTAAACATAGCATTTAATAATTTAGGTATATTTGAAGATATATCTTCATTAGACCAAGATGGTTTAAAAGCTATATTTAATACATCCCCTTTATCTAAAGAAAATATTGAGCAATTAGAGTTTATTCAACGTAAATTAAATTCTTATATTCATTCTGATATTTATTTAGCTCCTGTTAATGGTGTTGTACCTTTACAGCCATATAAATTAGCTATTGATAATATTCTTAGTATTGTTAAGAGTGATACTTATAAAACAAGTACTACAATTAGAACTTTATTTGGTTCATTAGTTGATTCTGCATCATCTGAATCAGCTAGAAGTATGCATGAGAAATCTCTTAGATACATTGAACAATTTAATAATAAATGTGAGGAATTAGGTATTACTCCTACAGCTACAGGTGAAGATGCATCTGCTATAGACTTTTCTGATGTAATAGAAGATATGTTTGATTTAAATATTAGCTCTAATGTTATTTCACCTGAATCAAGAGCTGTATTATCTAAGTATCTTGGTTCAGAAATGACTAGAACTGAGATGTTAATGCCTGAAATAGCTAATATTATTCCTGATGAAATTTGGAATACTTTCCTTAATTTAACTTATACAACTAGAGAAAATACTAAACGTAAAGTTTGGCAGGATTTAGCTGATAGTGCTACAGACCCTATAGTTAAAGATTTCTTTAGTGATAAAGATAATCTTAATGAACGTAGAAATTGGAAAGCTGATTTTGATGCTTATGGCAACCAAGGTAATAAATCAATACAAGCCAAGATTGTAAGACATTTATTAACTAGAAGAGAAGTATTAGCTAGTTTAGGTATATTAGAAATGAAAGGTACAATGTCTGATAAAGACTTTGTAAATATTACATATCCTGAATTAGATAAAAATACTATTAAAGACAATATTAATAAATTTATTAAAAAATTAGATCAAAGTAAGCATTTAAGTAATAAAGCTAAATTTGCTTTACAAGTATCTTTATTAGATAGTTTAGCTAAACAGACAAGTATTAGTACTGCATCTTCTGTAGCTTTAGCAACTGCTAAAGCTGAATATCTATATGATTCTTTACTTGCTGAATTAAAAGCTACAAGTATAAAAGTAGGTGGTGAAACTTATACTTTAGATAAATTATTAAGTTCAAAAGGACCTTTACCAAAAGCAATAAGAGATTTAATTACTACAGGAACTCTTAATATAAATAGTGTAAGAGGTACTATTAATAGTGCTAATCTTCCTGAAAAGGTACAAGTATTTTTGAGAAAGAATTATGGTAAGTTAATCTTATTTAGAGAATTAAAGAAATTAGCTAAAAAAGATAAGATTGAAATATTACAACAAGCTAATAAAATCTTTGATAAGCTCTATATGACTATTCCTACATATAATGAACATGTAGCTATCCCTAATCCAGATGAAGTAACCAGTGAGGATTTAGATTCATTTAGAGATATATTATCTGCTAATGGTATATCAGCATCAAATGTTGGTATTTATATTCATAATAATGCAAATCTTAAAGCATCTGCTATATGGGATAAATATCAGAAGAATTTAATTGAAAATAATGTATTTATTGATTCTTCTTTTGCTCTTAATACTATTGAGTCAAAAAAAGATGCTCAGATATTAGCTATAGCATTTGCTCATTATATTAATGCTAATGGTGTTAAAAATTCTATTAGTCTTGAAAACCAACAAGAATTAAATTTACCTAAAGGCAATTCTTCAAGTGTTATTGAACAAAGACAATTTGCTGTTGGTTCTAAATATAATGGAATATTTAAAGATAGATATAAATCATCTTTAATGCAGGATAATGCATTAGAAAGACTTAAACAAGATAATGCAGATAATGCTGCTGTAGATGAATTAGTAGATATGATTCGTGATGCAGCTATGCAAGCTCAGGATATGTTTGTAGTAGATTCAGTTAAGAAACACACTACATCTCAAACTGAAACTGTTGGTGATATGTATTCTGAACAGTATGTTAATACTATTGCTGCAGTTGTACTTAGAACATTACCTACTATTAGTACTGCATTAAGTGAAGAATTTAAGAAAGAATTACATAAGCGTTATCCTAATGCACCTAGAATAGTAGAATATTTTGAAAAGAATAACTGTGTAGACTTAAATACTTTAGCTACAGATATGGGTAAAGTATGTGCTACTGCTCTTGGTTATGATAAGAATAAGAGTCCTACTATATATGAATATGCTGTATTAGATACAGGTATGCATTGTATTGCCTTAATGCATAAACTTGGTTATATCAATGTAGGTAGATTAAATAGAGCTACAGGTGATTATATTGCTGCAGAAAAAGGTAATGATTTTTCTAACTCAATTAATGTAGTAACTCTTAATAAAGAAATTGATGCAGTAAGAAATAAAATTGACTCTATTGATACCTTTACTAATAAGTCAGACACTAAAGAGTCAGTATTAGATAATATTCTTGGTTTTACTAATAGATATAAAGACCCATATGATAAAGATGCATTTGAGGCTAAACAGAAGAAACTTAGTGAAGAATATAATGATAATAATTCTATTGAATTATTTAAAGATGATTCTTTTGATGACCCTGAATCAGGTCAAAAGATAGAAATATCTATTAGACATGATACAGATAATGGAATTATTAAATATACAGAAGGTTCTAAATCTTATTATTTTAATGATAATATTTTATATAAGAAAGATAATACTGAAGTAACTTCTCTTCGTTTACAGCAAATTTGCAGTAACATAATTAGACCACCATTACTTAATGTAGAAAGAACTAAACTAATGATGAATGGTTTAATTGATGATAATGGTAAAGTATTAATTGATGAATCTACATATGCATCTGCTGCTTCAATTAGAGATGCTATAATGAAAAATCCTACATTAGGTATTCTTATTGATTATAAAGACCCTGATACAAGAGCAGGTACTTTTAATAAAGATATTCATACCCGTAATAAAGAGAATATTAAGAAATTAATTAAATCTCTTAATTGGTTATCTCATAATATCTATGAAAAGCATAAATCAGGATTAGTACCTGTTTATTATGATGAAGAGAATACTGTTAATAACAGATTCTTTGTAAACAATATTGCTATGAACTATCGTGAAGATAAGATTCTTAGAAACTTATTTGAAATGAATAAAGATACAAGCAGTATTGAATACACTATTGGAGAGGAAAGAACACAAGATGGTAAGAATTGGAAAGTTAAACCAAATGATTTAATATTACCTATTTTTGCTGGTTTAAATATTGGTTGGGATAAAATGACTCCTGATCAAATTAATTCAACTAAGCAATCATTAGCTAATAGTCTTGCTTTTAAAACTTTACTCAAAGAATTTGATCCTGATAGACCTGATACTTGGAAAGAAGCTATTGATAAGTTTAATGCATCTTCAAAAGATGAAGCATTAAATGTAACTGTTACTTCTATTAAGCCTAGTTATGGTGAAGGTAATAAAACAAATGCTGAACCTTTAGAATTAAAATTTAACCATGAAACTGTTTATACTTTAATGAAATTAAGAGAAGTTAAAGTAAATGGTAAAGCTATTAAAGATGATGTTAATTTAATTAATAATCTTATTGAACCAGCAGTAAATGATACTATAACTAATTACACTCTTAGAATGGAAATAGATGGTACTACTAATGGTCCTGCTATTAGAGCTATGATTGGTTCATTATATTCTGGTGGTGATACATTAGAATCAATGCTATCTACAGGTGTTGGTATTACTCCATTATTTACCAACTTTGTAGATATTCTTGATAATGGCTTCCTTGATACATATCTTATTTCAGGTGCTTTTGCTCAGTATGATGTAGCTCAAAAAGCTATGAATGAAATGCTTAGAAATGGATTTAAAACTGATGAATCTACAGAATTACTAACTCTTATTTATGGTGAAACATTAGGTACTAATCTGGTAGATACATTGCGAGGAATTATGACTCGTAACTTTATGAAATATCCTGTAATGTATATTACTTATAGTGCAGGTATGGAATCAGTTAGTTTGGATTTCTTCAAATTAATTAATGACCAATTATCTTCTGTATTAGCAGACCCTAGTGTAGATACTAAAGCTCTTATACCTATTATTTCTGCATTAGTAAAGTACAATGGTAATAACCCAATAGCTATTAAATTTGATGATACAGATTGTTACTTAGATGCTCAAGGCAAAATTAAAGGCAAAGAAGTTAATACTGATTTAACTAATATAGAGAATAGACGTAGAGTTACTCTCAAGCTTGAAGATAATAATATTATGAAAACCAAGATGAGAGAGAATGTATTAGACCCTATTTATGTAGCTACATCTAAAGCTATGGAAGATGGTCAAAAGATTCTTAATATGAATAATCTTGCAACCAATCAACATGCTTTTGCTTATAATGTAGTATTAGAAAATGAGATTAATAAATTATTCCCTGATCCTAATTCTGAAATATCTAGTTTAGATTTAGCTAAAGAAATAGATAGGATTTCAGAGAAATTATTACAAATCTTTAATCCTATTATTAGTATTACAGATAATGTAAATGAAAAGCTTTCTGGTTCAGATTTAAGTACATTTAAAGCATCTATTACTAATGATGTTAGAACTAGATTACGTTCTATGACCTTATTAAAAGGTTCTAAATTAATTTTATCTAACAAGTATAAATCTCCTTATTTAGAAGGTTTAGGTGCAGGTCAATCACCTATGACTGCACATTCTATGGATAGTTTTAATATGACTAACTTCCAGGAATTACTTATTAGAAAAGGATATGGTAAAGGTTTACCTATCCATGATGCTATGATAGCTGAATTAAGACAGTTTAAAGCTATTAAAGACTTAAATAGAATATTCTATAAAGATAAAGCTAAGATTGCTGAAATATGTGTTGAAAGAGATAAATCTTTACAGAATGCTATGGATTGGGTAGCTACATCAGATTTACCTGATAATATTAAACAGCAATTAGTATCTCAATATAAGCGTACTCTAAACCAAACTAAAACAAGCACTCAAATAGATGTTTTATATAAAGGTTTATTTGAAGCTGAAAGAATGTTACAAGTTTATGAAGATCCTATTAATCCTGTAACTAATCCAACAAAAGATACAAGATTACTTCATATCAATCAGTTTAGTTTAGATGAAGATTCAGCTTATACACCTACTAAAGAAGATTTAAAGGCTGAGATTGATCAATACAATAATCTCATTAAAACTTCTGATAATAGTTCTTATGGACTACAGGTATTTATTGATGGTTTAAATAATACTGATAGTGAGTTCAGCTTGGTTTCACTATTAGCAGGAGTAAGAGATGGCTATAAATTTAATTTATTAGATAAAAATGGTAAATTAAAAACTGAATTTATTGGTACTGATATTAAGTCTACTATTGATAATATTGTTAAAAGTATGACTACTAATAGAGAACAAGCATTAGAATATAGAAGAACATTACGTAAAGCTGCTATTGCAATTATTCGTGGTTATAGAGAAAAAGATGTATTAAAAGATTTATCTATAAGAGATGCAGTAAAAGCAGCTAGTAAAGATACTATAGATGCTAATGCTGTAAAAAATGCTTTAAAAAATAGTACATCTAATAGAGCTGCTGCAGTTACTTCTATATTTAATCTTGTTCATTACTTTACTCAAAAAATAAATAATGTATCTCTACATGATAAAGATGATTATGTACGTGAGTGTGTATATAAAGCTGTTATGGCAAATAAGAATGTATTTGCTCAAGCAGTAATTACACCTATGGATATATTATCTATAGCACAAGATGCCGTAGGCATAGCTTTAAATAATAAAGTAAGTCATGAGCAGCAACTAGCATTTAATAACATTATTTCTAATCTTGGTTTAATTAATGTTTATAATGTTGCTCCACAGAACTTAGATACAAGTAAACCAACCTATATAGACTATAGTGATAATCTTAATTTAGATGATACTTGGTCTTATATAGAATCCAAGGTTAATAAATATAATGCATCTTCTGATGAGATGAAAGAAGTTAATGCTTCTTATAAGGATTTAACTACAGCTACAGCTAGATGGTTTACTGATAATGTAACTACTCCATTAAAGAATAGATATTCTAATATAGAGGCTGGTTCTCAGATTGTATTTACTCTTAGGTCTAAAACTGATGTACTTCGTATGCATGGTTTACAGTATCTTATTTCAAAGGGTGAGATACCTCAAGCTACTATTGTTGTAGTACCTGCTATTACAGATAAAACAGATAATGCTCCTAGAGTAGATAAAGAAGTTAATATCTATGACCAATTAAGAATTTTATTAGGTGAGAACTTAAAAGAAGTTACTTATAATAAAGCTCCTACAGCTCTATCTAATAATTCTTTAATTGAAGCTATTACAGATAAAACTATATCTGAAAATGCAATTATATCTCGTATTCCTGATAATAATGCTAAAGTAAATATAGTAAATTTTAATGGTGAAAGTACTACTATTGAACGTGCTAAAACTAAAGCTGATAAATATGTAATTAATTTTACTGATGAAATAGGTGAATTAAAGAAAACATCTACTCAAGATGATGCAGTATTACCTGAAATAGCTCTTAGTACTCATGGTATTCGTAATAGAAGTTTACAGGATATTGATTTATCTGAATATGTAAATGCTTCTGAAGAAGAGTTAAATAGTATTGTTTCTGCTGGTTTTAAACCAACAAATGTACTTAATCTTAATACTTATTCAATTAAAGATGGAGATTTAAAATCTGTATTAGCTTATGATAGAACGAATGATGTATCTAATGATAATAGAGCTCTGGTTATTAATCTATGTGCTGACGGCTCTCCTGTAGCTAATAATCTTAAACTCTTGGATTTAGAAGATGTAAAGAACTCTTTATATCAGGTTCAATCTTCTATGAGAGCTGATTATGCTAAATACATGAGAGGTGATATTACATGGAAAGATTACATTAAACCAAGAGTAATTAAAGTTACAGACTCTACAGGTGTTACTAGACACTTTGTATTCCAAGTAACTGTAGATTCATCTGTTACTAAGTCAGAATTGTTTGATGCTATTCAAACTAAACAGAGAGGTAATAGAACATATGCAGAAGAAGTAGTTATTGGTTCTTCTTTGGCTCAATGGTTAAATCGTTCAGCCATAAGAGATGCTAGTGATACATTTAATTTCATTAAGCGTAATGCTAGTGATTCTGCAGATACAGGTAGTAAGAGAATACCTATTCCTAGATATTTACTTAATGAAAATATCTTAGAAATTAATAACTATGATACAAATCTTAATACCTTTAATGCCTGCTGTATGAGAGCTATTCAGAGTGAGTTATCACTTGATGGTGTAGATACATTTACTTTTGTTCATTCTAAACCAGTAGAAGGTGAATATATACTTCCTGATACAGACTTTAACTATAATACCTTTGTTCTTAATGGTTTAAATCAACATACTGCATCTGAATTAACTAAAGATGTTAAGGAAGCTAGAAATGGTATTATGCATGGTATATCAAGTGCAATTAATGCTGCATTATCTACGTTTACACGTATTAAACATGTAAAGAATAAAGAATATACTCAAAGTCTTAATACATCTGCTGTACGTAATATGAGAGGTTACTCTAATGCTAATACTGTTAATGAACAGGCAGGTGAAATGCTTAATGGTGAAGTAGCATTTAGAGGTGCATTAGATATTTGTAAACAATCTGATGCAAGTAGAGGTGTAGATACTGCTGATAATGATTTAGGTTGGTTAGATGATTTAATGGTTAAATCCTCTACTCCTATTGCTCTCTATGTAAAAGAAAATTCTAATACTATAGGTGATTCTCAAGTAGCATTACTTAGAGATAATACAACAGGTATAGCTGTTAGAGAACAAATTACTTTAGGTAGAGCTAATAGAGGTGAATCACAAACAGAATCATTCAGACATGAATATGCTCATACTGTTTGGAGACATGCTTCACCTAGAGAAAGACAGGAATTACAGAAAGTATTTAATACTTTTGTAGATAATTATCAAATGAGTGATTTTGCTGATGGTGATACTATAGCTAATAGACAAATCATTGATGCATTTACCAATGAGAAAACTCCTGATAGGTTAGAAGAATTTGGTGCTTATATGGTATCTAATCCTTCTCTTAGACAGGCTGTACGTAATATGCAACAACGAGTAGGTAAAACTAAGATTAAAGAAAATCTTATTGAAAGAATATCTAATATCTTTAAGGATATTATTAATAAGGTTATGTCATTTGTTTCTGGTTCTTACTCTCCTAAGAGTTCTGCAGAGTTTAAAGATTTAGTTAAGACTGTAGATGATATATTCCAATCATCTTATAAGTCATCAGCTAAATTCTGGCAGGAAGCTAAACAGGGTATTGATGTTACTGTACCTGATCAATTCAGTGGAACAACCGAAGGTTGGGATATTAATGTACAAAGAGGTTTTGAAGCTGCTAGACAGCAAAACCAAAAAACAAGAAATATGTTACCTGATAGATTAAGATATTTACTTAATGTAGATAGTGCAACATTTGCATCTGAAAGAGGTGAACAGGATTTAACTCAGACATTAGTAGACCAAGCTAGATTATTTACTGATGATAGAGATAGTTTCTTTAAAGAATTTGCATCAGATATTCTTGGTAACATTGAAGGTGCTTCACCTGATTTATATAAGTATTTATCTATTAGAAATAAAGGTAAGATGCTTATAGACCAACAGCGTGAAAGAAGTGCTGCAAGTGTAAATGAAGTAGTAAGAGAGATACTTAAAGATGTGCCTAAAGAAGTAGAGAATAAGTTATCCGATTACTTTGTTAAAGCAGATATTAGTTGTTTATTTAATTCAACTAAATCTCCTGAAGAAGTATCTAAATTACTTACTGATAAGAGTGCTAGAGATAAAGAGATTAAACAATTAACTAATACTATTAAAGGTCAAAGATTTGCTGATGCTTATATCAATATGGCTAAAGGTTTAGCTAATTATTTAGTTACTGGTTTTAATCCTACTGGATTAGCTTATAGAAATGCTTATGAAATAGTTCAGTTATCAGGTTCATCTTATCAGCAGGCTACAGATGCTAATGGTCCTATTGTAAGAGCTGTAGACCAATTAGTTACACTGTATGCTGTAGATATGCTTAATCAGAAAGACCCAACAGTTTATAATTCTTTGGATTCAAAAGTAATTGATAGACTGTCTACATTACATAATGGTATTAAATCTGCTGAAGCTGAGATGGTATATGGTAATTCAGAACAAAGGTATCATATCCCTAAAGGACAAATACATGGAGGTAAAACTACAGGTAGATATGATATTATTCCTCAGTCAGAATTAAAAGCATATGAATGGAATGGTTATGAAAAAGTAGAAGATGCTAAATTAGACCCATTCTATTCAAAGATAGCTAAAGAAAAATATGCTATTGTTAGAGCTAAATGGAAATCACCTACACCATTTACTGCAGGTGTAACTATTATGACTGATATATTCTTAGGTAGAGCTAAATCTGGTTTATCCTTTAATGGCGAAGGTAGAGTTGATAAAGACATTGATTTCAAGAGAACCAATGAATTTAAACAGCTTAAAGATTACGTTAATTTAAGAGTTAATGCTCTTAATAAGAGTAATCCTCAATTAATTAAAGATGCTCCACATGGTAACTTAGTACTTAACTTTAATGCTTATGGTGATTTAACAGGTGCTAATTATGAATTAAACCCTAAAGTTACTGATGAGATGATAGGTAGAAATACTAAGATAACTGCTGTATTTGGTGATTTGTATGGTTCTGCAGTAGAACGTAGTGCATCTCCTGAATATAACAAAAAAGCAGGTGAAGCTTTAATTGAGATATATGAAAGCCAAAAGAATAAAAATCCTGATGATTTCATTTGGATTTCAGATAGCTCTGAGAATGAAGATTACAGAAATATGTATGATAAATTACCATATGATACTAAACAGGTATGTGAAGAAAAATATGGTGATAAAGGTATTCCTGTAATGAAGAAAGCTATTAATACTGTATTTGGTTATAAACAAATATCTGCTAATGATATTGAGGCTACTAAAGAACTTAATGTATTCAAAGATGAAATATCTAAGTCATTCTTAGACTATGCTAAATGGATATTCCATAGTGGTATCTCTGGTAATATGGAAGAGTTCTTTAAATGGTTAGCTTCAACAGCTAAAGATAATATTGTTATTAAAGGTATTACTACATCATGGAATAACTTAATATCTAACTGTACTACATTGGGTGTTCATGGTTTATCTTTGAAGAATGTAGCTAAATATCAAGCTGAAGCATTTATGGCTATGAGAGCAATTAATGAATGGGAAAAGCAGTTAAGTGCATTAGATACTAAAAAGTTATTAGGTACTTACAATAACAATGATGCTATTAAAGAGAGAACTCTTAAAACCAATATAGAGAAATCTCCATTATATCCATTGTATAAGAGAGGTATTGTATCTAACTCATTAGCTGAGAATGAAGTAGAGTCTGATAAGTTACTTAAAGATACTATTGATAAAGTATTACCTAAAGGACCATGGAGAGACTTTGCACATGAAGTAACTCTTTCACCTAAAGGTAATTTATATCAGGCTTTATTCCTGTTTGCTAGTGCAGGTGATACAGTAGCTAAATACTCCTTATATAAGGATTTAAGACAGCGTGGTGCTAGTGAAGAAGAAGCTTGTAGACAAGCTTTGGAAACATTTATTGATTACTCCAATCCGTTACCTAGAAGTATTCAATACTTGGATTCATTAGGTATTTATCCATTTGCTAAATATGCTTTAGGTTCTAAATCAAGCATAATTAATTCATTAGCTAAGCACTCAGATAGAGCATTAGGTTTTATTGCAGCTAATAGTTTATTACTTGGTTTACCTAACGTATATGAAGGTCTATTTGGAACTACTACTCTGTTAAATAAATTTAATTTACCTGGAGAGTTATTTGTAGATTCATTAAATGGTTTAACGTCAGTACGTATTACTAACACCTTAATGGATTCACTGTAATACTTGAATTAGGTATCTCTAATACTATATATAGGCTATATACTAAATAGGAGATACCATGATTACAGAACAGGAATTTAAAAGATGTTTACCTGCCTCTTTAAAGGCAGGTATTGATGATACTGTTAGACAACAATTTAATGCATGTTTATCTGACCCTAATATTCGAGATATTATGGGTCAGAATCTTATTGGATATACCTCAGTATTACAACAGGGTAAATTCAAATTATCCTCATATATAAGTGCTGTAAGATACTGTACTTATAAATCTATGGGTGATACCAATATCCTAGCTTATAAGAAAACATTTCCTGATAGATATACTGATTGGGAAAATGCTCAATTACCTATGAATGAACGTAATGCTTATGTATCAGCATATAATAAATCTAAGTTAGTTTCTTTGGTTTATCAGGCACTAGCTATACCTACCTCAATACTAAACCAAGATGTATTTCAGGAAGCTATTAATGTGCAGCGTTCATTAATGCTAGACCCTAAAGTAAGTCCTATGGTTAGATGTCAATCAGCTAAAGCTTTAATGGATTGTTTAAAACCAGAAGAAGTAAAACAGATGGAATTAAGTGTATCCGTTAAAGAATCGGATACAGTAGAAGAACTTAGAAAGACTACTAATGAATTAGCTAAAGCTCAGTTAAAAGCATTACAGAATGGTGCTGATTTAACAGCTTTATTAAATGCTGAAATAATAGAGGTTAAACCTGATGCCGAGTAAAGAAGTTGATGAATATCTTAATGAAGTTAGCTATAAGCCTGACCCTAATTATATTCCTAGTGAGTTTGCTTTGGATTTCGTTAATTTTATTAAGTTGGTTAATGCTGATAGAGGTGGTGAAGAAAATAAAACACCTATTATGCATTTGCATATGTTAGATACTCTTACTCAAAAAGGTAATACAGTTAATTTATGCCATCGTGGTTCAGGTAAATCTACTGTATTAGGTGAGTATGGTATTTTATATATGGCTGTATATGGTGAATTACCTGGATTTGGTGATGTTACTTATATGCTCTATGTTACTGACTCTATAGAGAATGGTGTTAAATCTATGAGGGATAACCTAGAGAATAGAATTAAAAATTCCTCATTCCTACAAGAATATTTACCACAGTATAAGATAACAGAATCTTATTGGGAATTTACTAATAAGAATGGTCATGTATTAGCTGTAAATGGGTATGGTGCAGGTACAGGTATTCGTGGTACTAAAAAGAAAGGTGTTAGACCTCAAATAGCTATACTAGATGACTTATTATCTGATAAAGATGCAGCATCTCCTACAGTAATCCAAGATATAGAAAATACTATTTATAAAGCAGTATTCCATGCATTACACCCTAAGAGAAGAAAGATTATATGGTGTGGTACCCCATTTAATAAAAAGGACCCATTATATAAAGCTGTAGAATCAGGTGCATGGAATGTAAACGTATTTCCTGTATGTGAGAAATTCCCTTGTACTAAAGAAGAATTTAGAGGTTCATGGGAAGATAGATTTAGTTATGAGTATGTTAAAGAACAATATGAAATAGCTAAGGCTACAGGTACAGTAAATGCTTTTAACCAAGAGTTGATGTTACGTATTATGAGTGATGAAGATAGATTATTAACTAAATCTGAGATTCAATGGTACTCAAGACAGGATTTATTAGAAAGAATGAGTTCATTTAATTTCTATATAACTACTGACTTTGCAGTATCAGATAAGCAATCAGCAGACTTTTCAGTTATCTCAGTATGGGCTTATAACAATAATGGTGATTTCTTTTGGGTTGATGGTACAGTCAAAAGACAGACTATAGATAAATCCATAGAAGACCTATTTAATTTTAATACCATATATAAACCTGTACAGGTAGGTATTGAAGTAACAGGTCAGCAAGGTGGATTTATAGATATAATCCAAAGAGAATGCATGAGAAGAAATAATTATATTAACTTTGCTAAAGAACCAGGTGCTACTAGATTAGGTATTAAACCAAATACAAATAAACTAGTAAGATTTCAATCTGTATTACCTTGGTTTAAATTACATAAATTTTATTTTCCTAAAGAGTTAGAAGATGATCCTAGAATACTTGAATTTATGGAAGAATTATTACTAAGTTCACCTTCAGGTTTTAGGAGCAAACATGATGACTGTATAGATACTGTATCTATGCTCTCTAAGATGAGTCTCTGGAAGCCTAATACACAGGTTACTCCTAAAGTAGAAGCTAATAATGTTTATAAGCTTAGATACTTTATGGAAGATGAGACTAGTGAATCTAATATGGATTCATATTTGGTTTAGGAGCATACATGAAATTACAATTAATTTTAGATACTCTTAAATATGGGGAATTAGCTAATGTATATACTGAAGAAAAACAGAATCAAATAATTACATTTATTAATCTTGGTTTAACTTCATTATATGAAAGGTTTCCTGTATTAGAGAAACAAATAGCTATACAGCAATACCCTCAGATTAGTTTATATAAACTAACACCTGAATATGCTAGATTTAATTATGCAAGTCATAAGATTCATAAATATATATTAGATACACCTGAAGAACCATTTACAGGTGATGTGTTATTTATTACAGGTGTATTTGATGAACATGGATTTGCAATTCCATTAAATGATGAGAATAATTCTCATTCATATTATCTGGTTGGTTTTGATACCTTACAGATACCTAATGCTAATGAGCATGAAACAACATTTATTACATATAGAGCTAAACCAAAGTATATAAATCCTGAACACTTTAGTTTAGACGATGATATTTATTTACCTGAATGTTTATTGGAAGCACTTACTTCATTTGTTGGTTTTAAAGCTATACAAAGTATTGGTGGTGCTGAAAATATTCAATTAAGTCAGGCATATTATGAAAGATTCAATCAGTTATGTACTAATGCTATTACTGATAATGTATTAGGAAATAACGTAAGTCCTACTAATATTAAACCAGGTATAAGAGGTTATGTATAATGAGATGTCCTAGTACTAGTGATTTAGTTCATGCACAAGCTAATCATGCTTATGATAAGCTTGCTGTAATAAGTGATAACATAGAAGCTTTACAAGCTATTTATGATTTCATATTTGATATAAAAGAATATCTGCACCAAAAATTAGAAGAATATATGCATAAGCATAGAGATGAATTAATTGATGGTCAGAAAACATTTACTAAACCAGTAAGATTAGAAGAATTAGAATTATTTAGTTCTGTTAATGCTGATATTAAAGATACAGTAGGTAATATTAAATTAAACTTTACTACATGTTCTCCATATATTTCATTTAAAGTATCTCGTACTGATGATGAAACAAAGGAAGAATATGTATCAGAAGTTAAATTAATGTTAGACACATGTAATGGTGAACCATTATTAACTATTCCACCTACAAATGGTGAAGTAGATGAATCATCAGTTAGAGTTGATTTTCTTAACGATCAATTATCTTCTATTAAAGATAGATTATTATCTTTAGAAGATAGAGCTACTCAATTAGAATCAAATGTAACAACTATTCAAGGTAGATTAGATAATGCTTTAGATTATCCTGTAGATGGCTCAAATGATCTAGTTAAATCTAAAGGTATATATGCCTATGGTCAAAATATTATTCAAGCTTTAACGGGTAATGTTAATGCTGCTATAGCAGGTGTTACAGATGCTAATACTACTTATTCTTTTTCATTAAGTGGTAATAATTTAATAATAACTCCTAGTTCAGGTGATGCTCAAATTGTAGATTTATCTTCGTTGGTTTCTAATGGAAATAGCAATAATAATGATAGTCCTGGTTCATTAGAAGCAGAAGGCACTTATGCAGGGTATAGAATTTGGCGTAGTGGTAATTTAGCTGCTATTCATATACCGGCTGGTGCTATAACTGCTAATAATCAAGAGATAGCAAGTATTGAATTACCTTTTCAAGTAGATTCTATTATTTATCATAATCATCCTAGTAACGGAACTGGGGCAGATTCTACTTGGACTATTGCTGTTAGTTCTGATAATAATTATATTAATCTTACATATACTGGTGGTGGTGGTTATTCTCCTGGTCAGAGTGCAAATTCTGCGTTTGACATTATTTGTTGGGTAAAATAAGGAGATTATATGATTCCACTTAAATCTTGGATTGAGAAATTAATATTACGTTGTGCTAAAAAAGATGAAGTAAATAAATTTACTAAAGAGCAACAAGTAGAAAAGAAAGTAAATGTTGTTAATTCTGATGTAGCAACTAATTCAGCACCAACACCTAATACTACAGGAGTATTAGGTTCTGTTGATTTTAAAGATGCTAGAGATGCTCTTATAGCTGCATTAGAAGCATATAGAACACCTATGGAAGGTAAGGGTATTAGGTTAAGAATTAATGATAATTATTTAGGTTTTAGAGTATCTGATGAGGGTATTCCTACATCATATGTTAATCACCCTAATCCTACTGGTCCTGCTAATCAGATTGCTACTATGAAATATGTAGCTGATTGGGGTAATTCTATTACTCATTATTTAGATACTATTCATGAATTACTTGACCAAACTAGAGCTGATATTCAAACAATACGAGAGTCTGTAGCATTATTAGATATATTAAGAAATATAGATGATGTACCTACAGAAGGTAGTAATAATCTGGTTAAATCAGGTGGTGTATATTCTTGGGTTTTAGATAAGATAAATCAAGCTAAAACCGAATTACGGCATGATATATCAGAAGCTTTGCAGAGCATATCAATTAGACCTAGCTTAGGTCCTTGGGTAAGGGTATGGGATCACCGAGTTGGTTGGGGTCAACGTAATTTTCCTACAGGAGGCTTTATCTGTGTTACAAGTACATATGAATGTGATGCTTATATAGCAATTAATGGTCAGCAGATAGCTTTTAGATCTCATCATGACTTTTCAGTAGTAGATTCCTTTATGGTTGCTGTTCCTGCAGGTGCTACAGCAAGTTGGTGGATAGGTGGTGGTGGTCCTAGTGTAGACCCTATTGCAAGTAGTGTATTTGTAGCGGAGTACAATTAATGATACCAAATATTATTCATAACAAATTACCTCCTGTTGATTATGACAGGATTGCTTTCATAGCTGAACACTATGAAGAACTAAAACAGATGTATTTTACTATAATGGAGCATCTAAAAATTCCTGATGGTGAAGGTAATGGTGGTGAGGGTAGCTTATGGGAAGATGCAGAATCTATTAGTTTTATTCCTTTATATATTACTTTTACAGATGTACCACAAGAAATAATTAATAATATTACTTATATTGATATGTCTAATGGTAAGCATTTACCTTTATTTAAAGTAGAGAATACTACATATGCTCTTCCTATTCCTGTTGAAGGAATAGATACTTTTGTAAAAATAAATGGTGATATGGATATCTCTATACATTCATCTACTGCAATATATTCATTATCTGATGGTACTATAGCGCTGTTTCCTCCAGATACTTTATCTATTCCTTTTGCAAATAAAACTACAGTTGGAGCAATTATACATAATCATGCAACTGTATCTATTACATATAATCGCTTATCTTTACTCAATTTGACAGATAAAGAGGAAGAATTTACATTTAATAGAATTAAACCAAAAGAAAATAAACAAGTATTAGGAGGTTAATATGAATATAGTAATTATGTCTTATGATAATGCTCCTGAAGAGAGAGTAAATAATAGAGAAGCTATTAAAGAAGCATTAGGCGGTAATGCTCATATTTATATTGGTACTAGTGATACCTGTAATAACTTTATAGATATTCTTACTAAATATAGTAATGATGATTTACTACTATTAGAAGATGATGTAAGAGTGTGTAATAATTTTATTTTTTTGGTTTCAGCTGCAATAGATGAGTATGAAGGTGAAGTAATTAATTTTCACTATAATGATCATGATTCAGGTTCTACTAGTGAAATACCTGTTAATAAGTATCAGGGTAATGTGTGTGTATTCTTTCCTAAACGAGTAGTTAAGAAAATGAAAAACTACTGTAAAGAGTTTTATATAATTTACCCATATTTTGTTCGTAAGAAAATATATGAAATGGAAATTAGATATGCTCTAAGTAAATTACATGTAGAGTCTTTTATTGCTTATGAACCAGAATTAGTTAAATGTCTTGGTTTTGAGTCTATGATAGGTAGTCCTCCTATTACTACACATAACTTTATAGATGATTTAAAACCTGCAGAAGAAGAAACTAATGGAGAAGAATAATGGCTGTAAGGGTTAATACATTAGGTAAATCAGCTATATTAAATAGGCAGTTAAATAGCTCATATGATGTTGTAGAATATGTAGCTGATAATATGCCTTTACTCCTAGATTTAGTTAAGAAGTTTGATACTCTTAAAATAGTAAGAGATATATATGATATTATCAATCATGTAGCTAATCAGGAAATACATCTAACAGAAGAACAAGTTAATAGTATAAACCAAATAGAAACAATTAATGCTGCATTAGAACAGGCAGGTATTAATGTTTCTGGTTTAACTAATCAATTAACTACTCTATCTAATTCATTACAGCAACATATTAACAATAATGTTATTCATGTAACAAATGAAGATAAAACATTATGGAATAGTTATGCTGATACATTACAGGCTTTAACTGATTTAATAAACCAAGTTAATAACAAAGATATTGATTATAATGATTTAAAGAATAAACCTGTATTACAGCATATAACTATTGATTCAGCTCTTGATAGTACATCAAAAAATCCTCTAGAAAATAAAGCTATAGCTAATGAATTATCTAAATATCCAACTCGTTCTAATATTAGTAGAGTTGGTTTTACAGGACAGTATAGAGATTTAGTTGGAGTACCATCAGGAGATACTATGTTAGATAGTACATCTACTAATTGGGTAACTAACCAATGTGTAACTGAAGCTATAGAAAATTTATCTAATAACTTAGAAACTCAGTTATTAGGTAAATCAAATGTAGGTCATACTCATAGTGTTTCAGAAATTATAGACCTTCAAGAACGATGGGATTATGACAGTGATTTAAATGCCATCTTGGTTAGAGGTGGTTTAAATGTGTGGACTTATGACCAACAAAATGATTCAGTAATCATTAGTTAAAGAGGTTTAATATGGCAGAATACAATCCATCAAAAATTATTAAAGATGGGAATACATACAATTTTAGGGATACTACTAAAATTCCGCTAGCTGGCAGTAATGAGATTAGTGGTAGTTTAATTCCTAGTACAGATGGAACTGTTGATTTAGGTAGTTCTACTGCACAATGGAACAATGCATATATCAAATCATTGGCAATTAATGGCGTTGCTACAGGAGACATCCTGACCCATAATGCGAGTGAGTTTGTACTAGTGAATGATTTATCTACCGTTGCAACATCTGGAAGTTATGATGATTTGAGTAATAAACCTGCAACTATGACTCCAACAAGTCATACTCACGGCAATATAACTAATGATGGTAAAATAGGTTCAAATGCTAATAAACCTTTAATTACAACCGCAAACGGTGTTATTACAACTGGTTCGTTTGGCACAACTGCTAATACATTTTGTGAAGGTAATGATTCAAGACTTAGTGACGCTAGAACACCAACAGCACATACACACAATGCTTCAGATATTACAAGTGGATTAGCTACTGTTGCAACTTCTGGATCATATAATGATTTGAGCAATAAGCCTACAATCCCTACAGTCAATGATGGTACTCTGACAATTAAGGTCAATGGCACCACTGCTGGAATATTCACTGCGAACCAGGCAACTAACGAAGAAATCAATATCACCTTTGGAGGTGATATAACCTATGCTACCGATGCGCAGATTGATGCGCTGACATCAGAATGGAGTTTATCATGAGCAACGAAGTAATTTTAAACCTTTCATTTGACAACCAGACAGTAACCGATTTAACGGGAAACTGGATATTGGATGGAACACCTAATGCCACATATGAGCAGATAGACGGGCGAGACGGATATTCACTTGTAACGGGTACGCTCGGAACACCTCTGATACTAGTAGCAGTCGACCAGGAGGCTATATATAACGAGTACACAATAGACTTTAATCTTTATGTTAAACCTAGCTACACCGATGGGGGATGGTTTTCCTTCCTTAACCTTGAATCAGGTATGAACTACTCGGGCGACTATAAAGCCTACGTAGACAACGGTCTCACAATTAACCTAGAAATTGGCGGCAGTGACCGAGAGGTATCAATTGACACACCAACCAGCAAGTGGGTACACATCACTATAATTTCAGAGTATGACAGCGACACAGGAGTCTCCACAGCATACCTATATGTTGACAGCGTGCTCAGAACTTATAGACAAGATTTACACCATAATGGTTCACCCTTTGCAATTGGAAAAAAACTTGTACTATTTAACCGTGGAGGCTCAAGCTTTTACTTTCCAAATACGCCAGGTTTAGCTACAGACGGCCTTACAGTTAGAGCGGGTATTCATGTGCCTAACCAAAAGCCGGCAATATCACTGCTCAACCTAAGCCGCGTGTTTAACAATTTTTGTACTTGGCTAAAGGGACAGTTATCCACCGTAGCGTTTACTGGTTCATATGATGACCTTAGTAACAAGCCTACAATCAGCACTGTGAACGATGGTACTTTAACTATTCAGCGAAACGGTACAACAGTTGATACATTTACAGCTAATTCAAGTACAGATAAGACGGTAAATATTCAGTGTGTGGATTTGAGCACAGCGCAGACAGTAGCTGGAGTTAAGACTTTTACTTCTAATATGGTCATTCAAGGTGGTAAAAAAGTTCTGTGTAACTTAGATAATTCATATATTGAATTAGATGGTGGTACAGCTTGGGGTAAAGGTGGCTCAATAGTTCTTAGTGGTCAGGATAGAAGTTCATATAGTAACGCTGTTTTAATAGTTTCTAAAAGTGATACAAACACTGATATATTGCAATACCAAAATGGTGAATTAAAGCCACTTTGGAATAATACTAGTGATTCTTCATTAGGTACATCTACAAATCAGTGGAAATCTGTCTACTCACAGACCTATTATTACAACGGCACAGCTTGGGGACTTGATAAAGTCAACGAGTGGACTGATACAAACACATTCAGCAAAACTAATTCAGATACAATTCAGTTAAAAAATGGCAGAGTTGCAATAGGCGAGACAATATCAAGTGATACGTTCACTCAGTTTAGTTTCAAAGATAAAAATACTGATAACCTTGCATATATCAGAAATAACTACATAGCGAACGGAACAAATAACCTAGACTTTTATGTTCGCAATAAATATAGCAGTGGAAGTCCTAGCACAACAGGCTCTGTTGTTTACACATTCTTTGGATTGTCACTTGATAATACAGGTAAATCTTATGCACGATTAAAAGGTGATTTTTACCCATACACAAATAATGTATACTCCCTCGGCACTTCCACAAACAAATGGTCTAAAGTATATAGTGATGATGTTGTACATACTACTGGTAATGAGACTATTAGTGGAATTAAGAGTTTTAAAGATATAATAGTAAGAAATGTTGGAAATTTTACAACTGGTGAAGCACCTACAGCACAGACCAGTTGTCTCGTCTTAAAACACACAAATAGTGATAGTACACAAAATGCAAATGCTATACTGAGTTATATGTTTACTACTGGGGAAACAATGTGTGAATTAACACAAAATCCATGCATCGGTTCAATAGCTAGAACTTGGTTTAGAACAAGTACAGATGGATCTTATAGTATATACTCATACACAAGAAATGGTGCCTTAGGTATTCCTGGTTACAAATGGAAAGATGTTCAAACAGAGAAAATAAACAGTCTTAATCCCGGTGCTTTGAGTTTGCCAGGGACTTCCGTTAATGTTGATACAACAGATTGGGTTCTTGATGGAAGTAATGTAAACATTTATACTCCTACTAGCGATGGTTGGCTTGGTATTCAAGCTACTGATACAGTGTATGACCAAATGCACTATGTTTTTGTTGGTAGAACAGGTGGCGGTAACACATATTATCAGCAAAATGTATTATCACCTATCAATGCACTTTGGGATAGCAAATATCACGGTTGTGTATTTATTCCAGTTGTTAAAGGTCAAAGCTATCATATTAGATGTATTTGTAGCACTATTGTTGCTAGATTCTACCCATGTCAAGGCAACGTACAAGGAGATTAAATAATGGAACAGATTACAGAACTTGAAAACTATATCGAAGAACAAGAAACCCAAGAAACAGTAATTGAACAAGTACCTAATACTTACTACTACGAGAAAATCTATGATGATAAGCATTTGGGTTCTTCTACTGAAGATACCGCATTGGCTTATCAACTCGGTTGGCAAGATAATACCGTTGCTATTACTGATACAGAAGTGAGTGAGCTTAATGGTTGGATTTATCTGAAAGGCTATGCACCTAAGAAAACCGAGAGTATGATTTTAATTGAGAAGTATCAGTCTGAAATCGTAGAACTGAAAAAATATCTATCTGATACTGATTACAAGGCTATTAAGTTTGCTGAGGGTGAAATAACTGAAAGTGACTACCAAGAAGTTAAATCACAAAGACATGATGCTAGAGCAAGGATTAACGAATTAGAAAGTTTGATTGAACAGTTAAAAGTAGCAAATAGAGAGTAGCAAATGGGTTTAGTGTCTTGCTATAAATGAGTTAGAATCTCATGCGTTCCCACGTGGGATGTGAAGCTAAAATGTCTTGCAAGACACTTACTCAAGTGAGGAGTTTATGGATATTGAGTCTTTTGAATTTGGCGGTGTTGTGTTAATTGTAATAGTTGGCTTATCAATATTTTTATGGGGAGCTATTAAGCATGAAAACCATCTTATTGAACAGTCTGATAACTTAGAAAAGGTATGTTTAAAAGCATATAAAACTGATTTAAAGAATGACAATGAGATTAAAGAATTGTGTAAAAGTGTTAAGGTTAAGTTGTTTGAATAAGGAGACTATTATGGGTTGTGGTGGAAAGAAAAAGAAGTAATATTATTATGGTTAACCAAGTAATAAGGCTGTTATATGCTTAGTTATAGTGAACTAGCTAACAGCCTTTTTTCTTGCCTTATTGTTCCTTATTCAGCTTTCTATTTAATATCTTAAAAGCGAATTCTAGCTGAAATTCTAAATCATGAACAATTTCAAAATTATCCATGTCTTCAATACTTCTTTTAGCTTTTTTACAGTATTCTACTAAATTATGTAAATTATTATATATATTTTCTAGATATCCTTTATCAGTTAATTGTTCTTCAGTCATTTTTACTCTCCAGAATTTCAAGTTTTTCTGTTAGTTTTTGAAATATGTAAAGAGCTTGTTTATTTATAATTGGCATATCAGACAATTTATCTATAAGTAGTTCTAATTCTTTCTTTGACAATGATACAGAAATTGTATCAGCATTAAATTTTTGATTTTCTAATAATTTTTTATCGTTCATTCTTCAACTCCAAATGGTTTAAAATCCTCTGTGTAATGCTCCTGCCACTCGTACTTATTAAACAGTTCATCAAGAGTGTATGGTGTACTTCCTATGTGGATATATTGATAACGAACTTCTTTATCACCTTTACTATCCACATAACCTTCCAGAATTAAATACCGTTCTAATAAATCGCTTTTTCTTCTATATCTAATAGGTTGTCCGACTGTGAATTTGTTAAAAAATTCCTTGAGCGTATAAGGTCTAAATTTCTTTTCTTTTGTTATCCACTCGCAAGGTAAACAAAATTCAGCTTGTTTATCTTGACCATTATGAAAAGGTGTTTCACAATCCTCAACTCCCATTAAAATAGCTGGCTCAATTAAATTTAATTGATAAAATAGATTGTATTCATCACACATATAGCATAACTTGCCTATATACTTTTCAGCTTCTTCTATATCAAAGCATGTTAAAGGTCTTTTACCATTTATAATTCTTTTATCTAATTCCATACTAAATTCAATCCCTCTTTTTCTTATTTTAATCTCAAGTTAAATTCTGTATAATTACTTTGTTCTTACGAACATGGTTTATTTTTTTATCCCCTCCTGACGGGTTAACTCAGGCATGTACAGCCCTCTGGGGTCCTACATGATAAATATAGATCTCTAATCTGTATTACTAGGTTTAAAGAATAAACTAAATATCACAAAACAAAATTTTTAAATAGCTCTAGACG